>Ga0209284_10003435_pt1 | contig 19530 bp, 21 predicted proteins | sample FRY03_FD_187211 | JGI IMG/M metagenome (GOLD analysis project Ga0209284, IMG submission 187211) | Freshwater microbial communities from Lake Fryxell liftoff mats and glacier meltwater in Antarctica - FRY-03 (SPAdes) (version 2) | ecosystem: Environmental > Aquatic > Freshwater > Ice > Glacier... | reverse complement strand
GCAACGCCCAACAAATCCATCCCCACCGTCAGCCATCGAAACCTCCGTTTGATCACGAAGACATTGTGGCAGACCCGCCAAACTGCAGGAACAGGCGAAATCAATGGGTCAGAGACGCCGCATACGGTTGATGAGGCCACGCGGATCTTCATGCGCGAGTTCCTGCGCCCAAGCCCGAAACACGCCAATCTGGCCGGTCGTATCCATTATGCAGAGCTCTTCCTGTCAGAAGAGTTCACAGGGGCAGGATGCGTTGGGGGCAGCCATGTCGAGCGCGGGTTGAACCTCCCCTGCCCGGACGTGCCGGTGGAGATCCAGACCCCTACCGAACAGGAGATCCAGATCGCTGAGGCGAAGAACGCAGGGGCTCCGGGCGCGCAAACAGACCCGGTTCAGTCCAACACAGCCATCCTTCTGGCGTTCAACAAGCGCCAATCACGGCCGGGGAGCGGCATGTGAAAAAGGAAGGGGCCACGTTATGCGTGGCCCCTCACATCTGCCCCGCGGGCTCAGATCAAAGATCCGGGCCTGCGTCCTCTGCCTCGATGACGTCGCCGAACATGAAATCGATCTCTGCTCCGTTGTCATAGCGCAGGTCCTGCACTGCAACGCGGGCCGCATCGATCATTTCGTCGGTCGGCACATCGGCCTCGGTATAGGTCGACAGGACGCGATCGCGAACGTTGATCTCGGCCACTCGCGATGCGGCGTCCCAGCTGTAGAGGTAGGCACCGACATGATCGCGCACCAGAAGCACATCCGCGTCCTCCTTCGAGAAGAGGCGCGCCTGAAACTGGTAGCCAGGCAGACGATCCCCCAGGATCTCGGAGATCCGCTCGAGTGCTTGCGGAGCCCAAGTCCGTTCTTCGTGACGCGCGAGCTCCTGGACAACCTGTCCGTGATCTTGTGCAGAGAGCATGCGGGCGTTGAGCTGCATCGCCGGGGTCGTTGTCAGCGCACCAAACACCTCACGCGAGATGACCGGATTTCCGGCGATCGCGGACATTTGCGCCGCGGTAAACCCGGCGCCGCGCACCGGAAGAGCGTCAACCAGGTCCCGCGCGGCTTCACCGTCGCCCTCGTATGCTGCTGCGGGTGGAGTGAGCGCCAAGGCATGGGTCTGCTGGAGGGCCCCGATCTCCTCGCGCAGAGCCCGATATTCGGTCACCTTTGCCATCTGGTCTGAGGTCAGCACGTTCGCGTTCGCCCTGCCGATCTCATATTGAGCTGCATAGGCTTGGCTCTTGGCGGAGATATCTGTGAACGGGTCATCAAGCGTCGCACGGATCCCGTCCTGGACGCAGGAGAGCAGTCCAGGGACAAGCCCGAAAGCATCCGCAGGATGGCGTGGCTTCAGGTATTCCGGCTCAACGGCATCCGGATCCTTGGTAAGAGCTTTTTCATGCTCTGCCTTCAGCCGAACATTTTCTTCGGCCACACGAGCATGGTCGCGGAGGCTCTCGCGGCCCATCTCGAAGAGGCTGATGGCGGCACGCTGAAGATTCCCGGCCGGCACGCGCTCATCTCCACCCGCAGTCAGGGGGATGAGGAAAGTCAGGTCGTTTCCGGCGTTGGGGTTCAACACCATCCCGCGACGCTCAGCTCCTTCCATCCAGCCGACAACCAGGTTGCCTGCCTGGACCGTCTGGCCGACAGACTGGGCGAGCGCCTCTTGGTCGAATTCTGCCAGAAGTTCAGCGTGGATCGGAAGGACTTTGGCCTTTGCTTCCCGGAACTCGGCGCGCAGCGCGCTCGCATTAAACGCGGTCTTGATCGTCTGTGGCATGACTCACTCCTCAGTGGGTTTGCGAAAATCTCTCCTTTTATGCGTAGCAGCTGACTCTGAAAATCGCAAACCTCTATGTTTTTTTGTTCGAAAGAGGGGCATGGCGTAGGCCACCGCCAAGAGATCTAAAAGATGGACTGACGGTTTGGTTGCGGAACAAACTGCACATCGCGATTGAGAACAAAAATAGAACGTGATACAGGTGACCCTCGAATCTCACCCATGGAGGACCGATGCGACTGGTACCTGTTCCCGCCTTCTCCAAGATCCCTGACGGTCGCCTCCGTATCGGACCGCTGCGGGGGCCGATCAGCCGGATCCGCAGCTCTTTCATGAGGTCTGGGCTCCGGCTTAGTGCGGATCCCAGTGACCCTGTGATGGTGTCGCGCCACATGCAGGGGCTGGTTCTGTCTTGTGCAGGGTCTGGCGTGCGCGGATACATGCTCGATCTGGATATGATCGAGGCCCCCTCGAGTGATGTGGACGCGCTGATGGCGCTCCTTTTGCCCGAGGGAGTAGTTTGCCGCGTAACAGGACATTCGCGGTCCCAGGAAACTTTTATGATTGAAAGCGAGGCTCTGTTCTGGAGGACTGAAGGTCTTGTTCTTTCGAGTGAGCGGCGGGAACTGATTGGAACCGATGGGACGCGGCGGCTCCTTTCTGCCCGGTCAGCAGCAGCGCCGCGTCTTAGGGGCAGGCGAAGCGCGGGACGGCTTATTGCCGTCTGACATTTTTCCCATTGTACGAAAAACCATAAGCATTATGTTGTATTTACATGGATTTATGCGGCGGAGTGTAAAAAGTTGTGGCAAGATAGGTTCCATCAGACTGGCATCGGTGCCTCATTTAGTGGGACGGTTCGTCCCACTCGAGATCAAGGTATCCATTATTTTTCGCCGCTTCCCGGATACGGCGCCAGGCGGCGAGATGGGCCGCGTGACCGGCGGGCGAGAAGCCGAGGCCGGAGGGGTTCTGCGTGGGCTGACCGCCCAGAAGATCGGCGGAGGCCCCGATCAGGAGTGCAGACCGGCCGCAGCCGCGGACGTCTTCATCGACCCAGAGCTGCCCACCCATATAGAAGCCGCGCGGTGCTCCCTCAGGATCAAAAAGCCCCAAGGTCGCGGGTGGCTCCCAATCCGTAAGCCATCGCGCGGTCCAGCCGTCGGCCGACCTGGCCAAGTCCGGAAGTTCAGTCCTTTTGCCTTCCAGTGCGTCCCACACGTGATCGTAAGTCTCGTCCCGCCCGTCGATCTCGAACACGGGCAGAACGATCGCGGGGCCAAGGAACGCATCCGCGTCAAGCTCCCAAGGGTCAAGAGACCCCTCGATCGGTCCATCCCGGACGACATGGAGTTGAGCCGGGCTAAAGATCATCCAGGACATGGAGCCGGGGTCCTCATGGTGATTGCGGTAGCCGATCCCATCATAGCCGGCCGCGCGAAGCTCGGCCGCCAGCATCTCGAACCCCTCCCCGGTTTCGTTCTCATGGGCGAGGATCCGGTTTCGGACGGAGGTGCCGAACCGACGTTTCGCCTCTGAAGCGCCGATCAGACCAAGGAGCCGGTCCAGGGAGTGGTTGTCGTTCAGGTCCGGCAAGTAGAGCGGGGTTCGGATGTTGAGAAGGCCAGAGATCAGCCGTGCCCCACCCCACTCATACATCCGCTGGCGGGCGGCCTGCCGGGTGCCGAAATGGGTGAACGGGGCGAGATCGGTCGGGTCAAACCCCCACTCTCGGGTGGCGTGATGAACGAGCAAGAGCGCATCGGTCTCGGAACGCACCTCCGAGAGGCCCAGACATCCGATCTGAAACTCTGGTCGGTCCTGATCACGCATATCCATCTCCGTTTCTCCCGTCCAGGGTAGGTCTGGTACGCGAAAATCCCAAACACCCCCTTCCCGTTTGGCCAGATCCAGTGCAGGCTGGTCGCACACCAAGAAGGAGAGACACATGTCCATCGAAGGCCGCGCCCGGAAGCTCCAAGAGACCCATGAGGAGCTGGATCGTCAGATTACCGATCTGGAAGCGCACCCCGGCGTCAACACGCTGGAGATAGTCGCGCTGAAGAAGCGCAAGCTCGCCATCAAGGAAGAGCTCCAGGCGATCGATCAAGCCTGAACGCGGCGGGGGATAACTTCCCTCTCCCCCTTCCACCCTTGCGCGTTTTGCGATATTCAGGATTTGTTTTCCTTTTTCGCAAATGAGGCGCTCCATGAAAATGACCCTGCTCGGCACGGCTGCCGCGCTCTGCCTGTTCACCGGACCTGCGCTTGCAGGTCCGGCGCTCGACACATTCACTGGTTTGATGTTCGATGGCGCCGAGACCCGTCATGCCTCAGAACGGGTCGAGGGTGACGCCGAGATCTATGAGAGTCTCGAGATCACGGCCGGCGGAAACCTCTGGCGTTTTGACCAAGTCCGCTTTCGCCTCACTGAAAACGCCGTCGCTCTTTCGGGGACAGGCATGCGCCTTACTGCGAGGGATGGAGCCGTTGTCGGGGTCGGCGAACTTGACCTCTCGATCCCCATGGCGTTCGAAGCGATGCCAACCGATGCGCTCAAGTTTGGCGAGGGCGGGGTCAGGATCAGCCCAGATCTTTGCGGGGCGCTTCGGACGCCGCTGCAAGTACAGATCGCCGGCTTAACCCTCCAGGACGGGATCACCGTCGAAAGTCTTGGTCTTGAAACTTCCGTATCCGGACCCGAAGCGGCTTGCCTGCTTGATCTGATGCAGGAGATGTCGGGGTTCACCCTCACGGACCCTTCCGGGCTGGGTATCCGAATCGCATCCCAGCAAATCAAGGTCAAAACTCCTGTCACCCCCGGACTTCCCGAGGTTGCGACCGGAGAGACCTGGGTCTCGGAGCTGACCTTGTCAGGGGCTGAGGTGCTGGTAAACGGCACTGTCGAGCTGCGCCTCGACCGGCTTGAAGGCGGGGTCCGTCTTATCGGGGATACGCTCCTGCCGCTGGCCGCGGCCGGTCATACCCGGGCGCTTGCGCGGGCGATAGCGACCGCTCAAGCTCCGGAGGAGCAACTCCCTTGGGCCGACCTGTGGAACGCCCTCCGTGAGGTCGTGGGAGATGGGCGTCTTCAGATGACTGGCCTCGCAGTGACCGGTTCTGAGCTCGCCAAGCTTGTAGATGTGATGGGCCCTCTTGACGCAGGATCTCGTCTCGATCTGACTGGAGAGGTGATCAAGAACACGACCGGGCTGCAAGGCGCGTTCACGCTTGACGGGTCTGCCACTGCCCTGATCGGTCTCGACCTCGCACTTTCCACCGGTCCCGCTGATCCGAGCTTCAACACGCTGCCGCCGAGTGCGCTCCTGACAGGTGCTCCCATCGGTCTGGCAGGGGCGGGGCTGCGCCTTTCAGACCGGGGGGCGGGTGCGCTGATCGAGCGGGCGGTCGGAATGAACCCCTACACCCTTCTTGAGGCCGTCCTGCCCGGATGGGTCGGTGCGGAAAAGGCAGCCCTTGTGATGGGCTGGATGGGATCCGTCCGGGATGGAGGGAGCGCTTCCCTGCGGGTTACACCAGCAGAACCGGTTCCTCTCTTGACGATCGGCATGATGGCTCTGGGGGACTGGGCGCTGCTCGGGACAATGTTGAATGTCTCGACCGTTTCTCGGTAGCCGTATCAGTTTGGTGTTTCGCAAAAAAGAGGGCCGCCCGAAGGCGGCCCTTCCAGTTGAGGCAGTAAGGCTCTGAATCAGAGCCCAGGCAGTTCGGTATCGTCTCAAGATTTCAATTTGTTGTAAAGGCTTTTCGCACCCCGTAAGGTGAGAGTAGCCAATTCATTGGAGCATGTTATGCCAAAGGTCCTGATCCTCGCAGATCTTCATTCGGACATGTGGTCGGACCGGAAATGCGATCCGCTCGCCGAACACGACCTGTCGGACCTGGATCTTCTTCTGATCGCGGGGGACCTGTCCAACAAGGGGCACGTTCAATGGCATCATGCGCTGGAGCGCCTCTCTGCCCATATTGATCTGGACCGGGTCCATGTCGGGCCCGGGAACCATGACTATTACGGGGGGCGGGTCGACCGGGAGGACAAGCTGCGCGAGGCGGCGGAGGCCGCCGGCGCGCATTTCATGCAAAAAACGGAACTGGTCCTTGAGGGGATCAGGTTCCTTTACTGCACGCTCTGGACGGATATGCGGCTCGGCGGGCTCACCCTCGAATTCAACCGGATGCGGGCCGAGGACAAGATGAATGATCATCGGTCGATCCGGGTCGAGCGGGAAGGGTTCCGCCGGATGTCCGCGCTGCACTCCAGCGGGATCCATGCCGATCACAAGGCCTGGCTCGAAGGGCGTCTCTCGGTCCCGTTCGACGGAGAGACGATCGTTGTAACCCACCATGCGCCGCATCCCTACAGCCTGCGCGGTACCACCGGACCAGGGGACCTCCCCTTCGCTTACGGCTCCGACCTGACCGAGCTGATCCTCACCCATCAGCCGAAGATGTGGGTCCATGGGCACACCCATCAACCGGCGGATTACGAGATCGGTGACACCCGGGTCCTTAACGTGTCTCTCGGTTATCCACCTGAGGTCGACCCAGACCGGCCCCGCGGTGACCCGATGACCGGGTTGATCAATTGGGACGTGATCAATCCCTCCCTGACGCCCTGAGCGGTTAGAGGTCCCAGGTGAGCGTGAGATCCCCAAGCAGGCGGGCTTGATCTCCCTCCGCCTCCACGAGGAGGAGCCGGGGCGCGGCGCGCAGCGCCCGCTCGCTCCGCAGATCGAACAGGAGGGTCGCGGTCGGGATGGTGACCCGAAGCCCGGTCCGGTCCCGACTCACCCGGCCCGTGCGGGGCCCGCCCGCGGCGAGCTCCCCGGTCAGGAGCGGGATGAGCGTGACCGCGCCGGTCTCGATCAGCGGCAGCGGCCCGATCTCGCGGCTCATCGGGGCCCCTCCATGTCTTTCTCCGGGGATGGCCCCGCGAACGGGTCCGTTACGTCCACCCGGGCGGCACGACCGAGGGCATCTATGGTTGCGCTGAACGCTTCCATCCCGAAACCGCCCACCCGCTCCGGCTCGGAGATGACCCCGTCCGTCCCCATCTTTCGGATGAACCCGGGCCTCTCGGTGAAGATGGTCGGGTCTGCCGTGTTGAGCCGGATATGCCGGTCCGGCCGTTCGAAGTAGGGGACGTCCGGTCTGGGCTCATGTCGCACCCAGGTGTCCCGACACTCCCGGGCCGGGAAACCGGCGCTGTAGAGGGTCTGCGTCTCAAGGGCGGGGATCGTGCTGATCCGACCCGGGTCAATGCCGAGCGCGGAAAGGAGGGCGGGGCTGGAGAGGGGCGGGCCGGCCGCCACAGAATCAACATAGACCCCCTCTGAGGGGGCGCGCGCGATCATCTCAAGGAGCTGCCGGTCGCGCATCCCCATAGCGGAGAGGTCCCCGTTTAGGACCGCCTCCGGCATCGCGGTATCCGGGGCCGGGCGCGCCGTTTCGGTGAACGCGACTGTTTCCGTGACCAGGCCGACCACCTGCCCGTCCGGGTCATAGAGGGCAGCGCCCGAGAAGCCGCCGGAGATGAGGGAGGCGCCCCCTTCCCCGTAGAAGAAGAGGACGCTCTCAGACTGCCGGGGGGCGATCTCGACCCCCCTGCCCTGCCATGACCGTGCCATCTCCTCCGACGGGAACCGGATCGGCGTGAGAACCGCCAGATCCTCCTGCACCAGCTCCTGGGTGATCGCGCCGAGCTGGATGCGCCCGGTGTGAGCGTAGCTGAGACCGAGTTCGGCGACGAGACGACCCTCCCCGTCGAAAGCGTAGACGCTCCGGAGCATGAGCGGCACCCCTGTCGAGTCGATCAACTCCGGGGAGGCCACGTGGGCGGCGGTCAGAACCCGGTTCAACGCCTCATCTGAACGGATGACCGTCCCGGTCCCGAAGTAGGCCGCAACGCCGCCCCGAGTCAGGCCGGGAGTGTCATAGGTCGCCATCAGCATGAGGGTGGCGTCCTGGATCCGCCCCTCCGGGAGCGGACCCTGCGTCCCGTCCGAAAAGCAGGGGAGAGGGGAGGAGGTTGCCTCAGGGACGGGGCCGGTCCCGGCCCCGGACAGTTCGATCGGCGCCACCGCCGGATGAACCTCCCCGCGCAGAAGTCGGCCCATCAAGATCTGATCATAGGCGGCCGCCTTGGCCTGACCCGGCGTCGGGGGAACCTCAGGTCCTTGGACGGCCTGGTAGACCGGCCGTCCACCCGGACCGGTCCAGGGCTCTGGGTTGGGTGTCGGCTGGGTTGCTGGGTCGGCCGACACCTCCGTCCCGGGCCCGAGCCATGGTTTCGGGTGCGCGAGGGATTGACCTGCGGAGAGGGCGGCGATGAGACCGGCCGCGGCCGCGAGACGGCGAGCGGACGCTCCGTGCGGAATGAGACTGACCATGAGACACCTCCTGGGAGCAGAATGGGGCTGCGACATGAAAAAATATAGCGTTTCTCGCAAACGCTCTTTCGGTTTTCAGTGGGAGGGGGGACAGTCAGCCATGATGAGACAGATGGAGGCCGAGATGGGCGTGAAACTCAGGGACCGGGACCCGGTCTATCAGTGCTGGCGAGTCGCCGCGATCTATCGCTGCGTGCTTAACTATGGGTATGATAAAGACTGGGCGTTAAGCCGTATCCGGGAGGTCGCACCGGACGGACGCAAGGATCATCTCGTCGACATCTGGTTTCTTGGCATGGAGCTCTATCGGGGCTCACTGGAGCGGCGGGTCCCCGAAGCCCCCGTTCAGGTAAGGCTGCTGGCAGCCTGATCGGGATGAGTCAAGTCGGGCGCGGCCCGGAGCCTTGCCTCCACCTCTCGCCGGATCCTTTCCAGGATACGGCCACGGCCCTCCGGGTCCGGCAGATCACGTCCTCGCATCCATATCCGCAATTCCTGAGTGCTGACGTCACAGATCTGGGCGAGGATGCCGCGCGGGATCCGCACGTCTTCAGCTGTCTGAACGAGAACAACAAAAACGTCCGGATCCGTCAGATCGGGACGGCGCAACTCTGCTGCGTAAAGCTGGAGATGCGCCTGAAATGACCTCTCAAGGCGCGCTCTTGTGCAATCCAGTCGGAGGAGAGAAGACCCGATCCTCACATAATCAAGGTCTGGCATTTCACTCAACTCCCCATGCTCAATCATTGAGCCAGGCGCGGGGCTCACCCGCCCCCTCGGCCAGTATGACCAAGCCAGCTTCGGAAAGCCGTCTCAGCCGACACAGGGCGCCGCCCTTTGCAGACCTCTGCTGGTATTGCCCTTTCGAGATCATGTGTTCCGCGATCATGCTCAAAGGAACCTCTTCCCCTTTCAGATCGCCAAGAAGTTCCAGTATCGTGTCATTATAATCCCTGTTTCGACGGAAAGAGATCATCTGATCAGGAGCAGCAGCTTGCATCACCTTCGAAGGCGGCTTGGCCCCCACGAAATAAGGTGCCTGCGCAAAGACCAGCGTTTGCCCGACCATGTCGGGCGTTATCACGAAAGCGGTCATCTCGCCGCGGCCGATCATCATGCCGATGCGGAAAGCCTCCTGATCCAGAGACAACGCGCCCGATATCGGCAGTCTCTCCGGAGCTGCTGAGGCTTCGGCCTGTGAAACCTTCGCTTTGCGCACATATGGCCTGCGCGCCGCCTTTGCGGCGGGCTCGGTCTCGCGCAAAACGCCAGGCGCCGATGCGAAGGCATCCGGTGCGGATTTCGGGATCATGTTCATCGGGGTTGCTTCCTTGATCTGGTCGGTCGATATTTCGCGGGCGGTTTCCAAAATTGGATTGGTGATGGGTGGAGGGACGGGCAGCTCAACAGAGAAAGTCCGCGGTCGCTCCGAATGGCGCTGTTTTTTCGCACGATCTGCGCCGATCTGCTCCGGGTTCAGATCCGGCGCCGCACTTAGTCCGCCCGCACTGACACGACCCATTTGTCGGGTTTTTCGCTTGTGACCGGTCAGGATCTTGACGATCTCTTCAGGTCCGAGCGGTGGAGGATTGGCGTCCGAATAACTGCACCCACTCATTAGCGCGTTCCGGCAATCGCGCACAAGATTGAAGGGAGTTCTGTAATCGGAAGGCGTGGAGGAGGTAAAGACCGACTTTGCCGCTTGCGCATGATCGAGCCTGATGTGACCTCCGTTCGTCTTTGACGGGTTCCACCCTTCCTTGTTGAGACGTTTGATTGCATCCCTGAGATCGGGCTGAACCCCCCTTAAAACGGCACTCAATCCTGGCATGGTGATCTCTCTTCGCGATGCATGAAACCAGAATAGGTGTCGGGTGACATAATATCAATTACTTTTTCGCATCTCAATCCGCCGGCATGGGGATGATCACTGCTGACTTGCAAATTCCATCGTTGTACGTTATTTTTTCGCACATCAGGTTCGTCAGTCACAGCGGCAGGCCATAAATACGGGGCGATCATGGCGGGGGACTGGGCGGCTGATGCCCCCTAGTGCCATGGTCGTCCGGTCGGTGGCCAGGAGGGGGTGACCCCCTTCTGGCCGTCTCATCCTACATTTTGCGAGAAAAAAACCAAAATGTCCCATCGTATCATCCTGCCCCTCATCTTCTGCATTCTCGGAAGCGTCGCTTTTGGCGAGACCCGCGTGGCATCCTGGAACATCCGCAATCTCGGTTGGGAGAACGGAAAGGATTATGCGGCGCTCGCCAATGTAGGTGGCCTTTTCGATTTCATCGCGGTGCAAGAGGTGATGAACGAAAGCGGGATCAACCAGCTCGAAGCTGCACTTGAGGCGCGCACCGGCGCGGACTGGGACAGGCTCTGCTCGCACGCCATTGGGGCTGGGTCCTACAAGGAGATGTATTGTTTCACCTGGCGCACGGACAAGATCTTCTGGGTCGAGGGGGCAACGGTCTATCTCGATGACCGGGACGTCTTCGCGCGGGAACCCTTCTCGGCCGTATTTGAAACCGATGACCAGATCCGGTTTCTGGCCGCCAGTATACACGCGATCTACGGCGAGGATGTCGCGGGTCGGGAAGCGGAGGCTAATGCTCTGCGGGGCTACCACGACTGGCTGCATGACAGCTTTCCGGGCTTGCCGGTTCTCTTGATGGGAGACTTCAACTTGCCCCCGACAAATCCGGCCTGGGCCCCGCTCGGGGAAGTCGCCCATCCACTGATCCAGAATGGCGCCACCACGATCTCCTCGATCGACGGTCGTTTTGCGAACCTTTACGACAATATCTGGGTCGACGTAGAAGTCGACCTGCCGGTGAGCAGTTACGGCAAGGTCGAGTTTCCCCATCAGCTGCTCGGTATTTCCCATGAAGCGGCCCGCGAGAGCGTGTCCGATCATATCCCCGTCTACGTGATCCTTTCTGCGGAGAGGTCAGAACGCTTTGCGCCGCTTCGCTTCGCAGGGACGCGAGGCCGGGCGGAGTGGTCAGCCCCTCCCATCTCAGATGTATTGGATGCCGGAGGTTCAGCACCCATCATCGGTAACGCGCGTTCCAAGATCTACCACCTGCCCGGCTGCCCAAGTTATAGCGCTGTTGGGGAGCGCAACCGGAAGGTCTTTGCCACGGAATCCGAGGCAATAGCTGCCGGTTTTCGCCGCGCCGGCAACTGCTGATTTGAGAAAAACCTCATATTTCGCGTTTTCAACCCATGCAGTTATCCTCCGCCAGCGACATCAGGAGGGTGACCTTGGTCATCTTGGACCTACGCCCCCGACCAGTGGGGAAACGCAGATGACGGATAAGGAGTCAGGAACGGCACACAGAATGGCTGCAAGCCTCGGCCTCATCGGGCGGGAGATGATCCGAATTCATAGCCTTCCGGACCGTTTTCTCGGGAGGGCCCTCATCGGGCTGGCCCGGAGCGCGATCGAGGCTGACCCGGACCTGGGCGGGGACCCCCGAAAGAAGGGCTATGAGTCCATCCTGATCCGGTCAGTCCTGCCCCGACTGGCGATCACGCTCGGGGAGACCGGGCTCACCCGTGGAGAGACATCAGGGGCACGCGCCACGCCTGCCCCTGGCCCGGAGCTTCGCACTCTGATGGGAACATGTCTTAACAATTCAGGATTTCGAACATTTATCGCAAGTCCCGACCCGCTCCTGCGTGCCTTGACCTTTGGTTTTGCCAACGGCTCCCCGGTCACAATAGGTCTCGACCGGGTCTCACCGCCGGGTCCGAAAGCAGACGACTGGGTCACCCGTCATATCCGGGAGGTCAGCCGGGCCCGGTTCGGGGACGAGCGCTTCAGCGCCTGGGAGCCCGCCATGCAGGACTATCCCGGGAAGGGACGCTTCGCCTTCAAGCGGATGGTGTCGAACCACACAGGTCCGACCACAGATGAGGATACGAGCCCCTCCCCCTGATCAGATCTCTGGCCCTGAGGGGCCCTCGACCTCTTCCAGATAGGAGCGGACACGGTCCAGGATATCCTCCCCGTCCAGATCTTGCGCGGAGATCCAGGTCGCACAGACGCTGTCCGAGTAGGCGTCCCAAGCCTGAAGAAGATCAGGGAGGGGGATCTCGTAACCCGCCTCCGCGAGCCGCTCGCACATCCCGCGCGCCTGCGCCTCAAAGCGGTGCGACTCGGGCTCTTCGGGCCGAAAAACGAAGCGTCTCATCTCTCCCCCTCCCGCGATGTGTCAGAGGTTTGTGTGGCGAGGATCATCCCCTGCCGGTGTGCCCATTCCTGGTGACCGAGCACGGTCTCCCCGCGGGTGACCGTGGAGCGCCACGCCTCCAGACTGAGATCCGTCACCTCCGGCGCGGGCGCGTCATCGGAGGCGAGCTTGCCCACATTCATCCAGGGCTTGGAGGGGATGAGCCGCAGCCAGTCCTGCGCGGAGGGGATCACCCCGCCGCAGTCCTCCCGGACATGCTGCTCCCCAATGAACCGGACCGGGACGGTCTTTCCGTCCGAGTTGGTGATCGTGACCCCGAAGACCCGTTCCGCCTCGAAGATCCCGAAGGCGTGGTGGCGGAGCGCTCGGTGGCGGAAGTCCGCGAACTGGGATTTTGACGCGTCAAACCAGCTGTGAATATCAATGTAATCCTGTGGTTTACCGCCATATTTTCGGACGGAGGAGGCCGCGTGGTGATAGGGATGCGCCATCAGGTCCACGCCTCAGGGCTCGACATCGTCATCCTCTGGATCCTCCCCCTCATCCGCTTCTCCGAAGTCCGGCTCCCAATCATCATCCTCATCCTCATCGTCGTCATACTCCTCACCGGGGGCGTATTCCGTCTCAACAAGGTTAATCACCCCCGTTTCAGGGTCCAGATCATACCGGCAAAGGGCGCTCCCCCCCTCATTGTTACACCAGTCACCGGCCGCAGAGCCGTCCAAGCAGAACATTTCGTGGATCTCGTCAAGGAATGTGTGATGGCGGTTTAACCCGTCATCGATGGTAAGACCCGCTAGAACCTGCTCTACCTTCTCGTTGGGAACCACTGTGTCCCCCTGGTACCATGTCACATCATCGAGGTCTCCGGAATCTCCCGAGCCGGACATATTGGCCTCAATCCGGGTAATTCCCAGGTCTGCGAGGAACGGGTAGAGCCAGATCTTCGGGTCCGGTGGCGCGGTCTCTCTGTCGTCCCCAAATCCGAAATGAACACGTGCCATTGTCTCTTCTCCTTACGAGGCCAACTGAAGTCCTGTTTGTTCGGGCTCTGGCAAGTCGGGATGAACTTGCGGTAACGCCCGGATGATCCGGTCAGCGACTGCATCAAAACGAGCGGTCGCATCTTCACCCATCAAGTGGGAGAGCTTGTCCAAAATCGCGTCCGGACCGAGGCTTTGGAGGGTCGTGGGCATCACCTCGGCATATGTTGACATGACCCGCTCGGGCAGATCCGGATTGACTACATCCCCACCCCAGCGCGTCGTCACAAGCGCAAGCGTGTCGCGGATCTGGGTCGTGTTTGATTGGATCCCGCTGAGGTAGTCCCGAACCCGGCGCTTGGGCAGATCTGAGAGCGCCTCACGCAAAGCGTTGCCCGCCCCTATCGCTTCCGGCTCCGGCGCTGCGTTGCGCGCCGCCTTGTTCTGGCTGATCGTCCAGTTGATGGATTTCGGATCCCAGGAATTTCTAGTCACGACGAGCTCTATTGTAGAAAGGATCCGGTCGCCCTTCTCCAGCGAGAAGATAAGCGAGGCTCGCTCCGATGTCGCCCCCATCACGGTCCCGGTGTAGCCGCCGACACAGTGCTTTTCGCGCCGGCCCTGCCGTTCAAGCGCCGCGCTCGAGGTCAGCTCCACCGCACGGACCTGGCCGAGGTCCAACTCCCCGATGAGTGGCAGCCAAGCCAGCGGCTCACGGCTCGTCATCACCTCGTTCTCAAAGGTCTGACGAACATGGTGCCAGCGGACCTGGGATTCACGTAAGGATTTCAAGCTATGCCCCTCCCCGATGAGCCCCGTCATATTGGTCCAGACCGAGTTCAATCGATGCTCGCCGTTGTTCAGCTCTTGGATATAAGCGCCAAGGCGTGCGGCATCGACGGGGTCTGGAACACCCTTTTCTCGCAGGAGATGCGCGGCGCGGCCGATGCTGCTGAAATCCATCTCCGGCCGGGCACGGAGTCTGCTGATCAGCAGACCGGTCACCATCGCGTTCGAGACGGTTCGCAAGTAGTCAGATGTCTCCCGCTCAGGCATTTGTGCCTGAAGCTGAGCACAGGCAACACCCCAGGCATCCTCTCCGGCAGCTGCGGGCTGCACCCTGCGCATATGACGTCGGAATGGGCCCTCTCCGAGGTTTAGGGCTGACCTGAGGCGGTTCATCTCAGAGACGTAGGTGAGCATGTCAACCGTCCCTTCTGGGGTCTGCGGGATTTGATCTGCTCGCAGGAGGCGGGCCGCCTGGAGGGCTATCGGTCGCAGCGACTCGGTGTCCATGCGCAGGATCTGGCCCGAATACCCCCCTGGCTTGGCCACCGGGTCCCGGGTCAGAGGTTTTTCCCCGTTCAAGGCGCGCGCCAGGATGGCCGACATACGAGATTCGATCTGCCCGTAGCGCCGCATCTCGGCCGTACCCAACTTGGCCCGCTCAGCGATCAGCGGGGTAAGCGGCGCGCGCTGATCTACCAGATCGCGAAATTTCTGATCCGTCAGAAGCGGCCCAGTATGCAGGGGGATGGCCTTCAGCGCCTGCATCCGCGCCTCCCGGTCTCCACAGGAGAGATAGTTTACCTGATCAATCATTGAGGCGTCCCGTTTAAGCACCGGGCGGCGCAGGATATCGAGAGCGCCCGCGGACATTCGATCGGAGATCATCGCTGACAGGATCTGAAATTGCTCCCGCGCATATCCGGTTTCGGTAAGATCATCGGGTGCAAGGACAGTTTGGGAAAGAAGAGCTGAGGGGATTTCGCCCGAGATGGGGCGGAAAGGGATATTCCCACCTGTCGCGACGGCACGGTCAATCACGTCAGCACAGGTCTCGAGCGGCGTGCGGGCAGAATTGACAAGCAGTCCACCGGAAAATCCGACATCCTGCCGGAAGCCAACATAAAGGAAGGTCATGGGATTTCGCCCCGACAAGAGAAGGAGCTCGGCGTGCCCGATCAGATCAGGCTCTTTCAGGTGACAGATTGTTCCGCTCATCAAAGGCTCCTCTTAATCTCCAGATAATCATAGATTGGACATGCGAAAATTTCTCCTTCCATTTTCCTCACTTTTCTTCTTGGCGCGTGCCCGATATGCTGAAACGACAAGCGGACGGGGAAAATGGGTCGATACGCACAACCGACGAATGTTCAGGACGCTGTGCGGATGGCGGACCGGCTGGCCGCCCTTCTCGGACGACTTGGGGTCCCGCTCTCCCAGGCGCGCGCGCTTGACATGATCGCGCGGATATCCGGCCTGCCGGACTGGGAACGGATGCGGACTGGACTCTTACGCCTTGAGGGGGCCCAGGTGCCGATGGCCGATCACGCCCTCACCCGCATCCTGCGGCTTGATGCGGACAAGCCGATCACCACCGTGCGCGCCATTGATGCGGTCTGGGGTGCGCATCTCACTGATCACGAACGCACCCACCCTGTGCTTTCATCCGCACGCGAGTGGCTGCGTGCCGCGACGGGTTGTGCGCATCTCTGGGCGGCAGCCCGTAGGGTCCCACTAACACCGGATCTTCTGCGGGCCTCCCTCGATGTCGGATCAGATGTGCCACACCCCGCTCATCGCTTTGAGGACCCCTATCGGCCGCCAAGGCTGCTCGATCTCCACCGCTGGGCGATCGCGGGTCAGATGCAAACACATTGGACCGATCTTCTCGCAGAAACACTGGCGCGTGTTCCAGGGTTTGACGGGGCGGCTTTCGCCGCAGATCGGCCTCAGTCGGCCCAGTTCAGGCAGGCAGCCTCAGAGCGGATGCGCCTCACGATGCGCCCCCTCGGCGACCTGATTGATGAGGTCCGAATGGAGGAAGAAGACTTGGCGTCCGCTTAAGATTTGGGCCACAAGCTTCTGGGGTGTGGGCCCTTTACCCTCTTCAGGGTCCATCCGGTTCTTCTACCGCAGCCCCCCCTTGCCCCCGATATTTCAGCTGGTTGAGTTGCGCGGCTTCCTCGGTGACATCGCTCCTGATCCCCTTCAGAAATGGCTGAAACAGGGACCCGCCCGGCTCTGCATAAAGATAGCGGATCTCAGCGAGCATACCCGGCTCCGGCATGGCTTTGTTGGCGGGAACTGTCACGTTCCCCACCGGAACCCACGGCCCGTCGACCCCGTCCTGAAGTTCGAGTCCGATGGAGGCCTTACCCACTCGGCCCAGGGTAACCCGACAGGTCGCCTCGGCCCAGAATTTTATCTTGAGCGCATCGCCACCGGAATTGGGGCGGCCTGGCGTGTAGGTGCTGTCTGCATGACGCAGAACATATCCCTCCGCACCCCCTTTGCGGAGGGAATTATCTGCTCCCATTGCGATGAAGGCTGCAAGCGGCGTCGGCACGTCCACGCGCAACGCGGACACCAGACCAATATCGAGGATCGTCTTTTCCAGATGTTTCAACACGGCCGCGCGCTCACGGAAAGCGGCGTCCGGTCCGATCATGAAGTGCTGCGTGACATCGAAGATCACCAGATGATCGCCCATATCCTCCGTATCGAGACCGAGCGGGCCTACCACCTCGCCGAGCCGACGGAATGCCGCATCAACGCCCGCCTGCACCCCAACCGCGAGACCGCGGCGATTTGCGTAGGTGGCGGCACCATCCTTGAAGATCGCCCCGCGTCGCTCCCCATCATGCTTTTCCTGCACAAGCCAGTCGGGGCCGAGCGTCAGGACCTCCGCCTCGGTGATCTCGTTGAGAAGCTGAGGCCGGAAGCCGGTCACCTCCCCTGCGAGGGCAGCGGAGCTGAACGTCGCACCACTCTCCTGTTCGGTGTAGCCACCTTTTATTTTCGCACTTACGGTCTTGTCGAATTCCCTGGCTGCGATGCCATAATCGACTCCCTCGACCTTCATCCCGTCGCGGAGCGCCTTGCCCCGCCTGCCGTTCTGAAACCGAACATCCCAACCAGAGGGGCCCTCGGACAGGTGAACATTATAGACCTTGTCGGAAGACCCTTCCCGAAAAAACAGATGGACAGACTTTGGCTCAGACATGTGGATTCCTCCTGGACCGTTTTTTTCATCATATTGTGGGGGGGTGAAAAAACCGTCAGGAAGGTTTGCCTGACAGATGTTCGTTTTTGAGCATCCTATCTTAAGAAAGCAGAAACTACCCCTTTAGTTTATGTAACGTTTTTCGCATTGCAACAGCTTTAACTTCATATTATTTTTCGCACAGGATGATGGAGATGACCAATGAGTATGAACGTGCCAATAGAGGACTTCTTGGAAGCCCTTACCGTCGCCGACCTTGAGCAGATGCGCGGAACGATCGACCAGCGCATTCGCGAAAAACGCGAAAATAATCTTTCGGATGCGATCCAGGAGATCGAACGTGTCGTGGCAAAACATGGCTTCGCCATGCATGATGTCATGGCCAGGATCGACGCGCGCGTCGAGGGTCCGGTAAAATGGCGTCATCCGATGCAGCCGGACCTTATCTGGTGCGGTCGTGGGCGCCGTCCTCGCTGGATGACGGCGGCACTCAAGGCAGGGATCGCTCTGCCGGACATGCGCGCCTGATCCGTAGGGATCTGTCTTGCAAAAAAAGCAAGGCCGGAGCAACGCCCCGACCTTTCCAATGTTCTCGCCTTCGACTGATGCTGGTCAGCGCGCCACGCAGTCCCAGCTGTCTTCGATCACCGGGTCATGCATCATCATCTCGCTCGTCCCGACCCCAAAAAATGTCAGGTTCCCGAAGCCTACCAGCTCCAGATATGCGGTTCGCCCGTCGACCCCATCGGGGCGCAGGCGCCCTTCCTGGAGGACCCTCCCGTCAAAATCGCTGATCATCTGGTACCGGTCCGCTGTGAAGATATAGGTGATCCCACCGCAGGACCAACGCCCCGCATAGATGGGGCCCCCGGCCGATGGCGTGATCTCAGGCTTGACAGTCGTGGGTGACGCTGGAGCTGGCACGGTCAAAGCTCGACCGGCCTCGGGCATGTCGGCCATGGTCTCCCGAACAAATGTGCTGCTGTTCCCGTCAACCGGCTCTCCCCTGTCCGCCATCGCCTGAAGATGGGCGAAAAGAGCTGACTCGGTTCCGTCTCCGTAGGCCCCGTCGATCCGGCCAGCATAATGCCCCTGCTCGGCAAGCAGGGTTTGCACGGCGCGCCGATCCTCCTCATCCATCCGGTTGAAACGGCCACGCAGTAAGGGGCGGATCACCTGTATCGGCTCTGCGGCGACAGATCCCCGTGCTGTCATTGTCCCCGCCATTTGACAGGAGCCTGTTGTCATGGACGCACAGCCGTCGCCAACGGAGGAAAATCCTGTCGGGCTGCCAACCAATACACATTGCTTGGTTCCGGTCGTCAGCACGGCCGCCCAGGCCCCTTCAGCTCCCCGCAAGAGCGGGCCGGACCCAGCCCCCGTGCAGCCGTCCGGCCCGGTTATGGCGATCTCAAGCGTGTCGCGAAAAACCTGCAATTCTCCCGACCCTTGGCCTGCGGTCACTGGATAAGTGCCCAGCTCCAGTGCGGATGCCGGCGCGGCAAAAAGCGCCAAGAGGGAAAAAAGAAGAGGTCTGGACATGCCGGTCTCCGATAAGAGGGTCTGAGTCTCCCTCAACATAGGAGGGGCCATGGTAAAATAAAAGATATTATTTTTCTATTTTCGCTCGACGTCACTTCAGAGCAAGAAGGGCAACAGCGAGGGCAACCAGAGGCACTCCAACCCGTGACGGCAACCTGTTGACCGATCCGCCCCGGACCCCGATGACATAGAGGGAGAGCGCGAAAAAGGACGGAACGATAATCAGTGCGAGGGGAAAAAACGCAAAAGAACTGGGAACCAATGCCATCGCATTCATGCCGAAGAATACTGCGAGCCCTGACGTGACCAGATGGAGCTGGGCTTCGCCACGGACCTGTTGCTGTGCTTGCTCCCAATCCTCACCCAGCCGGTGCAAACCGGATAAATGTGCGCTGAGAGGGATACAGGCTCCAAAAGCGATCAGCCCGTACAGGACCCCGAGCAACAAGGTGAGCAATGCGACCGGGAACACCAGAAGAAAGCTTAGCAGGCCAACTCCTCTGCCAAGGCGCATGGCAAAATCAAAACCATCCTCGCTCATGCGCGCCCCCGAGCCGTCTCGAGAGCTCGATCCAGGCGGCGGATCATGGCGGCGCTG
>Ga0209284_10003429_pt1 | contig 19555 bp, 20 predicted proteins | sample FRY03_FD_187211 | JGI IMG/M metagenome (GOLD analysis project Ga0209284, IMG submission 187211) | Freshwater microbial communities from Lake Fryxell liftoff mats and glacier meltwater in Antarctica - FRY-03 (SPAdes) (version 2) | ecosystem: Environmental > Aquatic > Freshwater > Ice > Glacier... | reverse complement strand
AACAACCCATACACATTCAAATTACGGTAGTTACTATTGTCTCTATTTTTGCAACTATAGGAGTGTATGGACTTGTTGCATTATTAGTAAGAATGGATGATTTTGGATTTAAACTAATATCAATAAGTAACCGAAGTATAATTAAAAGTATTGGAACATTATTAGTTAAGTCACTCCCAATAGTTATTAGAATTTTAGCGGTTGTAGGAACTTTTGCAATGCTATTAGTTTCAGGTGGAATTTTTATGCATAACGTTCATACAATCCACCAATTTTTCAACTCCCTTCCTGCTCTTTTAAGTGAACTTATTATAGGTTTATTTGTTGGGACTATCGCTTTACTAGCTGTAAAATTAATTATGATTTTAAAAGAATCTAAAACCAAAAACGCATGAAAAAACCAGCTAAAGATGAATACAATCAATTTTTAAAGACATATATTGATCTTGTTCCAGAAGGAGATTTAGCTGCGATGATGTATGAAAACCTTGAGGAAATAACTTTGTTTTTTAAAGCATTACCTCTTGCAATTGAAAACTTTAAATATGCTCCTGAAAAATGGTCAGTAAAAGAGTTACTAGCTCATATTAATGATAGTGAACGCGTATTTGCATATAGAGCTTTAGTTTGTATTCGTATGGATGACACAATTATAATTCCTAATATGGATGAAAACCTATACGCTAAAAATAGAGATGTTTCTAAAACAAGCTTAAATGAATTAATTAACGAATTTAGAACATTACGAGAAAGTACAATTCATCTATTTAAAGGAATATCTGAAATAAACTATAATTTTAGAGCAAAATCTGACGGTGGAGACATTACTGCTAAAGCGCTAGGATTTGCTATTATTGGTCATACTCTTCACCATAGAAACATAATTAACGAAAGATATATTCAAGATAATCCAATACACCAATAGAAATCGGTAGTACTATTTTCTTATTATATCGGCATTAAATTAACTGTTTTTAGACTATCTCTTAATTATAGTTACTATAACATTACAAAAAGAAAATGAAAAACGGGTTTTACAACTACTTATTTTTTTCTATATTATGCTTCCAATACATTAATTTGAATTTAACATCATCATATACCAACCCTATAACTAATGTTATTGCTGGTATAAATAAAACATAAAGTTCTATGTAAGTGTAAAAAACTCCACCTACAACTCCACCTATAAAAAAATATAAAATTATCCGCAATCGAAGTCTTATCGTCGTAATAAGTTGATTTTTTTGCTCTTTTGATTTATAAAAAAATAGTTGGGACAATTCTATACCTAAATCTGTAAAAAGTCCTGTCAAGTGAGTCGTTCTTACGATTGCCTTGGAAATTCTCGTAACCAAGGAGTTTTGTAAACCCATAGCAAAAAGCAAGCTAAATGTAATCAAATTAGAATAGTCAATTATTAAAGTCCGCCAAAAAAATGCAATCGAAAATAAAATTAAACTTTCAATTATTATTGGGGTCACAAATATTAATCGTTCATTTTTTCTTGTCATTAATTCTACAAGTAAGCTTGAAACAAAAGAACCTAAAAAAAAAGATAAGATGTAAAAAAAATAGACTAAACTTTCTAAAAACTGAAGTTTAAATACATCACCAACAAAAAAAGCGAAATGACCTGTAACATTTGTTGTTAGTTGTTGAACAGATAAAAAACCAGCAATATTTACAATTCCAGCAACAAATGAAAGTAAGGAAGCTATTTTCTTATTATGACTTAAAGTTCTTCTTTTCCCTTGATGTCTAAACATTACACTTTTTTATCACGTTAAACATTTGAGTGAAATTTACAATTTATATTAATGAAACATTACACACATTTTCTTATTTCCAAATGTAATGACAACTTAATTTAACTATTGCATAACAAAAAACAAACTATCCGATTTCACAATATCGTTCTGTAAATTTTTAGATCGTGATCTAATATCTCACTACATCTCTACATCATTCACATTCTCAAAAGGAGGTGGAATATTTGCAGGATCTTCATCAATTAATTGGAGTAAATCTCTCGTTATCCCTCTTGAAATGTTTGAAATAGGTACATCATTTGGTGAACCTTCAAAAGGATTTTCTCCTGAAAGTCCAATTCTTAGCATCGTATTAAAAACCCAAATTACAACGACAGTAAAAGGAATGTTTAACCAAATAAAATGATTCCCTACAAATGAATGTGATTTCGAGATATCAACTCCCATAACAGAAAAAGTAGGAATAATTGCCAAGGGTAATAACCACATAAAAATATGGATAAAATGGTAACCAATACTTGCATATTGCTTTGGATAAGGGAAATTCTTGATACGTTCAGACTTTCCTTGTAAAGCTGTCAATTCATTAATTTGTTGCTGAAAATTTAACAAGCTAAAATCCCAAAATTTCTTTTCATCCGTTAACTTTCTTAAATGTTTCGACTGTAAACTTAAAATAACATTAGGCTTATTATCTTTTGTCATAACATAAACATACTCTTCTTCAGACAAATAAGGTTTTAACTCATCTTCTAAAGTCGTTTCATTTTCTGGCACATTGTAAACAAAAGTCCCTTTACTGTGCATAGACTCATAAGATGCTTCCCATTTCTTTTTAGTTCTCATCGCATACCTTAAAGCTGTTAACCAAGCTATGTGGCGATGCGTTATCGTTTTCAAAACTTCCGACTCCTCTTTACTTGCTTCTGCTTGATGCATATAAAAACTATCCTTCACATTCATAATAAACGACCTCGATACATTTACAATGCCTCCCCAAATTTTGCGTGCTTCCCAAATTCTATCATACGCAGCATTGTTCTGAAAACCAACCATAAAGGCAACTGCCGTACCTATTAATCCTACTGGAGTTAAAGGCACCTGTAACCATTTCAGGTTTAAAACTTCATATAATATGGTAATTAATGTAGCGTAACAAGTAAAGAAGATAATTTCTCTTTTTGTCCAAATCAATAAAATCTTAAATGGAAATCGCCTTTGTGTATACATTTTACAATTTAATTAAATTCTACTTTGATACGTATATAACTCATGGTATCTACCCTTACTTTCTAATAACTCATCGTGATTACCTCGTTCGACAATGTTTCCATTTTCCACCACTAAAATCTGATCCGCTTGGCGAATGGTACTTAATCTGTGGGCGATAACAAAAGTGGTTCTATTTTTCATTAAAACATCTAAACTTCGCTGAATAAACGTCTCACTTTCTGTGTCTAAATTCGATGTTGCTTCATCTAAAATGATTACTTTAGGATCTGCCAACAATGCTCTCGCGATTGAAATTCGTTGTTTTTGTCCTCCTGAAAGTTTTACTCCTCTTTCCCCTATTACTGTTTCTAAACCCTCTTCAAAACGATCTGTAAATTCATTAACAAAAGCTGCTTTTATTGCTTCCTGTAATTCTTCTTCCGTAGCATCTGGACGAGGAAAAAGAATATTTTCTCTAATAGACCCTTCAAACAAAAAATCGTCTTGTAACACAACACCTAGATGTTGTCTGTAACTTTTTAAACTCACTTTCGCTAAATCAATACCATCTAACGTAACCGTTCCACTTGAAGGATTTAAGAACGTTGCTACTAATCCTGCAATTGTTGATTTCCCAGAACCTGAAGAACCTACTAAAGCAGTTACACTTCCTGCTGGAGCTGAGAAATTAATCGAATGCAAAACTTCTTTGCTTTCCTCATAACCAAAAGACACATCTTTGAAATCAATGTCTCCATTGAGCTTAGTTAAAATTTCTGTACGAACAGAAGAATCATCCTCGTCTTGCATGCTCATTAATTCTTGGGTTCTATCTAAGCCTGCCATCGCTTCAGATAATTGACTCCCGATGTTACTCATTTGAACAATTGGAGCAATCATAAATCCTAATAACAAAGTGAAAGATAAAAATTCACCTGTACTCATCTTCCCTCCCATCATAAAAAAGCCTCCAATTCCCATTACTGCGGTAGAAGCTAATCCTATCAAAAAAGTTGAAGAACTACTAATCAAAGCAGTAGCTGTTAAACTTTTCTTTACATTTTGATACAAGCGATCAACTCCATTTTCGAAACTTTTATTCTCTTGCTCTTCAGCATTAAAAGCTTTTATCACCCTTACTCCTCCTAAAGTTTCAGTTAAACGACCTTGAACCTCTGCGCTAATCTTACCTCTCTCCTTGAAGATTGGACGTACATAACCAAAAGCTTTCATCATTACCACTCCGAAAATTAAAATTGGAATTAAAACCGAAATCGTCATTAATGGACTAATTTTCACTAAAAGTACAATGGAAGTAATTGCTGTTAATGAACCTCCAATTAATTGAACAAATCCAGTTCCTACAAGGTTCCTAACTCCTTCAACATCATTCATTACTCTGGAAACCAAAGCGCCAGACTTATTGTTATCAAAAAAACCAATCGGTAATTTCATTAACTTTTTCTGAACTTGAACACGCAATTGAGAAATCATTAACTGAGCTTGAACACTTAACAATCTTGTAAGACCAAACGAAGTTACTGCTTGAATTAAAATTGACATTGCTACTATAAATAAAAGGAACCAAAGTCCTTCCATATCATTGTTAGGAACAATATCATCAAACAAGTACCTACTTGAATAAGGCGCAACTAATCCCGCAGCACTTCTTATAAGTATTAACAATAATCCAAAACCTAACATTTTTTTTCTTGGCCAGATGTATTCCTTAAATGCCCATGAAAACGAAACTTTTTCTTTTTTACTCATGACCACTAAATTACAAAATAGTAATCAAGTGCTAATATGAATCAGATAAAAATATCGGGTTAAAAACTCATCTAATTTAATTAAAACGAAGTCTAATACGTTTCAAAAAACGATGTTGTCCAATAAAAAGAAAAACTTAACTTTACATCATTCAAAATAAACAAGACATGAAACACGTATCCTTAAAAAGCATTGAAGCAGCAATTCAAAAAGTAGATAACTTAGATGATGACGCTTTAGAAAAATTATCAGAAACATACGCATTAGCACAAGAAGTTGTATTAGGCTATGTAATGTCTGCGGCTGTAGAGTATGAAAATGAGAAGCTAGAAGGACTTTTAATTTATTATTATTGTTTGCTTTCAGAAGCATTTGCTCAAGAAGGATTAACGATTAGAAAAATAACCGAAGAAGACATCGACACTTTTGAAGAACCATACTTTGAAATGTTAGATATGTATTTTGAAAATGAAGATGAAGAAGTTTTGGAATCATTCTGTGATCAACCAAATCTAACGCAATTCATGGGGATGGAAATTAGCACTGAAGATGAAGACGGAACATCACTTGATGATGAAACAGCAACTCAATTATTCATTGTTACGCTAGCTATGATTACTTTAATTGGAAGAGCAATAAATCCATTGAACTAAAACAAAATGCTTACTCCAAAACAAATCGTTGAAAAAATGATGGCGAAAGACAATTTCAGTCATTGGCTTGGGGTAAACGTTAATCATATTGACAAAGGAACCTGCATTTTATCTTGTGTAATAACAAAAGAAATGTTGAATGGCTTTGAAATTAGTCATGGTGGAATCAGCTATTCTTTGGCTGATTCCTCTTTGGCTTTTGCAGCAAACAGCTACGGCAATAAATGTGTAAGTATAGAAACTTCTATTTCTCACACACGTCCAACTTTTTTAAATGATAAACTTACAGCTACTTGTAAAGAAATCAATAGAAGTAAACGAATTGGACTTTACGAAGTTTCAATTACCAATCAAGACGATAAACTCATCGCTTATTTCAAAGGAACAGTGAGCATTAGTGAGGAAATGTGGTAAATCCTATTTTTTCAAACACCTTTATTCCATTTCTAAAAAAAATGTAAATTAGCACTCGTATGAACGAAGATAAATTTATTGATGTAGAAAAAATAATTGAAAGTAAAAATCCGACTTTACTTAAATGGTTACCACGTTTTATTACCTCCTACTTAAAACGTATTTTACACCAAAATCAAATCAATAAATTTCTTAACGATAACAAAAACAACTTCAATCAAGATTTTTGTATTGAAACATTAAAATTATTAGAAGCTACCTACGAAATTAAAGGGCTTGAAAATCTACCAAAAGAAGGTAAAATTGTTCTAGCAATGAATCACCCTTTAGGAGGAATGGATGCAATGGCAATAGTTTCAGCTTTGAAAGGTCATCGAGAAGATTTAAAATTTATAGTAAATGATATCCTTTTACACTTAAAAAACTTAAACGATATTTTCCTTGGAGTTAATAAGCATGGTAAAAATGGACTATCAATAAAACAACAATTAGACGAACTTTTCTCGGGTGAATCAGCTATTTGTATTTTCCCAGCAGGACTTGTAAGTCGTAAAATTGAAGGAGAAGTAATGGATTTAGAATGGAAAAAAACCTTTATAAGTCTTTCTAAACAACACGAACGGACAATTATTCCAGTCTATATAGACGGAAGCTTATCACCATTTTTCTATCGCTTATCAAACTTTAGAAAAAAAATAGGAATAAAAGCAAACATAGAAATGTTGTATCTTTCAAATGAATTCTTTAAATTAAAAGGAAAAAACATTAGAATTGTAATTGGTGAAGCTATTTCACCTGCAAAATTAGCAGAAGAGAAGAATGATCGGAAATTAGCTAATTGGGTCAAAAGTAAAGTTTACGAATTGAAAAAAACGCTGTGATATGAGCTCAATGAAAGAAATAATTCCTGCTATCAACAAACAACTCATTAAAAATGAATTGAATAAAGATCGTTTTATCAGAACTACCCGTAAAGGTGGTAATGAGATCTATATTGTTAATCACCACAATTCACCAGCTACAGTTCAAGAAATTGGTCGTTTGCGAGAAGTATCTTTTCGAGCATCTGGAGGAGGAACCGGAGAAGCAATTGATTTAGACGAATATGACACGCATGAAATTTGCTATGAGCAATTAATTGTTTGGTCACCAGAGGACGAAGAGATTATAGGAGGTTATCGCTTTATTAAATGTGCCGATACATTAAACACCAAGTACGATGAAATTTTACTTTCTACAAGTCACTATTTCGATTTTACACCAACTTTTATAAACAACTATTTACCGAGTACTATTGAATTAGGAAGAAGCTGGGTACAACCAAATTTCCAACCAAGCGTTAATCCTAAAAAAGGATTATTTGCACTAGATAATATTTGGGATGGTCTTGGAGCTTTAATTGTTAACAATCCAGAAATCAACTATTTCTTTGGAAAAGTTACAATGTACCCAACATACAATACCGAAGCTAGGGATTTTTTATTGCATTTTATTCATCATTTCTTCCCAGATAAAGAGGGATTAATGCTTCCATTCCACCCACTGGTTCAGTCGTACAATAAAGAACAGTTTGATTTATTATTAAACGGACTAGACTTTAAAGAAGCTTTTAAAGTTTTAAATACATTTGCTAAAGAGCGCGGAGAATTTATTCCGCCATTAGTAAATATTTACATGAACCTCTCTCCTACTATGAAAACCTTTGGAACTGCGGTTAACAAAGAATTTGGAAGCGTTGAAGAAACTGGTATTTTAGTTACAATAAAAGACATTTACGAAGAGAAAAAGGAAAGGCATATAGCAAGTATGGAGTAAAGTTGAGGATGGTTGAAAGGTTTAATTTTCAAACAATCAAATAGTTTGGTTTCTGAGGGGGAAGGGGAACGTCTGAGGCTATGAAAAGTGGCGGTTTGCGTAGTCCTTTCCTGTTGAATTACACGAAAATTAGAGCGGGTGATGAACCTTCAAATTTACACTTCCACCGACATTTTTATAGCCTTTGCTATCGGTTGCTCTTTTATTGTCCTCCTGCCCCGTCCTTGTAATCAAATTCGGTGTTAAATTCTCCATTGTCTTTATGCTATTTCCAAAGACCAATTCGTCTGTTAAGTTTATATTGTCCTTGCAATTTTAGATTACCATTTTCATAAAACTCTTTGTAGTCGCCAGTCTTAACAGTTGATGAACTTTTATTATTTATGTAAACAGCACTATATTGATTTTTTAATTTACTGTTACTAAAATATTAAAAACACTCCATAATCATTTCTTTGTCCTTTTCTACTTCAATAAATTTGTAAGCTAACTGTTCTTTTATTGTGTCAGAATACTGTTCGTAGATTCCAATATTTTTATTTACTATTTGTAAAGTTTCATAACGTTGTTGATGACATTAATAACGTTGTGAAACTCGACAGGTAGAAGCATATAATATGAAAATAGTACTACCGATTTCTATCGGTATATTGGACTATATTGAATATATAATCTGTATAATTTATGTTTTTATATCCTACAAAGATTTTAAAACTTCGACATACCTTCCTCCTCTTAGGTCTGCAATATAATCAAAGATGTAAAGTGAAGCACTCATTATTATAAGTCCGAAAGCAACTCCACGAATAAGTTCATTTCTCCAAAACACTAGCGTCAAAATAAGACCTATAATAAAAATTACAACTTCAACTTTTTTTATGATCTCAAAACTTTTCATCACTTTTTCCATTCGTGGCAATTCCTTTAATTGAATATTTCCGGAAGCTTCTTTATGAAATATTGTCACGCGTTCAATATCCTTTGAGGTTCTAAAAATCACTCCCAAACAGATTGCCAAAAGCAGGATAGAAAAAGGTAAGATAGCATAAGCCATTCCTTTCAAAACCACCTTTTGTTGAAATAGAAAAAAGATTGAAACAGCTATAAAGATTGTTGTAGCTACAGCAACAATCGTACATTGAAGTTTTTCATCATTGAAGTAACTTGTAATACTATCCATTTGTTTTGTTTATAGAAATTATAAATTCAATTTTATAAAGTAATTATTTTTTTGGCTTTATAATTCCAGCATCTATGATTGTTTGAAATGAATCTTCCATTGTTTCTTTAAGCGGCTTAAAGGTCATCCCTAATTCATTTTTAATTTTAGAATTATCAGCTCTCCAAGGAATATTCACATTGTTTCTAATGAACCTTCTACTGAATAATTTATTAGTCATCGGTCCAACAAGCATCAACAACCACTTTGGCATTGCAGACTTTGGTAAAGGAAAATTCTTACCATATTTTGGCAATAATTCTTTTCCCATTTCTAAAAAATCAGTTTCATGTGCCGATGTAATATACCTTCCTTTCGCTTCAGAAGTATATCCTGCTTTGAAGTGTGCTATTGCAACATCTCTAACATCTACGACTCCAATCCCCATTTTTGGCGCACCCATTTTCAATTGTCCATCACCCAACATTTTCATAATATTGGCACTTTCTGAGGTAGTGTTTTTCGGATTCAAATCAGGTCCTAAAACTAAACTCATATTGATCGTGATTAAATCCCAATTCGATTGAGTTTTTGCTATTTCCCATGCTTTTTTCTCAGCTAACATTTTTGAATATGAATACGGCTGGTAATCTAAAGAAGCCGTTGTATTCCATATTTCTTCAGTAATCCTTCCACCAGGCGCATTTTGTGTATCGATAGAATCTGTATAGATAGCTGCACAACTACTGGTTACTACCACTCTTTTTACAGAAGAAACTTCTTTGGCAGAATTTAGTACGTTTTCAGTTCCATTAACTGCTGGTTCTATCAGTTCTTTTTGAGCATCTTTTACATCTAGTGTAAAAGGCGATGCTGTATGATAAACCAATTCACACCCTTCCATTGCTTCTTTATAAACTCCTGGAGTTAATAAATCTGCTTTAAAAAACTTTAAGGTTCCTTTTGAGTTAGCTGCTGCTTTTGTTAAGTGTGCAATTTTATTTTGATTTTCAGTATCTCTAACTGCTGCATGAACTGTAATACCTTCTTCCAACAAGAGTTTCACTAACCAACTTGCTACATATCCGTTGGCTCCTGTTACCATTACTGGTTTTGATTTATCTATATTTTTCATCTTTATTTATTTGTTTTTTAGTTTTAAAATCCAAATATCAACCTTATATTTGAAACATACAAGTATAGAGTATGGACTATACTTCACTTTTATTTTTCAACATTAGATTTCAACTATGTTAATAAGCGAATTAGCAAAACAAACAGGTGTTACCATTCATACCCTTCGGTATTATGAGAATTATGGTCTTTTCAGCGGTGAAAGGAATGATTCTATAAAAACAAATAATTACAAACAATACGATGAGACATTAATTGAAAAAATTCAGTTAATAAAAGAAGCGAAAGAAATTGGTTTCACTTTATCGGAAATAAAGAACTTACTCGAAGATTGGTTTAATAATCAGTTATCAGTTGATAAGAAAATTGAAGCACTGGAAACTAAAATTATAGAAATCGACTCAAAAATTAATCAGTTTAAGCATGTTAAGAAAATGCTAATTGAAGGGATAAAAGATGTGAAAGATGGAAAATGTTAAACTTTTTTGTAAGGCTTCACTAAGTTTTAGACAATTATAAACCTATCGAAAACTTCACCTCTCAAAAGATTTTATTCCGCTCCTTCAGAGCTTAGTAGTTTGTGTTATCACTATCTATGGGCTTCACCCATCGTTAATGAATTAATGCCCTTCAGGTTTTTTTCCTTAATAAAACTGAAATACTCTTTATAATCGGTTAAGAATAAATGAAATCTATCTTTTAACCGAACAGGATATTCCTGATTCCACAAATTGTTTATTTGCTGAAACTGAATAGCTGATATTTTATTTGACTTAAAAACTTCTATCATTACAAATCACCTACCCAACCTCTACCATTAATTGGTGTTTTTCAATTAATTTCCGAATATTCATCAGTGCATAACGCATTCTACCTAATGCTGTATTAACACTAACCCCCTCTTGCTCAGATATTTCTTGAAATGATAAATCTTTAAATATTCTCATTTTTAATACATCTCTTTGGCTTTTTGGAAGGTATTCTATCAAATCAACCATTTGACTTTCCAATTCTTGCTTTATCATACTTTGCTCCACATTTAGTGAAGAATCACTCAAAACATCAAAAATATTGAAATCAGAATCTTGATAAGTTGTCTCAGAAACAAATCTAACTCTATTGACTTTTCTAAAATGGTCGATTATTAAATTGTGAGCTATTCTTAACGCCCAAGGTAAAAATTTCCCTTCTTCATTATAATTACCCAACCTTAAAGTATTAATTACCTTAATAAAAGTTTCTTGAAATAGATCTTCAGTTAAATCAGCATCTTTAACTTTCATCTTTATAAAAAGATGAATACGATCTTTATGACGCATTAAAATAGTTTCAAATGCTTTTTCGTTACCATTAATATATTCACTGATTAAAACGTGATCCTCTTTAGATTTATACGACATAACTCACTCATTAAGTTGAACAATAATTTAATTTTTCAAGAGTAGAATTATATCTATAGGCAAACGTTTTTTTATTTATAATTGCTAATATAGTGTTTATCATTTAAAAAAAACAAATGAATAACCAACTTATGGTAAAAAATGAACGAAATGTAACTTTCATTGATTAATCGAACTAATTAGGTTAAGAAAAAGTGATTATGACTTTTTGAAACGTTTCCGAAATCCTTTAGGATCATTGTCCATTTTCTGTAAATCCCTCAAAACAGAAGTACTGTTCTTTTTTAAAAACTCCTTCATTATAAGGCGACTAAAATCTTCTTTATTTTGAAACAAGTCTTTTAAGACAAAATCTTTATCATCTCTGTTCAATACTAATAAATTCATAAAATCCTCAGCTACCGCTAACCTCATCGAAATAAGTAAAACATCATTGTATTTTTCCACAAGTGTTTTTATCTTGTTTTGCTGATCAACTGTAAGTCCTTCTTTCATTTTTCAAAAATACAAAAACTCAAAAGATAAGCACTGCAAAGTTTTAAACATCACGCCTAAAACATTCAATAAAAAGCACTAAAACTTAATTAAAAATAAAGATGTTATTCCGATTCAAATATAAAATCGAATCAATACGCTTTTAACTCTTCTTCTAAGCGATATATCATCTCTAAAAGAGCTTTAACTTTTGAACGTACAGCATTAATTGAATTAGATATAGATATTTCAGTTTCCATTTCATTTATCAATACCTTCCCTTTTTCAAGTCCTATAATGCCGATACACGATTTTAATTTATGAATTTCTCTTTTTAATAAATCTGGCTTATCGTCTAAAACCAGTTGCTTAATAGACTTTACAAACTTTGGTAATTGAGCAGTAACGAGGTCTATCATTTCCTTTTTAAAGTCTTCATCTCCATTTGTAACTGTATTTAAATAATTTAAGTTGATTAATTTTTCTTCTGACTTAAATTGAGTAGGTTTATCAGCAACCTTTACTTCTATACTTTCCTCTACAATATATTTAAACAGATATTGAAGCAAAACTTCTTGGTTAATCGGTTTAGTAATCAAAGCCTTCAATCCAGCATCTAAACATCTTTTCTCATCCTCAATACTTGTATAGGCACTTAAAGCAATAATAGGAACTTCCGTAAATTTTAAAATTTCAGTAGCAGAATCTATTCCACTCATAATTGGCATTTGAAGATCCATTAAGATTAAATCATAATAATTTTCTTTTGCCATCTCCAACGCTTTCAGACCATCTACCGCTAAATCAATATCACATGACCATTTCTCAAATATTCGTTTAATTAACTTTCGATTGATTTCAATATCTTCAGCCATTAAAATCTTTTTCCCAATCAAGAATGATGTTCCGATTTTCAACTCATCTAAAGAATGTACTTCAGCATCTTGATTTTCTTGCTTCTCAAACCATAACTGAAAGAAAAAAACACTTCCCTTTCCTAAAACACTTTCTACTTGAAGCTTACCGTTTTGCTGTTCAATCAGACGCTTGGTTATTGCTAAACCTAATCCTGAACCACCAAAAATACGAGTAGTATTATTTGAAGCTTGACTAAAACTCTCGAAAATTAATTGTAATTTATCATGTTCAATACCTATACCTGAATCAATAATTGAAAACTCTATTAATTCAGATTCATTATTAGATTCAATAAGTTTTAAGTTTAATTCAACAAAACCTTCTTCTGTAAATTTAACCGCATTTCCAACTAAATTATTTAAAACCTGATTAAGTCTTGTAGGATCTCCGATTAATTTTTTAGAAATATGATCGTCTATTCCATAAATTAGCTCCACTCCTTTTTCTTGTGCTTTTAAAACCATTAAGTGCAATGTATTCCTTAACGTTTCCAAGATATCAAAAGGAATCATTTCGAAAACCATTTTATTGGCTTCCATCTTAGAAAAGTCTAGAATATCATTTACAATTACTAATAAATTCTTTCCAGAAAACTCTATCGCTCCTACCATTTCACGTTGATCTTCATCTAAATTTGAATCTTTTAATAAATTCGTAAAACCAATAATTCCATTCAGTGGAGTTCTAATTTCATGACTCATATTTGACAAAAAATTAGCTTTCGTTTTTAATAACTCCTCTGCTAAATTTTTCGATTGAACCAATTCAAATTCAATTAGTTTACGTACTGTGATATCTTGCATTGTACCGAGCATATGTGTTGGGTGTCCTTCCGAATCATATTGAAACTCACCTATTACAGAAACCCAACGCTCTTCACCATCATTTTGACGAATAATTTTAAACATCTCTTCAAAACGGTGTTTATCATTTAACGTCTTTTGTTTGATGACTTCTTTAAAAACATTAAAAACACGCTCGCTATATTCTGGAGAAATAAGTTTTATCCAATTTCTGACATCTTTTTTATACGTTAAACGATCAATTCCGAAAACTTGATCAAAAACAATTGAACTTTTCCATTCACCCGTCTGCAAATCAATAATATAATTACCAATTTTAGCAACATGCTGAGCCTCTAATAGCACTTTAGTTTTCTCCATTAGGGCGTTACCTATAATTCGCTTTTCTTCTGACTCGAAATAAATGGATAAAATATTTGCTAATGAAGCAGCAAAACTCTGTTCATCCTGTGTCCATTTTCTAGGTTCCCCAACACTTGAAATTGAAATCACCCCTAATAAATGATTATCTTTAGTGATAGGTAACAATAACATCGAAGAAATATCCACTTTGTTTAAATGCTCAATTCTTAACTTATCTAAATCGTCGTATTGTGAAACATCATCAAAAACAATTGACTTTTCAGTTTTTAAAGCTTTTAATCGCTCAAAATATTTAGGATATTCAGCGCTGAATAATTGCTTTTCGTCTAAAAATTCGTTTTGACTTAAACAATACCTTAATTTACTTTTTAAAATTGTTTTGGTTGAATTAAACATCCAAACACCGAGCCATTCTGCATCTAACACTTTTGCAGCATTCTCTAATAATAAATGCTGCTTTTGCTCAAAAGAATATTCAGAACCTAAACAACTCAAACGAAACAAAATTTCTTGATGTAGTAGTAAATCACCTCCCCTTTTTAATTCATTTTCAATGATTTTTTTCTTCGTAGAAATATTTTTAATAACACCATCAATTCGAACAGCACTCCCTTTTTTACTTCGAATCAACAACTCCCTTACTTCAATCCAAAGAACATTATTAGCAGCTGTTATCATTCTGTATTCAGCAACAGAAGTTCCCGTATCCAAGAATTCCCTTTGAGCCTTTTTATAAATATTAATATCTTCAGGATGAATTAATTCCCTTAACATTTTAGGATTATCCTTCAAATCAGTTAAAGAAACTTGAAGCATTGAAGCGAGTGATCTGTTGCTATAAAGCATGGTCGTGAAATCTGTAGAAACACTCCATATACCATACTTCAAATCATCTACAATACTATTTTCAAAAAAATCGAGCTCGTTTTCCGCACCCTCTTTAATCTCAGTAACTAATAATTCAATATCTTTCAATTCAGTAGATTTATCCTCTGCTTTAATTGATGATAAATAAGCTAAAGCTTGTTCTATTTTTTGTTTAAAAATTCTCATCTTGTTTACGTTTACACGAAAAATTCTATCCTAAAATAATGAATATATTCAATTCATTGGCTCTAACATTAATTATTCCACTTTATCTGTATCTTTATAACTTAATATAAAAATAAAAATGGAAGGAATAGTTAAGTTTTATCATAGATCTAAAGGTTTTGGTTACATCACAGAAGTTGAGACTGAAAAAGAATACTTTGTTCATGTTTCTGGACTAATTAATCAGATTAAGGATGAAGACAAAGTTTCTTTCGATCTTGAAAATGAAAGCAGAGGAGATAGAGCGGTGAATGTTCGAGTAATAAAGGCTTCATAAAACGATTTCATTTAACATTTTTTTATGTTTATTTGACACCATTTCCTTTCAATATCAACAGATAATCTTAATTTTGATTTTCTTTTTAAACAAGAAAATTTATTGGGAATAGCAAAATTTCAAATATTGCTATTTAAATTTAAATACAGAATTGTGAAAAAGGATTTAAAGTTTAGTCGAAACAAAACTAAAAGCGAATAAAAAAACAAAATATTTATATATGAAGGCACTTTATTTAAAAGAAATTAGAAGTTTTCTAAGTTCGATCATAGGATATATTTTCATCCTTATTTATTTGATTGCTTCCGGTTTATTTCATTGGATTATTTCTTATAACACCAACTTATTAGAAGGAACAGAAGCTGACCTTATCCCTTTTTTCAACCTTTCACCTGTTATTTTTCTGATTTTAATTCCAGCTATTACGATGCGTTCAATTGCTGAAGAAAGAAGAACAGGTACAATTGAATTATTGTTTACGCGTCCAATTTCAGATTTTAAAATCCTTTTAGCAAAATATTTAGCAGGAGTTACATTGATGGTTATTGCAATTATTCCAACAATTACTTACTATTTTTCAATGTATTCTTTAGGGAATCCAGTTGGAATAATTGATGATGGAGCCACGTTTACATCCTATATCGGACTAATCTTACTTGGGGCTTCATTTGTTGCAATCGGAATATTCGCATCAGCTATCACTAGTAGTCAAATTGTTGCATTTATTTTAGGTATGTTTTTATGTTGGATTTTTTATGATGGATTAAATTTAATAGGCTCGTTTAACTTAATGGGGAAATTTGATTCTGTTATTCAGTACGCCGGAATGACAAATCATTATGACTCGATCAAAAGAGGAGTTATTGACACAAGTGATGTAATCTATTTCTTATCACTTATCACTCTTTTTATGTACGCAGCCTTAACAGTTATTAAATCTTTAAAGAAATAAGTAATGTCAGAAAAAAAATCAATACTTAAAGGAATGTATAACTGGACATTTTTGTCTATTGTAATTGCTGCACTCATACTTTTAAACATCATTAGTTCATTCTTAAATAAAAGATGGGATGTTACTGAAGACCAACGTTATTCTTTATCTAAAGGAACTACTGAATTTCTGAAAGATGAAGCTAGTTTTAAAAATAGATTAACAATTAAAATCTATTTAGATGGAAATCTTCCTTCTGAACTTAAAATGTTTAGAAATACAATTGAAGACAAGCTTAAAGAATTTAAAGAGTACGCTGGAAAAAGAATTGAATACAAGTTTATAAATCCTTCAGAAGGAACGGAGGGTGAACAAAGAGAATTACAAGAAAATCTTTACGGAAAAGGTAAAGGGATTTTACCGATGGACGTTGTTTATATGAAAGACGGTGCTCAAAATCAGTTACTACTTTGGCCTGGAGCAGTTATTGACTATGAAGGCTCAACGGTTAATACGGTTCAATTTTTACCTGGGACTCCACCTGGCAAACCCTACCAACTTCAGAGCATGACAGAAATGGTTCAAAATTCGATCAATAATCTTGAATACATCTTAACGAGTGCTATACGAAGAGCGACACAAAACAAAAAACCTAGAATAGGATTCCTTCAAGGACATGGAGAATTAACCTTTTCAACAACGCAACGAATGCGTGCTTTAATATCTCCATTTTATGCGCTATCAGATATTACGATTAATGATTCTCTTGCTGCACTAGAAGGATTTGACGGTTTAATTATTGCCCGACCAAGAACTGAATTTTCAGATAAGGACTTATACATCATCGATCAATTTGTAATGCGTGGCGGAAGATTAATGTGTTTCTTAGATGCTTTACACTTAGACGAAGACACTTTGAACGCTAAAGGAAGCACTCATACTACTCGCTACAATTTAGGTTTAGACAAAATGTTATTTGATTACGGATTAAAACTAAATGAAAACTATGTAATTGATGCACAATGCGTTCCTAAACCTGTACCTTTTGCAAAGCAATCAATGATTCCTTGGTTCTATCACGTACTTGCTACGCCTACTTCTCACCCAATTGCTAGAAACTTAGAGTTTGTTTCTTTAAAATACACATCTGAAGTACAATTTGTAGGAGCTGGTAAAAATGTAATGAGTCCTGTTTTAACATCTTCAACAAATTCAACAAAATCGGGCTTAGCTCCTTTGGTTAACATTGGTTTAGCCTTAAACTATGGTAAAGTTCCTGAGTTAGTTCCAAATCCAAAAGATGAATCGAATAAAATATGTTTAGCAGGTTTGGTAGAAGGAGGATTCGAATCTCATTTCAAAAATAGAATTGTTGATGAATTCGCTAATAATCCGATTACTAAATTTAAAGACAGAAGTACTGTTGAAGGAAAAGTTCTATTAGTTGGAAATGGTCGTTTCATAGAAAACAAAGCGGATTCAATGATAAGTAAAGATGGTAAAACAATGATGTACCGCCCTACACAAGTAAACGATTTAAGATTCAACGAAGAATTGGCTCAATTAGGTGTACCTCATTCATTTGGAAATCAAGAATTCATTCAAAATATGACCGATTATATGATGGGAGATAATTCAATCATAGACATTCGAAGTAAACAAATTGATGTCCACGCAATTGATAACGATAAAGTAAAGTCGAAAGCAAGTTTTTACAAATGGATGAATCTATTAGTTCCTTGTGGATCGATACTTCTTCTTGCTTTTTTAATGGGATATATTAGAAAAAGGAAATATACACAGCGATAAGACGTTTTAAGAAAAGAATCAAAAGACAAACAAATAAACATGAAGAAACTAATAACATTAATTGCGGCAATTATCGGTTTATCCTTATTAGGTTGGTATGCTTATAGCTTAAGTTCCTCTCAAGGAGTCTCTTCCTCTGAATTAATTGCTTTTAGTATTGATAAAATTGAAACAGTTGATAAAGTAATTATTTCAGACAGTTACGGACAAGAAATAACATTAATTAAAAATGGTTATGAATGGACAACTGAATCGGGCGAATGTGTTCAGCAAGCAAATATTGAATTTATTTTAGATGCCTTCAAAAACATTGAATTTAAAGGATATCTTCCTGAAAACTCAAGAAAACAGCAAATAAAAATGATGTCAACTCAACATACTAAGGTTGAAATTTTCCAAGAAGGAGAATGGAAAAAAACTTGGTATATCGGACCAGCATCTCAAGATCATTATGGACAAACAATGCTTTTAGATTCAGAAGAATATGGTAAAAGTGATTTACCTGTAATTATGAAAATAAAAGGTATAAACGGTATCATTGAACCTCGTTTTTTTGCTGATTTCAGAAAATGGATGTGTACAGAAATATTCAAATTGCCTATCAACAAAATTACGAAAGTAGATGTGAAATTTATAAAAGAACCAAGCAGAAGTTTTAGCATTTCTAAAAGTGGTTCAAAAATGAATGTCTACCAACAAAACAAACCGCTAGCTGGAGTTGATACAGCAATGATTTTCGCTTATTTAAATAAATACAAAAAAGTACACTATGAGCAGCCGAATTATTCTTTAAATGAAAAACAAGTGGACAGTGTTAAAAAATCTACTCCTTTCATTGTTCTTACGGTTACAGAAACCTCAAAAAAGTCAACTAAATTAAGAATGTTTAAAATCAAAACTGACGAATTACATCAAAATGAATTTGGCATCGATGAATACGCAAACATGGATAATTTCTGGTGTGAATTACCTTCTGGTCAACTTGTAAAATGTCAATATTATGCATTTCACCCTTTGATTTTAGGACATGTTTACTTCCCGTTAAATTTAGAAAAAATTAAAAAAGCAGAGGTGCCTACTGAGTAATTCTGACAAGCTATTTTGATTTAAAAAATTCGGTTTAACTAAAAGGAACAAAAGTAAATAACAACACCCCCTTTTAAGAAGCAATGATATATTACCGCTAACATGTTCACGAAAAGGAACTTGTCATAACGGTAATCAAGTCTTTTTAAATCCATGGAAATTAGCTCAACTTGCAAAAGAGAAAAAATCCTTCCCTATCTTTTTTGATTCAGTTTTGTGAAAAAAATAAGCTTTGAGAAGAAAATAAGTTTATCTTAACAGAAAATTAAGTACAATGGACATAGGAACAATAATACTCGCCGTATCACTAGTTATAATAATGTTTGGTATGGGCTTATCATTAGTCAAAAATGATTTTATCCGATTATTTCAAAATCCTAAGGCAATAATTGTTGGATTAATTAATCAAATTATTTTATTACCAATAATTGCTTATGTGTCGAGTTTCACAACGTTATTGATTTAAGTTGATT
>Ga0209284_10003426_pt1 | contig 19559 bp, 19 predicted proteins | sample FRY03_FD_187211 | JGI IMG/M metagenome (GOLD analysis project Ga0209284, IMG submission 187211) | Freshwater microbial communities from Lake Fryxell liftoff mats and glacier meltwater in Antarctica - FRY-03 (SPAdes) (version 2) | ecosystem: Environmental > Aquatic > Freshwater > Ice > Glacier... | reverse complement strand
ACTATGCTGGACAATGCAGGTCTGAAGGATCTGCTGTCAAAAAAATGGTAACGCCTGCCGCCAAGCGGGAAGCGGTCGCGCATCTTCAGGCCCTGCTTGATGTCAGCGAGCGGCGGGCGTGCAGGGTGATTGCGGCTGATCGCACGAGTAAGCGCTATCAGTCGCGGCGCGGTGATGATGCAGAGCTTCGCGAGAAGCTGCGTGCCTTGGCACAGGAGCGTCGTCGGTTCGGCTATCGACGTTTGCACATCCTTCTGCGCCGTGATGGCGTGATCATCAACCGCAAGAAGACACAGCGGCTTTACCGCGAAGAAGGATTGACGGTGCGTCGGCGTAAAGGCCGAAAACGTGCGGTTGGAACGCGCACTCGCCCACCTGTTCTGGCATTGCCGAACCAATGCTGGAGCCTCGACTTTGTGCATGACCAGCTTGCCACGGGCCGCCGGTTCCGTGTGCTGAACATCGTTGATGATGTAACCCGAGAATGCCTTCGTGCGGTGCCTGATACGTCAATATCTGGTCGCAGAGTGGTGCGTGAGTTGACGGACTTGATCTGCGAGCGCGGCAAGCCAGGGATGATCGTCAGCGATAACGGCACGGAACTGACCTCCAATGCGGTGCTGGCCTGGTGTGGGGAGGCACAGGTCAAATGGCATTATACGACGCCCGGCAAACCGACAGATAATGCGTTCGTGGAGAGCTTTAACGGACGGATGCGTGACGAGTTATTAAACGAAACACTGTTCATGAGCCTTGGCCATGCTCGTGAAAAGATCGCTGCATGGACCGATGATTATAATAACCAGCGGCCACACTCATCGCTGGGATACGCCACTCCGGCAGCGTTCGCTGCCACACTTGAAAAGCAAGGGGCTGCTCCGCTCCGCATAGCCGGAGGCTACGCTACGCAGCCCCTTGCTTCACCCGCGCAGTCGCGCAATAATAACGCCCAGACTCTAATCACAAATGGATGAACGTTGGGGGTCACGTCAATAGAGATAACGGCAATGTTTGTTACCAATCCAGTTATCAAAGTGAACCGTAAGATTCAGATTCTGAACTAGGTTGAGCGATATCTTGCGCCTAGGATCGGACAAATCCGAATAGGAGAATTGAATTGGCGAAAGCTGGATATAAACAATTTTGTCCCGTGGCGATGGCGTCTGAAGTTCTGTGCACGCGTTGGACGATGGTCTTAATGCGTGAACTTGTTGCTGGCACAACTAGGTTCAACGATTTGCGTCGCGGCGTTCCTAAGATGTCGCCTGCGTTGCTTTCGACACGTCTGAAAGAATTGGAGATAGCAGGCGTAGTTGAGCGCAAACCTTCGAAGTCACAAAAAGGCGTCTTTGAATACCACTTGACTGATGCTGGGCTCGATTTGCGCCCTGTTATTGAGGCGATCGGGACGTGGGGGCAAAAATGGGTCGAGTCTTCTGTTTCACTACAAAACCTGGACCCTGCTTTGTTAATGTGGGATATGCGCCGAAACATCGATCCGTCGCCTCTGCCCCAGATGCGCACTGTCGTTCAGTTTTTATACTCAGATTTGCCTGCCTCAAAGAGCCGCTGGTGGTTGGTCATAGAACCCCACGGCGAAGTTGATCTTTGTTGGTCTGATCCAGGATTTGAAGTCAGTCTCTATGTGACAACTGATTTGCGAACGATGACTGCAATCTGGATGGGTTTGGTGACGATCGAGAGTGAGAGGGATAAGATAGAATTGTTGGGTGAGCGCAAGATTACAGAATCGATGCAAATATGGTTGGGGCTTAGCCCCTTTGCGAAGCACAAAAAGCTTGTGGGCTAGTAGGAACTACAATTATTAGGCCCTTGGCAGAACTAGGTTCTTTGTTTTTCAATCTTCACCTTGGCGCCTCAAGCGGACCTTCGCACTGTTTAAGGTGCACTTCCGCAATTGGGTGGAAAGCGGACTCACTCGGCTGTTCAAGGCGAAGCATCGGCATCGACCGTTTCTTGGCCTTGTGACCAAAATGGCTCTCAAGACCATACCGTGCTAGCACCATCCATCTAGAGATGGGGGGATCATGAAGTTCAAAGACGTCATTACTTCGCGTGACAAATTCCGTGAGATCATGGGCGAGGCCAGCGACAAGGTCACCCGCAAGACGCTTGGTCGCCTCGACCGACATTGCGGGAAGTTCATTGCAGCGGCCCCTTTTGCTATTCTATCAACTGCAGACGGCAAAGGAAATATCGACGTCTCGCCGAAAGGCGATCCATCGGGATTTGTAAAAATACTGGACGAAAGGACGTTGGCCTTGCCTGACCGTCTTGGAAATCAGCGGGCAGACAGCATCGAGAATATTTTGCAGAACCCTGAGGTCGACCTGATATTCCTGATACCGGGAAAGACCGAAACTCTAAGAGTGAGCGGAACCGCGCAAATAGTTCGCGACAGTGATTTGAGAGAGTCCCTAGCGATTCAGGGAAAGGCACCCGACTTCGTGATTGCAATCCACGTCAAGGAGGCCTTCTTCCACTGCTCGAAGTGCATGATCCGATCAAAGCTGTGGCAAGCCGAGGCGTGGCCTGATCTTCAAGGTTTACCGACCCTTGCCCAGACAATGGTTGATGCTGGCCAGCTTGAGCTGACTGTCGACGAGATGCATGAGATCGTGATCAATGATGAGCGAACGCGGCTCTATTGAGAAATCGGCGCATCAGGCAGCGTACGCTTTTGGGTCGTTTGCTGACTGACCGCTAATAGCACCGGCTGCGCTCGCTGCGGACGTTCCTCACTGGGTTGAAAGATGCCAATCCAACCGGCCCGCTTCAGAGGCTTTGATTTAGCAGCGACGAACCGCTGTGAAGCTATCGCAGCATCGTGCTAATATCCGCTAGCCTGGCCATCCTTCCGCATCTCGGTGGCGCCGGTATATACTCCAGTTTCAGGATCTCGAGCGATTGCTTGGTACCCACCAAACATGATCCCATTCCCGACCACCTCAACATTGTGCCCCATCTCACCCAAACGTTCGATCGTAGCGAGCGGAATGCCGGGCTCGACGTAAAGCGTTCCTAATGGATCTGCTGCTAGCCCCAAAAGCGGCTCTGTGGGTTGCCGCCCGCCGTCATGATTTATCCTCGCTGCGTCGCCGGCTTCCTGCAAATTCATGTCGTAATCGACGATGTTGATCAGGACCTGTACGTGTCCCTGAGGCTGCATGCCGCCTCCCATAAGACCTAGGCTCATCCATGGCCTACCATCGCGCTTAACAAAAGCCGGAATGATCGTCTGAAAAGGGCGTTTACCAGGTTCATAGGCATTGGGGTGCGCTGGATCGAGACTAAAGAGCTCGCCCCGGTCCTGGAACATGAAGCCGAGCCGGTCGGGTACAAGCCCGCCTCCCATCCCTCGATAATTTGACTGGATAAGGCTCACCATCATCCCGTCTTTGTCGGCCACGGTGAGATAGGTAGTGTCGCCTTCTCCCTCCAGCTTTGGCTCACCCGGTCCAAATTCGGCGGTCGCGCGTTCCGGGTCAATCAGCGCAAAGCGCCGGCGGCCGTAATCATCGCTGAGCAATTCCGAGGGAAACGTTCCGAAGTCGGGATCGGCATAAAAGCGCGCCACGTCGGCATAGGCAAGCCGTTTAGCCTCAGTGATGTAATGGATCACCTCAGGGCTGCCGCGCTCCCATTGAGAGAGGTCGATGTTCCTTAGGATATTGACCATCTGGAGTGCTGCGAACCCCTGACTATTTGGCGGCAGCTCGCACAGCTCATAGCCGTCGCGGTATTCAGTACAGGCTGGTTCCACCCATTCGCTTTCGTGAGCTGCAAAGTCCTCTAGCGTAAAGGCGGAGCCTTGGCGCTGGAGATAGTCCACCATCACCTTTGTCAGGTCGCCTTCATAAAAGGCATCGCGCCCTTCTCGTCCCAGCGTCTCCAGCGTGTTCGCAAGGTCGGGATTGCGAAAAATCTCGGCCGCCTCTGGTGCATCGCCTTCTGCGAACCATGTTTCGCGGGCGTTGGTGAAATCAAAAGCACCTGCCTGCGATCGCTGCTCAAAAGAGCGAAGGTTGCGGTCCAAGTACATCGCAACCACCGGAGCAACCGGATGCCCTTCGCGGGCGTAGCGGACGGTCGGTGCAAGGACATCGCTCATGGGCAGCCTGCCGAAGCGCTGATGCATAGTGAACCATGCATCGACCGTGCCTGGAATGGTGACAGGCAGAGGGCCGACAGGAGGTAAGGCCTCCGCGCCGTCGAGCTTCTCGCGCAATTGCGCGAGGGTCTGTCCCATTGGTGAACGGCCCGAACCATTTATTCCGTACAGTTGCCCGGTCTTCGGATGGTAGATTATTGCGAAGAGATCACCACCTATCCCGTTGCCTGTAGGCTCCATCAGGCCAAGGGCGGCATTTGCTGCAATCACTGCATCGACCGCATTGCCCCCAGATTTTAGAATGTCGAGCGCAACTTGCGTGGCGAGCGGGTGGGCAGTTGCTGCCATCCCATGTTCGGCAATTACCGGGCTACGTGACCAGTTCGCCCCCACTGGCCTTCCCCCTGAGCCAATTTGCTCTTCAACGGGACGGAGTTCCTGAGCCGAGGAAGGTGTGGTGGCAAGGGCAAAGCCAAGGATTAAGGTTGTCAGCGCAACACGCATAGCTGTCTCCAGAATTGTTGGCGTAACTATGCTCTCCGCACTCTCGGCGTGCAAGCGGGAGCAGTCGGGCCGATCGCGCCGCGTCCACTTTCGTTACTCACGTCAATTGGTGAAAGCGTCTCCAATTGGTTTGGAAAGCTATCTGTTCGTATTTAGCAAAACACTACGAACCGACGAATGTCCGAAATTGGGTCGGTTGCGGGCAGTCCGCCCTTACTTCGGCATATTCGATACAAGCCGTTAAATCAGCAGCCATTCAAGCCGCAATCTTCTCCGCCACTCGCCGCAGCGAACTGGCATAAACTTCTGGTTCTTGCGCGCCCGGGATCAGGAATTTGCCCTCGACCACCATCGCCGGAACGCCGGTGATGTTCATGTCGAATGCCGCTTGTTCTTCTGCCCGAACATGGGCGGCGAGTTCGGGGCTGGTCAGCGCGGCGGCGGCGGCTTCACGGTCCAGACCCACGCTGGCGGCGATATCGACCAGTATGTCGTGGTCGCCAAGGTTAAGCCGCTGGCCGAAATGCGCGTCGAACAAAGCGAGTTTAAGCTTCATTTGAACATCCGATCCGGCAGATTCCAGCGCCCAGATCAACAGTTTGTGAGCGTCAAAAGTGTTCCACATCATCGCCGGTGGAGCCTCGCCGGGTCCGGAATAATCGAGCGAAACGCCCGCATCCACCGCCGCTTGCCGCATCTGGTCTTGCACACCGCGGGTCTGGTCAATTGTACGGCCGTATTTACGGGCGATATGCGCGCTGCGTTCCTCGCCCTCGGCCGGCATATCAGGATTGAGTTCAAAGGCGTGCCAGCGAATTTCGGTCTCAATCTCGCCTTCAAGCAGCGCCAGTCCCTTGGTTAGCTTGCCGTAACCGACGAGGCACCACGGGCACATCACATCAGACCAGATATCGATTGTCAGTTTGCGCGCCATGTCTTGCCTCAATTCTCGATTTCAATTTCGGTCTTCAGTGCCCGTTCTCAGTCTTTGTCGAGCCACCATGTCATAAGGTTATAGGCAATTGCAAAGCTGCGCGGGAAGATCAGCGCCTCGGTCCCGGCCTCGCCCGCCGCGCGCGCTTCTTCCAGTTCGGCGCGGGTAAACCAGCGCGCATCTTCAAGCTCGGTCTCGTCAATGGTGATATCCGGATCGTCACAAAATGAATGACAGCCGATCATCAATTGACTGGGAAACGGCCAAGGCTGAGTGGCGAGATAGGTGACATCGCGTACGCGGATACCGGCCTCCTCATGCACTTCGCGGGCAACTGCTTCCTCGATAGTCTCGCCCGGTTCGACAAATCCGGCGAGCGCCGAAAACATCCGCACGGGAAAACGCGGTTGGCGGCCCAGCAGCAGACGGCCCTCGTGTTCGACCAGCATGATTGTGACCGGATCGGTGCGCGGAAAATGCTGCGCCTCACAGGTATCGCAATTGCGTTGCCAGCCGCCCTTGGTCAATTTCGTATTCGCGCCGCAGCGGGCGCAGAATTGGTGGCGGGCGTGCCAATCAACCAATGCACGGGCAACGCCGTAAGTCGCCAGATCGGGCAGCGCGAGTGTTTGCATTGCCTGCCAGATCGCAGGGTTGGCATAAGCAGGTCCGGTTGCGCCTTGATCGGGCACTGCAGCAAAGCAGCCCTTGCCATCGATCAGGCCAAGGAAAACCAATTCGGCATCATCGGCCGCATCAGCCAGTGTGCCCCAGCATAGTTCTCCCACATCGCTGATTACCGGCATCAACCCATCCAGCTTGAGCAGGCGGGCGCGCCAATTCATCAGTCCCGCCAATGCGTCGGGATCGGCGCGGATATAATCGGCGCGGTCGAGCGGGGAACCAGCGAACGCAACGGTTGGTGCATTCATCCGGTTGGTGCCGCTTGGGCTTGCATTGCGGTAAGATCAGCAACCACGGCCGCCGGAAATGCACTGTGTACCGGATAAGCTTCAGACGGCATGTATTGGGTAAACAGTGAAGCGCGCAGACCGATCTTCATGTTGACCAACGCCACGGTGCCAGCCGCCCCGCCCCAACCAAACGTGCCTGCCTCTGCGCCCAGCCCGACACGTCCGCCCGCACCAAATCCGGCACCGTTCGCAAAGGTGCCTGCCGTATCAACCGCGTCTGGAAGCAGGTTGGAAGTACCCACGCGCACCGCCAATTCGCCCATCACGCGGGTTCCGTCGATCATGCCATAACCGGCCAGCATCCGCAGGAACCGGTCGTAATCGCGCGGGCTGGAAACTAGTCCGGCACCGCCAGCAGGGAATGGCGGCTTGTCGGTATAAATTGAGGAGCTGGCCAGATCGATCGGGATCAGCGCCCCGCCTATTGCTCCATAATTTGTGGTCAGCCGGCCAGTTTCGCTTTGCGGAACCTGAAACCATGTACTGTCCATGCCGGCTGGCTTGAAAATCTTGTCGGTCAAAAACTGATCGAATGGCATTCCAGAAGCAACCTCAATCACTCGCCCAAGCAAGTCGAGTGACATCGAATAGCTCCAGGTCGTGCCCGGCTGATAGACCAGCGGCATAGTCGCCAGACCGTCAGCAAATGCCTCCAGACTAGTGACTGCCTTGCCGTTTGGCAGACCCGGAATAGGCAAGCGGCTGACTTGTCCGGCAATCAGGCCCATCTTATTATAGGCCTCCACAATCGGCCCCTTCTGAATGACTGAATAGCCGATGCCAGCTGTGTGGGTCAGCAAATGGCGAATGGTAATCGGGCGGTCGGCCGGCACCGTATCCGTGATCGATCCGTCGGCGACTTTCTGCACCTGCATATTGGCATAGGCTGGCAGAATTTCTGCCAGCGGCTGGTCGAGGCGCAATTTGCCCTCGTCGATCAGCATCATCGCCGCCATGCCGGTCACTGGCTTGGTCATGGAATAAATCCGGTACAGACTGTCGATCCCGGCTGGAGCGGTTTGCCCCAGTGCCAGAGCACCCTTGGCGAGGATTTCAGGCGCTTGTTGTCCCCATCCCATCGCCGCGACCATGTTTGCCAGCGGATCGCCACCATATTTGCTGACCATCGCCGCAACATTGGTCCAACTGGTGGCGGCTGCCCCATCCTGCGCAAGCGCGGCGGCGCCCATCGGAAGACCCGACAATGCAGCACCTGCACCCAGCCAAGCCCCGCCCCGCAGCAGCGAACGCCGCGAAACATTAAATTCCTCAAATTCCCGATAGGCCATCAGACAGTCCTCTTTTGCAATCTGTTAGCGTCGTGATGCTCGAACCAAGGTGAGCGGTCAATTGCCGATCTTGCAATAGAGGACTGTGGTAGCTATATAATACACATGCTTAATATACTCTCGATCCTGATCGGTATCATCGCTCTCGTGCTGGCCATTCCGTCAGCCATTCCCTTTCTCGGCTGGGGCAATTGGATTGTCCCGCCTATCGCCGTTCTCGGCGCGGGCCTCGGCGCGTTGTCCAGTTCCAAAACGGGGCGTAATTTCTGCCTGGTCGTGATCGTGATCGCGGCAATCCGACTGTCCATCGGCGGCGGTATCATCTGAGCTTCAGGCTTTGGCTAGTCTCGCAGCCTTGGCGAACAGCGTTGGCAAACCAGCGTCGTCCAGCCGGTCCAGCGGCCACCATTCACCGCTGCCCGAGACATCCTGTGCCTTTCCGCAATAGCGCCGAACGGACAATTCCAGCGAAAAATGGGTGAAGGTATGCCGCACCAGACCTGCGGCCTCCCATTCGCCGGGAAGTGGCACTTCGCCCGATCCGTCGCCCGATGCGGCCCAGCCATCATCGGGCAGGCTGCGCATTCTGCCCAACATTCCCTTACCTTGACGGGTCACCAGCCACACAGCGCTATCTCGCTCAATCCAATAGGCTGTACCTTGACGCAGCGGCTTGGGCTTCTTGGGCGCCTTAACCGGATAGATCGCCGGGTCACCTCCCGCCCGGGCGGCACAGCGGGCACTCAACGGGCATAACAAACATTTGGGATCACGCGTGGTGCAGATTCCTGATCCCAAATCCATCATCGCCTGCGCAAAATCGCCAGCACGCTCCTGCGGCGTAATACTATCGGTGTGCTGGCCAATCAGCTTGCGCGACCCCGGCAGAGGTGTTGAAATCGCGAACAAGCGTGAGACAACCCGCTCAACATTGGCATCCACCACCACGGCGCGCTGGCCAAAAGCAATCGCCGCCACTGCCGCCGCGGTATAAGCGCCCAGCCCCGGTAGTTTGCGCAACTCCGCTTCATTCGAAGGAAATCCGTCCAATTCCGCCACTTCCCGGGCGCAGCGGACCAGATTGCGGGCGCGAGAGTAATAGCCAAGGCCCGCCCATGCCGCCATGACGTCCTCCTCCGGCGCAGCAGCCAGCGCCTCGACATTGGGCCAGCGGGCAGTGAATTTCTCGAAATAGGGTTTTACCGCCGCGACGGTGGTTTGCTGCAACATTACTTCGGACAACCACACGCGATAAGGATCGGTCGCAGGAAATCCGGGTGCCGCGCGCCACGGCAGCGCCCGTGCATGGTTGTCATACCATTCGAGCAATTCGCCGGAGACTTCTCCAGAAAAAGCATGCGGCGTAGATGGGATGCTGGCAGTCACCCCGCGCCTATGGCATGGGTTGGCTGGTAATGGAAAGCGACAGCGAAAAACCGAAGAAGCCGCCAAAGAAGGCTGCCCCGAAGACCGGAGCCAAGAAGGCTGCCAAAAAACACGTCCGTCCGTATGAACGTGCACGCGGCGGTCCGGCCAAGGCAATTGCCGATCTGATGCCGCAAATCGGGCGAACTGCCTTTCGCCGGTTTGGCTTCGTCCAATCTTCAGTAGTCACGCGCTGGCCTGAAATTGTCGGCGAAACGCACGCCCGTGTCTGTGCGCCCGAAGCGATCCGCTTTCCTCCCGGTGAAAAATCTGACGGCATTCTGCAATTGGTGGTCGTTCCCGCCCATGCGCCGCTGATCCAGCACGTAACCCCTGAAATTATGGACCGCGTGAACCGTTTCTTCGGCTATGCAGCGGTCAGCCGTGTGAAAATTCGGCAAGGTGTGGTTAAGCCGCCATCTGCTGAAAGGCGCGCGGTGGCACCACCATCGTTAAAACCGATCCCGATGGAATTGGGTGACAGCTTACGCGATATTGGCGATCCCGAATTACGTAAAGTGCTGGAATCACTTGCCCGTTCCCTAAGCGGACCAACAAGTGAAACGAAAGAAGACAACAACTGATGTTCAAGAAATTTGCCGTTGCCGGCCCCGCCGCATGCGTGATGATTTTTGCCACAGGTGCGTCCAGCAACTGGATCAATCAGGTTACAGAGACTGATGGCGGCCATCGGATCGGCAAATCCGACGCCAAGGTCACGGTCACCGAATTCGTGAGCTATACCTGCCCGGCCTGTGCCAATTTCACTAAGGATGGCGCCGGGGCTCTGGACTTCGGTTACGTAGCCACCGGTAAAGTTAATCTGGAAATCCGCCATATCATTCGCGGTCCGGTCGATTTAACCGCCGTGATGCTGACCCATTGCGGCCCGCCTGAAAAATTTCCGAAAAACCACACCGCATTCATGCTGAAACAGGATGAGTGGCTGGTTGTGATGGACAAGACCACCACCGCACAGCGGAATCGCTGGGTCAGCGGCGATTATGCCGCACGGCGCCGAGCCATCGCCAGCGATCTGGGCTTCTATAAAATCATGGAGCAGCGCGGGTATCGCCGGACGGACGCAGACAAATGTCTGGCGGACAATGCAAAGGCAACCAGTTTGGCAGAACAATCGGACGAAAATCGGGACAAGCGTTTCGTGACAGCGACACCTAGCTTTGCCGTGAACGGCATCACCTTGGCCGGAACCCATAGCTGGCGCGTGCTTGAACCGCAGATCAAACTGCGCCTGCCCTGAACGATACTATGAAGGATGTCTTGGATGCCTGCTGCGCCCTCAGCTATCGCCTTAGTTGTGGAAACTGGGTACGCCTTCTTCTACCTTAACGCAAAATCATCTAACCTAATTTCCTCAGACATCGGATATTGACCAAAATGACCAAGCTCCGCCGCATCACCTGGATGACACTCGCAGCCCCTATCGCGCTGGCCTTGACCGCGTGCGGCGACAGCAGAACAGCAGGTGACGAAGTTGCTGAAGGCGATCCAATTGAAGCAATCGCGGCACCTGATGGTCAGGAATGGTCACAAACCGCTACCGTCAGCGAGTATGACGGCTACGTAATGGGCAACCCTGATGCGCCAATCAAATTGATCGAATATGCATCGCTCACCTGCGGGGCCTGTGCGGCTTTTTCCGAAGAAGCTGCTGATGCGCTGCGAGATAAGTATATCCATTCAGGCGTGGTCAGCTACGAAATCCGTAATCAGATACATAACGGTATCGATCTAACACTTGCCCGTTTGGCCCGCTGCGGACAACCAGAAGGCTTCCATCCGCTCGCGGAGCAGGTTTGGTCCAATTTGGGCCCGATTTTGCAACGCGCGCAGGAAAACCCAGCGGCATTGGATGCGGCGATGTCAATGCCGGAAAACCAGCGTTTTGTCGCTGTAGGCGAAACAACCGGCTTGCTCGATTTCTTCGCCGAACGGGGCATCAGCCGCGACCAGGCAAGCAGCTGTCTGGCTGACATTGCATCGGTTCAAGCTATCGCTGAACGGTCGGAAAAACAGTCCACAGAATTCAACGTTACCGGCACCCCGACATTCTTCGTGAATGGCTCGCGGGTTGATGGGACCAGCTGGAACATCGTCGAGCCTCTCCTCCAACGCGCAGGCGCCCGCTAAGGCGCCACCTTAGGGGGGAACGGCAACCGGAATGCAAATCAAGCGGCTCAAGCTCAGCGGATTTAAAAGCTTTGTCGAGCCTGCTGAATTGCGCATTGAGCCCGGCCTGACGGGGGTTGTCGGGCCCAATGGTTGCGGAAAATCCAATCTGCTGGAGGCGATCCGCTGGGTCATGGGCGAAAATTCGCCCAAGTCCATGCGTTCCGGCGGGATGGAAGATGTTATCTTCGCCGGCACACAGTCGCGCCCCCCGCGGGATTTCGCCGAAGTCGTACTGCAGGGCGAAACTTCCGACGGGGAGGAGCTGGATGTAACCCGGCGGATCGAACGCGGGGCCGGTTCCGCCTATCGGGTAAATGGCCGTGATGTCCGGGCCAAAGATGTCTCCCTCACCTTTGCCGATGCCGCCACGGGCGCGCATTCACCGGCGCTGGTAAGCCAGGGCAAGATTGCCCAGGTCATCGCGGCAAAGCCTACCGAACGCCGCCAGATGCTGGAAGAAGCCGCCGGCATCGCTGGGCTGCATGTCCGCCGCCGCGATGCCGAAAGCAAGCTCCGCCAGACCGAGGCCAATCTGGCCCGGCTCGAAGATTTGATGGTCGGTCTCGATACGCAAATGGCTTCGCTTCGGCGTCAGGCGAAGCAAGCAGAACGATACACCAGATTATCCGATGAAATCCGGGTGACCGAGGCCCGGCTACTGTTCGCCCGCTGGCGCGATGCGGCAGCGGCAGCGGAGGCCGCCCGCGAGGAAGCCAAGGCAGCCGATGCTCGGGTTATCTCGTCTCAAAACGCCACCAATGAAGCCCAAAAGGCTCAGCACTTGGCTGCTGCCAAACTGGCGGAAGCCCGCGAGGAGCTGGCTGACCGCCGCGATGACAGCAGCGCGCATGGCCACCGGATGGCCGCCCTGTCGAGCCAGTTGGAAGCCGCCGAACAGCGCCTCGCCGACCTTACCCGGCAGAAAGTACGGCTGGAGGAGGATCGCGGCGAAGCAGACCACATGACCAAAGATGCCGCCGAAGCGCTGGCGCGGCTCGAGAAAGACCTCGCCGCCAGCGAGGCGTCACTGGCAGAAGACGAAACCCGGCGGCCCTCCCTTGCGGCAAAGCTGGAGGACCAGGAACGTGCAGGCCGCGCTGGCGAACTGGCATTTGCCAAGGCAACCGCCGACCATGCTGGGGTTGAGGCCGAATGGCGCGTGGCGGCAGCGGCGATCGCTCAGGCGCAGTCACGGATCGACCGGTTGGATGGCGAATCCCGCAGGCAAGATACCGCCCGCGCAGCCTTGTCGGATGACACTGATCCTGACACGGCCGTCGATGCTGCGAAGGATGCTGCGGAAGAGGCAAGCAAAGCGTTGAGCGAAATGCGCGAAGCACTCACATCAATGCAATCCCGCAAGCAGGCCCTGCAGGAAACCCGCGACGAAACCGCCAGCGCCTATTCTGCCGCCCGCGCAGAACTGGCCGGGATAGAGCGGGAATATAGCGCGCTGGCCCGCGACCGGGACGCTCGGGAGAAACGCGCTGCGGGCCGAGCGGACTTACCTGCTGCTCTGGACAAGATTCGTGCCGCTAAGGGTTACGAGCGCGCGCTGGCGGCGGTGTTGGGCCGCGATGCAAAGTCGCCGCTCGGGAAGCCGGAAAGCAAGGCAGATGGCCGGTTCTGGACCGGCCGCGACGCGCCTAAGCCGGTGACGGACAGCCTCGCCGCGCATGTCCGCGATTGCCCGCCGCAATTAGCCGCACGTTTGGCGCTGGTCCATGTGGCCGAGAGCGACGATGACCGGGCGCTAAACCCCGGCGAATGGCTGGTAACGACAACGGGCGCGCTTAGGCGGTGGGACGGGTTTATCGCGCGCGGCGAAGGTGCGGCGGAGGCCGCGCAATTGGAGGCGGAGAACCGCTTTGCCGATTTAGCCGCGCAAGTTCCCGCTTTGCGCGATGCCGCTGCGCAGGCTGAGGCCGCCCAGGCCGCGGCGCAGGCTGAATTATCGGACCTGCAGCGAAATCTTGTAGCCGCTGAGCGCGCGGTCAATGAGGCAGCTGAGGAGGAACGCCAGGCCCTACGAGCGGTCGATCAAGCTGAAGCAGCACGTGAGCGGCTGGCGGCGCAATTGGCGCAATTGGATTCCGCTGTCACGGAGCTGGCTGAGCAACGCGGGCAAGCCGAAGCCGAACTGGCCGCCACACAGGAAAAACAGGCGGCCCTGCCCGATCCCGGCACCGGGCGCGCGACATTGGATGCAGCGCAGGCCAAGCATGAGGCGGCGCGGTCCATCCTTCGGGCTGCAACGGCGCAGCTGGCCGCACATGATCAAGGGCTGGCGGTAGCGCGCGAACGCACGGCGGCGCAGCGGACCGATATGGCAAATTGGCAGGCGCGGTCCGGCGATGCCGCGCGGAGACTGTCCGATTTTGCTCACCGACTGGAGGAGATTGAACAGGATCAGGCGGTTGTCGCAGCCAAGCCCGCAGGCCTCCACCGCGAGATAGAACAAGGCGATGCGGTGCGCGAACGGTTGGGCAAAGAACTGACCGAAGCTGAGGCCGTGGTTACCCGTGACACAGCGGCGGCGCATCAGGCCGACCGCACCTTTGCCGAGGCGAACGAGACGCTCAGCACTGCCCGCGAGGCCCGCGCCGGATTATCCGCCCGCGCCGAGAATGAGGAATCGCGCCGGAGCGAAATGGCGCGGATTTCCGGCGAACGCTTCCAATGCCCGCCGCCGATGCTGGCGGGCCGATTTGAATTCGATGTTGAAACGGTCAAGAAATCCTCCACCGAATCGGAGGAAATGGAGCGTCTGACCGCTAGCCGCGAGAGGATCGGTCCGGTCAATCTGGTCGCCGCTGAGGAATTGGCCAAGCTCGAAGAAGACCACGAGTCCAGCACCGCCGAACAGGCCGAATTGGCCGAAGCGGTTAACCGGCTGAGGGGTTCGATCGGCAATCTCAACCATGAGGGGCGCGAACGACTTCGCACAGCATTCGAGCAAGTGGATACCCATTTTCGCAGATTATTCACGCGGCTGTTCGAAGGCGGTCAGGCGCATCTGGCGCTGATAGACAGTGATGACCCGCTGGAAGCTGGTCTTGAAATCTTCGCCCAGCCGCCGGGCAAGCGGTTGCAATCACTGACGTTGCTGTCCGGCGGCGAACAAGCGCTGACCGCGATTGCACTGATTTTTGCTTTGTTTCTAACCAATCCAGCCCCGATTTGCGTGCTCGATGAAGTCGATGCTCCGCTGGACGATGCCAATATCGACCGGTTCTGCGATTTGCTGGATGCGATGAGCCGCGAAACCAATACGCGTTATTTGATTGTGACCCATAATGCGGTGACGATGAGCCGGATGCACCGCCTGTTCGGGGTTACCATGGTCGAACAGGGCATTTCGCGTCTGGTCAGCGTTGACCTTGGCGCTGCTGAGGAATTGCTGGCGGCAGAGTAAGCCAGACGATCAGGTCAAGGCAGCGGCCAATTGCGCCCGTATCGCTCTCAGCTGTGCAATGACGTCCGCAGGAACTTCGTCCAGCGTATCCGTGGTCAACCTAGCGACCATTGGTTCTGGCGCCAATCCAGACGAAGCGACGGGAGCTGCGACAGTCTTGCCGTCCTTGAGTGCCTGTTGAGCGCCCTTCAGAGTATAGCCATCCCGATTGACCAATTGATCAATTATCTCAAGCAATCCGACATCTTCGGTCCGGTAATACCGCCGACCGCTGCGTTTCAAAGGTTGTAAGGCAGGGAATTGTTGCTCCCAATATCGCAGGACATGAGTTTTGATGCCAAGCACCAAGCTGACTTCACCGATGGTGCGCAACGCGCCATCATCTTTGCCGTCATTAAACTTGGCGGTCATCCAGTCATCTCCAAACGATCACGCCTTGGCGATCCGTTCTTTCAGCAATTGGCTAGCGCGAAACGTCATTACCCGGCGCGGTGTGATCGGAACTTCTACGCCGGTCTTAGGATTTCGGCCAATCCGTTCTTTCTTGTCCCGCAGAACAAAGCTGCCAAAACCAGATATCTTGACGTTTTCACCTTGCGACATTGCGTCGCTCATGGTGCCAAGAATTGCCTCAACTAGGTCGAGAGACTCCGCACGGGAAAAACCCATCTTGCGATTGATAGTCTCTGCCAGATCGGCACGGGTTAATGTACCTACAGAACGCATCATTAGCGTTTTCCTTCTTCTCGGGCGCGACCCTTCAAATAGGCATGAAAATACTATTATCTATTTTTGGCTTGCTTAACAACCTGCTTAACAACCAATCCTAATCAAAATCGGGGATTTTCCTGCTAGATGCGGACTAAGCTGGCGCCCCAAGTAAACCCGCCGCCCATTGCTTCGAACATTACCAAGTCGCCCGGTTTGATCCGGCCATCCTTTATCGCAACGTCAAACGCCAAGGGAACAGATGCAGCAGAAGTATTGGCGTGCTGATCGACCGTGACGATGACTTTTTCAGCCGGCAGGCCCAGTTTCCGCGCTGTAGCGTCCAGAATGCGGGCGTTGGCCTGATGCGGCACCACCCAATCGATATCGCCGGCGGTAAAGCCAGAATCTTCCAGTGCTTCCCGCAAAACCGATGCGAGATTGACCACGGCATGGCGGAAAACTTCGCGGCCCTTCATGCGCAATTTGCCAACCGTTCCCGTGGTGGACGGTCCGCCATCGACATACAACAGATCGCTATGCGCTCCGTCGGCATGCAGCTTGGTGGTTAAGATGCCTGGTCCATCAGCGTCACACTCACGTGCTTCGAGCACTATGGCTCCAGCACCATCGCCGAACAGGACGCAGGTGGTACGATCTTCCCAATCGAGGATCCGGCTAAATGTCTCTGCGCCGATAACCAGCGCGCGCTTGGCCATACCGGTGCGGAGCATCGAATCGGCAGTCGCCATCGCGTAAAGGAAGCCCGAACATACCGCTGCAACGTCAAAAGCGATCCCGCCATTGCAGCCGAGCGCATGCTGGACTTTGGTAGCAGTTGCAGGAAATGTTTGATCAGGGGTTGCGGTGGCCAGTACGATCAAATCAATCGAACTGGCTTCCATTCCCGCAGCAGCAAGAGCTTTACGGGCGGCCTCTATCGCCAGAGTGGATGTCGTTTCGCCCTCTGCCGCAATGTAGCGTTGCCGAATACCGGTACGTTCAACGATCCACTCATCGCTTGTATCGACACGCGTTGCCAATTCAGCATTGGTCACCGCCGTACCAGGCAAGGCCGAACCGCTACCGCAGACGACCGAACGGATCACTTGGAATCACGCAGGCGCGCTTCGCTCAATGCCGCCATATCGGCAGTAATCCGCTGGGTCAGATCTTCTTCGAGCAGGCGCGCGGCAACAGTCACCGCATTGGCGACGCCGCCAGCCGTGGCGCTGCCGTGGCTTTTGACCACCACGCCATTCAAGCCAAGAAAGACCGCGCCATTATGGTTATTCGGGTCAAGATGATGCTTGAGCAATTCGGTGGCCGGCCGGGAAACCAGAAAACCGATCTTTGACCGCAAGGAACTGGTGAAGGCGTTACGCAACAAATCAGTCACGAAGCGCGCTGCACCCTCGATCGCTTTCAACGCGATGTTACCGGAAAAACCGTCCGACACGACCACGTCCACTTCGCCGCGGTTGATCTTGTCCGCTTCGATGTAACCGTCGAAACTCATCGCCAGCCCGGTTGCGGCACGCAACTGCGATGCGGCATCCTGCAGTTGGTCGGTGCCCTTCATTTCTTCGGTGCCAATATTCAGCAACCGTACGCGAGGCGATTCGCGGCCGGTGACAATCCTTGAATAGGCAGCGCCCATGATTGCGAATTGGACCAGATTGCGCGCGTCGCATTCAGTGTTGGCGCCCAGATCAAGCATAATCACATCATTATCGCCAAGCGTCGGCAACAAAGCTGCCAGCGCAGGCCGGTCGATCCCGGGCATTGTCCGCAAGGCAAGCTTGCTTATTGCCATCAGTGCGCCGGTATTGCCGGCGCTGACTGCAGCACCTGCATCACCAACTTTAACGGCATTTACCGCAAGGCCCATCGATGTGGTTTTTGCCCGGCGCAGGGCCTGAGTGGGCTTCTCGTCGCCGCCGACAACATCTTCGCAATGGAGAATTTCAGATGCGGCGCGCAAGTTCGGGTGCGCTTCAAGTGCGGTCTTGATCCGCGTTTCGTCACCTACCAACAGAAATTTGAAACGGTCATGAACGCGGCGAGCTTCGGCCGCACCGTCGACCATTACGCGCACGCCTACATCACCGCCCATCGCATCAATCGCGATACGCGGCAGGCTCATCAGCGCATACTCCGTCTAATTGCGGAAATCAGAGTCCGACCGCAACGATCTCACGGCCGTTATAATGGCCGCAAGCGCTGCACAGATTGTGCGGACGCTTCAACTCCCCGCAATTGTTGCATTCGTGGAATGCCTCAACCTTCAGCGAATCATGGCTGCGGCGATTGCCGCGGCGATGCGGGGATACTTTACGTTTTGGGACAGCCATTGCAGAGCCTGTTCTTTAAAAAATCAATGTTTCGATCAAAAATCTTATGGCCGCTCTAGGCGATGGGCAGGCGGCGCACAAGGCGTACCGCACAGACACCATCGTTTGTTCCGTCGAAGCGGCGAAGGCGCGGCCTATACCGGATTCGCTGATGGTTGCAAGCCATCGCGCATATCGGTAGCAGGTTGAAACCAATTCGAGGGGATTTCACAATGATGCTACCAGTTACGCTTACGTCTGCCGCCGCAGCCGCGATTATCGGAATTTGGCTGATGATGCGTGTTGGTCAGGTCCGCGGCTCCGAGAAAGTCAGCATTGGCGATGGCGGCAATGACAAAGTTATCCGCCGGATGCGCGCTCATGCCAATTTCGTGGAAAGCGCCCCTTTCGTGCTCGTACTGATCGCCGTGATTGAATTGGCCGGCAAAGGCGCCGCATGGCTTCCTTACGTCGCGGGCGCATACATGCTTGGCCGTATCGCGCATGGCGTCGGCATGGATGATGGCAAGTTCGGTAAAGGCCGGATGATCGGCACCTTGATCACCATTCTAACCTTGCTTGGACTGGCGATTGTGGCAGTGCTGATCGCCATGCGGGTGATGTGATTACTCAACCGAGCGCGTAATCGCTGACAAATTGGTTGGTTTTTCGTTCCTGGCCAAAGGTGCTGGTTGGCCCATGACCGGGAATGAAAGTCACATCTTCGCCGAGCGGCCACAGTTTCTGGGTGATCGCGTCGAGCAAATCCTGATGGTTGCCCATCGGGAAATCTGTGCGCCCGATTGAACCCTGAAATAATACATCGCCGACAATCGCAAACCGGCTTGGCTGGTTGTAAAACACCACATGGCCGGGCGTGTGGCCGGGGCAATGGATCACATCTAGGGTCAATTCGCCGACAGTCACCGAATCGCCGTCCTGTAACCAGCGATCAGGTTCGAACACCTCGCCATTGATCCCGTATTTCTTGCCGTCTTCGCTCAGGCGCGAGATCCAGAACCGGTCGGCCTCATGCGGCCCCTCGATTTTGAGGCCAAGTTCCTTCGCCAGCACGCCCGCTTCGCCGCAATGGTCGATATGGCCGTGTGTCACGAGGATTTTCTCCAGCGTCACGCCTGACTTGGCAACGGCAGCCTTGAGCATATCCAGATCGCCGCCTGGATCGACCAGCGCGCCGAGCATGGTCTTGGTGCACCAGATCAGGCTACAATTCTGCTGCAGCGGGGTCACTGGCAGGATCGCCGTGCGCATCGGGGGTTGGGCTGGTTTAGGTGCGTTCATCATGGCCGTTAGTTGGCTGCTGTAAGCCAAGATTGCAACTGGCGGAGTTGGAACTCCTAAAGCCGCCCGCTTTTCCAGACCACCCGGCCGATGATTTCAACCTCATCCGCGCCGACTTCGACCGGGGGATAGGCCATGTTTTGGCTGAGCAACGATAGCCGCCCCGCCCCTAGGGAAGCGACTCGATTGACCACTAATACCAGAAGTTGGAGATACTGACTCATGTAGGGTTGCCAAGACTGACTGATGCTGATTCAAGGTGGCAAACGACAGGAGTTTGCCATGGCTATTCCCATTCGGATGGATTTTGACGCGTCGCAGTTGCGGTTGGCAGCATGTAAATCGAAAGA
>Ga0209284_10003425_pt1 | contig 19575 bp, 23 predicted proteins | sample FRY03_FD_187211 | JGI IMG/M metagenome (GOLD analysis project Ga0209284, IMG submission 187211) | Freshwater microbial communities from Lake Fryxell liftoff mats and glacier meltwater in Antarctica - FRY-03 (SPAdes) (version 2) | ecosystem: Environmental > Aquatic > Freshwater > Ice > Glacier... | reverse complement strand
AGAATGCATAAACTAACGAGAAATCGGGCATAAGTCGGTTCGAGGCGGAATGAATAAAATCACACGCCAATCGGAATCATCAAATAAACACAGAAAAATTGGGGTGGACGAGGGGTCTCGAACCCCACGTCAAAGCCGCCAAAGCCCGACAAATAAAAGGCTTTAGATTTCGGCGGTCGCCAAAAGGTCGCGAACAGTTACAAAATCGGGTGTGCTCTATGGAAAAAATGGGGTAGTACTGTGAGGGCATGAAAGTGTGGCTCGGGTCTGCCCGAATTACCTCGATCGCTATCTACCTGCCTCTCACCGTTTACGCAGGTGTACACGGGCGAATTACCCCAGCGCTTACCCATTTCGGCAGTTTCGCAAGGCTAGAAGCCCCCCTTGTGATTGGCGCGGACTTGGCTGGCTCGAACCTGACTAGCGCAGACTTGACTGGCGCGAACTTGACTAACGCGAACTTGGCAGGCGCAACAATGCCTGACGGCACAATCAACCCGTAGCGGGAACGGTACATAATCAAGGACTATTTGACCAATTCTTGGCTAAAATAGGCTACAAGGAGACAAAAAGATAGTGGATTCCGAAAAAGCGTTCAGATATCAGATGTTGATTAAGGGCGGAACAGACATTGATGGCGCCCGCGAAGACGGATATGTCGAAGGCGCAGAACAAGAGGCTCTTTGGGCAATCGTTGAAGCCGACCCTGATGCGTACAGTCAGCCTGTTCGCGAGACAAGCGGTTCGGCTTTCAATGCCGAAATCTACGCAATGGTGCTAAAACTTCAAGCAGAGTATAAAGCGACGCGAGAGGCGGAGGCGTTAGAGAAGGCGGCGTTCGCGTCCCGTTCAGAAGCCGCCCGCTACGCGGCACAGCAAAGATGGAAAAACAATGTGAAGAAACAGCCCGCCGCCAAAGCACCCGCGAAAGCAGAAGTCACCACAGCCGACCCTAAAGAGGCGCTCGATGCGTTGCAGGCGGGCAAAACCGTTTCGCTAACAAGCGTCGAAGGTGTCAACACGCTGATAAAAGAAGTCCACGACTTCGCCCAAAAATCTAAAAAAGACGGCAAGAAAGTAAAGTTGAACCTCTGCCAAGTGTCAGTCCCAGGGACAAACCTGTTCTGTGGTGCCGCATTAAAAGACGACGCAGGCAAGCCGATCCCCCGCGACAAAATGCCACAGTTGGCTGGCACCCCAAAGAAGGGTTCACCCGCCGACAACGACAAGAAGTTTCCGAAAGATTCTGAAGGCGAAGTGAATGTGGGTGATGCGTTCGTCAAATACCTGTCTGGCAAAGGCATTGAAACGAAAGAAGGCGATGTGCCTGCCTCAAGTTTGAAGGCATCTCAGAGCGAACTCAAGGGCAAAACCATTGGGTTCATGATGAGTAAGAAAGGTCAGACGACTGTTGATTTAGAGAACACTTCGATCTTTGTGTCTTCGGACGGCTATGTGATTGACGGGCATCACAGGTGGGCGGCGAAGGTTGGTTTGGATTCTAAGGACGGCAAGTTGGGTGACAAAAAGATCAGGGTTCGGGTCATCAACATGCCGATCAAACAGGTGTTGACTGAAGCCAATGCGTTCACTTCGGCTCTCGGCATAGAACCCAAACAGGCATAACCCCACTAAACGATTAGACGATTGAGGTAAAGTAATATGGCAACCATGCGCGACTCAGATGAGATTCTACTTAAGGGTTTGAGGGATACGGTGTGTGCGGATGTGTCTGCCGCCGATTGGGATTTAGTTTTGAAGGCTGTCACGGATGCGGGCGATGTCCGTAATGTGCGCGGCATGGCACGAACAATTTTGTTTGACGCTGTGGAGAAAGCATCTTTTGCTTCACGCTCTGAGGCAGGTCGCTATGCCGCCAACCAGCGTTGGAAGGGTCATACGAAAGGTGGTGGGCGGAGAGGGCTATCCGCGGCTGAAGCAGAAGAATCTGATTTGAAGCCTTACGCGGACCCAAAAGTGGCGGATGCTCGTGGTGGTTTGCAAATGCAGGCTCAGGCGCAGGACCCACCAGACGGAAGAGAAGCCGCCAAACGGCGTTGGGCGGAGGGACAGGCGCGTGGGGAAAAGCAGATCACTAGCCCTGAAGAGGCACAGATCGTTGTCGAGACTTTGAACACCAATACGGCGACCCGTTACGCGAAATTACGCGACGAAGGCAAAACCCATTCACAGGCTTACATGCAGGCGAAGTCGGAATCCGCGAAGGGTCTCCTTGACAAGAAAGGCAAAGTGAACGAACTGGCACAGGATCAAGGGTTGAAGGCGCGTCAGGCGGCTAACGCGGCGGCGGCTAACGCGGCTCGTGGTGCGCCACAGATGGCGGCGGCTGGTGCGCCACCACCCCCACCTCCGCCAAGCGGGGGCGGTGTTTCAGGCAAAGTGCTTGCCGACAAAATGCGGGGCAACCCTAGTTTGGCGGTTTTTGCCGACAAGGTTGCACAGATGCCTAAAATTACTGAGCAACAGTTGGAAGACATGGTTCCCGACTATGTAGAAGGGAAACAACTCGGAGAAGTGTTTCGCAGAGCGCAAGGTCAGGAAGCCGCCAATTCGCGTTGGAAGGTGGGTGACAAGCCGACCATCGATTCTAAGGGCAACGCTTCACCACCGTTCCTAGACACCACCGACATTGACCCTAAGGGCATGTCGGCTAAACGCAAAGCGGAACTTGGCGCCAAGTTCCCGAAAGCGGGCATGGTGGTTGATATTCCGTCTAAGCCACGCACCGCAGAAGAAAGCGCCCGCATCCAAGCCAATTTTGAAATTGCTAGAGCGGCATCGAAGAAAAAGAAAAAGGGCTGACCAGTTGAAAGCGTTTAATGGATGAGCAGGTTTTGCCCGCGGTGATTGAGGCGTGGGTGAAGCAGTTGCTTGATCCTGTGTTTGTGGACATGATGCGTTCTCAGCCGTATGAGCGGGTTGATGTTCGGTTGTCGGCGTCTAAGGGGCGGGTGTCGAGGTTGCCGCAGATTATTTTGAACGGTGGTCAGCAAGAGTTGGTTGACGCAATTTAACTTTTTGTAAAAGTTTTGACCCTTATGTTTATTGGGTCTATTTTCTCAAAACCCCGCAAATCCTTGTTTTATAAGGCTTTTACGAAAATCGCGTAGGGTGGTTGTGGTATACTTAACTTGTGAGAGAGACCACCAACCAAAAAGGAGGGGACATGACCACACCACTTATGAGAGTGATCGAGGCGATTGAAACCCACGGACAGCCCGCATGGATCGCCTATGCGTCTAGGGCAGACCGAGACCAGATTCCGAAAGGGGCGTGGACACAACTCCTCGCAGGCGCGAAGACCAGTCCAGCGTTCATCAAGCGAGCCGACAAGTACGAGGCGATCTTCGAGTTCATCGCCGACAAACTCTTCGAGGAAGTGACACCGAAGCAGGTCGGTGACGCCGTTGAGATGGGGGCGTCCACTGTTCGCAAGTTCATGGAGGAGCGACCTGACCTGTTCCGCCCGATGCGACGGGGCGTGTACGAGGTTCGTGATGAGCGGGCTGATCGCAAGGCGGATCGGGGATAATCCTTGACGCCACGACTAAAGTAGGGTACAGTTCAGGTATGGGAGGAGACACCATGACAGAGCAAGTGTTCGAGCAGGAAGTAATCACCGCGTTCGCGTGGCGGGAGGAAGAGATTCAAGCCACCTTTGCCAAGATCGCCAAGATCGCCCGCCGCCTCAAGGTTGAGCCGCCCACCATGCGCGTTGTCAAGCGATACAGCAAGCCGTTCCGTCCACTCGTCGGCGACAAGTACGAGGTGGGTGCGATTGATTATGTGATTGACGGCAAGGCACCAAAGTTGGAAGGCGATTGGGATGTCATCGCCGCCATCGACTTCATGGGCGAAGCAGGAAACATTGTGCGGGTCAGCCCACGATTCCCCGAAGAGATAAACGGTCTCAACAGCATCGACTCCTACTGCGAACATTGCAACACGCGCCGAACCCGCAAAAAGACGGTGCTACTTCAAAACAAGGATGGTGTCCGCAAGTTGGTTGGCACAACCTGCATCAAAGATTTCGTCGGTCACAACATTCCCGCCGTTTGGGATATTTGGGAACAACTAGAACAATTCGAGAACGACGATTTCATCGGCAGTCCGAAGTGGGAGGGCAATCCTGTTGCGTTGGTTCTTGCCGTAGCGTTCAGGGCGGTGGGGCTGTTCGGATTCGTGAAAAGCGACAACGCCAATTCCACAAAAGATCGTGTCGGCGATTACTTCACCACCCGCGACGCCGCATACCGTAGGCAACTACAGCCCGAAGAAGTGGACGCGGTGGATGCGGCAGAAGCCCGCGAATGGATCATCAACCTTGACCCTGACGGTGACACCTATCTCGCCAACTTGAAAACGGCGGTGCTTGCCGAGTCCACGATAAAGCACATCGGTTTGATTGTCTCGCTTGTCCCCGCGTGGGAGCGGGCGATGGACAGGCAACGCAACCAAGTGATACGCACAGACGCGGAGGATGCAGTGGAGCAAGCCCCCGTCGTTGAGGGTAGGGGAGTCATTGAGGGCGTGGTGCTTGCCGCCTATTTGAAGCCCGCCGATTATTATGATGCCCGTTGGGTGATGACAGTTTTGGATGATAGGGGTTTCAAAGTTTGGGGGAGCATCCCATCGGGGATCAATCCGAATGTTGGTGACAGGGTTCGTTTCACTGCTACGGTGGAAGCAAGCGATGACAAGTTTTTCGGGTTCTTTAAGCGCCCCGTCAAAGCGGAAGTCGTTCAACTACAGAGAGTTGGGGTGTAATGGTTTGGATCGTCGGAGTGTTCGCAGTGTTGGCATCCATGTATGTTGTGACGCTTACACGAAGCCTTTTGGCTATGGGGTTTAACGCGGATGTTCCCGCGTGGGTGGGGTCAAATGAGGGCATCCTTGACGCCGAGTTTCTTCAAAGTTTAGTTGTCCACACCCTTGAAACCGCCGAGGCGGGGAACGAACTGGACGACGAAGAGTTTGAGGACTTAGTAGCCAATCTAGTTGTGTTAGCCGAAGACTATGCCATCGGGCAGGTTCGGCGCAGTAAAACTTCCCGCCGCTAAACCCCCGTCTACTACTTGCCAATGTAGAACTGTATCTACACTCGTCTTTGTCCAAGACCCGCGGGTTGAAACGCATCACCTGATGCGATGAAACCGTGGGCTTTTTTCAAGGTGAACATGAGCAACATTAAAAAACGCAAAATGGTCGCCATGAAAGTCTTGGAAACTAGCGGTGTGGATCACCCCGCCCACCTTGAAGAAGGTTGGATAGTGATGAAGAGCGCCAAATCTACGGAGGCAACTGTGAGCGAAGAAATCGGGATGGAACAAAGTCTGGAAGATGCGTACATCGAGCGAGTCGTCGAACTAGAGAAGGCGCTCACCGATTCGCAGGCGCAGATCGAAGCGATGGAAAAGGCACACGCCAAAGACGAAGACAAAGCCAAAGACGAAGACGAAGACGAAGATGAAGCCAAAGACGACGATTACGAAGACGACATGATGAAGTCTTTGCCAAAAGAAGTACGCGAACTGTTGGAGAAGGCACAGGGCGAAGCAACTCTCGTCCGCGAAGAACTCCGCAAAGAGCGCGAATCACGCCGCGACGAAGAGTTCGTAGCAAAAGCCGCCACATGGTCACACCTGACCGTCGATCCAAAAGAAGTTGGACCAGCCTTGCGCCGTCTAACAGACATTGATGCGAAGTTGGGCGAGCAGATCGAGAAGGCTCTTGTAGCCGCCAACGCCCAAGCCGAATCAGCCGCAATCTTCGAAGAGATTGGTCGCGGTTCACGCCCAGACGACGGGAACGCATACGCAACCGTACAGGCAATGGCAAAAACCGCTGTCACCAGCGGAGAGTTCAAAACGATGGAACAAGCAGTCACAGGTGTCATCGGAAAAAACCCAGAACTTTACGCGGCTTACCGCGCAGAGAATCACTAAGCACGGAGGAATAACAAATCATGGCATACGAAATCGCGGGTTACGCATTAAAGATCACTCTTCCAGCAGGCGAAGACCTGTCTGGTAGTCAGTATCTATTCGTCAAGGTGAACTCAGCAGGCAACGCCGTTCTTTGCGCCGCCGCCACAGACGCCCCTATCGGTGTACTGCAAAACAGTCCTACCAGCGGTCAAGAGGCTTCGGTCACGGTCATCGGCGGAACAAAAGTTGTCGCAAGCGCGTCAATCGCCGCAGGCATCAAAATCGGCACCAACAACGCTGGCAAGGCTGACGCCAAAATAGCGGGAACCGACACAACCGAGTACACCGTCGGACAGGTCATCCTCGCCTCTGGCGCTGATGCCGAGATTCTTACAGCCGTAATCAACTGCGCGTCGCCTAACCGCGCCGCCTAAGTAACACAGGAGCAACACAATGCCACAGCCAACAAGCACACAGGTTCATGTTGATGCGATCCTGACTAACATCAGCATCGCCTACTTTCAGCAGAACCAAAACTTCATCGCGACAAGGGTTTTCCCTGTTGTTCCTGTATCGAAGCAGAGCGACAAGTTTTTCACCTACACCAAGAATGACTGGTTCCGTGACGAGGCTCAGCGCCGCGCCGACGCAACAGAGTCAGCAGGTGGCGGCTACAACCTTGCAACCGACACCTATCAGGCTGATGTCTATGCGTTCCACAAGGACATTGGCGATCAGACTCGCGCAAACGCTGACGCTCCAATCAATGTGGATCGTGAAGCAACCGAGTTTGTGACAAGCCGTTTGATGCTGAAAATGGAGACACAGTTTGTCTCCGCCTTCTTCGGCTCAAGCATTTGGGGTACGGATGTAACCCCAAGCAACTTGTGGAGCGATTACACCGCTTCAGACCCAATCAGCGACATCGAGACGGGCAAGCGCACCATTCTTTCCACGACTGGTTACGAGCCAAACACGCTCGTTCTTGGTTACGATGTGTTCATCAAGTTGAAGAACCATCCTGATCTGATCGACCGCATCAAGTACACTTCGTCAAATGTTTTGACTGAAGATGTGATGGCGTCACTGTTCGGTGTGTCTCGTATTCTTGTCGCCAAGAGCGTCAAGGCAACAAACAACGAAGGCGCAGCACAGGCTTATGCGTTTAACTACGGCAAAAACGCCCTCCTCACCTATGCCGCTCCTTCGGCTGGTTTGCTACAGCCTTCAGGCGGATACATCATGTCTTGGACAGGTATCTCTGGCGGTTTGGGTCAAACGGTCGGCGTATCGCGTATGCGCATGGAGCAATTCAAAGCAGATCGCGTAGAAGCAGAAGTCGCCTTCGACATGAAAGTCATTGGCACAGACCTCGGTTACTTCTTCGCATCAGTTGTCGCCTAATCGTTAGGAGCATAAATCATGGCTAATCGTTTTACTAAAGGCAACGGTCTTTTCGGGTCACTCCGCACTAGCGGCGCCGCACGAGTGGCTGATTTCTCGGTCAACAGACCAGCGGCAGGTACGGTCGCCGATGGCGCGTCAATGGCTCTGTCGGTAAAAGATGTGAATGAAAAAACCATTATCGCGGTAACGCCAACTACGGCTCGCAACATTCAGTTCCCTACTGCGGCACTACTCATCGCGGCGGTTACTGGTTATGAGGTCGGCGACACTATCGAGTTCACCCTTATCAACTTAGCCGCCGCCAGCGACATGACTGCGACTGTCAACACTGGTTTGACTTTTGTTGGATCAGTTGCGGTGGTGGCGGCTTCAAGTGCTACTTGGGCTATTCGTATCGCATCTGCAACCACGGTAGTCTGCTACCGACAGTAACCTTCGGTCAAAGTGACCGTTGTGTCCAAGAACGGAAGGAAATTATGGCTTACAGAGTAATTAAACCGCTTCCACAGGCTGACGGTTCAAGTATCGCAACAGGCACCCTCGTCGATGCGTCTAACTGGCTTAATGTTCGGGCGCTTGTCAACACCCGTTACCTCGTAGAAGTTTTAGGGGCGACCGTTGACGCTATAGCGGTAGACCAGTTGCCTCAAACGATTAAATCGGCTACTGTCACGGAAGTTATCAAGAAGAAGGCGGTTATTTAGTGACAATCTCTAACTATGCGGAATTGGCTTTCCTAGACACTTTCAGGAATGTGTCACTCGCCGTTGCACAGCCCTACACAAAGTTGCATTTGGGCGACCCAGGTGAGGACGGCACGGCTAACGCGGCGGCTGAAACTACCCGCAAGTCCACTTCGTTTAGTGCGGCGTCGGCTGGCGCTATGGTCACTTCGGCTGTTGTGACTTGGACTAATGTTTCCAACACTGAGGTTTACACCCATTGGTCGTTGTGGGATGCGGCTACGGTTGGTAACTGTTTGTGGAGTGGTGCGTTCAGCGCGTCGGCTTCGGTGACTGCGGGGGACACTTTCCAGATGACCTCGTTGACTTTGACTTTGGAGTAAGCCGTGGCTTGGACCTATGCGGGTGATCCTGCCGCAAGCGCCCTTGCCAAAGTTCGGTTTTTGTGTGGGGATACTGATACAACGAATCAGCAAATCAATGACGCCGAGATAACATTTTTGTTGGCTGAATGGAATAATGATGCGTACACTTCTGCGGCGTTCGCGTGTGAGGCGATAGCAGGCAAGTATCAGAGCAAGAGCGACTATTCGCGGAGTGTTGGCGACCTTTCTATTTCGACACAGAATAATGCTTCGGCTAAAGGTTTTTTGGATAGGGCGGCTAGTTTGCGGGCTTCGGCTTTGCGGGCGGCGCCTCCTTCCCCTAATTGGGACGACGCGGGGTATCCGACTTCTTCGGAAATGTCTATTGGTATGGGTCGCAATGCTGGGGGTACGACGAGTGTTCCACCCGTCGCTAATTTCCCTGAATGACAATAGAGGCGTCCTTCCTTGAGTTGATGCCTTCGTCGGTTGATGTTAAGGCGGTAACTTCCACTGATGCGTATGGTTTGGTGACATATTCTGGGTCGGCGACAACCACTCGCTGTCGGATTATGCAAACTGGCAGGGTTGTCAAGTCGGCGGATAACCGTGATGTTTTCGAGGTTGGGACAGTCATTTTTTATGGCACCCCAACCGTCACGGTGAACTCTAAAATGACGCTCCCTGACGGGTCGGTGCCTCTAATTTTGTCTGTCCATGTGCATAACGATGAGGACGGGACGCACCATACAACGGTGTCGTTCGGTAACTGATATGGCTGTCAGACAGTTTGGCGTCCAAATGTTCGGGCTTGATGCGTTGCTCGAAATGGTTGAGGACACTTCCATTCAGTTGCCTGTGGTGATGGGGGAAAGTTTTTATAAAGAGGGGCAAGATATTTTGGCTGATTCCCGCGAGTTGGTACCGTTTTTGACGGGCGCCTTGTCTAGTTCTGGGCGTGTCCATGACCCTTACTATGTGGGGAACACGGTGGCTGTAGAGGTTACTTATGGCGGTTCATCTGGCGGCGGGGTGAATGTCAACTATGCGATCCCTCAGCACGAGAACGAAACCTTTGTTCATGCCGAGGGTAGGCAGGCGTTCTATTTGTTAGACCCGCTTCAGGAACATTTGCAGGGGATGGGTGTTCGGTTGTTGGCGAACGCTAGACATATCATTTCCCGCAACATTGCCCGACAAGTGCAAGAAGCCCAATCCGAAGAACGGGGCGGAGGGTAACACATGGCTATCTTGGATGCGTTGGCAATCCACCTTGCGGCAGAAGGTCAGGGGACGGTGGCGACAGACATTTTTCTTACCCGTACACCTGATACCCCTGACGCGGCTATCACTTTGTATGAATCCGCTGGTGTCGGACCTTCACAGGTTTTCGGGTCATCGGTCTATGCGATTGACCATCAGAGGATTCGGGTGGTTTGCCGTGCGGCACGGAACGATTACCCGTCCGCCAGAACAAAGGCAACCGCTGTCCGTAATGTGTTGGGTGCTGTCCGTGCTACAACCCTTTCAGGGGTTTCGATTCTTTCGATTCTGTCCACATCGGAGATTTATCCTGTGTCCCGCGACGGCGATGATCGTCCTCTTATCGGGTGTGATTTCACCGTATGGCTGGCGTAGACAACACCGAGATACCCGCTAACGCTTATGGCGGTGGGCTTTTAGAAGATAAAGAGCCTCGTTGTTGGCGGTGTAAGAAGATGCTCGCGATAACGGTGACCAGACCGTGGGTTATTATCTGTCATCGGTGTAAAGCAAAAAACGGGGCGTAGTCTTTGCCTTGACAGGCGATTTAGGGTAGGGTTTGGGGACGGTCAGATGAGCCTTGGGAAGGGCGAGTTGACAGGTTGAAAGAGAAAGCCCTGCGGGGTGACAAGTCCATCTTGTGAACACCTACATTCGGAGGTTAGCCGATGAAAAAGTTTTTTGTTGCCGCGTCTATAGCGGTTGTGTTGATTGTTGGTTTGGTTGTTGGAACGGTGAAATCGGTGGCTGTTGCCCCTGTGGTTGCTGTCGTTTCTGTTATCACTCCGTTGCCTGTCGTGACCGTAGCGCCTGTGGCTACGCCTGTTGCCCGCGTCTACAGGCATGGCGATGTGTCGTGGGTCGAGCCGTTGGCGCTCGCCGCGGGGTGGGAGCGGAGGCAGATACCGAGACTGTTACACATCATCCTCCGAGAAAGCGGCGGATGTCCTGACCGTATCGGCGGTTCGGTTGTCGATAAGAATTGCAAGTTCATCAGAATGTCCACGATGACTCATCCTTCGGATAGTGGACTTTTGCAGATCAATGGCGTCCATTGGAAGAAAGACCACGCCCAATATGCAGGGCTGATCTGTAAACGGATGGACATTTGCACCCAAGAACCTTTGCTTGATGCGTTCACCAATTTGAAGGCAGGCAGGTTGCTGTTCGATGTTGCAGGCTGGTCGCCTTGGTACATCCAACCCTCTAACTAAAGGGTCGTCTAGTAAGCCGTCGTGTCGGCGGAAGGTACTATCGGGACAGTTATTCGTGTCCTTGTGACCTCGGCATCGTCCATCCGTACCCTTGTGGTCAGGTCGGTATCGGGGTAGAGGGGCGCCCTATCAGGAGTTCAGATGCCGAAATATCTCGTAAAAGCAGGATTGGATTACCCGCCTAATCGTCGTGCTGAGGCAGGCGACATCGTGGATGACATCCCATCCAAGTCAATCAAATGGCTTCGGGATCAAGGTTTGATCGAGCCAGCCGATGCGTCCGCCAAGGCTGAAGTAGTCAGTGATGTTGAAATCGACGAGCCAGTAGCCGTAAAGCCTGCGCCCGTTTCTAAGGTCGTCTATGCGACTGTCTCGGAGGATGAGTAATGGCTTTCATTCACGGTAAATCTGCTGTCGTTTTGCACGGCGCTTTCGATCTGAGTTCATTTTTGAACACCGCCCAAGTGCAGTCCAGTGTCGCTACCGCTGACACGACCGCGTTCGGTGCTTCGGCGAAGGCATATATTGTGGGTCTTAAGGACGGGACTGTTTCGGCGTCAGGCATGTTTGACGGCTCCGCGTCAGCCGTGGACGAAACCCTTACAGCGTCTATCGGTTCGAATACTTTGTCGCCAGTAACCTTGGCTACGGCAGGAACGACTCTCGGCAATCGGGTCGCACTGTTGTTAGCCAAAACGACTTCATATCAGGTTTCGTCTCCTGTCGGCGATGTGGTTTCAGTTTCGTATGACGCTCAGGCTGACGGCGGAATCGACTACGGCGTTTCGTTAGCCGCTACCGCTTCGGTGAGTGCGACCACTACTGGTTCATCTTCAGACAACACGGTGTCCACCGCTAACGGCGGTATCGCCCAAATGCATGTCACGGTTAATACCCGCGATGTGTCATCCATTCTAAAAGTCCAACACTCAGCCGATAACTCGGTTTGGGTTGACTTGGCAACATTTACCACGGTAGCAACCACGGTAAAAACTTCGGAACGAGTAGCAGTCGCGGCTGGCGTCACCGTAAACCGATACCTACGGGCAGTGAACACACTGTCCGCGGGGACAGGCGCAATCACTTATCAAATATCGTTCTCACGGAGGTAAATCATGGCATTTGTACATGGAAAATCAGCAACATTCAAGTTACACGACGCTTCAGCGTCTTTGGTCGATTACAGTCCTTATCTGAACAGCATTTCGTTCCCACGAAGCGTTGCCACAGCCGACACAACGACTTTCGCTGTATCGGGTTCAGCAAAAACTTACATCGTAGGTCTTTCAGATGCGACCATCAGCCTGTCAGGGCTGTTCGACGCGGCGGCTGACGCTACTTTGGCGGGTGTCCTTGGGTTCGCAACAGCACTCAACTTCGAATACGGACCAGCAGGTTCCACTACAGGGTTGGTCAAGTACACGGGGACATGTCTCATGACCTCATACCAGACTCAAGCCGCAGTAGGCGACGCAGTTCAAGCATCAGCAGACCTCCAAGTAACAGGGGCTATCACCCGTACAACTTGGTCGTGATGAGCCAACAGGCGCATCAGTAAACCACAAACCATAGGAGTAAACCGTGTCCCTTCGTGACCGCATATTTGCAGTAGATGACCTTCAACGCGAAATCCACAAGATTGAGCAATGGGGTTTAGATGTCGAAATCCGTGGAATGAGTGGTGCCGCTCGCGCCGCAATCATCCAAAACGCCGCATCCAACAATGGGACGCTCGACTTCGGGAAAATGATGCCCGAACTGGTCGTCTCATGCACCTTTGACCCCGTAACAGGCGAACAGGTGTTCGAGGAAAGCGACCTTGAAGCAATCATGACCAAATCGGGTGCCGCTCTAGACAAGATCACTACGGTCGCCATGCGACTGTCTGGCTTTGGCGACAAGGCTGTTGACGAAGCGGGAAAAGATTCCTCGTCAACACAGAACGGCGGTTCCTCTTCGATGTAGCGGAGAAGTTGGGGCGGACGGTAGCCGAACTTTTGTACGGTTCCCCCGCCCATCTCCCAATTACCTCTGCGGAAATAGTTGAGTGGGCGGCTCTATACAAATTGAGGGCTTACGAGGCGGAACAGGCACAAAGACCGTAGGAGGTGATTCATGGCAGAAGAAATGCAAGTTGGCATACAGTTCACTGCCAATACAGGGCAGGCTGTCAGTGGCATAAATCAGGTCGGCTCCGCCGCTTCGCAACTCCAGAATCAACTTTCCGCCACACATAAAAGTCTGACCGCTATCGGCGGTGTTGTCGGCGGCATGTCGGTGGCGATGATCGCGTTCGGCAAAAAGGCGTTCAATACCGCCGCCCGCGTATCTGAGTTGAAGGTTGCCATTGATGCGATAGGTGTGTCTACGGGCTTGGGCGCCAAAGCAATCCATGATGCCGCCCTAGAAATTAAAGGACAAGGCATTGAGATGGCGGTGGCACAAACAATGGCTATCGACTTCGCCAAAGCCAACATTGATGTCGCGCAAGCATCAAACATTGCTCGCGTCGCACAGGACTTGGCTGTTATCGCCCAAAAAGACTCTACGGACACAGCACAACTTTTGACCCGTGCGATCACTACAGGCAACTCGATGCTTCTCAAATCAGCGGGCATTACCGCCCAAGCATCAGAAGGTTACGCCGCCTACGCCGTCCAGTTACGCAAAAACGCCAACGACCTAACCGCCACCGAACGCCAGCAGGCAATGGTGAACCTCATCATGAAAGAAGGCACCCAAGTCGCAGGCGTTTACGAGGCGGCGATGCGCGAACCAGGGAAAGTTTTGCGGTCTATGCCCCGTCTGCTCAACGAGATTCAGGTTTCGTTCGGCGATGCGATTAAGGAAGGGTTCGGACCTGCTATCAAGGCGTCTTATGACCTGTTGAAAGCGTTCGCTGGAGCCACGGACGAGGGTGGCGCGTTCCGCCCGATCATCGACCAGTTAGGTATCGCGTTCAAAATGTTTCTTGCCCCTCTTACGGCTGGCATCAAAACTTTCTCGGCTTTTATCACGAACCTTGACTTAGGCAAAAAGGGGTTTGATGGGTTGGCTGTGACCATCTCTAAATATACGCCAATGATTTTGAGCCTCGCTACAGGGTTGTCCACTTTGGCAGGTAAAAACTTGTTGACGGCTATCGCCCCCGCGGGGCTACAAAAGTATTTGAGCATCTTGTCTCCGACGCTGATCGGTCTTGGGGTGTTGGTGTTGACGAACGAAAAGTTGCGGAGCAGTTTCGTCAAAATCTTGGTGGCGGCAAAACCCTTGTTTGATGCGTTCATGAAGTTGGGTGCGGCGACGGCGATAGTCGCGCAGACAGTATTGGATATGGCGGCGTCGATTGCGGACGGTTTGGCTGGGGCGTTGGCTCCATCGATCACCATGTTGGCGAATATGGTCAACGGTTTGGCGTCGTTGGCGGAGAAGTTGGCGAGCAACAAGACGGTGGTGATGGCGTTTGTGAGTGCGATTGCGGCGTTCGTAATTATCCAAAAAGCAAAGTCTGAGTTTGGGCTGTTCGGGCAAGTGATTTCTGGGGTCGGCGGTCAGATGAGTACCGTCGGACAAATCTTTGCTTTAGAGTTCAAAAAGATTACGGCGTCTAGCGGGTCGGCGTTGACAGGTTTGGCGGGTGCCGCTAAGTACACCTTTGGGGGCATGGCGGCGACCTTTAAGGCGTCCATGATGTCGATGGCGGCGTCTCTCGGACCGATGCTTCTAATTACAGCCGCAGTGTTCGTTGCTGTCAAAGTGTTTACGATGTGGTCTGACGGGCAGAAGGTTGTCAAGGAACGCACCAAAGAGGTGTCGGATGCGATTGCCGAACAGGTCAGGGAATTAGGCAAGAACAATGAGGCGTTGGGCTTGTACCTGCAAAATGTGGATGGTCTTAACGCCGCGCTGACGGGGACGGGCGAGCAGGGCGACAAGTTGACGCTCGCACTTCACGAGGCAGGCTTGGAAACATCGGATGGCGTCGCGACTCTTATGGCTTTCGAGAAGAGTGCGCTCGATGCGTCTAAGGCTATAGCAACCCAAAACGGGTTCCTAACGGAGCAGGCGACGGTGATTGCAAAATATGTTGCCAAGTGGGATCGCTTGACGGAAGCCGAAATGAGAAAAGACGCGGCAGACCGAGACATGACCGCCAGCATGGTTGAGATGGTCATAGTGCTAGAAGCCCTCAACGACGCACAAGAGGACAGCAACCTCACGGAGATGATTCAGAATGAGTTGAAATTCCAAGCCGCCGTCAGTAAGGCAAACTCCGAAATCATCAAGAACACGGAGGCAGAAGTCAGAGCAGATTACGCCAGTAGGGGTTTAAGCGAGTCAACTCAAATGTATTTGGATATAAAGATAAAGTCAGGCAAGGCTATCGCGGCTGTGACGAAGGTACAGGAAAAGAGTGAGGTCGCTTTCATAAAATCTAGGGGTCCTGTCAGCGGGATGATCAACCGTTTGGACGAGTTCAAGAAGGCTAACGAGGGTGTGATCCCTACCGTGGAGCAGTTGAAGACTTCGATGATGGGGTTGATGGCTTTCAACGAATACACGGACAACAAACTGATTTTTGAGCAACGCAAACAGTTGCAAGGTTTAGTGGACGAAGTTGGCGCGGCGAAGGGAAACTTTGATTCTTTGACTGCGGCAGGGTTTAATTTGGCGGACGCCATCGTCGAGAACGCCCTCAAAATGGACAAACTTGGCAAGTCCAGCACAGAAATCGCCGTCGCCACACAGGTTATGACTAACCGTTTTGTTGAGGCGGCGACAAAGGCGTGTTTTACCGAAGAGCAGATTGAAGCGTTGATTAAGACGGTTGGCTTGCTGGACGGCTACCAAGCCAGAATCAAAATCACAGCCGACATAGCAACCTTTACGGCGCAACTGGTTGCCGTCCAAGCACTATTGGATGCGTTGGCTCCGAAGGACAGGAAAAGTGTCGCGGGGATCAACTACGCGCAGGAAGCGGCTGACCTTCGTGGCGCTATCAGCAGATTGAAGGCGTTGGGTGCCGCATACGACAACATGAACACGAACCTGAAACCCATCGTCGCCAACACGAACGCCGCGAACGCCGCCGCCAACAAGTTAGAGAAGTCGATGGACAAACTGCGGACGGCTATCGTCAAAGTGGTTCAGGACGCCTTGGACGAGGCACAGAAGAACCTAGATAAGTTGAAAGGCAAACTGAACGCCCTCACTTCGGCTACAGACAATGCGATCTACGGGTCACTAGATTTCGCTGGGGCGCTCGCCAAAGCAACCCAAACCGCTGACGAAGCAAACGCCAAAATTGATGCCCTCAAAGAAACACAGATAGCGTTCGCCGCCTCTGTCGCCGACTCAATCATGAACACCCTGTCGTTCAGCGATGCGTTGAAGTCGCAAGCCGATTTCGCTGATCTGGTAACGAAAGCCAACGACGAGGTGACGAAAGCCAATGAGGGCGTGGTTGACGCTCAACTAAAAGCGGCTGACGCCCAGACCGCCATTAACCAAGCGTATGAGGACTTCGATAATGCACGGGGGCGTAAACAGACTTACGCGGCTATAGACGCCATCAATAAGGCTATCTTGGACGCCCAAAAGCCCGTAGATGAGTTGACTTTGGCTCAGCAGAAGTTGGCTGATGCGACTGCCGCCGCCGCCACACAGCAGGCGAAGCAAATATCGTTCCTTGATTTGTTGCAGGCTCAGGCTGATAAGGCTAAGGGTTTCGGGGCGAAGTTGTCTCAGTTGGTTGGCTTAGGTTTGACCCAAAAAGGTTTCGAACAGTTGGTTGCGGCGGGTGCCGAGACTGGCTCGAAGATGGCGGATGAGTTGATTGCGGGCGGGACTGTTGCTGTGTCTCGGACTAATGCGTTGTTTGAGGACATCGCGTTTGAGGCGACGAAGGCTGGGAAACTTGCTGGGGACAAGTATTTTGACATCGGTAAATATGTGGGTGTCGAGTTCATTACGGCGTTGGCGGCACAGGCGAAAGATGTTGTTAGGTTCTCGGACAAGGTTAAAGAGTTGTTGGCTCGTGGGCTGTCGGCAGAGAACATTATCCAAGTTTTGAACGCTGGTGTCGAGGCTGGCACAAAGATTGCTGATGCGTTGTTGGCTGGCGGTAACGACCAGTTGATCGCTGAGGCGAACTCGATTAACAAGAATCTGGAAAAGATTTCAACCGATCTGTCTAAGCAGTTGGGCGACCATTTTTACGCGACAGGCATTTCGTTGGGTGAGCGGATTGTCGCAGGTTTGAAGAAAGAGTTGGAGCGTCTTGCCGACATTCTGCCTGACATCAAAACTGTGGAGGAGTTGCAAAATATACTCGCGGCTGAACCAGCGAAGGTTTCAGCGATAATCGCCACCGCCACCGCCACCACCGCCACCGCCGCCACCGCACCACCCGTGACACCGAGCGCGAAAACTGGTTTGTATGGCTCGTTTATGGAAGCGGTTCGGATTAAACACCCGAACAGCCCAGCATTTGAAAAAGGTGTCAATGAAGGTCGCGTACTTGCCGCTAAAACACAGTTCCCGAACCTTTACGCCCAATACAAGGCGGCAGGTTTGGCGTTGGCGGAGGGCGGAATCATAAAATCGCCCATGATTCGTTTACTCGGTGAGGCGGGTCCAGAGGCAGTAATCCCCCTCTCAAAAATGGGGGACATGGGTGGCGGGACGACAATCAACTTGACGGTCAACGCAGGTTTGGGTGCGGACGGGCGTGTCATCGGAGATGTCATCGTGAACGAGTTGATTAAGTATCAGCGTCGCAACGGCAAAATACCTGTAAAGACTCTCTAATGGCACAGGTAATGCCTTGGGGTGGTACCTACAAACTTATCGGCGAACTGTCCACGCCAACGAACGCTTTCACACTCGACAGCGCATCGTTGGGTGTGTTGGACGGCAACAATTATCTGAACGGGCGCGTAACCGACGATTTAACTGACCGCGTTTTGAACATCGAAATTAGCCGCGGGCGTAATGACCAGTTCACAGATTTTCAGACTGGCACAATGACTTTGACCCTTGCGAACAATGACCGCGAACTTGACCCCGTGAACCAGTCATCAAGATTTTGGGACCCTGTAACTTACACTTCAGGGGTTACGATCCGCCGAAAAATGACTTTGTATTATGGGGATACACCCATTTTCACTGGTCGGATCGCGGATGTGGACATCGAGTATGAACCAACTTCGTCGCCGAATACCCGTTCCACGGTGGTAATCGATGTCGTGGACGACTTCAACCTTTTAGCGAACATATATTTGGAGACATATAACCCTGCTACCCAGTTGTCAGGGGCGCGGGTGAACGCTATTTTGGCGCTTGCCGAAGTCGCCTACGCGGGTGCCACCAATATCGCGGTTGGAACTATCTCCTGTTTGGATGACCCTATTGCCGATCAGACACGGCTGCTGGATGCGTTGCAGGCTGTGAACGCGACTGAGCGTGGGAGCATGTTTTACGAGGGTGACGGGACATTGGTGTTTACGAACCGTTTGACAGGTTCTCCTGTTTCGCCGAAAGTATTTGCCGATGACGGCACAGGACAGTCCTATGCGACGCAATCCATTGTTTACGGGCAAGAAAACTTGTTTAACCGTATCACCGCCATCCCTATCGATTCTCTCACCCCAGGGTTTGCGGAAGATTCGGCTAGTCAGGCTAGTTTCGGGATTTTAGGCATGTCTTTGAGCGGACTGTTATGTTCGGACGCTGTTGCACAGACTTTAGCAGAATACATTTTGAGCCTGTTCAGCACCCCTTCATACCGTTTCGACCAGATGGGCGTCGTTTTTGTTGGAGACAACATTTCGGTTGCCAATCAGCAAACGATCATAGATTTAGAGTTGGGTGACGCAGTGCGCGTCGTCAAAACTTTTGCTACAGGTTCACCAACCAAGATATATCAGAATGTGGTGATTGAACACATCCAACATTCGATCAGCCCTCAGCAACACAACATCAGTTACAGGTTTTCCCCCGCATCTTTCACCACCTATGCGAAGACCGCTACAGGTTCAGGTACAGGTTCGGCGGCGGCTGACGGATACAAGATTGTCCTCAAAACGGCTTCAGGCACAGGCGGGGCAACCGCAGGGGATGAGGCGGTTGGTCTGCATATCGCGCCACGGGACGCCACAGGCACAGGCACAGGCACACAGACCGCTGAAGGGCTTCACACAGCCATCAGGACGGCTACAGGGGACGGTTCGGCTACCGCAGGGGATACCGCTATCGGACTCCACATCGCCCCTAGAACGGCTACGGGAGACGGCACAGGGTCATCTACCGTCACGGTGCTTCACACGGTCTACAGGGACGCCACAGGCACGGGTACAGGCGGGGCGACGGCACTCAGGTTGCTCACAGCCTTCAGCGCCGCTACAGGCACAGGCACAGGCGGGGCGACGGCTATCGGATTGCACATCGTAGATAAGACCGCTTCAGGTTCAGGTGGGGCTACCGCGGGCAGTGCCGCAAGCGGTGAAGTCAAATATCTGATGATTTTGGATGATGCGACGGCAGGGAAACTGGATGTCTCAATTTTGGCTGAGTTCGGTCGATACAACAGGACAGCCACAGGGTCAGGGTCAGGTTCGGGCGTGGCTGTGGGTTCCCAAATAATTTTGGATGACACGGCAGGTTTGGGCAGGCTGGACGGCTATGCGGGTCTGGG
>Ga0209284_10003414_pt1 | contig 19613 bp, 21 predicted proteins | sample FRY03_FD_187211 | JGI IMG/M metagenome (GOLD analysis project Ga0209284, IMG submission 187211) | Freshwater microbial communities from Lake Fryxell liftoff mats and glacier meltwater in Antarctica - FRY-03 (SPAdes) (version 2) | ecosystem: Environmental > Aquatic > Freshwater > Ice > Glacier... | reverse complement strand
AGGAGTTCAATCTCAGTGCGTTCTTCTTTCGAAACTATCAAAGCTGGAGCGATTCTGGCCATGCCGGAGACTAATCCGATTCAAACGAAATGCACACTTAATTCACGACCGATGCACTAGATCGGCCTGATTGAGATTTGAGAGAGATGACGCTGCGATTTTCAGCTCATCGCTCTTTGGGTTTTGTGCCGAGGGGGAGGATGGACCAGAGGGATGATGAATCGCCCGGTCCGATTTTCTCGACGAGATGGAGGATTCGGCAGAGCGGTCTGGGTTGGATTGGCCGACGGAAGAATTCCGGCTGTTTTCGCTTTGCTGGTAGTGGAAGGTGAACGCGAGGGTTCCGGTGATCACGAGGATCGTGACGCCCAGAATGAATTGGAATTGAAACATGAGAAGAGAGGCTGTGTGGTTGAAGAATTATTCCGTAATTGATGATTGATACCGAGAATCGATGGCGAGTTGCAAGCTTTTACGATCTTTCTCGAGGAGTTTCTGCTGATCTTTGTCGAGGTGGGGCATCAAGCGAAGGTGAAGGTTAAGGAGGTGGCGGTAGTAATCTTCGACGGTGTGATCACGGCTGGCTTGAATGGCATCGGAGGTGGTTTTGACTTCCTGGCCTGTCAGAGATTGCTGGTCATCTGAGAGTTTCAGGAAGCGAGTGAGGCGCTGAAGAGTGCGATCTTTCCAAGTGGCCGCGTCTTCTTTGGAGGTGTCGGCGAGGACGAATGAGGTGGTTTGTTCTTGTTCGCTTTTTTTCCCCAGAATGTATCCGACTCCGCATCCGCAGACGAAGATGGTGATGAGTGCCAGAAGGATGGAAAGGTAGATGCTCAGAGTGGGTTTCATGGCGCTGTGGGAGAAGTGGGAGGTTCCGGCTGAATGATGGGCCCCTCGTTCCGGGGCTGAGAATCGTCATTGAAGGTGACAAAGAAGGCGAGGAAGGCGAGTCCTGCGAGGGCGGCGGCGATCAGGGTCCACTTTCTCCAGGTGAGGGCGAGGAGGAGGGTGTGCACAGTTTTCCGAAGATTCTGGACGCTGATTATGGGCGATGGGGCTGGGGAATCTTCGGTGGGTGCCGCCTTTGTCGCTTCGACGAGGCGTTTCCATTGGTCGTCGGTGTCGTTCATTTTTGGTGGTCTTTTTGTTTGAGCTTTTTGAGGTGCTCGGCGAGTTTTTTTCGGGCGCGCATGGCGGTGACTTTGACTTTGGATGCACCCCAGCCGGTGAGTTCGCAGATATCCTGCACGTTCATTTCCTGGAGGTCGAGGAGGCGGATGACGATTTGTTCCCGGGGCTTGAGGGAAGAAATGAGTCTGTCGAGAAGGTCACGCATGGCGGCGAGTCCTTCGTTGTGATCAGTGGATTCTCCGGCGAGTTCTTTCTCAATGATCTCGGCCTGAGTTTCACCGAGGTCGGTGTAGCTGACGAGGGGGCGGGCCTTGTGTTTGCGAAGCCAATCGTAGCAGGTGTTGATGGTGATGCGAGAGACCCAATGATCGAAGGGTTGTTTCCCTGTGAATTGGTGGAGCTTGAGGAAGATCTTGGTAAAGGTTTCTTGACCAAGGTCTTCGTGATCAGAGGTGCGCCGGACCTGATTTCTAATGATCCGATAGATCAGAGGATTCAGTAAGTTGACGAGTTCTTGCCACGCGCGTTCTTCGCCGCGCCGAACGCGGTCAAGAAGTGTGGTTGACACTATCGTTGATTCATCCATTTGCGAAAGGAGGAAGGTCCTTCAAGGGGGTGTATCGTAAGCACACCCAAGGTGAATCCAAGGTGAATCCAAGGTGAATCCGCCGTCCGAAGTCAGGAAAATTGGCCCAAGAAGCGAGTGTCGTTCTCGATGAGGAGGCGGATGTCCTTGATGCCGTATTGGATCATGGCGAGGCGGTCGAGACCCATGCCGAAGGCGTAGCCGGTGAGGGTGGCGGGGTCGAAGGCCTTGTCGCCGCGGCTTTCGTTGATGGCCTCGAAGACGGCGGGGTCGACCATGCCGCAGCCGGCGACTTCGATCCACTTGGGCGCTTCGCCTTTGACCTGGAGCTTCACGTCGATTTCGAAGCTGGGTTCGGTGAAGGGGAAAAAGTGGGGGCGGAAGCGGACTTCCGTGGAATCGCCAAACATCGCGCGGTAGAAGAATTCGAGGGTGCCTTTGAGATCGGAGAGGCGGACGTCCTTATCGACGTAGAGGCCTTCGAGCTGGTTGAAGACGGAAAGGTGGGTGGCGTCGATCTCGTCGCGGCGATAGGCTGAGCCGGGGGCGATAATTTTGACGGGAGGGGCTTGCTTCTCCATCGTGCGGACCTGCACCGATGAGGTGTGGGTGCGGAGGAGCTTGCCGGAGTCAAAGTAGAAGGTGTCGGAGTCGTTGCGAGCGGGGTGGTCGGAGGGGGTGTTGAGGGCGTCGAAGCAATGGAACTCGGTTTCGATTTCGGGGCCGTCGGCGAGGGCGAAGCCGAGACGGCGGAGAATTTGAATGGCGCGATCTTTGACGATAGTGAGCGGGTGGAGTGCGCCGATGGGGAGGCTGCGGGCCGGCATGGTGGGGTCGATCCCAGCGACAGATGCGGTATCGGCGGCATCCTGGAGACCTTGCTTTTGGAAGTCGAGGGCTGCGGTGATGGCCTGGCGGGCAGCATTGAGGGCCGCTCCGAGCTTGGGCTTCTCCTCGTTGGAGAGGTTGCGCATTTCGGCGGCGAGGGCATTGAGCGGGCTCTTTTTTCCGAGGAACTTCACGCGGGCCTCTTCTAGGGTCGCTTCGGTGGTCGCGGCCTCGATGGCGGCGAGAGCTTCGGCTTGAATCTGTTCGGCTTGCTCGGTCATGCGGGGGAGGGATTAAGGGAGCGGGGGGATTTGGTCAATGACGGAAAGGAGTCTAGGAGTCCCGCTGTTTGGCTTGGTTGTGGGAGGGGATCGGATGATCGTGAGTAACTCGTCCGCGAAAAAGCTCATCGCTCATCGCTACCTGCTCATCGCCGAGGTTGGATGGCCGAACAGGGTTGTCTTTCTCCCCAGCTAGATCGCCGGGCAAAGCGTTCGTCTTGACCGTTCCCGTCGGAACCTCTACCCATTCGTCCTATGGCTAAGCGATCTAGGATTCCCATTAAGACCAAGCAGGAGATCGAGAAGATGCGCGAGGCTGGAAAGGTCGCGAGCGAGGTTTTGCAGGCGACGGCGGCATTTATCGAAGCGGGCAAGACGACTGGTGAGGTTGATATGTTCGCCAAAGACCTCATGGAGAAGATTGGGGTCAAGAGTGCCTTCCACAAGTATCGCGATTTCCCGGGTTACACCTGTATTTCGATGAACGAAGAAGTGGTTCACGGGATTGGCGGGGACCGCGTGATTGTTGAGGGAGATCTGGTGAAGCTGGATGTCGGAATCAAGCGCCAGGGCTGGATCGGAGACAATGCCCTCACCGTGCCAGTGGGGAAAATTAATGGCGAACAAAAGAAGCTCATCGCCGCGACCGAGGAATCCCTTTTTGTGGCAATCTCCCATGCCCGTGCCGGAAATTTATTGAATGATCTTTGCGCTTCGGTGGAAGAGTTTGTGACCCGTTTTGGGTTTACGGTGGTGCGGGATCTGGTGGGTCACGGGGTGGGGCGGCAGCTTCACGAAGAACCCCAGGTGCCCAACTACCGGCCTCCCGGGAAGTCTCCGGTGCTGAAAGCCGGGATGATTTTGGCCATTGAGCCGATGATCAATGCGGGCGTTGGAACGGTCGATTGGCTGGATGATGGTTGGACGGTCTCGACTTCTGATCGTCGCCCGTCCTCACATTTTGAGCATACTGTTTTGATCACCGAGGGAGATCCCGAGATCCTGACCTGGCGGCCTCGGACGGCCTTGCCCGAGCAGTTGGGGATTCCGCCGTTTCGTTAGCCTGATCATCCTGGGGCCTCGGAGATGTCTGCCCTTGCCGAGGATTGTCGAAAAGCCCATGCAAACGCATCTTGCCAAGTGGAAGCAAACCGGGATGATCTTTAATCAATAATTAACCGGGCACTGACGTCGCTCTCACTGTCCGTCCTGCGAGGAGCCCGGTGCGGTAATTCCGCACGCCGGGATCCGCGAGGGGGCACTGAGTGATCGGTGTCCCTACCTCAATCGGTCAGAAAAAACTAAGATCTCGGTACTTGGTGCGTCTTACAGATAATGAAACATAAACTTAGCCCAATTTTTTTCACGCTTACATTGGTGCTTCTCGCGCAGCGTGGTGGTGCATCAATTTCAGACTCCAAGAGCATTCAGATCGACTTCACTAATGCGGCTGACGCCGCTAGTAAAGCCACTTGGTGGGGAGCGGATAAGTTGACTGTTTTGGGAACCGGACTTGGGTGGGATGGAGAAACCGCATCCTCGCGCGACGGTTGGATTCAGACCACGCCTCTAGCAGTGGGTTTGTCGTGGCGCTCGCCATATGGGGTTTCCGCTCGCGTGGAGATTTATCCGTCACCTGCCGAGATCCTTCTGAATAATGGGCAGAAGTTCACCCCCTACGGCGGAGAAGTTTATGTCCGATACTCGCCAGACCTAAAACACTGGTCTATGTGGCAGGTGTTACAGCATACTGAATCAAAGAGTGATGACGAGAAGAAGGCTTTTCGGAAGTTGATGTGGTGGATGGAGTGGTTTTCAGGGGTCGGTCAGGTCAATCTGATGGCTCGACATCTCCCAGTCTCAACCGCCACCTTTCCTCGATGACCTTCCCGCGACGACACTTCCTCAAAACCACCACCCTCGGTCTGGCAGGCTCACTGGGTTTCAGCCCGAGACTTCAGGCTGCCTCGACCGCTACCATTCTTGAGACCAAAACGATCAGTCAGTTGCCTCATCTCTATCACGGTTGGCCCACCGTGACCCGGCGAGCCAACGGGCAACTTCTTGTGGTCTGCTCCGGGGGACGGGAACAACATGTTTGTCCTTTTGGCCGCATCGATTTCCAACGATCCCACGACAACGGAAAAACCTGGACCTTTCCCCGCACCATCCTTGATGGCGCCATCGATGACCGCGACGCCGGAGTTTTCGAAACCGCCAAAGGTTCTCTCCTCGTCTCGACCTTTACCTCGCTGGCCTATGCCGACCATCTCCCCACGGACGACCGTCGCGACCGTTGGCTTGCCGCTCATAATCGCATCCCGGAAGAGGAGCGCCAAAAAGAATTGGGAGAGTGGATCATCCGCTCGAGCGATGGTGGCATCACCTGGTCCAAGCGCGTTCCCACCATCGTCAACAGCCCCCACGGACCGACCCAACTCGCGGACGGACGGCTTCTTTATGCCGGGAAGAAACTCTGGACCGAGGGGAACGAAATCGGCGTCTGTGAATCTCGCGACGATGGCCAATCGTGGCAATGGCTCGCGAGTATCCCGACCCGCGAGGGCGATCGCCACCAAGACTACCACGAACTTCATGCCATCGAAGCGGCCAATGGCAGTCTCATCGTTCACATCCGAAACCACAACAAGATCAACGTCGGAGAAACCCTCCAGAGTGAATCCCACGACGGAGGCAAGACGTGGTCCACGCCCCACGAGATCGGCGTCTGGGGCCTGCCCTCATTCCTCACCCGCCTTCGCGATGGCCGTCTCCTGATGACCTACGGCTATCGTCGGAAGCCCTTCGGAAACCAGGCCCGCGTCAGTGCGGACCACGGAAAAACATGGTCGGCCCCGCTGACGATCTCAGACGGTGGACCCTCAGGGGACCTCGGCTACCCCAGCACGGTTGAACTCGAGGACGGAACGCTTCTCACGGTTTGGTACGAGAAAACCGCAACCTCCAAGTTCGCCGTCCTCCGCCAAGCCCATTGGAAACTCACGTGAGCCTGTCGGGCGTTCGCGGTTCAGGAAAATTGACTGATGATACTGTGGTCGTGGGTGGTTTGGTTCATTAAAAAATAAAAAAAAATATGCCAAAAAAACAAAAAAACAAAAAAATATGCCAGGCATATTACGAAAGAGGTTGACGGCTCTGGGGGTGGTGGGCAGGGTGCGGCATGAGTTCTGAAGCCCGCCAAATCAAGGATGCCGTGCCGAAGAGGGCGTGGACGCCGCTGGAGCTAGTGGAGGTGAAAACGGGGAAATACCTGGGGCAGATTCATCGACCGAAGGGCTTTGCGAGTCGGCGGCGGATCAAGCCGGAAAGCGGGAGCGCTTGCTACCATGTCATGTCGCGCACCGTGAATGGGGAGTTCCTCTTTGGGGATCTGGAGAAGGAGGCTTTTCGCCGCATGATGTGGCGGATGGCGAAATTTTCGGGCGTGGAAATTTTCACCTACGTGGTGATGGATAATCACTTCCACATTTTGTTGAAGGTCCCGGACAAGAAGACTTGGTTGAAGCGCTTTGAGGGGAAGCCCGGCGAGGCGCCGAACTCAGGCGAGGAGCGGCTTCTAGAACATCTTTCGTCGGTCTATTCGAAGGCGTTTTTGAAGCAGCTGCGCAATGAGCTGAAGAGTTTTCGCGAGCGGGGATTGGAGGACGCGGTTGAGAGTTTGTTGAAGCGGTTCAAGGATCGTTTTTGCGATGTCAGTTTGTTTGTGAAGGAGCTGAAGGAACGGTTCAGTCGTTGGTTCAACAAGCAAAACGGACGTCGGGGAACACTTTGGATGGATCGCTTTCAGAGCGTGTGTGTCGATGGCGAGGCGGCCCTCGCGACGATGGCGGCCTACATTGATCTTAATCCGGTGCGGGCGGGGATTGTGGAGGATCCGATGCGCTATGAATGGAGTGGCTACGGAGAGGCCGCAGGCGGGAGTCGGCGGGCGAGGCGAGGGCTCTGCAAGGCGCTCAATCTTCCCCAGGATTCCTGGGAAGGTCGGGGGATGGCTCGTTACCGGCTCTTTTTGTATGACGAGGGGGTGTCGGTGGAGCCTGAGTCGGAGTCGTTGGGGAAAGGGAAGCGCAAGCGCCGGGGAATCAAGTGGGAGGCGCGGGTTCAGGTGGTGGCACAGGCGGGTGAAGTGAGTCCGGGGCAGGCCCTTCGGAAGCGGGTGGCGACTTTCAGCACGGGCGTAGCGATGGGTGGCGAGGATTTTGTGAAAGGGGTGGCGAGGAGATATCGAGAAGCGATGGGTCGGAAGAATGAACGCAGTCCGCGGCCTGCCTCGGGTGGCGGGGGCTTTTTCGTGATGAGGGAGTAGCCGGATCCTTTCTGAATGCCTGATGTCAAATGATCTGCACGTTCTCTTGGTGGTGCCGGAAGGATGAAGAGAAGATGAAGGGAGAAGGTCGGGAGAGTGATCAGAGGGAGCGCGTTGCTAGTTTTCAGGGATTCAAAACGGCTCGTTGGCGCAACACGGACAGGAAGGAGGATAGACACGCCAAGGACGTCCATGGGGAGAACGGGGTAAACGCCGCCGAAGCGTTTTTGTTCGACGAGGGAGGGGAATCGTTCGTGGGCCGCGACGAGGTGGAGGCCTCGTTGTTCGGCGAGTTGGTTGAAGGCGGGGCGGAGTGTCTCGAGGGATCCGAGACGTTATGAAACGAACTTGCTGTGTAGGTTCAGGGCAATTTTGTTTTAATTGTCGATGGTCACATGTTCCAAAACCAATGAGATGGGATGCCGCGATCATTCTTCACCTCTCATCGTCCGTAGATGACCGAGTCACGACTGATTCGGTGTTGATAGTGATATCCGGGGCATTTTGAATTTCCCTTCACTAATCCGTCTCCTCTCTCCATTCTCCCGTTTGTGCCCACGGACCCGATCACCACCACTGGAGAAGTTCTCCATAAGTTTAGTGAGAACGCTTTCAAAGTCAGTCTCCTGAATGGAAAAGAGATCATTGCCCATCCTGCCCGGGATATGGCGGAGCGGATCGCGGAAGTGATCCCCGGTGCCCGTGTCGCTCTAGAAATGACCCCGTTCGATTTTGAAAAAGGACGGATTGTTGAAATCGTTTAATCTTTTCCCATGCCCCGTCACTTTATTATCGGAACCGCCGGTCACATTGACCACGGAAAGTCCACCCTCGTTGAGACCCTGACTGGGACCAATCCCGACCGTCTTCCGGAGGAAAAGGAGCGGGGAGTGACAATCGAGCTGGGGTTTGCCCATTTCTCCCTGCCGATTCCCGAAACTTCAGCCGACACCTTCGAGATTGGCGTGGTGGACGTCCCGGGACACGCCGATTTCGTGAATAACATGGTTGCGGGGGTGGGCTCCATCGATCTCGCGATCTTCATTGTGGCGGCGGATGACACTTGGATGCCGCAATCCGAGGAGCACCTGCAGATTCTATCGTATCTCGGGATTACCAATTTCATCGTTGCGCTGACAAAGGCTGATCTCGTCGAGGATCTTGAATTTGTGATGGCGATCCTTGCGGATGATCTTCAGGGGACGCCGCTGGAGGATGCGCCCATCATTCCGATTTCGGCCCCGACTGGACTGGGGATGGATGAGTTGAAGGCCATGATTGCGAAAGTTCTCTCCGAGACCCCGGCTCCGCGGGACTTTGGTCAACCGCGTCTCGCGGTGGACCGGGCGTTTTCGCCCAAGGGGGTGGGGACGGTGGTGACCGGCACCTTGACCAATGGGGTCTTGGCGGTGGGGACGACTTTGACGGCCTATCCTTCGGGATTGAAAACCCATGTCCGATCGATTCAGAATCACAGTTCTGCCATCGAGGAGGCCGTGCCGGGAATGCGGACAGCGCTCAATCTTCCTGATTTACCACTGTCGCAAAAAGGGAAGAAGGGCGTTTCCCGCGGGCATCTTCTGGTCGGTGGAACGCCGGGTGAGGCGACGCTGGAGATTGATGTTGAATTGACCCGCGCGCGTCGTCCGATTCCGGGGCAGAAGGGGACGCAGCGACCGTTGAAGTCGAATCACCGAGTGTCTGTTCACCACGGTTCCGGTCGGACCCAGGCCCGGGTGCTTTTTCCGGAAGAGATTGTTTTGAATCCAGGAGATACCTCGATTGCCCAGCTTCGTTTTGATCATCCCATTCATGCTCTGGTTGGGGAGCGTCTCGTGATTCGAGAGCTCTCGGGTGAAGCGACCTTGGCAGGTGCGACCGTGCTTGATCCCCATCCCACCCGACGCCAGTTTCGTTCGGAAGTGCGTCAGGATTTTCTGATGAAGCGGGCGGACGCTCCTGATGATTTACTGGTGCTCTTGCAGACGCATCTCGAGCGTGATCATTTTTTGCCGCATGCGGCTCTCTCACAGTCTCTTCCTTTTACCGAGGCTGAAGTGCAGGCCGCTTTGAAGAAGCTGCTCAAGGCGGGTGAAGCCGTTGCGCCAGGCGAAAAATTCTTTGCCCATGGTCCTTACTGGAAAGAGCTCATGCAGCGGGGCTCGAAGCTCGTGCAGGATTATCACAAGAATCATCCTGATCATGTCGGGATGGCGGTGGAACTCCTCAAGAAGAGCCTAGGGGTGGCCACCGCGATTCCTGGGTTGCTGGACACTTTGTTGAGTCAGCTCGCGGAAAAGAACTTCAAGGTGGGTGATAACTTAATCGCGCATCATTCCCACTCGCTGGAGCTTCCTCCTGAATTGGAAGCCCCCGCCGCTCGAATTCTCAAGACACTCGACGAGGCTGGTCTGAATCCACCTTTGCCTGCGGAGTTACAGGGAAGTCCCGATGAGATCGCGGCGTATAAATTCCTGTCCAGAACCCGGCAGATTATTCCTTTGGATCCAAAGGTCACTCTGGGCGGAAAGGTCTTTCAGGACACCATCGAGCAAGTCCGTGGTTATATCGAGGAAAACGGACAGGCGACAGTTTCCGATCTCCGACAATATTTGGAGACTTCAAGGAAGGTCATCATGCCGCTCCTGGAGCGTCTTGACCGGGATAAGATCACGATTCGAAACGGTGACTTTCGCGTTTTAGGCCCTGAGTAGACTGCATGAAATTCGTGTCGACTATGTCATATTGCCGGACTGGGACGATGAGGGGTAGGATTGCTGGCTCGCTTTGTTAGGAGCAAAGTAAGGGGCAGGGCGTGCTTTTTTTCTTTCCCCCTGTCATCTGTCAGACAGCATGGGAGGGTTATGAAAATCATTTCCACGTTACTCGGTGCGACGGCCCTGATTTGGCCGTTGCAAGCTCACGAAGGCCACGATCATGTTGAGGGGGTCGGAGCAGTTGTCACTACGGCAACCGAAACCGGCCCTGAGGGCTACAAATTTGTGACCATTCCTGGGTGGGGAGCTCTGCCGGAAGGGCAGAATATTGGGCCGCTCCATGGCGATCTGGCGATCGACAAGGCGGGCAACGTCTATGCGTCGCTCGAATCAGAAGCGGGAGTAGCGGTCTTTAACAAGTTTGGGAAGTTCGTGAAGACCTTGAAGCTTGGTCTTCAGCAATTTCACTCCCTCACCAGGGTTGAGGAAGAGGGAAAGGAATACCTCTGGGGAGCCCAGTATCAAGCGAATCGGGCGGTGAAATTTGACCTCGAGGGAAATGTTGTTTCGGTTCTTCCTAATCAAAAAACAGGCGACCTTGAGGGAGGAATGGGCGGATTGACTGAAGTGCTTGTCGCGCCGGATGGACACGTTTTTTTCTTTATGGGGTATGGTTCCAAAAAGATTCACAAGCTCAAGCCAGACGGCACACTTGTGAAGACCTATGGCGGGAAGGGGACCGGCAAAGACCAATTTACGGCTTGTCATGGAGCGGCTATCGACCTGCGATACGACGAGCCACGCATCTTGGTGTGCGATCGTGACGGTCGTCGCATGATGCATTTGACGATGGATCTGGAATGGATCGGGATCTACGGCGAGACGCCCATGCGCCGTCCGGCCGATGTCGATGTCAGGGGCGACCTCGCTGCGGTGGGTGAGATCGAGGGGCGGGTGATTTTGATGGATAAAGAAGGCAAGATCGTGGCCACTCTCTGTGATAATCCAAATGAAAACCAATGGGCCACCAATGGGGTTGCAGCTGATCAACTTCACGACAATGCTTTCTCCGCACCCCACGGCATTAAATGGGGGCCCCAAGGGCAAATCTATGTCACCGAATATTCTAAAGTCGGTCGTCTGGTTGCGCTCTATCCTAAAAAGTAATTACCTCATATAATCATGATTGAACTCGAAGATTTTTTTGAAGATGTCATCGGCAAAACCCTCCGCGGGACGGGCATGGCCGATGGTGTGCTCTCCTTTCTGAGCGGCGTCGATGAAGACATCATTGCCAAGTTGAAGGGGGGCGAATTTGACGAAACTGCCGTCCGTGCGATTGCGCCCTCGCTGGGGCTTTGTGCCGATTCATTGGTGGAGCTGGCCAATCGTGCCTGGCGCCCGGAGCCGGTGGAAATCGAGGGCCTGGTGCAATTTAACACTGACTTCGATGATGAGATGACGGTGAATTCCTACCTCGTTTTTGACCCTCAAACCAAGGAAGCGGCCCTCTTTGATACCGGAGCGAATGCTGATAGTGCCCTTTCCACGGCGACCGAGTTGGGACTTCAATTGAAGACTCTTTTTATTACCCACACCCATATTGATCACATCATGGATCGTGAAAAAGTGATGGCCGCGAACCCCGGAATTCGAGTGCTCGTCAACGGCAAAGAACCTGTCGCGGGAGCCGAGAGCTTCGAGGTCGGCGATACCTTTGCGATCGGAACGCTCCGCGTGAGCACTCGTCTGACCTGGGGGCACTCGCCTGCGGGCACGACCTACGTGGTGCGCGGACTTTCCCGACCAGTGGCCATCGTGGGGGATGCCCTTTTTGCCCAGTCGATGGGCGGGGGAGTCATTTCCTTCCAGGATGCCCTGACCACGAACCGCAACGAAATCTTCACGCTTGAGGACCACACCGTTATTTGTCCGGGGCACGGGCCCATGACTTCGGTGGGCGAAGAAAAGGCCCACAATCCCTTCTTTCCCGAACTGAAATCTTAATCTAACAAACCAGACACAATTATGAGTAAAGTAGCATTCGTCGGCGTCGGCCGCATGGGAGCCAATATGGCCCGTCACCTCCAACTCGACTGTGGTCATGACGTGACCGCAGTCTATGACGTGAATAAAGAAGCCTCAGCTGAGATGGCCAAGGAGTTGGGAGCACAGGACTGTGCGACCCTCGCCGAGGTGACCGCAGCGGCTGAGATTATCTTTACCGTGGTCACTAATGATGCCGCCATGCGTGTCATCTTCCTTGGCGAGGGGGACAATCTTCTGATCGGCTCCGCCGGAAAAACCTTTATTAACTGTGCGACCCTTTCGCCCGGAATTCACAAGGAAGTTTACGAGGCCGGCAACGCTGTCGGAGCGGAGGTTCTTGAGGGCGCGATGGCGTCATCAATTTCGCAAGCCCGCGAAGGAAAGCTCTTCCTCATGATTGGCGGCGACGAGCCGGTCTTTGACAAGCACAAGGAGATTCTCGACCAGCTTTCCATCAATCTCCGCCTTTGCGGGCCGATTGGTAAAGCGGCTGAAGTGAAAGCGCTCGTAAATATGGTGATGAATATCAACACCGCTGGTCTTGCCGAAGGACTCGGTCTAGCCGATGCGCTCGGGCTCGATCTTAAGATGGTGTGCGACATTTTTTCGCAGACTGGCGCGAATAGCCGGGTGCTCGAGACTGACTCGGAGGACATGATTGATCGCGATCACGATTGCTGGTTCTCAGCCGAGCACGCCGCCAAGGATTCCGGGATCGCCGCTGCTCTTGCGGCTGAGCATGGCGTCAGCTTGCCGGTTAACGACGCGACCCAAGCCCAGTATGACAAGATGGTGACAGTTGGTCTCGGTGGACTCGATAAATCAGGAATTGCCGAGCTGACCTTCAAAGGACGAGGGGCCTGATTAGGGGGCTCCCACTTTCACCCCGGTCATCGTGAGATGGCCGGGGAATTCTGAGAGCGCTTAAGCGGGACGGTTCCTTTTTTAGTCCTTTGAGGCCTTCGGATCGAGGGCGTCGCGGAGTCCGTCGCCGAGGAAGTTGAGGGAGAGGAGGGTGATGACGAAGAAGATACTGGGGAAGACGAGGAGTTGGGGGTTGGAGAACATGCGGTCGGCTCCTTCTTGAATGAGAACTCCCCAGGAGGCGTTGGGGGCTTTCACTCCCAGTCCGAGGAAGGAGAGCATGGCTTCGAAGAGCATGATGCTGGGGATGGTAAGGGTGGTGTATACGATGACCGGTCCGAGGATGTTGGGGAGGATGTGCTTGAGGAGGATGCGGGTGTTCCCGATTCCGAGGGAGCGGGCGGCTTCGATGTATTCTTGGCTGGCGATGTTTTGGACGGAGGCGCGGACGATGCGGCTGAGACTGAGCCATGAGAGGGCTCCGATGGCGAGGAAGAGGGGGATCAGGGTGGTGATGGGTTCGATGGCTTCGCGGGAGTCATCTCCGGTGTATTTGACGATGAATTCGGTGAGATTCTGGGTGAGGGGTTCGAAATTGATTCGAAGGAGGATGACGATGATGAGGAAGGGGAGGGCGTAGAGGATATCGACGATACGCATCATGGTGGTATCGATTTTCCCTTTGGCGTAGCCGGCGATGGAGCCCCAAATAAGCCCGATGGTGAGGCTGACGGCGGCGGTGACGAGGGCGACGAGAATGGAAATCCGCCCGCCATAAAGAACGCGGGCGAAGAGGTCTCGGCCGAGGTGGTCGGTGCCAAACCAATGGGCCCAGGAGGGTGCGGCATTCCGACCCGGGAGGTCTTGGATGTTGGGGTTATCGACGAAGGGGAAGAAGGGACCAATGAGGCAGAGGACGATGATGAATCCTAAAAGCCAGACGCTGATGATGGAGGCTTTGTTTTTGCAAAGGCGCTGCCAGGCGTCCTGCCAGAGTGAGGTTCCTTTTTCGGGATCGGTGGAAGATGGAGTCATGGGACGGGTGACTAGCTTTTACGAAGCCTGGGATTGAGATAAACTTGCACGATGTCGGTGACTAGGTTGGCAATGACGATGAGGCTGCCGTAGAGGAGGACGCAGCCTTGGATGAGGAAGGGGTCCTGCTTGTTGATGGCTTTAATGAATTGCTGGCCCATGCCGGGGATGTGGAAAATTTGTTCGATGATGATGGAGCCTGAGATAGTGCCGGCGAAGGCGGGGCCGAGGTAGGCGACAGCGGGGATCATGCCTCCTTTGAGGGCGTGCTTGAAAAGGATCGATTTTTCTTTGAGTCCTTTTGCCTGGGCGGTGCGGATAAAATCCTGGCCGAGAATGTCGAGCATGCCGGCGCGGGTGAGGCGGGAGAGGTAGGCTCCGGTGATGAGTCCCAGGGTGACGGCAGGGAGGATGATGCTGCTGGAGAAGAAGCCATCCCATCCGGCGGCGGGGAGAAGTTTCATGGACTGCCCGATCCAGGTGGCGAGGATGGGTCCGATGACGAAGGAGGGGAGGCAGATGCCGATCATGGCAATGGCCATGGTGCTGAAGTCGATGAGGGTGTTTTTTCGAGCGGCGGAAATGATGCCAGCGGGGATGCCGATGAGCATGGCGATGATCATGGCGGCGATGCCGAGCTGAAAGGAGACGGGGAAGGAGTGCTTGATGATTTCGCTGACGTCCCGGCCGGTCATCATGGTGGAATAGCCAAAGTCACCTTTGAGGATTTTACCGAGGTTGTTGAGGTATTGGGTGGGGAGGTCGTCGTTGAGGCCGTAGGCGGCTTTCTTCTTTTCTTTGACGTGCTCCGGGATGGCCTTCTCTTCCATGAAGGGGTCGCCGGGAAGGGTGCGGACGAGAATGAAGGTGAGAGAATAGAGGACGAGCAGGACCAAAATCCCCTGTCCAAGTCGTCCAAGTATGGTTTTTAACATAGTGCTCGGGATTTATTTGGATTCGAGAGAGATGGTTTTCCAGGGATGGTTGTCGAGGAGGAGAGGGAACCAGCCCTTGACTTCGGGGCGGTGGAGATAGATGCGGGAATACCAGGCTACGGGAATGATGGGGTATTCGGACATGAAGAGTTGCTCGGCTTGCGCGAGGGTTTTGAGGCGCTCGGTGGGGTCTGGTTTGTGGGCGGCGTCGGTGAGGAGTTTTTCATACTTAGGGCTGGACCAGCCGGTGTTGTTGTTGCCGTTGCCCTTGGTGAAGATGCCGAGGAAGGTGGTAGGGTCGAGGTAGTCGCCGATCCACCCGGCAACGGCGATGTCGTATTCGAGCGATTGCTGGGCTGTGATGTAGGAGCCCCAATCGAGGTTTTTGATATCGACGATGATGTCGAGGTTTTGGCGCCACATTGCTTGCATCGCTTCGGCGCTGGAGCGGGCGTCGGGATTGCTGATGAGGATGGAGAGGCGGGGGAATCCTTTGCCGTTGGGGAAGCCAGCCTCGGCGAGGAGTTTTTTGGCGCGCTCGGGGTCGAAAGTCAGTGAGGGTGGGGCGAGGTAGTGGCCCATTTTTGGGACATAGGAGGTGGTGGGAGTGTAACCGGTGTAGATGTATTTGCAGAGCTGATCGCGGTCGATGGCGAGGGCCATGGCTTCGCGGACGGGCTGGAGGTTGAGCGGTTTTTTGGTGGTGTTGAGGCGAAAGAACACGGTGCCGACGTACGGTTCTTCTTTGAGGTATTGAGGATACTTCTTTTTGATTCGTTCGACCATGTCGGCGGGTAATCTGTAGGTCGTGTGGAGTTGCCCGGCGAGGAAGGCACGGGACTCGGTGTAGAAGTTTCCAATGGCGAGAAAGCGGATTCCGTTGAGCCCGACATTTTCGGCATCCCAGTAGTAGGGATTACGTTCGACTTCGATGTGTCCGCCAAAGACCCAGGACTTGAGTTGGAAGGGGCCATTTCCGACGAGGTTGCCGAATTTGGACCATTCGGTGAAAGACTCGAAGGGTGATTTATCGAAGAATTTGGGATTGGTGACGACGTGTTTGGGAACGGGGAACCAGGTGTAGTGTCGGGTGATGGAGGGGAGGAAAGGGGTGGGCTCGCGGAGTTTGATGAAGAGGGTGAAGTCATCGACGGCGGTCACGCCCACTGAGGAGAAGTCGGTATTTCCGCCTCTATTGAAGGCTTCGGCGCCTTCGATGAAGTAGAGCATTTCGGCATAGGGGGCCGCGATGTCAGGGTGGAGCATGCGGTGGTAGGAGAAGACGAAGTCGTGCGCGGTAACGGGGATTTTGTCGGACCATTGTGCCTTGGGGTTGAGGTGGAAGGTCCATTCGGTGAAGGTTTCGTTGTGCTCCCAGCTGGAGGCGGCGCCGGGAGCCATTTCGTCATCCTTGGATGGATGGTCGGCGACGAGGCCTTCGAAGAGCGAGGTGATGACCTTGCTTTCGGGGACGCCGGTGACGATGTGGGGGTCGAGAGATTTGGGTTCGGCCGCATTTCCAACGATGAGAATTCCGTCCTCATTGGCTTGCTCGACTTGTGTCTTCTTGCCGCACGCGGAAAGAAGGCAGCAGAGAGTGAAAATTCCGATAAAACGCACGGCGCGAACTTTGGACAAAATGAGTGGGAATGGAATGAATTTTTCCCTTGAACCACTTTCATTTGACAAGGGGGTGTCCTTGCACCGACAAGTCATAGCGTCAGGGACATGTTTCTACGAATGAAAGTCTATTTTCTCCGCCGCTTACTTTTGGTACCTTTAACCGTCTTGGGGGTGACTTTTCTTGTCTTCGCGATTACGCGGGTGATGCCGGGGAGCCCGCTGGAGCGGGAGCTTCAGGCTGCGGCGGCTGGGACGACTGAAGGCGGCGGTGGTGGCGCCGGTGGCAAGAGCGGGGCTCTCTCCGAGGAGCAGATCGAGGAATTTGAACGCGAGTATCTCTACGACAAGCCCATCCCGCTGGCTTATTTCACCTGGCTGGGGCTTTACCCGCGTGAGCGACTTTACAGCGAGGCGGAATTTAAACCCGCTATGAAAGGCGAGCAAGTGAGCGAGGAGACGATTGGAGGCAGCATTGTGGAAGATCCTGAGAAACAGGTCCTCATCAGTCTGGCTGGAACGGGAAGACCGGTCGTGGTGCAACGGAACGACGGAGAAATTGAGTGGGCCCGCTACGTGGACAGGAAGACGCCGATGTCGGAATGGCAGGATGTCTCGGAAGATGGCTGGAAGTTTCGTTATGAGACTTCCAAGGAGCGATTTGCGGCTCATTTAGAGCGCCAAAAAAGCAAGTCTAACAATACCGAGGAGAACTACCTCCCGCGGGCAGTTCTTTACAAGTCCCGTATTTCCGGCCTATTGCAGGGTGATCTCGGGAAGTCTTCGGTCTTTGGCGACCCGGTCCTTGATCTCATCAAGTCCCGCATTCCGGTGGCCCTTTATTTTGGGGTTCTCACCACGATCTTGACCTATGGAATTTGTCTTCCGCTGGGAATCGTCAAAGCCATCAAGCACCGGACGGCGGTGGACAACATCAGCTCGATTTTGATCTTCCTGGGATACGCCATTCCCGGCTTTGCACTTGGGGCGTTGCTGCTGGTTTACCTTGGTGCCACCAAGCCTATTTTTCCCATGGTGGGGCTGGTGTCGCAGGGTTTCGAGTCGATGAGCGTTGCTGCAAAAATCAAGGATCTCGCTTGGCACACCGTGCTGCCGCTCATTAGTTACGTGATTGGATCCTTTGCTTGGGTCACGATGATGATGAAGAACAACCTCATGGACAATCTCGCCGCCGATTATGTGCGCACTGCGGTTGCGAAAGGAGTGGGTTTCAATCGGGCCGTCTTCCGTCATGCCTTCCGCAATTCCTTTATCCCGATTGCGACCAGTCTCGGGCAGCTCATTACCATCATTGTTTCGGGCAGTCTCTTGATTGAGACGGTTTTTGATATTCAGGGCTTCGGGCTCCTCCAGTTCCGAGCCATTACCGGGCCTGATCAAATGCTCATCATGGGAACCCTTACGGTGGCCTCCTTCCTCATGGTCATGGGCAATATCCTCTCCGACGTCATCGTTGCCCTCATCGATCCCCGCGTGAAATTTCAATAATCATGAAGCTCTGGATTGGTCTCATTCTCCTGTTTGTCTCCGGACTCAGTGTTCTCATGGAACATTGGGGGCTCAAACTGCCCACGATCAGTTGGGGATACAACTTTTCCCGGTCGGCGGGAGAGTTGAGTATTCCCTTAGATTGGATCAAGTGGCTCTTTGAAAATTCCGGGCACGTTACGGCGGTGATCCTTGCGCTCTTGGGCTTGTGGCTGGTGATTTCCAAGCTCCGCGATCGGACTCCAAATCCGATCACCCAGCGGAAAATTAAGCGGTTTAAGGAGATTAAGCGTGGGTATTATTCCTATCTCATTCTCATCGGGTTGGCCGGGGTAGCGGCCTTGGATCAGCTGGTCGTCGGGAAGGAAGCCCTCGCGGTGAGATATAACGACGAGTGGAGCTTTCCGGCCTTCACGGTGGATCGCGAAAAGAACGAAGATTTTGGGGTCACTGATCCCAAGTTGGTTGGGCAGGTTCCTGACTACCGGGAATTGAAAAAATCCTTCAAGGAGAATGACGGGGGGACGGTGATTCTCCCGCTTTGGCACTTTGATCCCACCCAGGATATCATCGGCGCTCTTGCCAAGGAAATTGAGCCCGTTGAAGGGGAATACAGCGGTTTGGGGACACGACTTCGTGATCCCGAAAAACCGGCGGATCCCCACCTGCGATATACTTACCGAAAGGGGGTGCGCCAGGGCGATGCCCAAGGATGGAATATTGCTGGCGATCGGGTTTACAAAGTAAGGTTTGAGAAGGGTGAAGTTGTTGCGGGCTCCGAGGAATGGTCTGGAGAAGGGGAGCTTGCGGGTTTTCTGGAGGAGTCAGAGGAGACCGAATACGATGTCAGTTATCCGCCTTCCGAGCCGCAGTGGGCCCATCCACTCGGGACGACCTCGCAGGGTGAGGACGTCATTGCCTACCTTTACGGCGGCTTGCAGGTGAACTTCCAGGCCGTGCTCATCTATATTCCCTTCGTTTATTTTATCGGGATCACGATGGGCCTGTTGATGGGATACTTTGGCGGATGGTTTGACTTGGTGGTGCAACGCATCATTGAAATTCTCTCTAACATTCCCTTCCTCTTTCTTGTCATCATCGTGACCCTTGGGGTGCCGCCTCAATATGAGAATCGGTTGGGCTTCTACCTCATCCTCATCATTCTCGGAGCGTTTGGCTGGATGGGCATGACCTATTTGATGCGGACCTCGGCTCTGAAGGAAAAGTCGCGTGATTACATTGCGGCTAGCCGTGTCATTGGTGCGGGCACGCCAAGGATTCTCTTTAAGCATCTCCTCCCAAATTCGGTTGCGATTTTGGTGACGCTCGTGCCGTTTTCGATCTCGGGACTTGTGCTCTCGCTGACGGCTCTCGACTATCTGGGATTCGGACTTCCCGAGCAGTATGCCAGTTGGGGCAAGCTCCTTCAAGATGGCCTCAGTTCTTTGTCGTCTCCCTGGTTGGTGAGTTCAGCCTTCGTTTGCCTTGTAACCATGCTGGTGCTGGTGACCTTCGTGGGGGAAGCGGTGCGCGAGGCCTTTGATCCGAAGAAATACACCTACTACCGTTAAACCGTCATGCGTTGGATTCTCTTCCTCATTCCGTTCTTTTTCCTCTCGTGTCAACCGGAGGACGAGCCCTATGTGGCTGGGTTGGGCTTTGACGAATACGTCCCAGTTTACAACAAGTATATTGACACTTGGGTGCAGGGACAAATCGAGAAAGCGGAGG
>Ga0209284_10003411_pt1 | contig 19624 bp, 16 predicted proteins | sample FRY03_FD_187211 | JGI IMG/M metagenome (GOLD analysis project Ga0209284, IMG submission 187211) | Freshwater microbial communities from Lake Fryxell liftoff mats and glacier meltwater in Antarctica - FRY-03 (SPAdes) (version 2) | ecosystem: Environmental > Aquatic > Freshwater > Ice > Glacier... | reverse complement strand
AGTAACGCCCCACATATCATATTGAAAAACGCCTTCAGAAACGGGTGATCCTGGATAGCTTTCGTAGTGACCGAACTCAACCGCCTGATCCTTAGAACAGGTCATGGCAGCATAATAGATGGTCTCAAAAATGTCTTTGTTCAATTGCTTTGCCTCATCCGAATCGAATGGCAAACGCATTTTGATGAACGTATCTGCCAAGCCTTGAACTCCCAAACCGATTGGACGGTGACGCATATTTGAATTACGCGCTTCAATTACTGGGTAGTAGTTTCTATCGATGACCTTGTTGAGGTTTTTCGTAGCTACATAAGTGATATCGAACAATTTCTGATGATCAAACTCACCTTCAGGTGTAACGTACTTTGGAAGTGCCAAAGATGCTAGGTTACATACAGCAACTTCCTCTTTAGATGTGTATTGCACAATCTCAGTACACAAGTTGGAAGACTTGATTGTACCCAAATTCTGCTGATTGGACTTACCGTTACAAGCATCTTTGTAAAGGATGTAAGGCGTTCCGGTTTCAATCTGAGATTCCATAATGTGAAACCAAAGGTCTTGCGCTTTTACAGTCTTACGAGCCTTTCCTGCTGCTTCATATTCTTCATACAAAGCTTCAAATTTTGGTCCCCAGCAATCTCCCAATCCAGGAGCTTCATTTGGGCAGAATAGTGACCAATCACCACCTGCTTCCACTCGCTTCATAAATAAATCCGGAACCCACATTGCATAGAAAAGATCTCTCGCTCTGTTCTCTTCCTTTCCGTGATTCTTTTTCAAGTCAAGGAAATCATACACGTCAGCGTGCCATGGCTCCAAGTAAATGGCGAACGAACCTTTTCGTTTGCCGCCACCCTGATCTACATAACGAGCAGTGTCGTTAAACACTTTCAACATCGGAACGATTCCGTTTGATGTTCCGTTGGTGCCTTTGATGTAAGAACCTGTTGCTCGAATGTTGTGCATGCTAAGACCAATGCCACCAGCAGATTGCGAAATCTTTGCGCATTGCTTTAGCGTATCGTAAATGCCATCGATGCTATCATCTTTCATTTGCAAAAGGAAGCAGCTGCTCATTTGCGGCTTTGGCGTTCCTGCATTGAAAAGTGTAGGAGTGGCATGCGTAAACCAACCTTCAGAAAGGAGGTTGTACGTTTCAATTGCCGACTTTACATCTTCTTTGTGAATACCAACTGCCACACGCATCAGCATGTGTTGTGGACGCTCAGTAATCTGACCGTTTGTCTTCAGTAAATAGCTTCTTTCAAGCGTTTTGAATCCGAAAAAATCATAACCGAAATCTCTGTCGTAAATGATAGTTGAATCCAATAAAGCTGCATTCTCTTCGATGATTTTGTACACATCATCAGCAATCAACGAAGCCTTTTCCCCAGTCTTCGGATCGATGTAAGTGTACAACTTCTTCATCGTATTTGAGAACGATTTTGTAGTTGACTTGTGCAGGTTTGAAACTGCAATACGGCTCGCCAGCAAGGCATAATCTGGGTGACGTACTGTAAAAGAAGCGGCAGTCTCAGCAGCAAGTTCATCCAGTTGTTGGGTAGTTACGCCTTCGTAAATTCCTTCAATGACGCGCATCGCCACAGGAATGGAATCAACGATTGGATCCAGACCATAGCAAAGCTTCTGAATACGAGCGGTTACCTTATCAAACTTGATGGACTCTTTGCGTCCGTCTCTTTTTACAACATACATGGGGAATAGGGTTTTGGTAATGGATTAATTCGGTATTCGGTTCAATTAAAAGTCGGCATCTACGGTAAACGAATGCTGGTTTGGGTCGTTATTTCCCATCACACCCGCTTTCTGGTATTCTGAAACGCGTTTCTCAAAGAAGTTGGTTTTGCCTTGTAGAGAAATCATTTCCATGAAATCGAACGGGTTAACGGCATTGTAAATTTTTGGGCAATTCAACTCTCCAAGCAATCGGTCAGCCACAAACTCGATGTATTCGCACATCAGTTTGGCGTTCATTCCAATCAACGCAACTGGAATGGCATCCGTCACAAACTCTTTTTCGTACTCAACTGCTTCCGCAATGACGGCTGTCACTTCTTCAACTGTCAATTTATTCTGAAGTTGATTGTACAACATGCAGGCGAAATCGCAATGCAGACCTTCGTCTCTTGAGATCAACTCGTTTGAGAACGCCAAACCTGGCATCAGACCACGCTTCTTCAACCAAAAAATAGAACAGAAACTACCTGAGAAAAAGATGCCTTCAACCGCTGCGAATGCAACCAATCGTTGCGCAAAATTTCCATTCTCAATCCATTTCATCGCCCAATCAGCCTTCTTGGCCACGCAAGGCAGATTCTCAATGGCATTAAAAAGGAAATCCTTCTCTTTATTATCTTTTATGTAGGTGTCAATCAAGAGAGAATAAGTCTCTGCGTGGATGTTCTCAATCGCAATTTGGAATCCATAAAAGCATCTCGCCTCTGGATATTGAACTTCATTAAGGAAGTTAATGGCGAGGTTTTCATTCACAATGCCATCGCTAGCTGCAAAGAATGCTAATACATGCTTGATGAAATGACGCTCGTCTTTCGTTAGCTTGTTTTCCCAATCCATCATGTCCTGCTGCAGGTCAATTTCCTCGGCAGTCCAAAAGCTAGCTTCCGCTTGCTTATACATGGCCCAAATTTCTTTGTGCTTGATAGGGAAGATTACGAATCGGTCGTTTGTTACTTCCAGAATGGGTTCAATTGGCAGCGAAGTTTTTTCTGGTAAAATCTCGTTCAGATTGGTTGCTGTTTGCTGCGTTGATTGATCCATTTTTAAGTCTTGTTTAAGCGTTGGTATTCGTTACTGTTGGAGGCCAAAAATTCAAGGAGAGAAACTCACCAGTACTAGGTCTTTAGCCTAATCTTTTACTCGTTCTAATTTCTAATTGGTTGGTAGCGAGGCACTTGAAGTAACTAACGCCCTAACGACTTCCATACCCCAAATCTTCAAAAAAAGGTCGGAGGCGACAACCTTTAGTAATTAACAATCGGCCCTAGTTTTTAACATTAGATGTGTTAACGCATCGTTAATAAAAACTAATAACGGCTGCATCCCTTACTATGACTGAAATGTCTAAGGTTTGACATGAAATGTAACTTCAAGATAGTTGCAGAACCATTCTCAAATGTTACGCGAAAATTAACTGAAAGAGACTAAGTGAAACACGCAGTTATTTTTTGTCCTCCGCTTTTCGCAACTGGTCGATCATATTCAACTCTTCGTACCACTCGTTTCCGTACTTCCTTGTCAAAGCTTCTTTGAGGAATTTGAAAAGTGGCACATCCAACTTGGCACCGCAATCGCAGGCTGGTTTGCAAATGCTCCACTGGTTGTAATTTATGGCATCATACTCTTTGTATTCCGTAATTCTTGCAGGATAGAGATGGCAAGAAATCGGTTTCTTAAAGGTGATATCGCCCGCTTTTTCGGCCTTTTCAATGCCACAGCTTACCAATCCGGTAGTGTCAACAAGTGCAAAAGCGCAACGCCCATTTTCCAAAAGAGAAGTGCCTTTGTCACCATCCACATCAATCTCAAAAACGCCTTTTTTGGCAATCATGGCTTTTCCCTCGTCATCTAAATAAGGAAGGATGTCGTCAATAATTTCTTCAAGTAAGTTTATCTCCTCATCGGTAAGCGGAGCCCCTGCATCGCCTTTTACGCAGCACGCACCTTTGCAAGCGTTGAGGTCGCAAACGAAATACTTTTCTAATAGGTCGAGCGAAACGAGTGTGTTCTGAATAGCGAGCATGGGGCAAAGGTAATTTGGTTGATGGGATTGGTGCAGTCGTGCGTTTACCTTTTTCCAATAATTTACCCTATATATTCGCCCTTCGGATGAAAAAACAGTTAACCACTATAGGAGCCATTGACCGCATTGACCTGCCTGAGTTGGGTATTTCAGACCTTGAGTGCAAGATTGACACAGGTGCTTACACTGCTACCATACACTACAGTAAGGCCGAGGTAGTTGAGAATGACGGCCAAACACAATTACACTTTTGTGTTTTGGACAAATGGCATCCGCAGTTTAACGACACGGTTCACGTGGCCACTGATTTCAAAGAGAAGAAAGTCCGTAGTTCAAACGGAGAGTCACAGATTCGGTATATGGTAAAGACCAAAGCAGTGCTTTTTGGTACAACGTATCCGATTACGTTCACGCTCAGTAACCGAAAAAAGATGCGATTTCCGGTTCTTATCGGCAAGAAATTTCTGAAGAATAAGTTTTTGGTAGATGTGGCTCAGAAGGATGTTTCGTTCCTTCATAAAGACTGATTAGTACTCCACAATTCGCACCGTTTCAAGGTCTAAACGCTGTTTCAGCCATGCTTGCAAAACTTCCTTTTCGCGATTTTTATGTTTAACGCCTTGGTTAGCTTTCCATCGTAAAAGAAAGGTCGGTATCGTGTCTATTTTGGCTCCGTTCATCTCAATGCTCACTGCATAGGCCATTCTAGTCACGTTTGGATATTGGATGAAAATCTCTTTGTTGAGGCCTTCAAACGGAATCGAACTACGTTGATAGGTGAAAATCTGACTCTCTAGCTGCGCAATCTGCAAATTCTTCTTGGCAATCAGGTCTTCGTTGCGTGTGTACAAATCTTCCAAGATTCCAACCCGAACTTCTTTAGATAACTTGCCTGCCAAATCACTACTCACATCTCTAGGTTGGTGGATTTTAAGAACCGTGTTCTCAATTCCTTTCTCCAACATGATTTTCTCCAATTGCTTTTGGGTCTGCTCGGCAATCGGTTCGCCCATAATAAAGATATCGATACGCGAAATTGTATCTGTGTAGGTAATTTTTTTGCTGATAATTTCCGTTCCCTCAATAGTTAAATTCCGAGAAATAAAATTTTCGGCCTTGCCCAAGAAGATGGTCTCCTTTACCAACCCGTAAAAAATCCAGGCACTTGGAAGAATGACAACAATAACGAACCCAATCATGTAGCGTTTCACCTTCTTTTCCTTGATTTCATCTACGAAACTCACCAAGGGGAATTTCAGATATCGGACAATAACAAATGTGGCTCCTGCAATAAAAATGGAGTTGAGAGTGAACAGGTAGAACGCCCCAAAGAAGTATGCCCATTCGCCATTTGCAAGCCCATAACCAGCCGTGCAAAGTGGCGGCATAAGCGCAGTTGCAATTGCTACTCCAGGAATTACGTTTCCGCGATTCCTTCTTGAGATTCCGATAATACCTGCCAATCCTCCAAAAATGGCAATCAACGCATCCAAAAAAGTTGGACTTGTTCGTGCCAACAATTCGGGCTGGGCTTCGTGCAACGGTGTAATAAGGAAGTATAAGGTTGAGGTCATCAATGAAATGATAACCATTACCCCAAAGTTTTTGAGCGCCCGTTTCAGGGTTTCCCAATCGTTGGTTCCAACAGAAAGGCCAATGGCCAATATTGGAGCCATGAGCGGAGAAATAAGCATTGCGCCAATGACTACCGCTGCGCTGTTAAGGTTAAGTCCAATGCTTGCAATAAAGATGGAGCAGATAAGAATCCAAACCACGTAGCCACGGAAAACCATGTCTTTTTTAATAATCTCGATGGTGCCTTCTTGGTCCATGTCGTCACCAAGAAACATGGTGCTTCGTGCGAAATCGCGTAATGCCACCAACACGCGCAGGAAGTTGAAGGTCGATTTTGGCTTCGGATTTTTGGACGGGTCGGTGGTGTTTTTATTGGCTTGATCTTCCATTCTGTGCTAAAATGAGCCGCTTCCACCTTTCAATTTTCCTAGCTTTGCGGACGTTAAAATTACACGATTCCAATTCAGCAATAAGGTAGATGAACAACGAAGATCTTTTCAAGAACATTATCGGACACAGTAAGGAGTACGGCTTCATTTTTCAGAGCAGCGAGATTTATGACGGGCTGAGTGCAGCTTACGATTACGCGCAGATGGGCGTGGAACTGAAGAAGAACATTCGCGATTATTGGTGGAAGGCAATGGTGCAGTTGAACGAGAATATCGTTGGACTGGATGCCGCCATTTTCATGCATCCAACAACTTGGAAAGCTTCGGGCCACGTAGATGCATTCAATGATCCGCTCATTGATAATAAGGATAGCAAAAAGCGTTACCGTGCCGATGTTTTGATTGAGGATTACATGGCCAAGATTGATGCTAAGATTGATAAGGAAGTGGAAAAGGCAGCCAAGCGTTTTGGCGATGCGTTTGATAAGGAGCAATTTATTGCCACCAATCCGAATGTGCTTCGCAATGCCGTGAAGAAAGAAGAAATAAGAACCCGTTTTGTGACCGCGCTAGAAAACGATGATTTGGCGGATGTCCGTCAGTTGATTATCGATTTGGAAATTGCTTGTCCTGTTTCAGGCTCTAAAAATTGGACAGAAGTGCGCCAGTTTAACTTGATGTTTGCTACCGAAATGGGAGCAATGGCCGAAGGGGCAAGCACTATTTATCTGCGTCCGGAAACAGCCCAAGGAATTTTTGTGAACTACCTGAACGTACAGAAAACGGGAAGGATGAAAATCCCGTTCGGAATTGCACAAACTGGAAAGGCATTTAGAAACGAAATCGTTGCTCGTCAGTTCATTTTCCGCATGCGCGAATTTGAGCAGATGGAAATGCAATTTTTCGTGAAACCAGGAACGGAGTTAGATTGGTTTGAGAAATGGAAGGAAAAACGTTTGGCTTGGCACCATGCAATGGGCTTGGGCGATGAGAAATATCGTTTCCATGCACACGATAAATTGGCGCATTACGCCAATGCTGCTTTCGATATTGAGTTTGATTTCCCCTTTGGTTTCAAAGAACTGGAAGGAATTCATTCGCGTACCGATTTCGATCTTACTCAGCACGAAAAATTCTCAGGAAAGAAACTACAGTATTTCGACCCAGAAGAAAACAAGAGCTACGTGCCTTATGTAGTGGAGACTTCCATCGGATTGGACAGAACCGTTCTGGCCGTGCTTTCTGCCTCCTATTTTGAAGAAGAATTGGAAGGTGGAACGTCACGTGTTGTTTTGAAACTACCACCGTTCCTCGCTCCAGTCAAACTAGCTATTCTTCCTTTGGTGAAGAAAGACGGTTTGCCAGAAAAGGCAATGGAAATCTTCAACCAACTTCGTTTCGACCACAACATTATTTATGAAGAGAAGGACAGCATTGGAAAACGTTACCGTAGACAAGACGCCATCGGAACGCCTTTCTGCATCACCGTTGATCACGATACTTTAGTAGACAACGCTGTCACACTTCGCGACCGTGACACGATGCAACAAGAACGTGTCCCGATTGAAAAACTTTCTCAGCTGGTAGAGGAGAAGGTTGGAATGAAGAAGGTTTTGGAGAGGATTGGGTAGTCGTTAGAACAATTTTTTTTAATGAGGACAGTGAAATTCCATCGAGTGATTGTTAACAGGTTGCGTTTAAATTTGAGGAATGTTCATCAGAATTAATCATTAGCTAGGCGAATTTGTCGTGAATAGCTTGGAGATTAGAAGTGACCATCATCTCGATACTTAAAACAAACCCACTAAAGGTGTTCGCCAAGTAATCTATTCACATCTTCCTTCAATTTAGGCAGATGATTGACAATAATTGCCCAAATGTTTTCGTCCGAAATGTTGTCGTAAGCATGGATTACCTGATTTCTCAATCCAACGATATTCTGAGCGCCACTTATCTTTTCTGAATAAGTAGGGTCTTTTTTGATGATTCGATTAACAGCTTCTCCTATAATCTCAAGTTCGCGCTCTATAGCTCGTTTGAGCATTTTATCCTTCTGGTAACCCTCGAATTTGAATTCTCTTCCTTCCAAATAGGATTCAATATCCGAAATGGAAGTCTGTACATCAAACAACCATTTTCCAATTCGATCATCCATAAATCAACTCCTTACTTCGTTCAATAGAACGAATTAGAAACGGGTTTCTGAGCGTCTGTTCTTCTAAAAGGTCAACCTCACGGTTCAAAACTTTTTTAAGCTCTGCTTTCAACGACATGTAGTTCTCAAAATACTGAGAAACGTCAAACGATTTGAATTTGACTAGTAGATCTACATCGCTGTTTTCGCTCATGGTTTCGGTTGATGCAGAACCAAAAACGTACATGGTTTTTACCTGATGATTGCGACAGGCTTCCTCAATTTGAGAACGATATGGTTCAATGAAACGCATGGCTCAAAGATAAACATTCGTAAACCCATTGCCCACGATTTAAATCGTAGCCTATTAGCCATTAAACTGACTCATCACAAACCCCAGTTCCATCGTGCCAAAAGCCTTAATGGCATCTACACATTTTTCAATTTTTGGATTGATGATGGCGAGGTCATCTTTGTTCCATTCGCCAAGAACGTAATCTACCTGTTGGCCTTGGCCAAAATCGTTTCCAACCCCGAAACGTAAGCGTGGGTATTCTTGTCTGCCAAGAACTTGGTTGATGCTTTTTAGTCCGTTGTGGCCGCCATCGCTGCCTTTGGCGCGGATGCGGATAACGCCAGTTTCCAACGCAATATCATCCGTAATAATCAGAACATTCTCAATCGGAACCTTGGTCTCAGCCATCCAATATTGAACGGCTTTTCCACTTAGGTTCATGTAGGTGGAAGGTTTGACCAGCACAAAGGTTCGGCCTTTGTATTTCACCTCGCACATATCGCCCAAACGGCTCGGCTTAAAAATAGAAGTGGACGCCTTAGCTAAGGCGTCCACTATCTTAAAACCTATGTTGTGTCGGGTTTCGGCATACTCACTGCCAATGTTACCCAATCCAACAATGAGGTACTTCATGTTTATTCAGCTGCGGCTTCTGCTGGAGCTTCGCCACCTTCGGCAGTTGCCTCAGCACCTGCTTCTGCTTCTGCACCTTCAACTTCTGATTCAATCAGTGCACCACGCTTCATTCTAACGGCAACAATAATCTGATTGTCATCTGCAAGGAATGTGATTCCTGGGATTTTCAAATCACCAATTTTGATTGACTTACCGATTCCTAGACCAGAGATATCAAGCTCAATAGTGCTTGGCATCTTTTCTGGCAAACCTTGAACTTTCACGTTTCTTCTAACAACTCGAAGACGACCACCAGCAAGTACACCTTTTGATTGTCCTTTAGTAAGAATAGGCAACGTCATTTTTACTGCACGTCCGGCCAATTCCTGAAAATCAACGTGAATAATTCTATCCGTCACCGGATGATATTGGATGGCTTTCAAAATTACCGAGTAGGCAGTTCCGTCCACATCCAGGTTGACGATGTATTGATCAGGCGTAAACACCAATTTGTTGAATGCGCGCTCATCTATTTGAACATGCACTTCTTCTTTACCTCCGTAGACGATGCATGGAACCAAGCCTTCATTACGAGCGGCTTTTGCATCGGCTTTCCCGAGGGACTTCCTTTTTGATCCTGAAATTGAGATCGATTCCATTGTTTAATTGTTTTTGTTGATTATTGATTTAAAAAATGAATTTGGTGCTGATTGACTCGTAATTGTGAGCCTTTTTAATTACGTCAGCAAAGAGAGGTGCTACAGAAAGCACCGTTATTTTTTTGTTTTCCTGTCTGAGAGGAATTGTATCAGTTGTAACCAACTCTGTGAGTTTAGAATTGGTAATAATTTCATGCGCGTTTCCAGATAAAAGCGGATGCGTAATGCAAGCACGGACGGTTTTTGCTCCATGCTCCAACATCATTTCGGCTGCTTTGCAAAGCGTGCCACCAGTATCTATAATATCATCTACAAGTACCACATCTTTTCCTTCCACCTCACCAATTACGGTCATGTCTGCCACTTGATTGGCAACTTTACGCTGCTTGTAGCAGATAGCTAGGTCAACGTTCAGCGCTTTGGCGTAAGCATTCGCTCTTCTGGTTCCTCCAACATCAGGAGTTGCCATCACCAAATTGTCCAAATCCATGGAGTTTTTTAGGTGATCTAAGAACAAATAAGACCCAAAAAGGTGATCCACAGGAACATCAAAGAATCCTTGAATCTGATCGGCATGAAGATCCATCGTCATTACACGAGTCACGCCTGCGGCTTCCAAAAGATCAGCCATTAATTTTGCGCCAATTGGCACACGAGGCTTCACTTTTCTATCCTGACGTGCCCATCCGAAATAAGGAATTACAGCAACAATTCTTTTGGCAGATGCGCGCTTGGCAGCATCAATCATTAAAAGCAATTCAAGCAGATTATCACCTGGCGGGAATGTGGATTGAATGATGAAAACATCATCACCACGGATAGATTCTTCAAAACAAGGCTCGTATTCACCGTCCTTAAAACGCAATGTTGTCTGATTGCTAAGAGGTTGCCCAAAACTCTCCGCAATCTTCTCAGAAAGGTATTGAGTGGCTTCTCCTGTAAACAACTTAACGTCAAACGGCATGTTTTTCCTCGTTTTTTAGGGGCTGCGAAAGTAAGGAATTTGTGTCCTATTTCCACAGTAAAATGAAGCCATCTGATAAAAGTGCTTTTAAGTAACCGAAAAACGTATAAATTTGCCGCCCCTATTCACTTGCCGAAGTGGCGGAACTGGTAGACGCGCACGACTCAAACTCGTGTTCCGTGAGGAGTGCCGGTTCGAGCCCGGCCTTCGGTACTAAAAGCCCTGATACGAAAGTGTTGGGGCTTTTTGTTTAAAGTCGTCAACTTTTAAAAAGTTGACGACTTTAATAGAAGATCTTAGCTTCGCCAAACCAATGCAGGAAGGATTTATTAAGTACGACAACCCAGAAAAACAACTACGCTACGACCGTGCTTATTTGCGCATGGCGTTAGAATGGGCAAAATTGTCGCATTGCAGCCGCAGACAGGTGGGTGCCATCATTGTAAAAGAAGGTCAGATTATTGCCGATGGTTACAACGGTACGCCTTCAGGTTTTGACAATTGCTGCGAGAACGACACTGGCGAAACCCATTGGTACGTGCTTCATGCCGAGGCCAATGCCATTATGAAAGTGGCGCGCTCCATGAACAGTGCACGAGATTCTACGTTATATCTCACCATGTCGCCTTGTAAGGAGTGCAGCAAATTGGTGCATCAGGCAGGAATTAAGCGACTTGTGTTTATCAACGGGTATAAGGATATGAGTGGTGTTGATTTTTTGAGGGAGGCTGGTGTTGAAGTGGTACAGTTGGATGATGTAAGCCTAGATGAGCGATAACCGATTAAAGATTTTCATTTATTACCCGATTATTCTGGCGCTGGTTCTAGCCTCAGGAATCTATTTGGGTTCTTTTCTGAGTGTTGGATATCTTCCATCATCAGTTATGGAGTCGTCTACTTCCAATTCAAAAAAGATTACCAATCTGCTCAATTACGTTCAGGAAGAATATGTTGATTCGATTGATTTAGACGGTCTGACCGAGTCCACCATCATCAGCATGCTGGAGCAGCTAGACCCACATTCGTCTTACATTCCTGCTCGTGAATTGGAGGCTACCAATGAGCAGTTGGATGGGAATTTTGATGGAATAGGAGTGGAGTTCAATATTATCAACGACACGATTGTGGTTGTTGCGCCAATAAATGGCGGGCCATCAGAAAAGTTGGGAATCCGTTCGGGAGATAGAATTGTGATTATTGAGGACAGTCTTGTTGCCGGAACGGGAGTGAAAAATCAAGATGTGATTTCTATGCTTCGTGGCGAACGCGGCACATACGTGAAGGTGGAAATTGCCAGACGCGGAGTGAAGAAGCTGATTCCGTTCAGAATTGAGCGCGATAAGATTCCCATATATAGTGTAGATGCTGGATATATGATTGATGATGAGGTTGGCTACATCAAAATCAGCCGTTTTGGAGCTACAACTTATGAAGAGTTTGCCGAAAAATTGGCTGGATTGAGGAAAGCGGGAATGCAGTCGTTGATCCTGGACCTGCGCGGAAATCCCGGAGGTTATTTGAATGCTGCCATCAGCATCTGTGACGAATTTCTATCGGATGGGAAGCTGATTGTTTACACCGAAGGTCGCGCTCGTCCTAAGGACAGTGCCTATGCAACGCGCAAAGGTGATTTCGAAAAAGGGAAATTGGCCGTTTTGGTTGATGAAGGTTCGGCTTCTGCCTCAGAGATTGTGTCTGGCGCGGTTCAGGACAATGATCGTGGAACCATCGTTGGTCGCAGAACTTTCGGAAAAGGCTTGGTTCAGGAGCAGGTTGAGTTGGCCGATGGTTCTGCCGTTAGACTCACTATTGCGAGATATTACACGCCAACTGGAAGATGTATTCAGCGCCCATACGGAAAGGATGAGGATTACTATGGAGATTTCTACAACCGAATTGAACACGGAGAATTGTATGAAGTTGATAGCATCTCGGTGGATGAGAACGACAGATTCGTAACTCCAGGAGGTAAGGTTGTTTATGGCGGGGGCGGCATCATCCCTGATGTTTTTGTTCCGCTAGATACAACTGGCTACACGGAGTTTCACAGTCAGCTCATTAGCACAGGTGCGCTTAGAGAATTTGCGCTGAATTATACATCTCAGAAAAGGACGGAATTGGACAGATACAGATCAGCAACCGATTTCAGGGACAGGTTCAGTTTTTCTGGAACGGACTATCAGAAATTGATTGGTTTTGCCAAAGACAAGGGCATTTCTACTTCAGAAGCTGAAAAAGCAAAACCCGAAGTGCTCAATAATCTGAAAGCACTCGTTGCACGCAGTAAGTGGAATGGAGAAGGGTTTTATCCAATCATCAATGAGACTGATAAGACCATCCAAGCCGCGTTGGAAACACTTCGCTAATTCAGTTTGTAAACTTTTCCGGGCAGATTACTGACTATTCCTTCAAACTCCAGTTCTAGAAGTAAGGACGCAACTTTACTCATCGGCAATCCCGAAAGCACGGCCAGTCGGTCAATTGTGTGCTGCTTTTCGCGAAGCACCGAAACAACTTTTTCCTGTTCTTCCGTGAGGTCAATGAGCAGTTTGGTCTGCATCTGAGGTTTCTTTTTATCATCCGAAACATCCCATCCCATCGCTTTCAGCACATCATTTCCGGAAGTAATCAATGCAGCTTTATTGCTAATTATCAAACGATTGCATCCTGCAGAATATTCGTCTCCGATTCTTCCCGGAATAGCAAACACATCCCTGCTATAATCGAAAGCCAGATCAGCAGTTATCAAAGCACCGCCTTTTATTCCGGCTTCCACAACAATGGTGGCATCGGCCATTCCTGCCACAATTCTATTACGCTTGGGAAAATTCTCCCTATCGGGATTTGTTCCGATAGCAAAATCGGTAATCAATGCTCCTTTTTCGAGCATTTCGGTTGCCGTATTTGAATGGATTTTCGGGTAGATACGGTCAAGGCCATGAGCCAAACAACCAATTGTGGGCACGTCAAATTTCAAACAGGCGCGGTGCGCTGCTATGTCAATTCCGTAAGCAAGCCCACTTACAATGGTCACATTGGCTTTGGCCAATTCCTGAATAATCGATTCGGTAATTTCTTTGCCTTGTCGTGTTGCCATTCTAGTTCCAACTATACTCACGCACCTATTCGGGTTAATACTGCCGTTACCCTTTGAGTAGAGCACAATGGGAGAATCATCGCAATGTTTCAAACGTTGCGGATAATCGGGATCCAGAAAGGAAATAGCGTTTACATGATTCTTGCTTGCAAAGGCCAGTTCTTCTTCAGCTTTTTTCAAAACATCGCTTGATCTTACCGCATTGGTCAGCACATTTCCGATGTTCGGAATCTTGTTCAAAAATGAGGCTGGTTTGGCGAAAACCTCCTTAGGGCCGCCACAATAAGCCACCAATTTCTTAATACGTGCATCACCTATTCCTTCTACCTTGCTTAGCGCGATTAGATAGAGTGTCTGTTCAAGTCTGTCCAACTATTGAAATATTGATATATTCGCCCGTTCTAAAAATAAGCCCTAAACTGCTGAATTTACTCACATGAAAAGAATTTTTACTACCTCCATTCTCTCCCTACTTGTTCTCTTCTCCGTGGCACAGGATACTGGTACCGTTAAAGGAGTCGTTAAGGATAAGGAATCTGGAGAAACAATTATAGGCGCCAACGTTGTTTGGGCAACAGATAAAGGTAGAGGCGCTGCAACCGATTTTGAGGGGAATTTTTCTCTGCAACTCCCGGCAGGAGTACAGAAAGTTATAGTTACATCTATAGGATATGAGACACAAACGGTGCCTGTAACCGTTAAGAACGGTGAGACCACAACGGTAAACATATCGTTGGGAATGAAATCGAAGCAAATGGAAATGGTGGTTGTTTCTGCTGGTAAGTTTGAGCAGAAAATAGAAGACCTCACGGTTTCAATTGTGGTCATTAAGCCAGATATTATTGACAGTAGAGGCTCTACTTCGGCACAAGATGCTATTGAGCAAACACCAGGTCTTACCATTGTCGATTCTGAACCGCAGATGCGCGGAGGCAGTGGCTACAGCTTTGGTGCTGGTTCTCGTGTAACACTTCTTGTTGACGATTTGCCTATCCTTTCTGGAGATGCTGGAAGACCGAGTTGGGGATTTATTCCAACAGAAAACTTGGAGCAAATAGAGGTTATAAAAGGAGCATCTTCGGTTCTTTATGGCTCATCTGCCCTTAATGGTATCATCAATATCAGAACTGCTTACCCTAAAGATAAGCCTAAGACCAAGATTAATCTCTTTTCTGGTATTTATGAAATTCCTAACGAAGGAGGGAGCAACTGGGGTAATCCAAACGATTTACCCATTTACGGTGGCATGAATTTTTTCCATTCTCGTAAAGTAGGAACGTGGGATTTTGTTGTTGGGGGTAATGTGTTTCTAGATAATGGCTTTGTTGGACCTGAGCCTTCCGACACGCTTCTTGCTGGTGTGCCAAGAGTCATGGATTTTATTAAGGATGAAAATGGCGATGTCATTGATACGGCTTACACTAAGCCGATTAGTGAGTATCAAAATAGATTCAGATTTAATGGAAACATTCGTAAGAGGTCTAAAACCACACCCGGTCTTGCCTACGGTATCAACTTCAACGTGATGTATTCTAGAGGTGCCGGTAGCAATCTCTGGCTCAACTCACGCGAAGGCATCTTCCGTCCGTTCGGAGGAGCTATTACTGAAACTCTTCAAACCACATATAATATCGACCCTTTCGTTTCCTATTCTGGCGAGAAGGGTTCTAGACATTCGCTGCGCACACGTGTTTTTCATCAGAATAACGACAACGACAACAACCAAGGAAACTTGAACTATGTATTCTTTGGTGAATACCAATTTGCTCACCGATTTGCAACGGTAAAAGACCTCACCATTACAACAGGTGTTATGGGGCAGTATTCGTTCTCAGAAGCAGATTTGTATGCAGGAAATGAAAATGCTGATGGCAAGAACAACTTCACCAATGCTGCCGTGTATTTGCAGGCTGATAAGAAGTTTTGGAACCGCGTAAACGTAAATGGAGGAGCTCGTTTCGAGTACTTCTCAATCAATACTAACGACACCATTATCCGTCCAGTATTCAGGATTGGAGCAAACACAAGACTGTGGAAAGAAGGCTATCTGCGTGCATCGTTTGGAGAAGGATTCCGTTTTCCAACAATTGCAGAGCGCTACATCTTTACGGTTGTAGGCGGCCTTCCTATTGTTCCTAATACGAAAATAGAGCCTGAGCGTAGTTACGCTACGGAAGTCGGTCTGCGTCAAGGGGTTAAAATCGGCAAGTTCCTTGGTTACTTAGATATTGCAGCGTTTTACCAGTTCTACGATAATTTTGTGGAGTTCAATGCGGGTAATTTTGGACCTGCAGATGGCCCTTTCGGTCGCTTGGCTTTCAAATCTTTGAACACTGGAGATGCGCGTGTTTATGGAGCAGACGTTTCTCTTATGGGTAACGGCCAGTTTACAGATTGGTTTGGAATGAATGTTTTGTTGGGCTACACATACGCTCGTCCAGAATCTATTGACCCTAATTTTGTTTTCGGAGTAGACAGTACAGGAAAAGAACTTTCACAATTCACTACAAGTTCTGCCGTTCCTAGTTTAGGACTTGCACCAACGGAGGAAGAACGAGCTGAATATGATGCGGCCATTGCTGAGTACAGCAAGTATCCTGTTCTGAAATACAGATTTGAGCATTTGGTAAATGCCGATGTTGAATTCATGTTCACTATTCAGAAAAAATGGAAGGTATCGCTAGCGGTTACCTATCGTTATTACAGCTACATGAAAAACGTGGATAGAATTTTCTATGAGGTAGATCCTATTTTTGGCTGGGGAGCTGTTGCTTTTCGTGAAAACAACATCAAGGGAGACCATGTGTTTGATCTTAGAGGAGGTGTTGATTTGACTGAGAACATCAGACTTGGAGTAGTTGTCAAGAACGTAGCCAATAGAGTTTATGCGCTAAGACCGTTGAAAGTGAACGAACCGCGCACAACGCAATTGCAATTGACCCTACAATTCTGATCTGTATCACTTGGAGATTCAATAAAATTCTAACCTTTGATGCCATCATCAACATGAAAAGGAATAATGGCAAAGACAAGAAAAAGAACAGTTGAAAAACTGACAGAAAAAAGAGAGCACAGTTTCTTTGGAGACGTACTCAAGTACTTCGATCATGCTACGCAATTTCTAAATCACGATCCAAGTCTCCTGGAGCAGATTAAGTATTGCAATAGCGTTTACAGGATGCGTTTTCCTGTAAAAAATGATGAGGGAAAGATTGAAGTGATTGAAGCCTACAGGGTAGAACACAGTCACCACCGACAACCTACTAAAGGAGGTATTCGCTACAGTATTCATGTAGAGCAGGATGAAGTGATGGCCTTGGCCGCACTCATGACCTACAAATGCGCACTTGTTGATGTTCCATTTGGAGGAGCAAAAGGTGGAATTAAGGTAAGCCCAAGACTTTGCAGCGTGGGAATGCTGGAAAGAATCACACGGAGATACACAACGGAGCTTATAAAGAAAAACTTCATTGGTCCTGGAATTGACGTGCCTGCTCCAGACTACGGTTCGGGCGCTAGAGAGATGGCTTGGATGGCAGACACGTATGCCACTTTCCATCCTACCGATTTAAATGCAATTGCCTGTGTAACCGGGAAACCAATTTCGCATGGTGGTATTCAAGGTAGAACAGAAGCCACCGGTCTCGGAGTTTTCTATGGCGTACGCCATGCATGCTCTTACAAAGAAGACATGGACCGCCTAGGTCTAGAAGTTGGATTGGAAGGCAAGCGAGTTGTCATTCAAGGAATGGGAAATGTGGGATATTGGGCAGCTAAGTTTTTCCATGATGGAGGTGCAAAGATTATAGCCGTAGCAGAATGGGATGGGTCCATTTATAATGAGAATGGTATTAACCCAGACGAACTTTTGGCATTCAAGCAAGAGAATAATGGCGTTGTCGGTTTTCCAGGCTCAACGGAAATTGGTGGGCCAGGAGCAGCGCTAGAAGTTGAGTGTGATATTCTTATTCCCGCAGCACTTGAAAATCAAGTGAACAGCGATAATGCTGACCGTATCAAGTGTAAGATACTTGCAGAAGCTGCAAATGGACCAGTTACGCCAGAGGCAGAGCAAACGCTACTTAAAAAGGGCATTCTTCTGATTCCAGACATCTTTATTAATGCTGGAGGTGTGAGTGTATCCTACTTCGAGTGGTTGAAGAACCTTTCTCACGTTCGTTTTGGCCGTATGGAAAAGCGCTATCGAGCTAAAATGAACCTCAACATCCTTGATGCCATTGAAGGCGCCAGCGGAAGCAAAGTATCTGAGGCGTCTATGAACCTTATCAATAGAGGAGCAGACGAAAGAGACCTCGTTTATTCTGGTTTGGAAGAAACCATGATTACCGCCTACGACAACATTAGAGATAGAATGATGGGGACAGAAGGCATTAACGACCTTAGAACCGCTGCCTTTGTAGAAGCTATTGACAAAGTTGCTGTTAGCTACGAAAACCTTGGTATTTGGCCATAGTATCCACTAGATGATGATAGTGAAGAGGGGTTTTCCAACTTGGAGAATCCCTCTTTGTTTTTGATGTGGCTTTTCGTGTCAATCTGTAAGACCCAGTTGCCTCTGGGTTCCTTCTCTGAACATTATTTATGAAGAATCAGTAGATAGTATTGCGGAAAGATTCTACTTTACTATTTTCATGGGCTAAAACTGAAACATGGCCACTTCACTCAACTACCGGGTAGAACCGAAAGAAAACATCTATTTTGCTATTGCGCTAATCATCAGCTTATTGATGTACACCGCAATAATTATTGGCCTTGCAGCGGCAGTTGATGTGGGCAAGAGTGAAGTGCTGGTGGTGGTTGCCATTTACGGTATTGTGATTCTTGTTTTTCTTCATCTATTTAGAGGAATGCTTGTTGGTCTTATTAGAGGCAACGCGGTCAAATTGGGTCCGCATCAATTCCCAGATATTCATTCCATTGCAATGGCACAAGCACAAAAACTTGGGCTTAACCGAATACCCGATATTTATCTGTTGCAGCAGGGCGGTTCGCTCAATGCGTTTGCCACGCGCTTCATGGGTGCCGATTACATTGTGCTTTTTTCAGACATAATGGATGAGGCGTACGAACAAAACTTAGAAACGGTAGAATTTATAATTGCGCATGAATTGGGTCATGTCAAGCGCAATCATATTCTTAAAAGATTGATTGTTCTTCCTGCCATGTTCATCCCCTTTTTTGGATATGCCTATTCGCGAGCGTGCGAATACACGTGCGACAGCATTGGAGCATCGTTGAGTGCGCAAGGCGCAAGGTCTGGCCTTGTGGTTTTAGCAGCTGGGACCAAACTTTTCAGAAAGGTTGATATTGACAAGTTTGTCGAACAACGTCAGACCGAATCGGGGTTTTGGTTCTGGTTTTCAGAAAAACTTTCTACCCACCCGCACATTGTCAAACGGTTGGCGAGGTTCTCAGGAATCGCTCCGCTTCAAGCTCGAACTAATTCTGCGGTTAACAGCTATGCAAAGCAAGAAGCGAAACCCGAAATTTTACAGCCTGCAGACATGTTGGAAAAGCAACCGAATGATGCAAATCGCTTTATGCCAAAATAGCTTTCTTTCGACCTATCGAGCAATGGTCTATCAAGTCATTATTCACCCAACTTATCAATCCTAAAATGCAAACCGTAAAACTCTATTTTGCCACAAATCGCAAACACCTTGGTAAAGACCGATGGAAACCAACAGGTTATGATAACGTGCCCAGCAGCGAAGGAGCGGAAAACCTCCGTTTTGGAGAATTAACGGTTAAAGTTGATTCAGGCAAGGTTGATAAATGCTTGAGCAAAAAGTTCAAAGGTGGGCGTATTGGAGATGGCGAAGGGCTAACGGTCTATCTGAAAAACGCATGCGAAAAAGCCTCCATCAACGCTTACGAAGACCCAACTGTAGACACGAAAAAGGCTATTCCTTTCGAGCAAAATTCATCAGTCAACATGTTCCGAAACATAAAGGAACACATGATGAAAGGTTGCGATGCGCTGGTGTATATACACGGCTATAATGTGGATTGGAGTGAAGCGGTTGCGAGCGCACTTTCTCTTCAGTTTATGCTCAACTCAAAAGCGGACAAAGACGAAAAAAAAAGTTGT
>Ga0209284_10003407_pt1 | contig 19645 bp, 17 predicted proteins | sample FRY03_FD_187211 | JGI IMG/M metagenome (GOLD analysis project Ga0209284, IMG submission 187211) | Freshwater microbial communities from Lake Fryxell liftoff mats and glacier meltwater in Antarctica - FRY-03 (SPAdes) (version 2) | ecosystem: Environmental > Aquatic > Freshwater > Ice > Glacier... | reverse complement strand
AGAAGTTAGCAAATATCCAATTGATAAAATTATTTGTTTAGATGAAACTTCTATTGGTTCGCATTTGAAACCAGCATATAGTCGTTGTTATATTGGTAAGCGTTGTGTAATAAAAACAGATAATAATTTTGTATTTCGTAGTTTCACATTATTAGTAGCAATCAATAACAAAAAATGTGTTGGAAAAATATTTTATGAAAAGGGTGGGACAACGCAAGAACGAATGGTTGAGTTTTTAGAAACTCAAATATTTCCCAAATACAAAGACCATCTTATAATATTAGATAATGCTAAAAGTCATAATAACCAAATGGTAAAAGATGCTATTACAAAAAGCGGTAATAAATATTTATTTTCCATTCCGTATACCCCTATGACAAATTCTCCAATAGAAAATTACTTCAATCAAATAAAAACATACATAAAAAAGAAAAGAAATGTAAATCATTTTGAAGAATTATCAAAAAATGTAGATGCTTCCATAGAAAAAGTAAAACCAGAAAATTATAAGAATTATTTTGATTATGCTTATGGAACAAATAAAAAAACAGAATATACAAGAAAACCATCTACACGAAAACATAAACTAAAACTATATAAAGATACATAAAATTGAATAAAAAATTGATTTGTTTTTTATTCAATATAAATATACTACAATCAATATAAATATACTACAATACTTAAACTATTATTCAAAAATGAACGGAATTGAATTATTTGAACGCATCAAACAAGTTTCTACTTGTGATGAACTTTTACAATCTGTAAATGGGAAAACAAAAGCGGAAACACAATCTAAAAGAGGTAATGTATTTGAAAAAGTATGTGATATTATTATTAAATTTGGATTTTATTCCATCTTACCAAATGATATTTACGACCACTATGAAGGAAATATTAATACTTGTAAATTAAAAAAAGTGGATAATTTGGAACTTTATTTACGATGTCTATCAGTATTTAGCAAGGGAAAAGGGGGTTCAAGTGATATTACATTACAAAATAAAAATAATGGGAAATGGGTATTTATGTCTTCCAAGTTTTATTTAGATGATAGTAAAAAATCTATTGATAGTTATGATGTTGAGAAAATTTTAGCAATTGTAGAACATCAATCACATAAATATAAAGAACGGGATATTTATCTTGTTGTGAATAATAAACAAAAAGTATTGGATATAATCACTTCAAGTCAATCCACAAATAGTTATATCAAGGAAAATATTCATCACATTTTAGATTTAGGCGAATTAGAAATATGTTTCAAAAATCTAAAACACTCTATACAAGATATTACAATTGATGAAGTTAATTCTAAATTTTGTAATGCCAAAGTTCCATTAGAATTGCGTTTTCATCAAGATTTAATTACTGACAAACAAATGAAAAGTATTGATGAAGGAGAAAAAGAATTGTTGTTAGCTCCAAAAGCAAGGTCTGGAAAAACTTATTGTGTTGGGGGATTGTTTATTAAATACTATAAAAAATATGTATCATTAAATGGATTAATCATTACACCAGCACCAACAGAAACATTATCTCAATTCACAGATGATTTATTTCATAAGTTTAGAGATTTCAATGGAATAAATGTTGTTGAAATTAAAAAAGGAACTGATTTTGAAACTATGGTTCTCACACAAAATAATATTATTATTGTAAGCAAACAATTATTAGATGATTATGTTTTTGAAAAAAAGGTTCAACCAATTCAACAACTGGGGTTAGACTTTATTGTATTTGATGAGAACCATTTTCACGGAACAACTCAAAGGTCTAAAAATATTTTACAATCATATTCATCACCAAAAACTATAAAATTATATGTAACTGCAACATATGCGAAACCTTTAAGTGAATGGAATATTCCTTTAGAATGTCAGTCTTATTGGGATATTGAAGACGAACAATTGTGTAAAAAACGAAATATTCAAGGATTAGTAGAAAAGCATGGAGAAGATGTTTTGTTGTTATTAACCGAAGAAAATAAAGAACAATTATTATGTATTTATGATAAAATGCCTGATTTACACACTCTTACAAATATGATGGATATAAAAAGATTTGAAGCAATCAAGGAACAAATAAAAGACACATCATTTGGATTTTCAATGTCAACACTATTTTCAACAACACCACTTAAAAAAGAACAAAAAAAGATTACAATCAAACAAGGAAAAGAAAAAGGAAACGAAAAATTAAAAACATTTATAATTGGTGGTGGCGATAGCTTTAATTATACAGGAGAAGTTGATAAGTTTTTACAATATATTTCTGGAGATGGAACAATTGATATGAATATTGCAGTTAGAGATACAAAGTGTATATTTGAAAGAATTAAAAAAATTTCTCAAATTGAAAATAGCAGAACACGATTAAATAATGGTGATTTTACAAGCCAATTATGGTTTTTACCATTTGGTGCAGATATGCTAATCGATAAAGTCAGTTGTTGTTTAAAGGAAAGAATGTTAAAAAATCGTGTTTTAAAAAATTATGAAATAAAAATTGTGAATTCCAAAAAAGACTATAAAGTAAAGGACTTGAAAGAAGAAATTAAAAATTGGGAATTGAAAGCAAAAGAAGAAGGAAAAGATGGATTGATTTTATTAGCAGGAAATCAATTGACTTTGGGCATTACGCTTCCATTTGTAGATGTAGTGTTTCTAATGAATGATATTATTTCTAGTGATAAAATTATTCAAATGATGTATCGTTGTATGACTGAAAGTATCAACAATAGCGATAATGATAAAATAAATAGCGGAATAAAAAAAATGGGATTTGTAGCGGATTTGAATATTTCCAGATTTCTAAATACTTGTTTAGATTATAATGTGTATAAAAAAGATTTGAATGTGGAACAGAAAATTTCCTACTTGGTAGAAAACAATTTGATAAATATAGATAGTGATTTGTTTCAAGGAAAAGAAAACAAGACAAAATTAGTTGAGAAACTCTTACATATATGGAAAGCAGACCCTATTCATAACTTAAAAATATTACTGAAAAAGATTGAGGAAAGTATTATTGATATGGATACAAAAGACCAAAAAATGATGAACCAGTATTTTACCAGTTCTGTTGGTGATGAGAAAGTAAATGTAAAAGTTCAATTTGATGAAGAAAGTGAAGAAGCATTACCAACTGGAAAAGAAACAATAAAACAAGATGGTGGTGATAATGAAGTTGAAGAAAAAGATGATGAAATAAATACAGATGTAAATATTTCCCTTACCAAAGATGTATTACCCTTTATTATTCCGCTGATTTGTATTTTGACTATGAATACCGAACATAAGGATATTTTAGAAATGTTGAATGTGATTAAGACCAGTCCAGCATTATTAAGTGTCTTCCAAGACCAGTCGTTTATCTGGTGGAATAAACCAGATATTATAAAATTGATAGAAGCAATAGTAGGAAAATATATTAGAAAGAACTCTTGTGTATATAATATATCAATACAATTTAAGATGTCTTTACAAAGTTTAATAGATAAACCAAAAGAATTGTTGGAATTAATTGATAGTTGCTTGAAACCAAAGCAAAAAGAGAAGCAAGAAAACGGCGAAGTATTTACACCTATGTCTTTGATATTTGAAATGTTAGATAATTTGGATAAACACTATATTAAGGAACATGGACGAAGTATATTTACTGAACCGAGTTTCAAATGGTTTGACCCAGCATCCGGTATGGGTAATTTTCCAGTAGCAGTTTATTTGAAATTAATGGAAGGGTTAAAATCGCAAATACCAAATGACGAAGAACGCAAAAAACATATCATAGAAAATATGTTATATATGAGCGAGTTGAATAAAAAAAATGTGTTTATTAGTCATCAAATATTCAATATGAATAATCAATACAAATTAAACCTTTATGAAGGCGATACATTAGAGTTAAATATTGTTAGTGAATGGGGAATACAACTCAATAGTTTTGATGTGATTTTAGGTAATCCGCCATACAACAAAGGAGGTATTCGTTCTTATACTGGAAAACAACTTGGTGAAAAAAATGAAACCATTTGGACGAAGTTTATTGAAAAATCATTTGGCGAATGGTTGAAACCAGATGGATTTTTAGTATTTATTAATCCATTGAGTTGGTTGAAGAAAAGTCATTCTCTACATAATGAGATGTTGGAAAAGCATATTGTTTGGTTGAAATTATGGGATAATTCACATTCAAAAGGAATGATTAATGCCGATATTCCTATTTCATTATATGTATTACAATATACTCCAAACATAACAAATAGAAAAACAGAGATTACATCGATATTAAAACGACGAAGTCTAACAACAACATCAGCCGAATATCTTAACCCAAAATATTCTATTCCATTAGCGTTCCATAGCATATTCAATAAACTCGTTCAATTCATAGAAAAACATAATTGTAAGTTAGAATATAAAACTAAAACCATAAAATCATCTGGAATAAAAGCAAAAATACCATCAACTTATTCATTAGAAGATAATTGGGCGATTGATACATTTACCATCAAGGAAGGTGTAATGGTTAAAAAAGCGACCGACCAACATCCAGACGCAAATAAACGCAAACTTATCATTTCAAACAAAGCAAGTTTTACAGGGGCGTTTATTGACGAAGGAAAGTTAAGTTTAACTGGAAATCACAAGTTTTACATTTTAGGCGACAATTTAGAACTCGTGAAAAAAGTGTTGGATTTTGGAATTATTAATATTATAGGACATTACACAAAATACGGACAAGACTTTCTTGATAATGAAGCATTCACATATCTTCCAGACATTCGCAAGTTAGGCATTCAAGATATTACGGAAGATGAGTTTTACAAGTTGATAGGACTAACACGACAAGAAATAAACCAAATAAAAAATCCATTATCCAAAGAAGTTATTGAAGATGAACCAGAAGAAGTTGAAGTAAAACCAAAGGTAAAAAAGTTGAGAATTGTAAAACCTAAAAAGTTGTTGATTATTGAAGACGATGACGCATAAATAGTTAGAGTATAATTAGTTAGTTATAGATGTAAAATTGTATATATTTTTTATTGATTTTTATATATTTGTTGTGATTACAATAAATATATTTAGAAATATACGATAAATGGTTTATTATCATTTGATACTCGTTTATTTTTTAAAGGATTTTGTGCCGTTTTAAATGTGCGAGGGTGTAAATGTACCTAAAATGTACCTTTTTAGGCGATGGGTATTTTCGTTTATTTTATTTTTTTTTACTTAATGAAAACGGAATATTTCTTTTTTATTTTTGTTAGTTTGGATTTAATACAAAGAGGGATAGGTGACGTTTAATGTCACGTCTTGAAAATAAAAGGTAGGGTTATATCCTCGTGTTACATTTTTTTCATAAAAATGAATTGTTTTATTTGTTAGTTTAGAATGAAAAATAATTGGAATTTAAATGGCTTCATTTAACCAAGCCATTGCGGAACGTTGTTGCATCCTCAAAAGAGACTTGATGAAAAATCGGTTTCATCCTCGCCATTTGGACCAGTTCGAAAATTGGGGGTTTGTGTAAACTAACATTATTATAAATAAATTATTACACTTTTTCACATCAACAGGATAAGTGACGTTTTTTGTATATTTTGTGATGACACACTCAAGCAAATGTATTCTCAATACTACCAACGCTACAAAGGGCCAGCTATTGAGTGAAAGAAGTGCCAAGACGGTTCACGCTCGAACAATTTGAATTAAAGCGAATCCAACAGACGCTACTTGTGTTACTGGCACGGCGGCGAATAAATCAACGACAAAACACTCAGGACACGTTATTGATCCACGACATTGCTTCTTCGCAGAGTTAGTTTCACTAAAAACTTATGCTGTGGGGTATTGGGATAATATCTGTACCAAACAAATGGCGCGATGATAACGTTGTAGAGACAACGGAAACATCCGGCTGCTACAAGAAAAGGTAAGAAAATGAAACAACCACCAACCTTTCCGTCAGTCCGCATAAAGCACTGCGTAATTTCGCGGTTATGTGATCCACACCTGCCCATGTAGTCGATCTGGCTGTTTTCAATGTAAATGCTTAAGGGGGGTAATAATGTTTGGTCATAAAAAGCTTTGGTTTTTAATTGTTGACTTACTTTCCCTACATTGTCTGGCGCTGCTGTAAAATCTTTACATGCGTATGTATCAAGCGAAGCGGTCGTTTCAATATCGGCTCGCGAATTAGAGACGTTTAGAGATTCAGCGCGCACGACAATAGTTTCACTCAGTTTCTGGGCTATCAGTGAAACATATTCCATTTTACATTAACTACACATAACTACTTATATGGTTTTATTCATTTTGTTAGTTTTATTTTAGTCGTTTTTAAGTATTTGCAAAACAACCGACTTGCATGTACCGTACACCCTAACCCTAACTATCGCGCACAAACCACCGGCACGCACAAACGTAATCAACCAATGTCGGGTTACACTTTTTCACATCAAAGCATAAGTGACGTTTAAGGTTTATTGAATATACATTATTCGCTGCGTGGTTTTTATCGTGTTTTTTTGGAATTCAAAATATAACACTATGTAAAACAAAAAAATGATTTACAATTCTACTCTTTTTTGATTTATCAGTTGTTATCCAAACACATTCTACACATTCATAATTTACACATTCATATCTTACTATGAATTCAAAACAGTCAATTATTTCATTGGATAATTCATCGGAAGCCGTTCATTTGGACGCGGTTGCACAAAATGGTTGGGCTATCGAATATATTGAAATTCCGTCGGAAGAAGTTCAGATAGCGGCAGTTACACAAAATGGTTGGGCTATCGAATATATTGAAAATCCGTCGGAAGAGGTTCAGATAGCGGCAGTTACACAAAATGGTTGGGCTATCCAATATATTAAAAATCCGTCAGAAGAAGTTCAGATAGCGGCAGTTACACAAGATGGTTCGGCTATCAGACGTATTAAAAAGCCATCGTTAGCCGTTCAATTTGCCGCAGTTAAACAAAAAATAGATGCTAAGGCATCCAAAAAGAAAGCAGATAGTAGTATATGTATTATGTAACTCTAATAATTAAACTGTTTTTTGTTTGTATTCTTTTTATTTCTTTTTATTTCTTTTTAAAAAAATGAATTAAAAAAAATATATAAACAAAAATAATACAATGGAACAACAAATAAAAATATCCAATTTTGATTTGCGACAAAATATAAATAAATATTCCATGAAAGATATTATGACAAATTTAGAACATTTAGATTTAAAAATATTGGTCAATACACAGCGTTTAACCGCAGAGTTTTGTGTAAAATATATTATGAACGATAATTATGTAACTTGTACGGAAGATCAATATTTATTTTGCAATGATTATGTGCTAAGTAAACAAACACATTTAATACAAAAAGATTTAAATAATGCAAACGTACAAAACCAATAATGGTAGTTTTACGATTCCGATTTATTTATTTTGATAAAACATATTTTTTCGGGCAAATCATAACTATGTTTTACATTCGCACCAGCACTAGTATCTTTAATTACTCGTCGCGTTGGTTCGCGATGGGCGTATCCAACGATGCGTTCACGTTCAATAACCTTCCAAAACCGTGCAATGTCTTCTACACAATTATTAAACCAAATTCGATTACGACTTACCAAGACACAACTAATTGTTTCTAATTTCCAATATATGTTTCGCACCCATGCAAATCCATTTGATTTTCGTTTAGCACATGTTTGTTCCTCCCAAGATTCCATTTCGCTCAAAGTAAAAGTGGGCGGACAATATTCGTATACTGGGGTAGGGTCGGCAGAAATAAATTCTTCATTTTCATTAAAGGATGGTTGTTTAGTAAAGTAAATAAGAAGTCCCCGATATTTTCCATCATTGTTGTCTTTGCTTCCACGTCCGTTGTTGTCGTAATCTTCTTTAAAAGTAAAATAGGATTCGTATTCGATGAAACGAGTTTCTAAAAAATCACATTCGTCCAACCCACATACTTCCATTTGCAGCTGCATTTGGATCCAATATTCTTTTTTTGGAATACCATTAATTTCGCGATTTACTATATTTTTTATTTCCAACATGCGTCCGTATCGCGGAGATGTTGGATCTACGTTAATTCCGTCGGGAGATGCCCCGATAAAATGATGTACGTCATGTTGAATACAACCAAATTCTTCGATTTTAGTATCATATTCATTTTCATAAACGAGTACCGACATGGGTTCATATTTTTGTCCGTGGTGGAGTGGAGAGTTTACATTGATAAATATGGCGGCTGTCTTGTTTTGGGTTTCCTCATTATTTTCCGCATTATTTACATCTACCATTTTGCATTTTTCTAAAATAAGACTGTTTTGTACTTTATCGCTCCCCCATATTTTATAGGCATTGCTGGCGGACAATAGATTGTTGCGAAAATTATACCATGCTTTGGTGCGCTGGGCTGGCTGTGGTTTGGTTCGTAAAACATTAATATGATTGGCTAAATATTGTTTTTTTTTACTGTTATTAAACCTAATTATACGCGTGTCGGGGTAAGAACGTATTGGTGCAACTGTACGGAAGAAGTAACGTAAAGCAATGTGTGCAATATATTTCATTTCGCGTTTTACTTCCACATTCATAAATATCAAGTCTTCCAAATAATTATAAATCATATGATGTATAGTGGATTCAAACATGGTATGAAAAGAAGGTTCGGAAAAGTGGGTTGGATGATTATATACATAATCCGTCATAAGCAAGATACAAGTATCGTATAAATCTTCACATTCTTTGGCGGATAAATGTTTGTAATTATAGTAAGATATCGCTTGTTCGTGTGTTTTTGTTTTCATTTTTGTTTTATTTGTATAAACAATATCTGAATCCGAATCAAAGCCCGACTCATTTCCTGAATCCGAATCCGACTCAAAACCAGATTCCGAATCAGAGTCCAAGTCCGATACCGAAATCAAGTCTGTGTCTGAATCAAAGTCTGTATTGCTACATATGGTCCCGACATTTGAGTCGGATTCGGAGTTTGCATTTTTGTCATCAAACACATCATAACTTTCGTCCAAGTGATTATATATTGCGTGTTGGATTAACGTACATTTTTGCAAGTGACTCAATACTATAGGCAAAGCATTTGGGTCATTTTCTTTTAAATCATCCTTGTTTACATCGATTATCATATTGCTGGTAATGTGTTATTATTTATATATATATATCATTTTTATTTGTAAATAAATTATTTTTGTTTGCTTTTTGGAAGTTGCTTTCTTGGATTTATTAGATTTACCAAAATAAAATACTATGGTAAATAAAAAAAAATGATTTACATTTACACTTTTTTTTGTTTTTACCGATTGTTAACACACTTAACACATTCATTCTACCTATATACATTTAAACAAAAATGCAACTTCGTTCCGGCAAAACCACAACCACGGATAATTTATCAGAATCCGTTCAGTTAGAGGCGGTTACACAAAATGGATTGGCTATCCAACATATTAAAAACCCATCGGAATCCGTTCAGTTAGAGGCGGTTACACAAAATGGATTGGCTATCCAACATATTAAAAACCCATCGGAAGCCGTTCAGTTGGCGGCGGTTGCACAAACTGGATATGCTATCGAATATATTGAAAATCTATCTGAAAAAATTCAGTTGGCGGCGGTAAAACAATATGGTTGGGATATTATCCAATATATTAAAAACCCGACCCAAAAGGTTCAATTAGCGGCGCTTACACAAGATGGATTTGCTATCACATATATTGAATAATAGATAGTAGTATAAAAGATGAGCTTTTGTGTAACTCTAATAATTAAACGTTTTTTGTTTGTTATTCTTCCATTTTATTTGTTCTTGGATTTATTTGTTCTTGGATTTATTGGATTTACCAAAATAAATTACTATGTAAAACAAAAAAATGATTACATTTGTGATCTTTTTGTTTTTATCACTTGTTAACACACTTAACACATTCATTATACCTATTTACATTTTACATACTACACATTCAACAAAATGCAACTTCGTTCCGGCAAAACTACAACATCTTTTGGGCTGAACCAACATGTGGATGATACGAATGTATTTGGGTCAAAGACATTCGTAGCCACATTCAAAAAATATATTGTTGATGTTAATAAAATAGATAATAAAAAGTCTTATCGTTCGAGATTTATTCAAAAAATAAAAACGTACACACAATTGTTTAAATATCTTCATAAAACTATATTTTACAACAACACCTCGCACATTAATTTCATTACATCAATTATTAATAAAGGTGCCAAGCTAGAAAGTCAAATTAATATAAAAAATCAATGGGAAATATGCAAAGGCACTCCGTTATCCAAAACAGACAAACGTACAATTAATGCATATATCGAAGTTTTAACCTGTACCATTAAGAAGTATATCTTAATAAAAGATAACCTTACCCTGCATAACCCATAGATAACCCTGTATAACCAATAGATAATAGCAGTATATGTAATGTGTAACTCTAATAATTAAACATTTTTTGTTTGTTATTCTTTCATTTTATTTTTATTTTTATTTTTATTACTTTTGTTAGTTTAGAGTGCATCCTATGTTTGTTTTTTAATTTTTCAGCATTACCATACCACTGGGATATCAAATGAATAAATCATGAATTAAACCAATTCATCATCCATCGTTGTGCCTGTTATATCTACTGGTTCGCTGGCTGAAATATCTTGAGCGTATTGCGTCTGCTGTTCTACTAATCCATTTATTTCTGTTTGCTGATTTTCAACGGTTGCCTCTAAATTGTCTAAACGCAATCCTATACCCTCTTGGTCTTTTATTTTTTGTCGAAGTGATTCGATATTGCCTGCGTTTTGTTGTGCTAAAATTAACGCATTTTCGGGATTATTCGTGTTGTAGTCTTTATACCCCGTTACCTTTTCCCCATCTTTTTTGTTATTATTTTCCATTCCTTCTTTCGTTGAAATAAAAAAACTATATATAGAATCACCAACTAACAAAATAAAAAATACAACCAAAAATGTGATTAAATGCTTTTTCAAAAAATACATATACTTTATTCATATATTTTTTAAATTATGAAATCTGTATATGTAAAACTAAAAAGCAATTTGGTTGTTGGTTTAATAAAACAAAAAATGATTTGCTTTTACACCATTTCTAACACCAATCCGAACAATATGGAGAGTTATTTAGTTTTTTATGTTCTTGTTAGTTTGAATTTTTTAAGGGATAAAATGTTGGCTAAAATTCCAAGAAATTAAGAAATAATTTATTTACGTTTAATAATTAAGAATATAAATAATGATATAAAAGTATATTATTAATAAGAATAGAGATTTGTATACAAAATGAATAAATTAATATTATATACAAATGAATATAACATAAACAAAGAGTGTATTTCTTTTTTAGACCCGGTTCGGAACAAAATAACAGATGGGTTGTTTGCACATATTATTTATTTTGGCGAATTATTTACAACAAACACCATTCATTATTCATTTTATTTAAATGTGGTTCATATGGGACAATTTTATAATAAAAATGTGTATAAGTTTAATCCGGTTCAAAATAGTTTGGTTAAAATAAAATATTTAGAATCGTACATCTTGACCAATTATGGCATCCACATGACACATTCCTATAAAACACCCCGATATAAAATTCAGGAAATATGCGATTCTGGAAATATAAAAATAAACACAGATTTTACAATTCCCGCCAATTGCTCGACATTGAAATTGAATAAATATATAAATACGAATATGATATTTTGTTTAAAAATTGTAGGTATATGGGAAACAGATGTAGAGTATGGAATTATTTATAAATTTTTATCTTTACCTTCACCTTTACCTTTATCCTAATAATGTATTTAGTTTTTACAATATTTTTTAAATTAGTTGCATATATTTTTGTGTTAATCCTGTTAAATTTTGAATATAAGTCATGCATTTTTGTTGGTTTTCGGGTTCCATATTTGCAACGGGTTGTCGAAATTTATCGATATATTCCATAATTTGGTTTTGGTTTGGTGTATTGCTTCCTTGCAAATCTTGGTTGTAATCTTTATGAATAAAAAAATTAATATCCCCCGCCAAAATTTGTTCTGCATATTTGACAACTATATGCTTATTCCAAAGTTTGATTAAAATCTTAGGATTTCCACTACGCAACAAAATTAATGCGTTTTGAGCGGTTTGAATATCTTTATTGTTTGGAAAAACAGATAGAATATCTGCGACAAATTCATCGAAATGCTTATTGAATGCTTTTTGGTAAACGGACGCAGACATTTTTCGTCGACTTGTTGTACTTATATATAAGTAATAATTGTTTTTAAATGATTTTACGCATTATTTATCTCAATTGCAATAAACATATATTAATATAGTTACAAAATGATTTAAATATATTATTTATAAATAATAACAAAATATTAACAATTATTATGAAAACAGCAAAACAAATATTATTATCTTATGGAAAAACGGTTCCACAAAGCACTACATCTCGTCGCATTAAAGCCGAACAAATATTAACGTTAAAATTGTGCCGTTGTTTGAAAAAACTAGAACCAAGATTTCAAGGACAAGCAGTAGGAATTTGTACTAAAACTATTTTTGGAAAAAAAGGATTAACTCGTGGTAAATTTAAATGCAATCAAAAACAAACCGCAAAATATCGAAGAAAACAAATGAATTGAAACAAATGAATTGAAACAAATGAATTGAATTAATATAGTGGTGTATATTCGTTTTTATATAACCGTTTTTTCTTCGTTTAATTGTGTAACCATGTTATTTATTTTTGAATCCATTATGTTTATTTTTTCTAAAATAGTTTGCAACATGTTTATTAGTTTAGTTTCGGGTAAAAACACATTTTTTTCCAATACTGGGTCGTCAATTTCGGCATTGTCAAATATTTGTGTTTCGTATATTTTATTATAATTTTCGTTAATGGATATATTTTTATGCGAATATTTTTTTATATTTTCATTGGTGTTTATATTATTTTTGTTATAAGTTGGTACTGGGTCGTAGTTTCGTTCGGCAATGGTTTGAGCGTATTGTTTGGCAATAGTATTTGGATCTCGATCTTCGGTTTGAGTTTTATCCGACAAATCAATGTTTTGTGGGGGAGATGGTTTATTCAAAGCGATTGCTAAATTTTGTTGTTGTTCTTTTACAAGTTGATTAAATTCATTTTGCCGTTTGGTTTGAATATCTTGATACAACACTGGCGCCGATTCTTTATTGTGGTCAAATAGAGATGCTTCGTCCACTATTTTTATTTTATTTTTTTTTAAATATTCTCGAATATCCGGAAATACATCATTTATTGCGGCATTTATTTGAGATAAAAACAATTTATTTAAATCCATTAGAGTTTCATTTTTTATTTTTTTAGTTTTAAACATTAAAATGTTTGTATCATACATTTCGCGTATTCCATTGGTGTATATTTGAAGTGTTTTTGTGACGTTGGAATTGTTTGTGTTTGTGTTTGTGTTGTCGTGTAATTTATATTCTTTAGAAATTAAAGTCCATAATAATTTTAGATTATTATTGGAAAAAAAAGAATGCACCAAGGGGGTATTATTAGTGTTCGCCATTTATATTTTATATGATTGTATTTATTTTATTTTATACTTTTTACATCTGTTAACATTTTAAACTAACAAAAAGGGATTTTACTCGTGTAAATAACAACATTTTATTTTTGTTAGTTTAAATTAAAATAAGATTAGAAATGTGTGTGCAAAGATTTACTTCAAATTATTTTGGAGTAAAAATACAACTATTAATTATATTATTATAATTTAATTGAATTTAATTTATGAACGGAATAATATAAGTATATATTAATTATGATAAGAATTTTGACTTTTAATATATTTTGCATTTCATATATGTTAGGGTATTTTCTATTTGTTCCAAATTATATATTGGTTTTTATAATATTCTCTTGTATATTTGATGCATTTGCACTTTATTTTTCAACTCAAGATATGAAAGTATTTAATAGAAACCCAGATTTAAAAAAGTTTATCAATATTTATTTAAAATATACAAAGCCTGCGAGTAGTACTGCGGATCCAATTTGGTTCTTTTTAGATAGATTTGTAGTTGGATCAATTTTTATATGTTTTATAATTTATTACATAAAAATTGATTTTGTAAACGATAAAAACAAATAACTTTTTAAATAAATATATTAATATAATATATGTTCAGAAACATTGCGGCTCTTCTTTTAGTGGGATCAATACTTTATTTTAATTATAAATTAAATTATACAGAACGTATTATATTATTGCTATTAATGTGTTGCTTTGCTTTGGGCAATTATGGTTTTTATTTTTTGGACAAGTACCCCAACAGTAAATTTTGGAATTTATTAATTAATGGAGGTCATTATTGGCATGAATTTCCCGTTACAGCATCAATAATGGTGATTTTAATTATTTATATAATATCAACTAAACAAAGATGCAAAAATAAAAAAAATTAATTTTCATTATTGGAACTGAATAATTTCCCATATTATATATTTAATAATATTTTACACCTTTTTACATTTCAAACGCCGATTTTGTCTAAAATGTAAATTGTATCTTTATTGAAATGATTTATGAAAAACTATTTTAGTTAATTTTTAGTTAAACTATATAGAAATAAAATAATAATATAGTATATAACTAAAATGGTTAATTATAGTTGCGATAAATGTTATAAAACTTTTACTCAAAAATCACATTATACTCAACATCAAAAACGAAAAAACATGTGCGAAAATAATGCCGATAAAATTAAGGTATTAATTGATAAATCAGTTGAAGATAAACTTAACGCTATAATTCCTGAAAATACAATTATAAATAAACAAAAAAATGATTTAAACATTATTAATTTAACTGAACAACAAACTATACCTAATATGGAAACTAAACAAACAAAAGGTTTAAATCGTAATACTATTGATAAATATTACACAAAGGATATTGTGGTTGAGTTATGTTTAAATATCGTTAAAAAATATATACAAATAAACTCCGTTGATTTGATTATAGAACCGAGTGCTGGTAATGGTTCTTTTATTACAGGTATTAAATTAATAACAAGTAATTTTAGGTTCTATGATTTAGAACCTGATAATGATGAAATAATAAAACAAGATTATTTGCTAATTGACTATGGTATTATTAAGGAAACTTTTAGTAAAATACATATAATAGGTAATCCTCCATTTGGTCGTCAATCTTCATTAGCTATCAAATTTATAAAAAAGTCTTGTGAATTTGCGGATAGTATTTCGTTTATATTACCTAAAAGTTTCAAAAAAGATAGTTTAAAAAAAACATTTCCATTAAATTTTCATCTTATATTTGAAATAGATTTACCTGACAAATCATTTTTAGTAGATGATGTAGAACATAATGTTCCATGTATATTTCAAATTTGGGAAAAAAAAACAACGAATAGAGTTGTAAATAAAAAATTAGAACCAGTAAATTTTATGTTTGTTGAAAAAACAGACAATCCAGATATATCATTTCGTCGTGTTGGCGTAAATGCAGGAACAATAGATAAAAATATTGATGAAAAAAGTATCCAATCACATTATTTTATAAAATTTACAAATGGGAAATCTATAACTGATAATATAAATAAATTATCTACAATCACATATGATTTTAACAATACAGTTGGTCCTAAATCCATATCAAAACAGGAATTAATATTTAAGTTCAACCCATTATTAGAATGTTAATTAAAGTATGATATAATATTATTTTGTAAATTATTCAAATAACATAATGTATTATTTTCAAAACCAGTTTCAAATAATTTGTATGTTTTATTTTTTTTACTTTTAAATTGTATTTCGTTACAAACAACACATAATAACCTACTGTTTTCGTTATTATGTTTATTATTCTCTATGTATTTTGAACCTCTGTTAAGTTGCTGTCCTCCGCCCCATAAATCTAATTGGTTCATACCAATAATAATTTTATTAGTTGATTTTTCCAGAATATACCAATCAGGTATTTCAGTAGTAATATGACCTTCGCATTTTTTTTCAAAACGAATTTCAAATCTCACTACGTCTAATGATAATTTTGTGATAAATTTCTTTACTATATTATTAAACTTATTTCCTCTTATAACTCCTTTTGTTCCTGCTGGTATTAATTGTAATAAATATTCTTGTATTATTTTTTGTTTTGTTTCTTCGTCCATATATTTTTCCAATACATCGCTCAGTTTTTTTATTTTATTTTTAACAGAATTACAATCTTTATATTCACACATTAATTTTGCATCGGTTAATTCTTCCAAAGTTTCATAACAAAATTCTTGTTTTATTCTTGTGTTAATATTTTCCATAGATAATTTAGGTTCAATAACAAATTTAACTTTTTGGTCTGTCATCTTTTAATATATAATACTTATATGTTTAAGTATTTTATTTCATTTTTTTTACCATTTCCAATTTTAACCATTCATGCCAGTAATTCCGATATATGTTATTTTACTCATTCTATAATCGTATTCAGTTGTTCCGCTTACATTGTTTACGTATAGTGCAACTCCACCAGATATACCAATGGGTTCAATGTATGATGTAGATGCACCCAATGTGTTGATGCTAGTACCTGCATAGGGATATATAATATAAGGATTATCACTGCGATACACAAAATTTAAAGTTCCTGCGATTGCATCTTGTGCAGATAGAACATTATTGGTAGTAACTACATAATTTACTGAAATATAATGAAAAGTTGTATCTGTCGCGGTAAAGGAAATTTCTGGTATTGCTCCCGAACTTCCTAATGCAACTGTAACATAATTTCCATTGACTGGGGTTTGATAACTGAGTCCGTATCCAGTATATCCCGTATGTCCCGTACTTCCTGTATGTCCGGTATATCCAGTATGTCCAGTATGTCCCGTGCTTCCCGTATCTCCAGTATATCCTGTACTTCCTGTATGTCCCGTGCTTCCCGTATATCCTGTGGAACCTGTGCTTCCTGTATATCCTGTGGAACCCGTGCTTCCTGTGCTTCCTGTACTTCCAGTGCTTCCTGTGCTTCCTGTGCTTCCAGTACTTCCTGTAAAACCCGTACTTCCTGTACTTCCCGTGCTTCCAGTAGAACCACCGAAATTAACATGTGTAGTATAGACGGTATCGCCTGAAACAGTTTGATATTGTCCCGACGCAGAAATTGCTATTCCGTACCAATATTTATCCATAGGTGCAGAAGGTGATACCGTCCACATATGTCCGAAATCATACGAATTATATATTCCATGTTCTTCCGTACAAATGGTTTGATATTGTCCGGATGCAGAAATGCTAACTGATTGTGTTTGGTAACTAACTTCTAAACCAGACCAATTTGCACCAAAATCCCTTGATATTTGTACGTTATTTACACCACCACCACCACCATACACAACGGCGGTTTGATATTGCCCCGACGCAGACACATCAACATCATTAAGTTCACCTGCATCGGCCCAAGTGAATGAACTCACCCAAGTGAGTCCATAGTCGGATGAAATGTAAATAACAGTATCCGTACATGCCGATTGATATTTTGCTGAGGCAGAAATAGATATAGACACCCAGATTTGACTGGTGCCTACTACACTTAGCCAGGTTGCTCCATAATCCGACGAAATATAAATTGTATCCCCCCCCACACAAGCAGATTGGTATTGTCCGGAAGAAGAAATAGATATAGACACCCAGCGTCGACTTATGCCTACACCTAGCCAGGTTGCTCCATAATCTGACGAAATATAAATTTGACCATTTCCAATGCCCACACCAGCAGATTGGTATTGTCCGGAAGAAGAAATAGATATAGACCCCCAGTTTTGACTTGTGCCTACACCTAGCCAGGTTGCCCCATAATCCGACGAAATATAAATTTGACCAGATATCGTTGTTGCAACAGATTGATATTGTCCGGAAGCCGACATTGCAACAGAATCTACAAAGGTTGGTGTAGATACAACCCAATCTGACGTGCCAAATTCATTTAAGTTTACACCAAACTCTGAAAATATTGTCAATTCGTTTGCACTAAATACGCCAGTAGCACCCGTGCTACCTGTGGAACCCGTGCTGCCTGTGGAACCCGTGCTGCCTGTGGAACCCGTGCTTCCTGTACTTCCAGTGCTTCCAGTACTTCCTGTGCTTCCAGTATCTCCAGTATATCCTGTACTTCCTGTATGTCCGGTGCTTCCTGTTTGTCCACTTACACCACGAGGTCCAACTAGTGCAATGGGGGCGGTCGCAAACCAGGTGGCTGTAGCATCTGATAAGTTTTTTATCGTAATATTCATAGATGATGATGGTGAACCTATGGTAATTGGACCAATATCAGTTACTAAAAAATATGTCGTATTGTCGTCCAAATCTTGCATAATAAGATATTGTCCAATTTGAAATAATTTTAATATTTGGTCTGTCGATTGTATATTGACTTGTTTAGTTGCGTTAGGAGCTATGCCAGTAAAATCGTTATATGTCATTGTTGCACTTACTAACGGTCCTGCGGGTCCTGTGGGTCCTGTGGGTCCTGTGGATCCCGTGCTACCGGTGCTTCCCGTGCTACCGGTGCTTCCCGTACTTCCCGTACTTCCAGTATTTCCAGTATGCCCGGTATCTCCAGTATCTCCGGTATGCCCGGTATGACCGGTATGTCCGGTATATCCGGTGCTTCCAGTACTTCCAGTATCTCCAGTATCTCCAGTATGCCCGGTACTTCCAGTATGCCCGGTATGTCCGGTATATCCAGTGCTTCCCGTGCTTCCCGTGCTTCCAGTATCTCCGGTATGCCCGGTATCTCCAGTATCTCCAGTATATCCGGTATGCCCGGTATGTCCGGTATATCCAGTGCTTCCCGTGCTTCCCGTACTTCCCGTACTTCCAGTATGCCCGGTACTTCCAGTATCTCCAGTATGCCCGGTATGACCGGTATGTCCTGTATGTCCTGTATATCCGGTGCTTCCTGTGCTTCCCGTATATCCTGTGCTTCCAGTATGCCCGGTATATCCGGTATGTCCGGTATATCCAGTGCTTCCCGTACTTCCTGTGCTTCCCGTATATCCTGTGCTTCCCGTATGTCCCGTGCTTCCAGTGCTTCCTGTATATCCCGTGCTTCCAGTACTTCCAGTGGAACCTGTTTTGCCTTGATTACCAACAATAGTAAAATATTTATTTTTTTCAATTGCTAATGCGACACCTGTTACATTTTGTACTATTAAAGTTGCCGTACCAGAAGTCCCTGTAGGAGTATAACTTATAATTTGAAAATATGCAGCACCTACACTATTTTGCGTAATGTATAAATATTCGGAGAAAAAACTAATGTAATCCGAATGATTATAACCGGCGTAGTCCGTGCTTATTGTAATGCTTCCTGTACCACCAGCAGCAACAATTTGTCCATTATCACTATATAATGCAAGCAATAGAGGAGCAGCATTTCCTGTAGGTCCTGTAGGTCCTGTAGGTCCGGTGCTTCCCGTGCTTCCCGTAACTCCAGTATGCCCAGTATGTCCGGTATGTCCTGTGCTTCCTGTGCTTCCCGTGCTTCCTGTACTTCC
>Ga0209284_10003405_pt1 | contig 19658 bp, 20 predicted proteins | sample FRY03_FD_187211 | JGI IMG/M metagenome (GOLD analysis project Ga0209284, IMG submission 187211) | Freshwater microbial communities from Lake Fryxell liftoff mats and glacier meltwater in Antarctica - FRY-03 (SPAdes) (version 2) | ecosystem: Environmental > Aquatic > Freshwater > Ice > Glacier... | reverse complement strand
TCACGCCGGCCTCGAGCAACAGCATCCACGCCAGGTACGGCTTCTCGTCGTGGTGCGGGTCGATGCCGACGATCACGAGCGGGAACAACACGCCCGTGAGCACGACCAAGAACAGCGAGATGCCGTCGACCCCGAGGTGCCACGAGATGCCCCACTGGCTGATCCACGAATGCTTGCTGACGAACTCGAAGCCGGCCGCGCCGGCCGGAAACTTGATCAGCATCCACACCGACATCGCGCCAGTGGTAACGCTGGTGACCAGCGCCGCGAGCTTGACCAGCTCTGGGTGCGCGCGGCCGATCAGCGAAACGACAATCGCGCCGAACAGCGGGAGCAACACGAGCATCGTCAGGATCGGAAATGCGACCACGCCAGATTCAACCGCAATCACGAGATACTCCTAAATATGAACCACGCCAACAGCGCGACTGCGCCGAGGCCGATGACCGCCGCGTAGGTGCGCACGAAACCGCTCTGGGCCTTGCGCGTCACGCCGGCCGCCGAGCGCACCAGCGTGGCGACCCCGTTGACCGCGCCATCGACGACGTTGGCATCTGCCCACGCCACGGCGTTAAACGCTGCTGCGCCTGGGCCCGAGACAACTCGGCTCGCCGCGGCGTCGTAGTACCAGGCGTTCTCAAGCACCTTGGGTTCGATCGGCTTGACGACCCGTTTCGCGTACACCGCAAATGCGGCACTGATGCCGACGACGGCGATGACGACAGCGACGATCAGCAGTAAATATTTATTGTGGTATGCCCAGGTGCCAGAGATGTTTGCCTCAGACTCTTCGACGACCGGAGCCAGCCAGCGCTCTAGGAAATGCAGGTTCTTGCTAAACGGCAGTTGCAGACCGCCGCCGACAATCGACAACCCCGCCAAAACGACGAGCGGAACGAGCATGATCTTCGGGCTCTCGTGGGGCACGAAGTCGCCGTGTGCGCCGTTTTCTTGACTGTGATCGTTCCATTTAGCCTCGCCGTAGAACACCATGATCACTTGGCGCGTCATGTAGTACGCGGTCAGCAGCGCCGTGATTAATCCGACGACGTAAAGGCCGCGATTGTTGGCATACACGTACAGCAAAATTTCGTCTTTCGACCAAAACCCGGCGAACGGCGGCACGCCCGCGATCGCCAGCCAGCCAATGATGAACGTGCCGGCGGTAATCGGCATCACGTGGCGCAACTTGCCCATGCGGCGCATGTCTTGCTCGTGGTGCATGCCGTGAATTACCGAACCAGAACCGAGGAACAGCAGCGCCTTGAAAAATGCGTGTGTGACCATGTGGAAGATCGCCGCGACGTAGGCGCCGGAGCCGACCGCCAAGAACATGTAACCGAGTTGCGAGACCGTGCTGTAGGCGAGAACTTTTTTGATGTCGTTCTGCGCGACCGCGACCGTCGCCGCGTACAACGCTGTCGCGCCACCGACAACCGCAATGATCGTTGGTGCCCAGTCGTAACCCGCTGCCAGCACTGGGCTCATGCGGGTCATCAAGAACACGCCAGCGGTGACCATCGTGGCGGCATGGATCAGCGCCGACACTGGGGTTGGGCCCTCCATCGCGTCGGGGAGCCACAGGTACAGCGGCAGTTGGGCGCTCTTGCCGCAGGCGCCGACGAACAGCAACAGACCGATCGCGGTTGCCGTGACTGGCGCGAGCGAACCGCTGTGCGCGGCCTCGTTGATACCGGAATACGACAAGGTTCCGAGGGTGCTGAACGCCAAGAACATCGCGGTCATCACGCCGAAGTCGCCGATGCGGTTGGTGACGAAGGCCTTCTTGCCGGCGACTGCCGCGCTATTGCGGGTGTGCCAGAACGAGATCAGGAAGTACGAGCACGCGCCGACGCCCTCCCACCCGAGAAATGTCACGAGCAGGTTCTCGCCGAGCACCAACATCAGCATCGAGAAAACGAACAAGTTGAGGTACATGAAGAACTTCGAGAACTTCGGGTCGCCGTGCATGTACCCGATTGCGTACAGGTGGATGAGCGAACCGATGCCCGTGATGAATAGCGCCATCGTGATGCTCAAGGGGTCTGCAAGCAATGCCATGTCGACCTGCAGCGAACCGACGGGCAACCACGAAAACATCGTCACGACTTGGTGGCGCTCTTCGGCTGGCCGCGATAACAAGTCGAAGAACACGCCGACGACGGTTACGAACGAGGCGATCGGCATCAGGGTCGCGAGCCAACCAGAGCCGGGCTCGCCGAGGCGGCGACCGAACAGCAAGATCAGCACGGCCCCGACTAGGGGGAAGACCGGCACGAGCCACAGCAAACCAGTCATCTTGCGGCCTTAGCCCTTGAGTTCCGCTAAATCGTCGATGTTGGCACCGCTGCGGCGGCGCATTATCGAAATGACGATGCTCAGACCGATGACAACTTCGGCTGCGGCAACGACGAGTACGAATAACACAATCGTCTGGCCGTCGATACTGCCGAGGCGTCGCCCCAGCGTGACGAATGTGAGGTTGACCGCGTTGAGCATTAACTCGATGCACATGAACATCACCAGCGGGTTACGGCGCACGAGCACGCCGACTGCGCCGATCGTGAACAGCAGTGCCGAGAGCAACAAGTACCACATTGGGGTGGGGACTATCACGAGGCCGATCACGCTAAACAACCTGTCATGACGGCCTGCCAGAAACCGGGCGCACATCTGAAGGCCTGCGACGCGAGAGCAGCACCGTGCCGACCACCGCGACGACGAGCAGAACCGATGTCAATTCAAACGCGACCACATGGTCGGCGAAGACAGAGCGCGCGATCTGGGTGATGTTGGTGTCGGGGGCTTCGACAGTGCCGATCGCGATGCCTTCTGCCGACCGAGTGACAACCGCGTCTGTACCACGCACGATCGCCGCACTCAATACACCCAGCAACCCGACGCCGACCACGACGGCCAAACCGCGCTGACCCACGAGGGCGTCTGTGCGCAAATCTTCGGCGCGGTCAACGCCAAGCAGCATGATCACGAACAGGACCAACACGACGATCGCGCCCGCGTAGACGATTACCTGCACGGCGGCCAGAAACTCGGCCTGTTGGGCGACGAACAATACCGCGATACCGAACAGCGTCAGCACGAGGCTCAGTGCGGCGTGCACTGGGTTGCGCTTCACGACGACACCAATCGCTCCGACCAGGATCATGATGCTGGCGCAGACGAAAACGAATAGTTCCATTTATTCTGTCTTCCCATCGGTGTTCTGTTCGGGGGCCCGAATGCCGTACCCCAACTCGGCGCTCCACGAAACCACCCCGGCGAAGTTTGAGTCGCCGCTTGGCGCGGTCGCCCTCATCCACCCCGACGTATTTTGGTCTTCGCCCGGGCGCCAGTCTTCCCATGGCAAGTTCTGAGGCTTGCCGGCCGAGTCGACCAGCAATTCGGTCTTGGTGTAGATCGCGTCCTGACGATCGGTGAACGAGAACTCGAAAAGTTTCGTCTCTGTAAGTGCTTCGGTCGGGCAGGCCTCAACGCATAGATCGCAGTGAATACAGCGCAGGTAATTGATCTCGAAGATCCAGCCAAAGCGCTCGCCGGGCGAAGTTGGATTCTCGGGTTCGTTATCGGCGCCTCGGACGTGAATGCACTTGGCAGGGCACACCGCGGCACACAATCCACAGCCGATGCACTTTTCTAAACCGTCTTCGTAACGATTGAGAACGTGGCGACCGTGCAAGCGTTCTGGCTTGGCGATCTTGGCGTCCATCTCTTCGGCGCGCTTGCTGGCCTGGCCGTTTTTAGATTTCTTCTGGCTGCGCTTGCGCACTCGCCCACCCGAATACTGCGTCGTAACCTGATTCTTGGCGCCACGCTGGCGCATCGTTACAAGAAAACCACCGAAGTAGCCCATTAGAACATCGACCCTTCTGTTTCGCGCTTCTTGCGGCTGACACGAAATGAGATCTCTAGTAACGCGTACGCAGTCGCCAACACAATCACGGAGACCAACGTAACAAGGACCGTGTTCCAACCCTGGTCACGGCCGAGGCGTTGGGCGGCCAACAACATGAACCACCCCAGCGATGCGGGGATCAAAATCTTCCAGCCGAAATCCATCAGTTGGTCGTAGCGAAAGCGTGGCAGTGTGGCGCGTAGCCAGACGTATACATAGAGGAGCACGAGCACCTTCAAGAACAGCCAGACCGTGCCCTCGATGCCGTTCGGGATCAGCGGAATATCTAGCACCGTGTTGCCAACCGCGATCGGCTGTGGGCCGCCGAAGAACAGTGTCACAATCAGTGCTGACATCGTCACCGTATTCATGAACTCGGCCAAGAAGAAAAACGCGAAGCGGATCGACGAATACTCGGTGTTGAACCCGCCGACGAGTTCTTGTTCTGCCTCGACTAGATCGAACGGCGGGCGATTCAGTTCTGCTGTGGCGGCGATGAAGAAAATACCAAATGGAACCAACCCGGTGGCGATCACGTTCCATTGGCTGATCGTCGTTTGGGCGATCACTATCCCGCTCGTCGAAAGCGTGCCGGTCACCAGCAAAACCGAGCCGAGCGAAAGACCGAGCGCTGCTTCGTAACTGATCATCTGCGCCGATGCGCGCACCGAACCGAGCAGCGGATACTTCGAGCCGCTCGACCAGCCCGCCAGCATGATCCCGTAAACCGCGATTGCCGAGATTGCCAAGGCGAACAACACCCCCATCGGCGGGTCTGCGAGCTGCACGCGGGTTTGATGACCGAACCACGTCACCATGCCGCCCTTACCCTCGCGAAAGTCTCCGCCCAGGGGAATGATCGCAAACGAAAGAAACGCCGGGACGAACGAAAGAAATGGCGCGAGCTTGAAAACGAATTTGTCGGAGCGCTCGGGGATCAGGTCTTCCTTGAAAAATAACTTCGTGCCGTCGGCGAGTGTCTGCAGCAGGCCAAATGGGCCAGCCTTGTTAGGCCCGATGCGGTTCTGCATTCCGGAAATGACCTTGCGCTCGAACCACACCATCAACATCGTCGCCACCAGACCGGTAACGAAAACGGCAAGTACCTTTAACAGCACAATTACCAGCGGCGTCCACAACAGATCGCCGTCTAGAAGCGGGTCAATTGCCAGCATCGCGCTCAGTTGATGTTCTCAATTCGCACATCGCAGGAATCAGTTAAAAGATCGATCAATTCTCGCACGTCAACACCTGGCTGATTGAATGGCGCCCACACTGTGCCCCTCAAGACGTCTTCTGATTCGTTTAGCTGCATCACGACTGTGGCCCTTGCGGATATGACCTTGACGTTGCCGCCAACAGGCACACCGATACGCGCGCGATCTACAGGGTGCACATAAACACCGGCGCCGATTGCCAATTTGGCCAGCGACTGGCTCTTAGCCGTACCGTGCGCCGCGTCGTACAACTTGCGCGTGACGATCAGGCGAAAGTTATACGAACTCAAATCAGGCAATCGCGTCTCAGCCCGCGAGAGGGTTATCGCTGGGGGATGATTCATCAGCACGCCGTCGTGATCAACCCTCTTGGCATCGCGAGCAGGTGCGAACTGAGCGACGTTTTCGAGCATTAATTGGTGAATCTCTTCGTAACTCGAAACGCCAAGATCACTGCCGACTAGTACTGCCAACTCTGCGGCGATCATCCAGTCTGGGCGCGAGGTGCCAGCTGACGTGATCAGTTTGGCGACGTTGCTGATGCGGCCTTCGAGGTTGGTCGTGGTGCCGACTTTTTCGGCATAACTAGCGGCGGGCAACACAACGTCAGCCAGTCGGCTCGACTCTGTCAAGAAAGTGTCGATGCTGATGATGCTGCGCGCGCCAGCGAGCCCGCGACGCGCTAAGTCTGCGTCTGGCACATCGGTGAGCGGGTCGCTTCCGAGCAAAATCAGGCACTCGATCTTGCCTGCGGCGGCGCGGGCCAAAATCTCTGCGGTATCGCCAGCACCAGACTTCGGCGTGAGACCGGCTGTGATCGCGCCGCGCACGTTGCCGCGGCGCAGAACTGGTAGCACCCGAGCACTTGGCGCGATGTGCAACAACTCTGCGAGGGCGTGCACAACATTGTCTGGCGTTTCGGCGAGGTTCGTGCGCCCAACTATCACGACAACCTCGCCCAACTTGAGTTGCTCGGCAAACTTGGCGTTCGAGAAGGCGTCGCGCACCGCCGCAGCGAGCTTGGGGCCGTCGGTCTGCGTGCTCATCCACGCATACGGCGTTAGCCCAGTATTCTGCGCCGTGAACTCGACTATTTTGGCAGTGCGTTTCTCTGCCGCATGACGAACCCGCAGGTACAACACAGGCAACTCTTCTTTCAAGTCTGGCGCGAGTAACACGATCGTCTTGGCCCGATCGATTTCGGCGATAGTCGCCTGCGGCAACGAGAGAATTTCTGGCGGCAGACCGTCGGCGAGCTGGGCATCGCGCTGATTTATTTTCAGTGCATCGGCCAGCATTGCCCAGGCGAATGCATCTTCGTTGGTACCGCGCGCGCCGCCGATAATTGCCACGGAGTCTGGACCGACCGCGAGCGCAGTGCGCAGCAGCCGCGCCGAATGATCTAACGCCACCGACCACGACGACTCGACATGGCCAGATGCATCTTTGATCAGTGGCTGCGTCAGGCGCGCATCGCTGTTAACCGACTCGAAATTGAAACGACCGCGATCACACAACCAGCCCCAGTTAACGGGCTCGATGTCAACACCCTGGTAGCGCACCAACTCGTTACGGCTGCTCTGCACCACCGTGCGACAACCAACTGAACAAGTCGTGCAGGTGCTCTCGACCTGCTCGATATCCCATGGCCGCGCCTTGAACCGGTACGGCACCGCGGTGAGCGCGCCCACAGGGCAAATCTGAACGGTGTTGCCAGAGAAATACGAGCTAAACGGCTCGTCAGGAAATGTCATGACCTGCGTATTGTTGCCGCGACCTATGAACACGATCAGCGGGTCACCCGCAACTTCATCGGCAAAGCGTGTGCAACGATCGCACAAAATGCAACGCTCGCGATCGAGCAACACCAAGTCACTGATCGGGATCGGCTTTTCGTAATGGCGCTTCTCTTCGATGTAACGACTCTCACCAGGGCCGTGACTAAATGCCTGATCTTGCAGCGGGCACTCGCCGCCCTTGTCACATACTGGGCAGTCCAGCGGGTGGTTCGCAAGCAACAACTCGAGCATGCCCTCTTGGGCTTTTTTCACTGTGTCTGTCGCCGTGCGCACGACCTGGCCCGCGGCCACGGGTGTCATGCACGAGACCACCATCATCGGACCGCGCGGGCCCTCGACCTCGACTAGGCACTGGCGGCACATGCCGACCGGTTCCATACGCGGGTGATAGCAAAAACGCGGGATGAAGTCTGTCGTGCGGTCGGCGGCCGCGATGATCATTTCGCCTTTGCGAGCAGCAACGGACTTGCCGTTAATCGTTAGATTGATCGCGTTCGGGTCGGTCACTAGTTCGGTTTCCCTATTTGCGACTGGATCGTTGTCGGTCATGACGCTCCGCTAACTGCCACGACGGGGATCATCACGCGCTTAGTGATTCTCGCTTCGAACTCTTCTCTGAATAGAGTCAACGCCGAGTGCACCGGCACGAACGCCGAGGGGCCGACGAAGCAGATCGTTGTCATCTTGTACGGGAAGGGCACCGCCGACAGCCCGAGTTTTTCATTTGACGCGTGCGGGAAATCACCCGGGCAAATCATCGCCCCGACTTCAAGCAGTTGCTGCAGGTCGGCTTCGGTGCCGATGCCTTCGACGACTCTGGTCAAGATGCGCTCGAGCCACGTACCGCCTTCGCGACATGGCGTGCACTTGCCACAAGACTCGTGAGCGTAAAAATGCGTCAGCGTCAGTGCTGCCGCAGGAATGTCGGTGGTCTCGTCCATGACCATGATCGCGCCAGACCCCAGCATCGAACCCGCAGGCCCTACCTGGCTGGCTTCAAACTGCAGATCGAGCTGATCTGGAGTGAACCAAGGAGCCGAGCCGCCGCCAGGCACGAACGCCTTGAGTTTATTGTCGTTGCGGATGCCACCGCAGAATTCTTCGCTGTAAATCAATTCGCGAAACGAAGTCGTGCCGTTGACGATCTCGTACACGCCTGGCCGCTTGACATGCCCAGAGACCGCGACCATGCGCGTACCAGGCGACGTCTTGGTACCGATCGCCGTATATGCAGCAACGCCATTACACAACAGCCACGGCAGGTTGGCGAGCGTCTCAACGTTATTCACGATCGTCGGTTGGCCATATAGACCGTTCGCCGCCGGAAAAAATGGCGGCTTGAGGCGCGGCATCCCGCGATTGCCTTCGAGGCTCTCGATCAGCGCAGTCTCCTCGCCCACGACATACGCGCCAGCGCCCCAGTGCAACACGATGTCAACAGAAAACCTTGAACCTAAAATATTTTTGCCGATGTAGCCGGCCGCATATGCCTCGTTCAGCGCCGCCGCGACACGCTCTTGCGCGAGCGCCATCTCGCCACGAATATACAAGAAGCACTGCGACAAACCGGCCGCGTAACACGCGATCAGGCAACCTTCGATGAGTTGATGTGGGTCGAGCTCCATCAGCAGGCGATCTTTATATGTTCCAGGCTCACTTTCGTCTCCGTTGACAACGAGATACTTCGGCCAAACCTGTTGTGGCATTAGGCCCCACTTCGTACCGGCGGGGAAACCCGCGCCGCCGCGGCCTAGGACGGTGGCTGCTTTAACCTCATCGTGCACTTCGGTTGCGCTCCGGTTCAGCGCGTTGCACAGGCCGACGTAACCATTGGTTGCCAAATAGCGCTCGAGCGTGAACGAGTCAGCGAATTCGAATCGCGAGGTAACGATCTGCGGGCGCTCGCCGGCAACGAAGCCTGCCGCGTGGGCGTATGTCTCGCTCATAGCGCTGGGCTCCCATCCATCCAGAGTGGGCCTTGCGTGACCATCTCTGGCGCGACTGCGCCTACGCCGCGATCCTCTGGAATGTGCTGACGTACTTTCGCCAGCACGCCGTGCACCGGAATTTCGCCAGACAACTTGCCGGAAGTCAGGTCGTCAATCAAAGCATCAAGGTGTTGGGTCGTGACGCGCAGGCGGTAGCGATAGTTAACTTGCAAGCACGGCGCCTCGGTGCAGGCGGCCTGACACTCGGCGTGGGCCAGCGTAAACATTCCGTCCGTCGTTGTGCCACCCGCCTTGATGCCGAGACGACCTTCGGCGTGGTGCATAAGTTCGCCGCTACCGCTCAAGGCGCACGACATCGTGCCGCAGATGTTGATCAAATACCTACCAACTGGCTCGAAGCGAAACATCTCGTAGAAGGTCGCAGTGCCATAAACCTCGGCGGATGTGACGCCAACAAGCTGGCCAAGATGCGCCATCGCCTCGTTGGTGACGTAGCCGTCCTGCTCTTGCGCCAGGTGCAACAACGGCACAAGTGCCGACTTTGCACGTGGGTAGCGCCCAATAATTTCCTTTGCCAGAGTTACATTGGCATCGCTTAGACGACTCATCTGTCAACCTCACCGAGAACTGGGTCGACCGACGAAATTATCGCGACCGCGTCGGCCACAAGACCGCCGCGCATCATGTGTGGCATCGTTTGAATGTTGACGAACGATGGCGCCCGGACGTGCATTCGGTATGGAGTCGCAGAACCATCGCTGGCAATGTAACAACCAATCTCACCGCGCGGGCTCTCGATTGCGAGATAGACCTCGCCCTCTGGCACTTTGAAGCCTTCAGTGAAGATCTTGAAGTGGTGAATCAACGCTTCCATCGACTCGTCGATGCGGCCGCGAGGCGGCGGTGTGACCTTCTTGTTCTGGATTCGGTAGTCGCCGCCCGGCATGCGATCGAGAATCTGATACACAATCTTTATCGACTCGCGAATCTCAGCTAGTCGGATCGCGTAACGGTCGTAGGCATCGCCATAACTGCCTACGACAACCTCAAATTCGAGTTCGTCGTAGTGCAAGTACGGCATGTCGCGGCGCAGATCCCAGGCCACGCCGGTGCTGCGCAAAATTGGGCCAGTCGCGCCAAGGGCCAGGGCCTCTTGCTGCGTGATCACGCCGACTCCTTGCAGACGCTTGCGCCAAATCGGCTGGCCGTTCATCAAAATCTCGTACTCGGCCAAGCGCGGCGGCAACATCTCGAGAAGCGCCAACACATCGTCGCGCCAACCAGGTGGCAAGTCAGCCGCGACGCCACCAGGACGAATAAAGTTGTGGTTCATGCGCAAGCCCGTGACCTTTTGAAAAAAGCGAAGCACTTCTTCGCGCTCGCGCCAGCCGTACAACATCATCGACACTGCCCCGATGTCCATGCCGTTACTAGCCATGAACAACAAATGACTGCTCATGCGATTCAATTCTGAGAGCAGCATTCGCATCCACACCGCGCGCTCGGGGATGTCGCCATCGATGCCCAGTAATTTTTCAGTCGCCATCGAGAACACGAGCTCGTTGTTTAGCGGTGACGCGTAATCCATGCGCGTGACGTTCGTGCCGCCTTGCATGAAGGTCAGTGACTCACCCGTCTTTTCCATTCCGGTATGCAGGTAACCGATGATTGGCTTACAGCGCAGCACCGTCTCACCCTGCAACTCAAGCATCAGGCGCAACACACCGTGAGTACTCGGATGCTGCGGACCCATGTTGATGATCATGGTTTGATCTTCTGATGCGACCGTCTCGACTTCGGCTAGCAACGCCGCGTCGGCTTCGCTCATGCGCAAAACTGCGCCGACTTCGCGCAGCACCTCTTTGGCGGTGAGCACGCTGCGCGACTGCAACTCTTGTCGACCCTCGAATGTACCGGCCGATATAACTTGGTTACGCACATTCATGATGCGGCGCCCTTGAATTGCACGGGGATGAAACCCTGCGAATAGTCCTTGCGCAATGGGTGTCCGTCCCAATCTTCAGGCATCAAAATCCGCGTCATGTCCGGGTGCCCGCTAAACGAAATGCCGAACATGTCGAAGACTTCACGCTCCATCGCCTCGCTGCCCGGATAAATATCGAACGCCGAGTCGATTGACACTTCACTCTCTGCGACTTGAACTCGCAATCGCAGGCGCTTGTGGTGGCGTAGTGAAAGCAAGTTAACAACGATCTCAAAGCGTTCAGCAACAATATCGTCCGGCAAATTGCGACCAGGGTGCGTCAAATAGTCAACCGCGGTGAGGTCGATGCACATCTCGTAGCCATCAGCTGAAAGTTCTTTCAGCACGGCGATGTAGCGATCCTTAGCGACAAACAGCACGCTCTGACCGAGCGAATCTACGAGGGGCGACCCGTGCATAGTCGCAGGTACAGATGTAGTTACTTCAGGCGTCGACATTGGCTACTTCGATCTGAGAATAACTGGCGTGAGCGTGCCGGCCGCAATTTCTTGTACGCGGACGCCTGCACCAACGCCACTTGCCGTGCGGCGGCGCATGATCTCACCGTCTTCGATCATCTGGTGCAAAGTCTCGATCGCGTGAATCAGCGTCTCTGGCGTTGGCGGGCAGCCTGGTGCGTAAACATCGACGGGCACGATTTGGTCGACACCCTGGACGATCGCGTAATTGTTGAACATCCCCCCGCTGCTCGCGCACACGCCCATCGAGATGACCCACTTGGGCTCCATCATCTGGTCGTAAACCTGGCGCAAAACTGGAGCCATCTTCTGGCTCACGCGACCAGCCACGATCATGATGTCGGCCTGGCGCGGCGAGGCGCGAAATACCTCCATGCCGAAGCGACCCAAGTCGTAGTGCGACGTGCCAGTCGCCATCATCTCGATGGCGCAACAAGCGAGGCCGAAAGTTGCGCCCCAACTCGAACGCGACCGCGACCACTTCACAACATCTTCGATGCGTCCTGTTAAAAAGTTGTGCTCGAGCCCGCCGAGGCCGTCGTCGCGAACGTTTCTGACAAGTCCCATCAGGCGACTTCTACGCTTTGGCGCCCCTCAAGGCCGACGACGAGCACGCCGTAACTTGGTACCGACATCGCCAAAGAAACCTGGTCGCCACCGCTTCTGTCTAGTCGAACCGACTTTTGCATTGGGCCCCAGTCGAGCGCACCGCGAGCGACAGCATAGATGAAAGCGGCAAAGAATACTGCGCTAAATGCGAGCATCTCGAAGAACGCAAACGATCCAAGTTCGGCTCTAGAAACTGCATAAGGGTAGGCAAAAATAATTTCGATATCAAACATAATGAACAGCATCGCCACGATGTAAAAACTCACCGGAAATCTCTCTGGTGCGTCGCGGCTCGGCACGATCCCGCACTCGTACGGTGCCGACTTGGCGCTATTCGGTCGACGCGGCGCCAGCAGCAACGAGGCAACTGAACTGAGTACACCAAACAGAACTGCCAAAATCAGCAGCACCACGATCGGCAGGTATTGGCCCACGTGCTAGACCTTCGTTAGGGCGCGATCGGCAGCCAAGTTCGCGCGCAGTGCAAGATCGCGACGATGCAGCACCCAGCAGAGCAAGAAGAAGATGAGCGCAGAACCGAATGTGATGAATATTGACGGCTGGCGCTTGGCTCCGAGATCGCGCAACATATACACATATCTGTGCGGCTGTGCCGTGTCGATAACTGGCCGCGAAGGCGCGCGGCCTGGCTCGATACGTTGTGGTATCACGGGTGCAATTTCGACAAGCGAATAGTGCGGCTTGTGAAAGAAGGCCACGAAGTCGAGCGTTTCATTGATTTTCGGCCAACGCTCACCGCCACGGTTATAGACGGCCACCGAGACATACTCGCCGGCAGCGAACTCTTTGGCCTGGACTTGTAATATTTCATCAGACGCCGCGACGGCCTGACCGCGCTGTGGGTCGGCCTCGTCAAGTAGCTTCCATCCTTCGCTCTGCAACTGAGCCGCAGCCGATTGCGCATCGGGGGCCGTCACGCCAATTACTCCCGCCACCGAGAGCGTTGCAGGGTCACGCACGATAGTGATTGGGTTCGCGGGTTTCCACGTGCCCACTGGGCCTGTCAGGCCGATGCCATACATCCACCAGATTGAGCCCATGATCATCATCCAGCCAAACAAACCAGCCAATACGATCAAGATTCCGAGGCGGGCACCGACGTTGGTGCCGACTACTAAATACGTTCCTCCAATCAGCACCACGACTGCGATAACGACAACGATGATGCCGCGCAGTCCTGGCTGCCAAGCAATTGCAATCAACATCGACAACATCTATAAACCTCTTACGTATTCGACAATTGAAGTGATCTGCTTCTCAGTCAGCATTGCGCCGAACGCCGGCATGCGTCCGCTGCCTTGACCTTGTTCACCATAACGCTTGCCGTATTCGCTGCCGCCATTGATGAACGCGATCATGTCTGATTGCTGCGGAAATTGGCGCACCGCCGAGCCACCCGTGAGGTTCGGCCCGAGCGCGCCGCCGCCGGTAACTTGCGGGTCACCGTATGACCAACCCTTGGTATGACAGCGCGCGCACGAGAAGTTGCCGCTACCTAAGTCGAGATTAAACAGCGCTTCGCCAAATGTTTTATAGGCGCCGCTGGCAACCAATCGCTCGGCCTCGGCCGTGACCTCGTCTTGCTTGACCTTGGGCAAATGCCCGCCGTCGCAGAGACGCGGATCATCGCTTGGATTGGTGCAGTCTTCGCGCGGAATCTGAACGCTTTGCATATATTCGATCAGCGTCTGAATCTGCTGATCGTTTAGTGGCCCGCCGCCTACGAGGCCCCACGGCGACATCGGCGAAAACGGACGACCGTATTCCAAGATAAAGCGCACTTCTGATTCGCTGTAGCGATAGAACACCGTGTTGATCGCGGGCGCCTTCCAGTTGACAGGCTTTACCTCGTTCGTTTTTGAATCGGTGATCGCATATGAAGCGACGCCGCCAGAACCGTTCATGCCACCGTGGCAACCTGCGCAGTTGTACCCGCCCTCGGTTGTTGGGCGAAACAAGTTGCCACCCCATGTTTCGAAGCGATTCTGAAAGTCAACGACCGCGCCGGCCTCGCGGCTCGGCTCGAGAATCCAGTACAGCGGTAGCGCCACCGTAATCACCGCGAGAAACGCGAGACCGATCAACTGCGTGCGCTCGATCTTCTTGCCCTCGAGAATTTCATCGTCGTAGTAGGGCTTGCGGTTGGCCGCGAGAGTTATCTCCGAACCGATTTCAGTGCGGCCCTTGCGCGAGTTGCCGATCAAATAAATGACCCACCCGAGTACCGAAGCTACGAAGATGAACCAAGCGATGCTGGTTGTCGAATTGGCAAACATCAGTGACCGCCCGCGAGGCCAACGCAGTGCGGCCCCTCTGCTTCTTGACCTGTTGTGTTAGTGCCGATCGCCGGGCCGGTAAATATTGCGCCAGTGTCAATCACGAAAACTCCGTTGGCAGTGGAGACCCCGAAACGATCCATTCCCCGCGGCGCGGGGCCGCCCTTCTTTTCGCCGACGCGGTTGTACTGCGAACCGTGACATGGACACTCGAACCACTGCGAACTCGCGCAGGTTGGCACGCGACAACCAAGGTGCGGACACTTCTGATACAACGCAATCAATCCGTCTTCCATGCCCGCGAGCACCGGCGCTTGTTGGCTGTAAACAGACTTGGCCTTCGACAATGCCTCTTTGGGATATTCGGTCACCCATGCCCGGGCCTCCGGCACATACAAGAAACCCTTGTTGGCCCGAATTTGGGTGACGACGTCGTCAACCTTGCCGACAGTTACTTTGGATCCGAAGCCGCCAGATGCGCCCTTCCAGAGAAACGCGAGCGATGCGGCACCGAAGCCGGCGAGGCTAATACTCATGAGGCCGACGGTCGCGCGGTTAAAAAATTGCCGACGAGATACGCCGATCGCCTCGGTGTCTGGGGCGACCCACGTTGCAACTTCAGCAGTTTGGCGCGGAGCGAGCTCGGCGCTACCTGCGAGAGCGGCGCTACGCGCAGCGCTACGCGCGTCCACTGCGGCAGACTCAACTTCGCGACCCGACGGTTGCGGCGGGGTTTCGATGCCGCGATCTTTGCGGCGAGTCTCGCGCGACAACGATCCGATGCCGCGCACTTCACTTCGGCGCGCCACCGTGAGAACGATGCCGAGGCCAAGCACCGCAATAACGGCGATGGTGATTGTGACGATGGCTGTTGAGTTCATGAGGGGTCCAGTATTAAAGGTCGAAGAAAATTCCGGCGTTCCACGGGAATACGAAGAGGAATCCCGGACCGCGGAAGAACGATCCGATGATCACCAGCACAGCCCAGAACATTAAAAAGACTGTAAAAAGGCTGGTGATGAACTTGCGATCTTCTGGGCGATTTGATTCGTTGCGGTCGAGAAACGGCGCGAACATCAAACCGAGTAGGGCGACACCAGGGAGCGTTACGCCGGCAATCATCGGGTGGAACATTGTCAACAGTTCTTGCAAGCCCAAGAAATACCACGGCGCCTTCGATGGGTTTGGCGTCTGGTTGAAGTTGGCTGCCTGCAGCAACGGCGCGTTGACGAACCACGAAAAGATGAACAAGAACACCGTGCACGCAAGTGCGGCCACGAACTCGACTGCCAGCAAGTGCGGCCACGTGTGTACCTTGTCGATCGGTATCGCCTTGACGTCTTGAATCGATCCGGACTTAATGACGGTAAGCAACCTCTGCGTGTGACCGCCAGGGCCAGTGCCGAGGGGACCGCCATTTTGCGGCGCGGTTGTTGCCAATGCGGTTGGGCGATCGGCAAGGGCGACAGCGCCGCCTTCGCCGGTGCGCGCCGCCTTGCTGCGCTCTAGAAGATGTTGCGGAATTCGCGGGTCTGAAGCGTCTGGCGAAGCGGCTGGTGCTGGCGCGGCAGCGGCTGCCGCCTTTTCACGGGCCTGCTGCGCGCGCTTGAGTAGGTGCTCTGGGATTTCGGTCATCGCGCGCCGATAAGTCTAAGCGTTGACATCACAGTGGACCCGAGATTCCGCCATCTTTGCGAACTCGCCAGAAGTGCACAGCGAGGAAGATGACTGTCACGAATGGGAATAACAAAACGTGCAGCACATACCAACGCAGCAAAGTTTCGGCGCCGATTTCGGTGCCGCCTAGCAATACGAAGCGCACCTCCGAACCAATCACCGGCGAATAACCCATCATGTTCGTGCCCACGGTTACAGCCCACAGCGCTAGCTGATCCCACGGCAACAGGTAACCGGTAAACGAAAGCAGCAGAGTCAGCGTCAGCAAGATCACGCCAACTACCCAGTTAAATTCGCGCGGGGCCTTGTAGGCGCCGTGATAAAAAACCCGGGCCATGTGCAAGAACACGCTCAACACCATCAAGTGCGCACCCCAGCGATGCATGTTGCGCACCATCAGACCGAATGTCACCGACGTCTGCAACGACTGGATGTCTTGCCACGCGTTTGTCGCGGTTGGGCGATAGAAGAACATCAAGAAAATGCCAGTCACGGTTAACAAAATGAAGAGAAAGAAACTCAACCCGCCGAGACACAGCGTGTAACTAACTTTGACCGCGTGCCGCTTCACCTTGACAGGATGCAGGTGATACAAAACCGAGTTCATGACCACGTACGAACGATTACGCGGCGAATCGGTGTAGCCCTTACGGAAGATGGAACCTGGGCGAAAAATCGCATTCCAAGTCTGGCTGCCCTTGAGGGAGTCGCCGACTTTCGTCGCCCGCTCTTTCAGAGTCGGAGCTTTTTTATCATCGTGAGTTAGTGCCATGAGTAGTTCTCCTTACATCCGCAATCCGTAGGCGTAGCCGTGATTGTTGGTACGCATTCGAGTATCAGCTGTCGCGCCAGGCGTTCCTATTTTGCCCATGGTGATCACGCCTGTTGGGCAACGATCGACGCACAGCGCGCAACGCGTGCAAACGTCGTCGTCGATGATGAACAGCACTTGGTCGGATGGATCGCTTCCCGGCATCTCTGTGCCTGTCGCCTCGGCAATCGCGCTTAGGTTGACCATGTGAATGCACTTCCACGGACAAATATCAACGCAACCCTCGCACATGATGCACTCGCTCTGGTCGATGTGAATGAATTGCTTGGGCTTAACTGCCTTCGAGAGATAATCGGCATCGACCTCGACGAGTTGGTACTCGTCAGACCATTCCGGCATAGGTGGGTTGGCGTCGGTTTTCGTCATCTTAGTTAGCCTCTCTTTACTAGCGGCCGGCCATATGTTGAAACTTCGACTTCTTTTGGCTTAACGGCGCCGCGCCTTTGCCACCAGGCGAACAAGATCATCATCATTCCGACGTAATAGACGTGAATAACAACGACAATAGTGTCACGGATGGCCTCAAAGCTGATAGTGAACGGAAACGGTCCGCCGAGCACCTGCGGCTTGATGAGGTCAAACGGGCCGTAAAGAACTTTGTCTTTGCGCCAGCCGAGATCCTTGTCGGCGTGGTCAATAAATTGGTGCGGCACGACACCGAACGCAAGAAACATCACCGCAAAAATAAATACGCCGCCGACCATTGCCTCGCCCCAAGTTGCTTTACGGTCTGCCGGCCTACGCTTACCGATAGGCACAACGACCAGAGCCAATAAAGTCGTCAAGACAAACGAAAACAAGAACGCTTGGTTGAGGCCTGGCCACTTGAGAATGTCGATCGCCAACATGGGTTGCGGGGGTGCCTTTCTTCCTAAATCCAAAGTAGAGACTAGTCCGCATCCGTGCGATAAGGCGAAGACGGCCAGCAAGTGCAATCATGTGACCTTCCACACCCGATCGGCAGACTAAATTAGTGCGGCTGCCAGGTTGGACTTGCCACGCGCAAGCAAATCGATCAGAGACAAGGCCCTGGTAGTAGTCACTGCACGCGCCAAGTGTCTATTATGAGAGCCACCGTGACCGAGATTCCAGAACACCTACTCAAACGCTCCAAAGAGCGGCGCGCCGCCGCGGGAGCAACCGACGGCGCCACAACTGAATCGTCGACCCCGGCGACCAAGGCCGTCGCCAAAGTCGCCGCCGCCGAAGTAGTCACTCCCACCGCCGCACTGCCACCACCGCGGGACCCCGCGTACGTCGCCGCCGCCAAGGCGCGTAAGAAGATCCCGTTCTGGGCGATGGCGACTCTCAGCCTCTTGCCGCTATGGGCATTCCTATACATGATCGCTCTTCGTCCGCAAGAAAAAGTCGTCGAAGGCTCGCTCGCAATCGGCGCCAAGGTTTATTCCAGTTGCGCAGGTTGCCACGGCGCGGAAGGCCAAGGCGGCGCTGGTCGAATTTTGTATCAAGGCGAGGTTCTAAAGACCTTCCCAAAAATTGAAGACATGCTTAATTTTGTTTACACGGGCAGCCAGGCCTACGCCACCCAGGGCATCGCCTACTACGGCAATCCTGACCGCGAGGGCGGTGCCCACGCACCGATGTCCTACAACGGCAACCCAATGCCGATGCAGGGCGAGAAGGCTGGCGGCGCGTTAACAGAAGCGCAGATTCTCGGAGTTGTGTGCCACGCGCGTTACACAATCGGCGGCGCCGATCCGAAAAGCATGGAGTGGTCAAATGAATTCGAGCGGTGGTGCTCGCCGGCTTCCGAAATTTTTGCCGGTATCGAATCGGGCACAGTGAACTTTGACAACCTTGCCGATACCTACAAATCGTTGCCGAAGCCCCCAGTGGCAGTTGGCACGACACCACGCGATTCAGGTAAGTAAGAGCTAGCGCCACCGTACGCTGATTAGATGTCAGCAGTTAGACAACTTGAAGCCGATGTTCTAATTGTTGGTGGCGGCCCCGCGGGCGCCGCAGCCGGTTATTGGCTCGCGCAACACGGTCTGCAACCCGTCATCGTCGAACGCAAACATTTTCCGCGCGAAAAAACTTGCGGTGATGGTCTCACGCCACGAGCAGTAAAACAGATCGATGACATGGGTCTTGGCAAGCAACTCGAACAGTTCCACCGCTACGACGGATTGCGCGCCACCGCACACGGCAAGGCACTCGAGTTGCATTGGCCGAGCCACCCGATCTATCCACAGCACGGCTACGTGGTTCGCCGCCGCGAATTAGACACGATGGTCGCCCTCAATGCGCAGAGCAACGGCGCCACACTGCTGCAGGGTCACGAAGCGGTCAGCCCGATTCTTGCCGACGGACGACTGCTCGGCGCTGTCGTCACCGATCATGACAGCAACGAAACCTTTGAGATTCGGGCCAAGTTTGTCGTTATCGCCGACGGGGCCAACAGCCGCTTCGGTCGCGCACTGGGCACATCGCGAACCAAGGCGTGGCCGTACGGTACCGCGATTCGCACTTATTGGCAGAGCCCGCGTCACGCCGAGCCGTGGATCGAGTCGGCCCTTGATGTCAAAGACCGCCAGGGTAATTCGATGCCGGGCTACGGCTGGATCTTCCCAGTCGGCGACGGCACGATCAATATTGGCGTCGGCCTACTCTCAACTTTTAAAAAATTTAAAGATGTCAACACCACCCACCTGCTCAACAGCTACGCACACATGGTCGCCGACAATTGGGGCATCAACCCTGATCAACCAGAGTGCAAGGCCACAAGCGGAAAGATCCCGATGGGCGGTTCCGTCGGTCCAAAAGTTGGACCAAACTATTTAGTGATCGGCGATGCGGCCGGCAGTGTCAACCCATTTAACGGCGAAGGCATCGACTACGCGTATGAGACCGCGCGCATGGCAGCGAGTGTTCTAAACGA
>Ga0209284_10003403_pt1 | contig 19667 bp, 19 predicted proteins | sample FRY03_FD_187211 | JGI IMG/M metagenome (GOLD analysis project Ga0209284, IMG submission 187211) | Freshwater microbial communities from Lake Fryxell liftoff mats and glacier meltwater in Antarctica - FRY-03 (SPAdes) (version 2) | ecosystem: Environmental > Aquatic > Freshwater > Ice > Glacier... | reverse complement strand
GGAATACCTTCTTCTTCCAACTCGAAAATAGTTCTCAGATACATCTCGGTGGTATCAATGAGTTCGCTCACACTACGAGCGTACCTGACCAAAGGCTCTAAAAGCCGGGAAGCACTAGACAAGCCCGGGCCTTAGGCTTGGCTCGTGAGTTCGATCATCTGGTTTAGACGCGACCTGAGGCTGGGTGACAACCCCGCACTCCTTGAAGCAATCGCTGCCGACCCCAATGTTTTTGCCCTATTCGTGATCGATCCGGTTTTGTGGCCGCAACCCGGCTCGGTGCGAACAAACTACCTGATCGATTCACTCACCAAATTTAATGGGCAACTTGGTGGTCACCTCATTATTCGGTCCGGGGTACCAGCTGACGTTGTGCCGCAATTTGCCCAAGAAGTCTCCGCCAGCACCGTGCACATTGCCGCTGATTTTGGCCCCTACGGACGCAAACGAGACACCAGCGTTGAAACAGCCCTCCACGAAATCGGCGCGGACTTAATCCGCACCGGATCGCCCTACGCGGTGGCTCCAGGCCGGGTACTGAAAAGCGACGAAACCCCTTACCGAGTTTTCACACCGTTTTACAAGGCGTGGTGTGTTCACGGTTGGCGCAAACCCGCGGATTCCATTCCGGCAAACTTCGCATTTCAGTCCGCCCCCACGCAAGATATCCCGCAACCGACAGTAATCCCGGGACTCACTCTTCCGCCAGCCGGCGAGACGGCAGCCTGGGACACCTGGAACGGTTTCAGGGCCGACTCCTTGGCCACCTACGCGGAAGACCGCAACCGTCCTGATCTTGCCGGCACCAGTTCGCTCTCCCACCACTTAAAATACGGTGAGATTCATCCGCGTAGTTTGCTCGCAAAATTAGGGGAAAACGACGAGGTGTTTAAAAAAGAAATCTGCTGGCGCGAGTTTTATGCCGACGTATTGTTCAATACACCAACAAGCACACATGTTTCACTCAATGAAAAATTTGACACGAACATGGCTTGGGCCAGCGGAGCCACCGCGGAGGCGCATGTGCAAGCGTGGAAGCAAGGTCGGACCGGGTTCCCATTCGTTGACGCCGGGATGCGGCAACTCCTGAGCGAAGGGTGGGTCCACAATCGGGTTCGCATGGTGGTGGCCAGTTTCCTGATTAAAGACCTACACATCCCGTGGCAGGTTGGCGCCCCGTGGTTCATGCAGCGGTTGCGTGATGGTGACCTGGCCAGCAACTCCCACGGTTGGCAGTGGACCGCCGGGTGCGGAACCGACGCGTCACCCTTTTACCGGATATTTAACCCCATTACCCAAGGCATCAAGTTCGATCCCAACGGCGACTACGTCAGGCGCTATCTCCCCGAACTCGCGCACCTGCCCGGAGCATCGGCCCATCAACCATGGGATGAACCCGATGGCTACGCACACGACTATCCACGACCCATTGTCGATCACAAAGTAGAACGCGAGGTCGCCTTGGCCGACTACGCCGCTGCCAAAGAAAAGTCCGCGAACTCATAGGCTTAGAGCCATGCAAACGTTGGCCGTGCTCTCCATGAAGGGTGGGGTTGGCAAAACCACCGTCGCTCTGGGATTGGCCAGTGCCGCTTGGCAGCGCGGTGAACGCGTCCTCGTCATTGATCTGGACCCGCAAGGAAATGCCACCATGGGTCTTGGCGTGACCAACCGCGAGTTCACCATGAATGACGTCCTCGCCGACCCACGACCAGGGATCGCGGCCGATGCAATAGTTGACTCCGGCTGGGGTAACCGGGTCCAAGTCCTCGCGGCGGATCGCTCCCTTGAGCATCGCAACACAATCGAAGGTCCACTTTCCTCCCAACGCTTGCGTATTGCCCTGGGTAATCTCCCCCGCCAGTACGACCTAGTTCTCATTGATTGCCCGCCTTCCCTGGGTGAGATGACCCGCAACGCCTTGCACGCTGCAACCGATGCGCTCGTCGTCACCGAACCCGCCTACTTTGCTTTGGCCGGCGCCGAGCAGGCTGTTGAGGCTGTTGATGTCATCCGGCACGCATCCAACCCAATGCTTAATCCCGCACGTATTCTGCTTAACCGGGTCCGCCCTGCGGTCGCCGAACACCGTAATCGCACTGCCGAGTTACGCGAAGCTTTTGGCCCGGTTGTTCTCGACGTTGAAGTTCCCGAGCGAAACGCGATCACCCAGGCCGAATCTGCCGGAATGCCGATCCACGCGTGGGACTCACCCGCCGGGCGTGAACTGGGCACAGTTTTTGACCAAGTAAGTGCAATCATGTCGCCGAGGAAAAGGTTGTGGGGTTAGTCGTGGCTAAAACAGAATTCAATGCAACTCCAAGGCCTGCATTGCGCAAGTCGCTCGACTCGGCCACCCACCCGGTCTTGGAAAGTGGAAATTCCAAGCCAAGACAGATGGGTCAAGAGGGGACACACTTCGGTAATGCGAGTGATTCAGTAAAAGTCCCACGCACCGAAAAACTCGTGGAGATTTGCGTCCTCATTCCCAAGTCACTTCGCAAAAAATTGAAGTCTGAGGCAAAAAATCAAGGTATTACTTTCGATGAATTGATTGTTTTGCGAATTCGCGAATAATTAAGGAATTGGATGTTGGGCGTCGTAACGTAAAAATCCCCTGAATTTTGCTGCGAGCCCGACGGAAAGCCCGATGCACACCAGCCCACCGCTAATGACTGATAACGCTTCGCCGCCGATGGATGCCACAACTCCCGCTTCAACATCCCCCAGGCGTGGGCCACCGGCAACAACGACCGTGTGAACGCCTTGCAATCGGCCCCGGAATTCATCGGGCGTTGCCGCCTGCAGGATCGTCATGCGGAAGATTGCTGAAACGTTGTCCGCAGCTCCCGCGACCGCAAGAAGCACCAGCGAAATTATCAGGGTTCGCGAGAAACCAAATGCAGTAATCGCTGCTCCCCACACGATGATCGAACCCACGATCGCTCGACCTTGCCAGCGAACATTGCCCAGTGGCCCTGAGAAAATCCCCGAGATCAATCCGCCCAAAGCTGGGGCCGCGGCCAACAATCCCAGGGTGAACGCAATATCTTGAGTGCTTCCACCAAACCACAAGGCAGCAATCGCCGGGAACAATGCTCGTGGCATCCCGAACACCATGGCAACGAGATCTTGATAAAAAGTCATTTGCAAATTAATCTTGCCCCGCATGAATTCAAAACCTTCTTTGACCGACTTCCAACCGCGGCTTGCATCAGCCGACTTGGTGGGTGGCAGTTTTGGGAGTCGGTACATGGCGTACGCAACGGCCATAAAAGCAACCACATCAAATAGGTACGGTGCGGTGATCGCCCCCGTCGTTGCGATGAGGAAGCCGCCAATGAGTGGGCCCAGCGTGAATCCCAGATTCCAGGTGATAATCCCTAACGCATTCGCCGCTGGCAGTAACTCCGCCGGGACGATGCGCGGAATAATTGCGTGCCGCGCCGGGTTACCAACGGCGAAAAATGCGGATTGAATGGCTACCACCAGATAAAGAAAACCAACGGATTCAAAATCCAAAAAAGCTTGGGTGAGCAGCAATATTGACGTGAACCACATGCCGACCGCGGTAATGAGTCCGACGGTGCGACGATCAAACGTGTCCGAGAGTGATCCGCCGTATAGCCCAAACCCAACGAGGGGGAGCTTGAATTCGTCAGCTCCCAAATTTGAAGGCCAACCGCCACACTGGCCATCTGCTGGCCGATATTGCTTACTCCGAGGGCTACCCAAATGCGCCGATACGGTGCACTGACCTTGAGTGGTGTGAGGTCAGCAAAGATTCTTGCCACAAACAAAACATACGCAGGAGTTACGGACTCAATCTCGTGAGGTGCCACGAGTTTGAGTCTGTGTGCTGAAATACCAGCCGATCATGTAGCCGTGATTCGCGACCTTGCCAAAACTCAATACGATGGGGAACAACTTGCCAACCACCCCAAAAGTCCGGGACTGGGATGACATCAACCTCGGCAAAGCGTTCAACGCATTGGGCGTATTGGGTGTCAAGGATTTCACGGTTCGGCAGCACTTGGGACTGATGGCTGGCCCATGCACCGATTTGCGATCCCCTAGGCCGCGAGTGGAAGTACTCGGCAACGGCGTCCCGCGCGATCAAAGTTGCCGTGCCAGAAATGATCACCTGCCGGTGCAACTCATACCAAGGAAAGAGCAGCGTAATCGCCGGGTTGGCCGTAATGTCGTTGCTCTTGGCCGATTCCAAGTTGGTAAAGAAACTAAAACCTAGTGGCGAATAGTCCTTGAGCAACACCGTCCGAGCGGAGGGCATAACCTCACCTAGGGCTCCCTGTGACACCGTGCTGACCACCATGGCATTTGCCTCCAAGATCGGGGACTCACGCGCCTCGGCAAACCACAGACCAAACTGCTCAAAAGGATCCGATGCAACCATTTCCTCGGTGAGCACCCCTAGGTCATACGAGATTCGAAGACCACTGACATGCCCTGGCAACTGTTCGTTCACGAGATAATTTCACCATGTTTGGGTCGATACCACCAATCAGGTCGACGAGAATCCAGAATGTGGCGCAGATAAATAAGGTCGTGGTCTCAGCCAATGAGGGCATCGACGCGTGCAAACAATAAACTTGAGGTTCTCAGCCACCCCAGACCAAGGAGACTCACGTGAGCGACATTGTTATTCCAACCGAACTTCTTCCGGCGGATGGGCGATTTGGTAGCGGTCCTTCCAAGGTTCGCAAGGAACAAACTGATGTCTTAGCTCACGTTTGGCGCTCGTACATGGGCACCTCCCACCGGCAAGCAACGGTCCGGAACGAAGTGCAGCGACTGCGCGAGGGCCTGTCAAGCTTTTTCAATCTTCCCGAAGGCTACGAAGTTATTTTGGGCAACGGTGGCTCAACGGCTTTCTGGGACATCGCATCATTTAGTTTGATTCGTGACCGCGCCCAGTTTCTCACCTTCGGTGAATTCGGAGCAAAGTTTGCATCCGGGGCACACAACGCACCCCAACTCGGTGATCAAGATATTCGCACGTCAGAACCCGGCAGCGCACCAGTTTTTGAAGCGGCTGCCGGAATAGATGCTTATTGCACGCCGCATAACGAGACATCCACCGGAGTTGCTTTCACACCCACGCGCGTTATCGGAGCTGATGCTGATTCACTCATGATTATCGATGCAACCTCGGCTGCCGGTGGATTGCACGTCGACGCCACGGAATTCGACACCTACTACTTCGCGCCACAAAAAAGTTTTGGATCCGACGGTGGTTTGTGGTTCGCACTAATGTCACCTGCAGCTATCGCCCGCGCAATCCAGATTAAGGAATCTGGTCGCTGGATTCCTGACTTCTTGGACCTGGTTACAGCGATCGACAACTCACGACTGCAGCAGACCTACAACACTCCAGCACTTGCAACCATTTTCATGATGGCCGAGCAAGTTGATTGGTTTAACTCCAATGGTGGAATGGCGTGGACAACGGCCCGCACCACAGAGTCCTCTGGGCTTCTCTACTCATGGGCGCAAGCAAATGACCTGCTCAACCCATTCGTGAGCGATCCAGCCTTACGCTCGGGTGTCGTGGTGACCATTGATGTTGATGACTCAATCGATGCGACCGTGATCACTCAAGCCCTGCGGGCGAACGGAATCGTTGACACCGAGCCGTACCGCAAACTTGGTCGCAATCAACTCCGCATTGCCGTCTTCCCCGCGGTTGACCCGGCGGATGTCACAGCGCTGATTGCTTCGATTGATTTTGTTATCGCGCAACTTACGTGAGCAAACTAATCGCTTCTCGTCCACATCGAGATAGGCCGACGTGGGCCGGGTACCTGCTTATTACCTCCTACTCCTGGTTTATCTATGGTTTCAGCGCAACGCAAACATTGATCAGAGACGAACAGGAAACTTCCCGCACCGTGTCGGGTCTGCACGCGGTCTCGTTTTCCTTGGGGGGAATCGTCGCGGGACTGATAGCTGCCCGTTTGATTCTGGCCTTCGGCCGCGGAAGATTTCTCACAATGGCGGTAGTCGGCACCACAATTGGAATTCTAATCTACACCGCACCCGGTGGAACTTCCGTCACACTCACAGGTGCATTCGTAGCGTCTTTTTTTGGCTCCTCAATCATTGTCGGTGCCAGTGCATTCCTTTTTGACCACCAGAAAGAAGCTGGGCCAGCGGCAGTCACCGAGGCCAACGCGGTTGCGGCCTTCGGTGGCATTTTGGCGCCACTCGCTATTGGAATTGGTTCATTCATTTTCTTGGGGTGGCGCACGGGTCTTTGGATCCTGTTTGCTGGATTTATCGTCAGCCTGTTATTGATGCGGAAGAGTCCAGACGTTTTCCGTGTTCCCGTTGACGAACAAATCCGTGAAGCCAACAAGGTTCCGTTTCCGCAACGTTTTTGGTGGGCACTTGCCACCCTCTTTCTACTACTCACAACTGAATTCACACTCATCCTGTGGAGCGCCGACCTCCTTCGCGAGAGGGCGGGCTTTGAAGCGGGTGCCGCGGCGGCATCCGTTGCGGCTCTCACGGGTGGCATTTTCCTCGGTCGAGTTTCAGGCTCACGACTGGCCGAATACTTCCCCGTTGATCGAATTCTTAGTTTCGCAATCCTGATCACCTTTGGCGGTTGGTTGGTGGTGTGGCTTTCATCCGTCGCCGCGATCATGATCCTCGGCCTTGTTCTTAGCGGGATCGGGGTTGCCCTTTTCTGGCCATTTGGAATTAGTCGGGTGGTGATGGCATCGGGCGGTCAAAACGACCGGGCGACTGCGTTGTCAACTGTTGCTGGCGCAACTGCCGGTGGTATCGGCCCCTTTGTGCTCGGAGCCATGGCCGACTCCGTGGGAGTTCACACTGCCTTCTTGATGCTTCCCGTTACCTTGCTCGCGGGTTTTTTCCTGATTCGAATAAAGCCGGTCACCAGGATAATTACGCCAACAACAACACCAATGAGCACCACATAATTTATGGATCGACCCTGCACAACGCCCTCCGGAGTTAATCCTTGATTCGGTGTTTGAATCTGTGTTTGAATCTGTGTTTGCACCGGCGCTGGTGTTGAGCCTGTCTCGAGCAGGCTTGGGGCTTGAACGCGCAGAAGTCGGTTGTCCCCCTCACTCGCAATCACGACCGCATTCTCACCAGGCAGCCAGGCGATCGCCTCGCCTTGAGGCTGGGCCGGTAACTGGATTTCTTCCATCAGTTCACCCGCAGGGAGCCCGTTGAGGAATTGGGCGTCAAAATAATCACGCAGCACAAATCCGGTTCCATCGGGTTTCATCGCTCCATCGGTAATTAAACCCGTGGCCGGACCAATCTTTCTAGCAATATTAATTCCGGATTTTTTCAGTTTTTTAGGGAGAGCATAAATCGACCCACCGGCCAATTGCTTGGTGACAATCCACAGTTGTTGTGAGACCGGGTCGGCAAGAATCGTTTCAGCGTTGTGCGGTCGGTCTTCATAGGTAAACCGATACCTTGTTACTTCAGCATTTCTATTGCGGAGCTTTTTTGGTTCTCGAATTTGATAGATGGAAACGTCACTCCACGAGTCTCGGTTGTCACCAATGTCGCCCACCCACAGCACCGGTCTTCCCCGCGCATCTCTACCCATGGCCAAACCTTCAAAGTCTCGTGCAGAAACGCCACTCAAAGTGAGTTCACCGACAACGGCACAGTCGGAAAGCCTTAGTGCATACAGCTTTGCTGCATCACCGGAATCATTGTGAACCCACATAACGCCGGGATGCAATGTTGAGGGCGCCATTCCACTGATTTCGGCCAAACGGGGATCCGCGAATTCACAGATAACCTCAGTTGTTGGTGCCGCCGATGCCGACGCGGGAAGTATGAACACGGCCCCCGCAAGAACCATGGAACTCAGTATCCGGTGAATCGGCTTGTGAATCAGATTGACACTATCGCTGCAACAAATACGCTGCCAATGAGTGCTACCAAAACCACGATGGTCACGATTCGTCGAAATGCGGGCGTCATACCCTGAGTCTAAAGCAATAAAAACGATCGGATGTGCTTGCGTCTATCCTTACCGAATGGCCGCATCCGACTCCAACGCAATTTTGCCGGTTCGAATTGGAACAGCCATTGCCATTTTGGCAACGGCCATCGCTGGATTCACCGGACCAATCTCACCGGGCGAATTAGTCGGTGGCTCAACCGGCCCTCAGGTGTGGTGGTTTGGAGCCGGAATATGTGCCAGCCTGATGGGAATAGTTGGATTGGTTTTCTTGAGGCGACGAGCGCGCCAGCGAGAAATAAATTCTTCGTAGAACTTTTATTCAATACTGGATGAGCCAGCGCGTTCAACCGGAGTGAAGCCGGGGTCGACGGTGCCCGAGTGCGCCCCGCAGCCGAAGCTCAGTGCTACCACTCGACCATCAGCGGGTGAGAAAACATTCGTGCACACCCCAAACGCCTGGCCCAGGGGTCCAGCCAAGGCGCTTTGGAAACCGCAACTACTGCAGGTTGCGGGCGCTAGCCGCGCCATTTCCGTGGCGGGACCAAAGTCGCTGTCACGCCAACGATCCGCTGCCTGTTCGCGGCCAACGACGGAAAGAACCCTTGCCCGACCGAGTCCTAATTCCCAACCGGACATGATGCCGCGGTACTCCTCAACGTAATCGAAGTCTTCATCTACTTCACTTGCAAAAAACTCGGCAAAACCCGCCGCGAGTCTTTCGTCATCAGGATTAACCAAAAGCACGTCCCCGGGACTGAGGTCACCCGGTTGAATTCGCTCACTCCAAGGAAGCCAGGCCGGTGCCAACAGCGAATCCGGTCCCGGCAGTAACACAACATCGGTGAGGGTGACGATGGACTTATTCATCGGGGTTAATGCCATGGTGACGGCCCACTGCCAGCCGACATACGCCTTATTCGTGCAACTGAAAAGGTGGGTGGCCAAATTTTCGGACTCCATGACCATTCCGAGGTGTTCGCCAACGAATGTTGAACTTCCAGCCTCAAGGATTGCCGCGGCTTTTGCTAGTTCGAATGCCTTGGCCAACGTGGGGTCCACTGTGAGACCTGGTGCCTGCGAGGCAAGGGCTTGGGCTGACAGTTGCGTGCTCACCAGCCAATACTCTCCCATGAGACGTTCGGTCGGGAACAGCGGGTAATGTCACCGCCATGACTTCACATATTCGCAAAGGCGCCGTCCTCGCTGCCTTCACCATCGCAACCCTGCTGGTGTTGACCGGTTGCATGAAGCCGATGCCCGGGGCGACCGTCTTCTCGGGAAGTAATAGCCAGCACCGACAAGCGACCTGTTGGGCATTTGACTCCGAAGAACTCGGCGCTGGGGACTGTGCTCAGGACTTGATTGCTCAGGCAGCCGAAGGAGACGCCGTCTCGGTCGTCTCGGTCTTCCCCGGGGACATTGTTGGAATCAGTGTCGAACCGGTCGTTGCCGAAACAGGCTGGTTTGTCGTGCTCGGCGATCAACGGATGAACGTCGACCCAATTACGACCTACTACCACCGATTCACGTTCCCGGAAACCCTCGAGATTCCCGCTGAGGGAATCCTGTTGCAGATAGTTGCCAGTACCGGCGTTGGTGCGCGTGGAATTTGGGTCTTCAAATTGGATCAAGCAAGTTAAGGAGCAGCAATGTTCGCAGTTTATGCACATTCGGTTGACCCCGAGAATCCACTTGACGCATTAGGTGTTGGTGAAATATCTGAGCCAGCGACTCCATCGGACTGGGTGACGGTACATGTAAAAAGTGCCAGCTTGAATCACCATGATGTCTGGTCACTTAAAGGCCAAGCACTCAAAGCCGATCGAGTACCGATGATCTTGGGGAGCGACGCAGCCGGCGTGACCGACGACGGACGCGAAGTTGTCGTCCATGCGGTGATCGGTGACTCCCACAATCCAGGTGGGAAAGTTTTTGACGAAACACTTGATCCACGCCGTTCATTATTGAGCGAGTTGTACCCGGGGACATTGGCGCAGCGAGTTCGGGTACCCGCACAGAATCTGTTGGACAAACCGGCGTCATTGAGTTTTGAGGAGGCCGCCTGCCTTCCGACCGCCTACCTCACCGCTTACCGAATGTTGGCGAAACGCTCCAATACGAGAGCAGGAGATACCGTCCTGATTCAAGGCGCAGGCGGAGGAGTTGCAACCGCGGCGATTGTCTTAGCCAAAGCACTCGGTCTCCATGTGTGGGCAACCTCGCGCGATGACGAGAAACGAGCAGCCGCACAGAAACTCGGAGCAGACCAGGTATTTGAATCAAACGCCAAACTTCCCGGCAAGGTTGATGCCGTCATCGAAACCGTCGGCGAGGCAACCTGGGCGCATTCACTGCGGTCGTTGCGACCCGGAGGCACAATTGTGGTCTCTGGGGCAACCAGTGGATCAATGCCACCGGCAGATCTTAACCGAGTGTTTTTCCTGCAATTAACAATCAATGGTTCGACCATGGGCTCACGCAGTGACTTCGTTGAGTTGCTCGAGTTGTTGGACCGAACGAAAACAAAGCCGGTCATTGATCGGACTCTGCCAATCGCAGACGCACGAGTTGCCTTTGAGTCAATGCTGCACGGCAATGTGCACGGCAAATTGGTACTGAATATCTGAGTTAGATATCTAGATCGTCAGCTACAGCACGCAAAACTAACGCGGTCTTTTGAGCCATGACGTCCGTTGGATATTTGCCACGGCGCAACTGATTGCTCACACTGTCGAGCAACTTAATCACGTCTTCCAACATGATCGCCATGTCGTCGGCCTTCTTGCGGTGGCCTTTGACAACCGAAGCGGGTTCACTCAGAATTGTGACCGTCAATGCCTGCTTACCACGGCGTCCGTCAACAATCCCGAAATCCAATTTCGTACCTGGCTTGAGAGCGGTCACACCGGCAGGGAGCGTCGAGACGTGAACGAATACGTCATCGCCTTCATCGCTTGAAATAAAGCCGAAGCCTTTTTCAGCGTCGTACCATTTAACTGTTCCTGTAGGCACGGCTCGCCCCACTCTCTCCATATTGCGCAACTAGCTTGCAAGTCTGACTTTAAGCCCAAACCCGTCCGCGGCTGCCACCCCCCTTTGGAGTGTCCTCAAGGTTAGCGCAGGCTGGGTTTGGTTCCGGATCTGGAGGTCTGGCCACGAGGCCCTAGGCTAAGCCAATGCCCGAAACCTCAGGAAGCGCCAAAGTCGCGCGAGCGCAGCGGGTAATCAAAATCGGGGCGATTCTCACCGTCATTGGAATTGTCCTTTCCCTGATCGCAATTTTGCCCCTGGTCAGTGACATCGAACTTTCCAGCGCCTGGTGGTTTTTATCGATGACCACCGGGATTGGCCTGGCCACAGTGATCGCCGGGCTCACCATGTCCGCACGATCCCGATCCAGTCGATCGAGTCGATCGGGATCTACCCCGCCCACCGAGTCGATGCCCACCGAGTCGATGCCCACATGAGCAGTAGTCGTCCACGCAGCCTCGCCGATTCCTTGCGCGGCCGCAGTGAAGTTGAACTCACCGACCTTTTCTTGGGTCGCCCTGATCTTGCTCACCCTGCGCCCGCTGACATTTCAAGTCTGGCGCGCCGGGCGACGGCGACACCGTCCGTGAGCCGCACTCTCGACATTTTGTCCGCTCCGCAATTACATGTGCTTTTCACCTTGCGCGAAAATTCGATGAGCAGTGACGAACTGTTCGCATCTGTTGATCCCCTTGTCGCGGCAAACCTGAATGCAGAAATTGAAGTCCTGCTCAAATTGGGTTTGGTGTGGGGGCTACCCGACTCATTGAGCGCGGTCACATCAGTTCGCGACACCCTGTCCGAGGGCTACCCCGACGCGCTTTTGATCCCGATGATTCCTGAATCGGCCGGCACTACACCAAAACAGGACTTACAGCTTCAAGCCGGCCTCGCCGCTCACACTTTCATGTCACTCGCGCACGACGCGCTCTACATTTTTCGAACGGCTCCCCTGACCGCACTTCGCTCCGGCGGCATAGCAACCAAAGACGTTGATCAATTGGCAAAGTTTCTCGCGATCCCCATCAATGAAGCCTGCTTGCTCATCGAGGTGCTGTATCACGCTGGCCTCATCGCGTTAACGACTTCATTGCAATGGGAGGTCACAACGAAATACGTTGCGTGGCGGAATAAGTCAAAAGAGTCTCAGTGGGTTGCCCTCATGCAGGCCTGGCTGGACTTACCGCTTCTGGGAAGTGAAGGCAATAAGCCACTTTCTGGGACGGGTGAATCACCCACCGTGGGCGTGATGCGTTGGCAGACACTTCGCACCCTGCAATGGTGGAATGAAAATACTGATGCCTCTGCCACCAAGAACTGGAAACTATTCGCAAAAGCACTCGATCACTTCTACCCGCGGCGGCGGGGATCTCGCCGCGAAGAGGTTGCCAAAGTGACTCTGCGCGAAGCCGAGTGGGTTGGAATCGCACACGGCGAAATTCTGAGTGAAGCCGGGAGCGGAATCACCGCGGACAACGCACCCGCGGCCGGATCAAGTCTCAAACTTCCAACGGAAGTAACTGAGTTTTTGATTCAAGGAGATTTAACCGTCATTGCAGCAGGACCCCTTCCTCTGGACGTAGGCGAGAAACTTCATGCAATCGCAGACATTGAAAGTCGCGGAGCCGCGAGCGTCTACCGGTTCAGTGCCGACACGATTGATCGCGGTATGCAATCAGGATGGAAATCACAAGACTTCACCGACTTTTTTGGGCAATGGGTAAAAGGAGCAATCCCCCAGCCCTTGACCTACTTGATCGAAAATGCAATCGAAGTCGAACTTGATGACTTTGAAACCAAACCAAGGGCCGCAACCGCCGCGCGCCTTGGCCGTCACTCACGCCGGATCACCGAGCGTGAGGCCCAAAGAATTGCGAGCGCACTCCTTAAAGGCGAGATCACCGAAGCTCGACTAGCCGAACCAGAGGAGGTGTTCTCACTCAATACATCCGCATTAATCTCACTTCTTAAAAGCGCCCAAGAGCATCACACCGGCGTTTGGATCGGTTACGCGGAAGCCGATGGAAGGACGAGTACGCAAATTGTTGAACCAATCCGCATGGGGGACGGCACCATGACAGCCTTCGATCACGGAAGTGCCAATGTTCGAACGTTTGCCATCTCACGAATCAGCGGGATCGCGCCGGCTCAAATGAATGAATTGAATAATTAAAGTTCAATCAATTCGGTTGCAGTTGACATCCCCGCGAGATTCGAGGCAATGGGTTCAACACCGATACCCGGTCCCGTTGGCACCTGGAGTTGACCGTTGTCGAGAACAAATGGTTCGGTAACGTCTTCTTTGTAATATCGATTCGAGGCACTGGTATCGCCGGGAAGCGTAAATCCTGGCAGCGCCGCTAAGGCAATATTTGCAGCCCGCCCAATGCCGGTCTCGAGCATCCCTCCGCACCACACCGGGATACTTTTTTCGACACACAAATTATGAATATCCCTCGCCGCCAGGAATCCACCGACACGACCCGGCTTTATATTAATTATTGTTGTGGCCCCAAATTCGATAGCACTCTCCGCAGACTCGACCGAAAGAATTGACTCGTCCAAACAAATTGGCGTTGACACAACGGAGGCAATCAAGGTGTGCCCCAAAAGATCATCTTCCGGCAAGGGCTGCTCGATCAGAAGTAGATTGAATTCGTCAAACTTCGCCAAATGTTCGGCGTCGCTTCTGCGGTACGCCTGATTCGCATCGACTTGCAATGGGATTTCTGGCCACTGCGAACGGACCGCCCGCAAGGCATCAAGATCCCAACCAGGTTCAACTTTCAATTTTATTCGGAGGTATCCCTGGTCAACGTATTGTCCAACTTCGGTCATTAGGTCCTCGATTGAATCGGGAATTCCAACACTCACCCCGCAGTCAACCCGGTCACGAGCGACTCCTAAAAACTCACCTAGCGAAAGGTTGCGCTCCCTTAACCATAGGTCGAGCAGTGCCGTCTCAACAGCACTCTTGGCCATTGGGTTTCCCTGCATGACCGCTAAAGCCGAGCGGACAGAATCTGGCGCTGGCGTTCCGCCACGTTCACCCTGAGCAAGTAGTGGAGAAAGCGTTGGGAGGAGGAACTCGCGCATAACGTTGATCGCACCGCGCGTGTATTCGGCGCTGTAGCCCGGCCACGCCATGGTGACGCATTCGCCCCAACCGCTTACTCCGGAATCATTCACCGCCTCAACGAGCACCACATCTCGGATACTTTGCGAACCAAAACTCGTGCGAAATGGGCGAACGAGCGGAATCTCAAGGCTGTGGATGATAAACGTAAAACTCATAGGGTCACGTTAACCACCGGCCAGCAGATCGTCGAGCACGTAGTCACCATTTTTTGTCACACCAATGATTTCTCGTCCCGCCGCAAACTCCCGCATCAAGTTCTCGCGCATTCGGTGGCGCCACTCTCGAGCCGCTTTCGGATCGCTAGCCCTTAGCGCAACGATGTCCGCAGGCGTCTCCACCACAACCTGACTCTCACCCAATTGCATAATCGGCCCCAATTCACCCTGAGCAGCTGCCCGGGCCCGTTCACCTGTCAAATCCCACCAGGCAAACACCCGGTCAGATTCTTCACCTACATTTATTGCATCCGTCATTGCGCCATAAAAGTTCGGCTCGTAACCGCGAACACTGACACCAAGGTTCACCAGATTAAGTTTGGCGTTGCGCGCAACCAGAGGATCAAATGTCCAGATAATGGTGTCAATAAGGTGACTCATAGCCCACCAACGTTGATGCGCCTTGATCATCGTGCCGATCCGACGATTGCGGTACGGCTCGAGCACCCCGGTCATGTGTGAGTGCAGGTGAATTCGCGGACCTGATTCGCTGTGGTGCACACCCACTATCGCAAGTGCTGCGGCAATTGGTTCATTACCTATATATGCAGCAGCGCAGTACCCACCCGAATGAGTAATTGCGCGCAACAAATTCGGAGGAACCTGCGTCCCACCTCCGATCGGTGGCCAGACCAGATCAAATATTTTCGCGGCGTCGCCGATCTCCGATGCCACCTCAAGTGAACGAATCTCAATTCCATTGTGGGAGCCAGTTTTTTCCCATGATATTGCTGCTTCGGCAATGAGCTCCGGGGCGATTAAGTCCGGGGCGCTCAATTTGGAAGCATCCAAATCTGAGGCAATATGCTCAAGCATCTGTTAACCGTACCGACCACCATCACGTTATGTCACGAGGAGTTCCCATGCCGGCACAATCCAACCTTCCGGCGATGCTGCGCACACTTCAATCACTCGTTGAATGTGAATCCCCAACCAGCGATCTTGAAGCCGCGCATGCGCTCACCCAACTCGCGCAGAAGCTCGCAGACGACTGGCTGCCCACCTCCGCCAGGGTGGAAATTCACGGCGGTCGTCCAATCTGGCGCTGGGGACCGGACCAACCTGACATCTTGCTACTGGGGCACCTTGACACCGTGTGGCCAATCGGAACCCTTGAAACCATCCCATTCGCCATCACTGGTGACCGCATCACCGGCCCAGGCGTCTTCGACATGAAAGCCGGTGTTGTGCAGGGGTGGGCTGCTATCAAAGACTCCGGACTCTCAGAAGTTGACGGTGTTGGCATGCTGCTCACCTCAGATGAAGAGACCGGATCTTTCGCTTCACGCGCACTTATAACGTCCTCGATCAAAAATGCCAGGGCCGTCATTGTTCTCGAGCCTTCACTCAAAGGCGCACTGAAGACGAGCCGGAAAGGCACCTCCAATTATCTCCTGCGATTCCACGGTGTTGCAGCACACGCTGGGCTTGATCCCGATCGCGGCGTCAATTCACTCATGGCCGCCGCTGAGTTCATTTTGGCAACACAACTTTGGGGCAGCAAGGAACGCGAAACCTCTGTCACTCCCACCGTCAGCAAGTCCGGGACAACAACAAACACCGTTCCCAATCTGGCCGAAGTCCATGTTGATGTACGCGCCTGGAATAGAACGGAGCAGGAGCGCGTTGACCATCTCGTGCGGAGTTTCGCTTCGACTATTCCCGTCTCAATTCAGATTATTGGTGGAATCGACCGCCCGGCAATGGAATCAGCGATGAGCGCAGACCTCTTCACCCTCGCCCAAAGAATCAATCGCGAATTGGGTTACCCCGACCTAACCGAATGCGCCGTGGGCGGGGCAAGCGACGGCAATCTGACTGCCGCCGCCGGCATTCCCACAATCGACGGCATGGGCGCCGTGGGTGACGGCGCCCACGCAGACTTCGAATGGGTATCAGCGAGCGCGATGTCTTTTCGGGCCGAGCTGCTCCAGAAAATATTGCATGGACTCCTCGACCACGGCATCAGACCACAGGCTCTCGGTGGCGGGTCCCAATAGTCCTGCCATGACAAAGGAGTTAACACGTCGCGTCGGCAAATAATACCCACGCGTAGTGATGGTGAGCGCCACACGGTTGCGTTCCACGGCCACCGCCGGCTGGTTCGGATCTGCACAAGGGTCCCACACCACCACTAGGCTCAAAGCCCGTTAGAATTGCGAGTTCATCCATTTCGACCCGAGAGCAGGACATGACCGACGGACCCTTAATTGTTCAAAGCGACAAAACAATGCTGCTCGAAGTTGATCATCCCGATTCTGCCGCCTGCCGAAAAGCGATCGCGCCTTTTGCTGAACTCGAGCGCGCCCCCGAACATATTCACACCTATCGACTCACGCCATTGGGCCTATGGAATGCCCGGGCAGCGGGACACGATGCCGAAAGTGTCATCGACACCCTCATTCGATACTCGCGCTACTCGGTTTCAAACTCACTTCTGATCGACATCGCCGAAACTATGTCACGGTATGGCCGACTACAGATTAATAGTGATCCAGCGAACGGTTTGGTTCTGCAGGCCCTCGACGTTGCCGTACTCGAAGAGGTGCTCAAGAGCAAGAAAGTCGCACCTCTCCTTGGGGCGCGGATTGATGAAACCACGGTCGTGGTTCACCCTAGTGAGCGCGGTCACCTCAAACAAGCACTCGTAAAACTGGGTTGGCCGGCCGAAGACGTTGCCGGTTATGTCGACGGCGAGCGGCATGCGATATCGCTTAAAACAGATTGGGAGGCGCGCGAGTATCAAATACATGCTGCCGACGGTTTCTGGCACGGTGGTTCCGGTGTTGTCGTCCTGCCCTGTGGCGCGGGTAAGACACTCGTAGGCGCGCTAGCCATGTATCGAGCCCAGGCAACCACCTTGATCCTGGTGACAAATACGGTCAGCGCTCGACAGTGGAGAGATGAGCTGCTTAAGCGCACCATGTTGACAGCTGATGAAATAGGCGAATACTCGGGCGCTAAAAAAGAGATTCGTCCAATAACAATTGCGACTTATCAAGTTATGACGACAAAACGGCAAGGCATCTACACCCATTTGGAAGTATTTGATTCACGCGATTGGGGCCTCATTATTTATGATGAAGTTCATTTACTTCCCGCACCAATCTTTAGGTTCACCGCGGATATTCAATCTCGCCGTCGTCTTGGCTTAACGGCAACTCTGGTACGCGAGGATGGTCGCGAGTCCGATGTGTTTTCACTTATTGGCCCAAAGCGCTACGACGCACCGTGGAAAGAAATTGAAAATCAGGGTTACATCGCCCCAGCAGACTGTGTTGAAGTTCGCGTCACGATGCCCGAGCCTGACCGGATGGCTTATGCAGTGGCCGAGCAAGAAGACAAATACCGCATGGCGGCGAGCGCTGCTGAAAAGATCGAGATCGTCGAACGACTCGTCCACAAACACGAGGGTGAACAGACTTTGGTGATCGGCCAATTCCTTGACCAATTGGCTGAGCTGGGTGAACACCTAGGCGCACCAGTTATCACCGGCGCAACGAGTGTAAAAGAACGGGAACGCCTCTACCAACAGTTCCGAATTGGTGAAATCAATCTCCTTGTTGTGAGCAAGGTCGCTAACTTTTCTATCGATCTCCCCGAGGCCACCGTCGCCATTCAGGTCAGTGGATCGTTTGGGTCACGCCAGGAAGAGGCTCAGCGACTCGGGAGAATTCTGCGGCCAAAGTTCGACGGGCGGACCGCACATTTCTATTCGGTAGTTACCCGGGACACGCTGGACGCTGATTTCGCCCAACACCGGCAACGCTTCTTGGCCGAGCAGGGTTACTCCTATCGAATTATCGACTCCGCCGAACTGACAGCGGGCAGTTAGCGGCGAACTTCGGATGTCATTATGACATCTGATTCAGGATTCCATTTGGCAACAATTGCATCGTAAAAACCGCCAGTCACTTGAAGTTCACCTTCAGATTGTGATGCGATACAAGACCCATAGGCACTGTCGGAGATCAAAAATGTGAATGTCTCTGCGTCGGAGTAAGCAGCCTTAGTCAGATCCCGATACCGATACCGAGGACACCACGATTTCGGGAAGGTTGGCCTTAACGCAGTCCGAATTATGCCGCGGACATAAACATGGACTTACGGCTATCGATCACTTTGAGGCCGCAAGAACCGCGTACGTTAATCATCAGGATTAATCATGAGGGTTAATCATGAATGTGGCTCGGACGCGACCACTGAAACTCCAGCGGAATCCGGTTGAAAATTACTCTCATTCGGTAGAAACTTCAGGACGGACCCATTCCTCAAAAGGTTGGTATATCTGGTGGGTCGGTTGTGCTTATCGGGTCTGCTGGCTTGGGTTCGGTGATGGGTTCGGTGATGGGTTCGGGGTAGTGGTGGTAGGTGAGTCCCTGGGGGCTGCGCCAAGTGCATGATCCGTTGGGTTTACTGTCGCTGAGTTCCCATCCGCCGTGGGTTTTGAGTTGGTGGTGACGCACACACAACGCCCCCAGGTTTCCCACGTCACTGCCCCCACCCTCGTCCCAGGGGATCACGTGATCGATGTGGCAACGGGTCGCGGCCGCGGTACAGCCAGGGAAACGACAGGAGCCGTCGCGGGCGATGATCATTGCACGCAGCGCACCGGTGATTTGGTAACGCCGCCGGCCCACATCAAGAACATGACCAGAATCGCTGACTGCAACTGGTCGGGCAAATACTTTCACGGCCGGGTCGGTGAGAAGCTGCCCGAAATCACAACCAGTCGAATCAACATGTAGCCGCGAGCCCAGCTTGCTGTCAAGTTCGGTGATGGGTACGGTCAGGTCAACAGTGATGTTTACGGCAATAGGGGTGGGGCAACTGACGTCGGGATTGACGTCGGGATTGGGATGGCTGTTGGGTGCACCAAAGACCAGGGCGGCAAGGGCTTCACTGCGACGCACACCGATGTTGGCATCACATGCACCGGTGATGCCGGGGTGGGTGATCGCTGCGTTGATTGCGCCCATGATCGCGTTCGCAGTAAAAGTGTCTAACCGGGCAATCAGGGTTGACAGCCCGTCCACATCGGGTGTTACATACACGTCACGGTGGCGCCGGGCGGCAGCTCGACGGCGGGCTTGGCCGCAGGCGTCGATACTGTCAATACACCTGTTGGCTTTTGTCTTCGTGCGCGTGAAACCCTGACACCGGGCGGTAGGCAAAACCCGCCCCTGCAAAGCGAGACAATCCGCATCAAAAGCCACTTGCGCTAGGACTTCAGCGAGCTGGTTCTCAGGTGAGTCTGTAAGCGTGAGGTTATGAATCGCCCGTTCAAGCTCGCTCCACGTGG
>Ga0209284_10003400_pt1 | contig 19679 bp, 8 predicted proteins | sample FRY03_FD_187211 | JGI IMG/M metagenome (GOLD analysis project Ga0209284, IMG submission 187211) | Freshwater microbial communities from Lake Fryxell liftoff mats and glacier meltwater in Antarctica - FRY-03 (SPAdes) (version 2) | ecosystem: Environmental > Aquatic > Freshwater > Ice > Glacier... | reverse complement strand
TGATACAGCAGCTATTTATGGCAATGAATCAGATATCGGAATTGCATTGAAAGATTCAAAAGTTGACTTTAATGATATATTCGTAACTACAAAAGTTTGGAACACAGACCAAGGCTACGAATCTACTCTAAAAGCTCTCGATACAAGTTTGACAAATTTAGGAATGGATTATGTTGATTTATATCTTGTTCATTGGCCCCTTCCCGAAAAAAGATTAGATACTTGGAAGGCAATGATTAAAATTTATGAAATGGGGAAAGCAAGGTCAATTGGAATAAGTAACTATACCGAAAAGCATATTGATGAGTTATTAAAAGACTCGCCAATTGTGCCAGTAATTAATCAAGTTGAAATGACGCCTTATCTGTATCAAAAAAAATTAGCTGAGCATTGTCTGAATAATAGAATTCAAATTGAGTCTTATAGTCCCTTTGCTCAAGGAAAAAAAATAAATGAACCAAAATTAGTTGCATTAGCTCAAAAGTACGACAGAACTCCTGGGCAAATGCTCGTTAAGTGGTCTCTTGAACATAACTTTATAGTATTGCCAAAGTCTGTAACGCCAAGCAGAATCAAAGAAAATGCTGACGTTTTTGACTTTAATATTACAAAAGAAGACCTTGATTATATGGACACTTGGAATGAAGATTTTAGAGTAGCTTGGAATCCATATAATTTAGATAGTTAAGTTATAAATATTACTAAAATTAAAATTAATAAATTTCTATAACAAATTAAATAATTATCCTTAAATAATTATAAAAATAATATCTTAAAGGTGATAAAATGAATGAAAACAGAAGAAGTTTTCTAAAAAGTTCTATGGGTGCGGTGGCACTGGTAGGAATTTCTGTATTCGGAGGCAGTATTATAAGCTCTTGCGGTGGAGAAAAAGCACCAGATTGTAATGACTTATCAGCTCTTACAGCTGACGAAAAAAAGTTGCGTGAAAACTATAAATATGTAGTGAATTCTAAAGAAGCGGGCAAGCAATGTTCTAACTGTCAACTTTACAATGCACCTGCTACAGAAAAAGACTGTGGTGGTTGCCAATTATTTAAAGGTCCTGTCACAAAAGAAGGTTACTGTATTTCTTGGGCATTGAAACAAGCATAATATCTACGTTAAACTAACAATTACAAATTTTTAGTTTTGCATAAAATTAGTATAAAAAAAAGTAGCAGTAATATTACTGCTATTTTTGTTAAATCTACTAAATTCATCTATTTACTTAATTCTGATTTCAGTTTGTTAATTAATGGTATTGGAGTTGGGTCAATATTATTTAACATTGCCAAATAAAAACTAATCCAATCACCAAGATAAATCAAATCAAACATCCTTGCTAATAAACCATCTGCGTGGCTCTGAATTACCAAAATATTGTAGTTGGCTTCCTTTAAAATATCCTCAAATACTTCAAATCTCTTTAACACTCTCTGATGATATTCTTTATCCACCAAAAACAAGAACGAAAGATTTTCAACAACTACTTCAGGGAATTTGAATGAATTAATTTCATTATGATTCATCTCTGGCAAAAACCCACCATAAGCTAAGTTTTTGCTATTCTCTTGGAATTGACCTCTCCACCTATAATTAATCGTATTCAATAAATTATCCGATGAGTAAATCATAATTTGTTTTTTGTACAAACTCATAGCAATTTGATAAGGTGCATTTGCTTCATTTTCCATTGAATAATATTCTGCATTTGCTTCAATTAATTGTATCAATTCCTTGATTTCGGTAAATATACTTTGTTCAAAATTCTTATCATCTTTCACACTTGTTAATAAATTTAGTTTGATTAATGTGTAAAGTTGTACAAAAAAACTATAACCCAATGCTAATCTTGGCTGATAACCGCCTGGCATAAGTATATGATTTAGATTATTAGATCTCGCAATATCCAATAATTCTCCACCAGTTGAGATACAAATTATATTTTTAGTGATTTCCAATGCCAACTTCACAGAACACAAAGTCTCTTCTGTATTACCAGAATACGATACAGCTAAAATTAAATATGAATCATCAATATAAGACGGCAATTCATAATTTCTAACTATAGTTATTTGACCAGCAAATTTCCTTGCCTCAAGATAACTTTTTATCAGGTCTCCACCAATTGCAGAACCACCCATACCTAAAATAGCGATGTTTTTGGTCTTACTTACATTTTCTAAAGTTAAATCATCAAAACTGATTTGTTCACCAATCTCTATAGCTTCTTTTATTTGTTTATGAAAATTTACTAAAATATCAAAAACATTCCCACTATCAATTTTATTTTTTCTATTAAATAGTTCTTGTAATATTGTTTTATTTTCCACGTTTCTAAGTTAATCAAGTAAAATAAATAAATAAAATCATCATTTAAACTAAATGAATAACGTAAAATTAATACAATACTTGTAAATTAGTGTTTTTAAACTTTATTCTTTTCATTTTTGAATTATTTTTATCTTTAATTTGTTAATTAAGTAATCAAAATTCAAAATAATATAAATTTAAAATATATTAAATTATATCAAATTATATCTACTACAATGAATAATCGCAGAAACTTTTTAAAAAATAGCATTTTGACTGGAATTGGATTTTATGGCTTAAAGCTTTATGCCAATGGTTCAGAAAATAATACTGCAAATCTAAACTCAAACCTTAGTGCAGAACTAAATGAAAATTATACAAAATCCAGAAATTATCTCAATCTGTTGGATACGGGGATTTAATCAAAGACCCAAATGGTATTATAGATTTACCTAAAGGATTTGAATATAGAATAATTTCTGAAACTGGAAATATAATGAGTGATGGGCTCACTGTTCCAAGTAAAATGGACGGAATGGCAACATTTAATGTAAACGGCAAAGAAGTAATAATCAGAAACCACGAAATTGACTCATCAACTTTTGGCGAAGGTGCTTTTGGTAAAAATAATGTACTTTTAAACAAAATAGATAGAAATCTAATTTATGATAATGGAATTTCAAATATAGTCGCTCTCGGAGGTACAACTACTATAGTCTATGACACCAAAAATCAAGTAATTGAGCAGGAATTTTTATCATTAGTTGGTACTTTGAGAAATTGTGCTGGTGGTCCAACCCCTTGGAATTCTTGGATTAGCTGCGAAGAAACTACTGTTGTCAAAAGCGATATTCATCAACAAAATCACGGATATAATTTTGAAGTAAAAGCAACAACCACTCCTTATATTAATGAACCTATTCCACTAAAAGATATGGGTAGATTTAATCACGAAGCAGTATGTGTTGACCCCAAAACGTCTGTTATCTATCAAACCGAAGATGCTTATGATGGAATGATTTATAGATTTTTGCCTAATCAAAAAGAACAATTACAAAAAGGCGGGAAATTACAAATATTATCTATAAAAGGTGAAAAAAGCTTTGATACTCGGAATTGGGGTAAATTATCTAATGGAAATGTAACAGAAATAAATAAAAAATATAACGTAGAGTGGTTAGATATTGATAATGTTGACCCAACAGAAGATGATCTGAGGTTAAGAGGATTTGAAATTGGTGGAGCAAAATTTGCAAGAGGTGAGGGTATGTGGTTTGGAGATAACGAATTATACTTTGCTTGTACTAATGGCGGTAAATCTAAGTTAGGACAAGTATTTAGATATATACCAAGTGAATTTGAAGGCACAACTAAAGAAAAAGACTTTCCACCAACCTTAGAACTATTTATCGAATCAGGTAACAAAGATATTATTACAAATTGTGATAATCTGACTGTATCTCCTTGGGGTGATGTAGTTATGTGTGAAGATACTGAATCGCCAAGAATTATTGGTATTAATGCCATAGGCGAAATTTATCACATAGCACATAATACAAAATACCCATCAGAGTTTGCAGGAGTATGCTTCTCTACCGATGGCTCAACTCTTTTTGTAAATATCCAACATAGTGGCAAAACTGTTGCTATTACTGGTCCTTGGAGAAAGTCCTAAATTTTGCTTTTGACCAATAAAAAATAAAAATTGATTTTTATATTTACATTTTGTATTAAATTATTATTTTGCATTACATTTTAAGTAATTTTTAAATAAAGTGTAATTATAATAAATTTATTGAAAAATATAAAATTAATTATTATATCTATAGTTCTTATTCTCATAAGGACAAATGATGGTATATTGTCACAAACTATCTCTCAAAACTTCATTCAAATTCCAAGTGCCGTTGGAAAATCAAACTTACTAAAATTTAATCTCCACCAAAATCCAAGTCAAATCTTAAATGACCAAAATAATAGTTTGTCTATTACAAATTATCCCAGTATTTTTGGATTAGATGATTTGCTGATGAATAATATAAATTACATCCAAAAAATTGATTCCAACATCAAATTCAACATTTCTATAAGTAATATAGGTAATGAAAATTTTAACCAATTTGCTTTGATTGGCTCTTTGGCAACTAAATTTAAAAGTATAAAATTATCTGCTTCTGTTGAATTTGAGAACAACAGAATCAAAAACTTTAATAATGATAATTATCTTGGTATTAACTTAGCTTCTATTATTACAATTAATGAAAACATTGACTTTGGAATTGCACTCACCAATATAAACAGAGATTATTTTGGTCAAAATAAAGCAAATAGCACAAATCAGAATCCAATTCAAATTCTAACTCAAAATATTCATCAAAGAATAATTTTTGGAACTGGTGTAACTTTAACCGATAAAATACTCTGTGATTTGGATATTATAGTAAATTTAGAAAGAAATACCTCACTAAATTTTGGCTCTCTTTATAAATTATATGATAATTTTAATGTTGGTGTCGCTTTTTCGACTAATCCACAAATTATAGAACTTAGAACTAATTATATCGTTAGCAATAATTTTGATATCAATATTAATTTCAACAAAAGAAATGAGTTGGGTTATATATTCATTTTAGCACTTAATTATAACTGGTATTAATATGAATATAATTAAGATAAATAAAATTATGAGATTAAATTTATTATGTTTTTTAAAGGTATTCTTAATATTATCAGTATTAAATATTAATCTACTCTATTCTAAAGAGAACTCTAATAACGATACTTTAAATATTATTTCTAATACTAATTCAATTAATTTAGATACCACTTCGATAGCACCGTTATTTGATACTCAATTTGAGCCATTTCTTGAGTTCAATACAAGAAGGTCAAATTTGACACCGATTGCAGATGAAATAATTGAATTTGAAAATGAAATTTATATACAAAATTCAAATTCTAATTCTAAAAATATTTCTAAAAATAATTCAAGTAATCTATTTGACTTACCGGCAATAGATATATTTACAGCCAATAAGTTACAGCAATTTATAAATGATAATTTGTTCGAAAATATCAATATCTTTATCGACAGCATTGAATCTAATCTAAATCTAAATTCCGGACAAAAGCAAATAATATTTAATAAAATAGAGAACTTAAAAAATAGAAATAATCTAACAAACAAAGACACAAAACTAAATTTTATAATTCGTAATCAAACAAGATTTGGTCAAATTTCTGGTATCGAAGAAGGCAAGTTTGCTGGTAACGAATTAGATATTTTCCAAAGATTAAATCTAAAACAAAGAATTTCAGACAAACAATCACTAAACTTGATGCTACAAACAAAAAAAGATTTGGGCGAAGAAAATATAAATGAATTTAATAGTTACTCCATAAAATATATAAATAGCCATTCTAATTTTTTATCTAATTCAAATTTCAACAATCTAAAAATCATAGTAGGGGACTTTGTACCAAAAGTTGGATTTGGTAGTGTGTTTTGGACTTCTTTTGCTGCCACAAAAGGAAGTGAAGTAATTTCGCCTACTTTATCTTTTTCGAAGACTACTGACCAAAATACATCTACAATTGATTTTAATAAGTTTAGAGGTGTATTGGGAGAATATTCTATTGATTTAAGCAATAATATTACAAATAATGTTACAAATAATTCAACTAATTCAAAGAAAGTACTAAAATTATTATTTTGGTATGCAGACAATAATAAAGCTTCTACAATCAATGAATTAAATGAAGTAACTTCTATTGCAATCTCTCCAAGTTTCAGAACAGCAAATGAAATCTCAAAAAAAAATAATCTAAATGAAAAGAATATTACTGCTAATATTGAATATTCAATTACAAACAATAATAACAACAATAATTACAACAATATTTTTGGTGTTTTAGTTACCAATTTCAATTATGACAAAGCATTAAACCCTACTTCAAGTATTTATTTCAAAACTACAAATACTAATAGCAATAATGTTAACTCCTCCAACTCTTTAAACTCAATAAATCTTTACTCTATTTATAATCTATATACAAAAGATAAATTTTCATTTGGTACTGAAATTGCATTAGATGATAATATTAATTATACCAGCAAAATCTCATCTCAATATTATGATAAAGACTTTGTATTTTCAAATCAATTAAGAGTATCAAGTCCAGAATTTAGGTCAATGTACGGTTATAATTTTGGAGAAATTGGCAACTTAGGTAATCAAATTAGTTATTATAACGGAATTGAATACAAAGGATTCAAAAATATTAAATTCTATAATTATTTTGAATATTATTCTACAATTAATAAAATCAACTCATTGCCTAATAAACAAATTGGATTAGATGTGTTTTTGGAGACTGAGTATAAATTTAGCAAAGATTTGAAATTAATCAATAGATTAAAGTATGAACAAAAGAAAGAAGCTGCAAATATTGACAACTATAATCAAAGAGTAATATTTGATAGAACTAAATTTGATTTTAGATTAGAGTTACACCATAATATTGATAATAATAATAGATTAAGACTTAGATATGAAAAAACATTTGTAAACTTTGCTGATCATTTGAATAATGAAACAGGCGACCTCGCTTTTTTAGAATATCACGGTCATATATTTGAAGATTTGAAATTTAATTCAAGAATAACATATTTTGATACACCAAGTTTTAATTCTGCTATTTGGCAATATGAATACGCTATGCCTGGATATACAACAACTAATGCAATGTTTGGCAAAGGTTATAGATTAATTTTTGGAATTGAATACCCAATTTTTGATGTGTTAGATTTGAACTTAAGATATTCATCTACATTTAAAAATAATGTTGACAAATTAGGTTCAGGAAATTTAGAAATTTTAGGTAATAATGATAGTAGATTAATTTTTCAATTAAATTACAAGTATTAATCATGGAAGAAAATTAATTTCTTTTAATAAAAAAAACATTTTCTTTTGGTATTTAAAATTTTTATTTTAAATTTGCAAATGTAATTTACACTAAAAAGATTTTTTAGTTGGAGAAGCTATATTTTTATTCAAATTTTACTTGAATTTATCATATTGTATAGATGATTTAAGCAATAAAATTTAATCTTTTTGTAATTTATTTTTGTAATATATTTTAATAAAATAGAAAATAGAAGTTATTTTAATTATTTATAAATATTTGGGAGTTTCATACATGAAACATTTGAACAAATTACTAACATTATTAATGTTAGTTGGCTTGTTTGGTATTAACACTTTAGAGGCTGGTACTCCTTCTACCAATTCAAGATTTATCACAACAAGTAATGTAGAAACAACTACTGCTACTCTGTCTTGGATAAATGGAAATGGAAATGGTAGAATAGTTGTTGTTTATACAGATGGTTTGTCAACATCTGAGATAAATGATGAAATTAATGCAGGTACTATTTATGATGCTGCAACTGATTTCTCTACAACTGGTTCGTCAGTATTGATTAGCAATACTAACGATAAAGCAGTAGTAGTTTATAAAGGTACTGGTTCGACAAGAACTGTAAGTATCACTGGTTTAGTAGCGGGAACTATTTATTGGATTACTGCTTATGAATACAAAAATGACGGTGGGATTGACCCAGAGTATAATGAAAATGGTGGAACAAGAAATCCAGCATCATTTACTACAAAAGCTAATCCAGCACCTACTAAGCCAACTGGTTTATCTGCAACTGATATTACAGATATTGACGCAATGGCAACTTGGACTAATGGTACAAATACTACTGGTTTCAATATGGATTTATTTAATAACGATTCTGGTCAGTTTGAGTGGGAAGGTGTTGATATTGGTATGCCTGATCCATCAAATTTCTTGATCGAAGGATTAGATGCAGGTACTGAATATGGATTTAGATTAAATGCTTATGATGGTGGTGGCAAAACTTCTGGTTATACAGAATTATCATATTTCACTACTTTAACTGATGTCACAAAACCTGAAATGGTAAGTGCTGAATATATGAATAATAATCAATTTAGATTATATTTTAGTGAAAAAGTATCTTTTGATGGTGCTGTAAATACAAAATTTACAATATCATTTACAAATACTTCAAACGATCTAGTTTCAGAACAATTATTTAGTATAATTTTAGAAGGACCAGATAATACTTCTGCAATCTGTTCTACTACAGTTAATTTATCAACTATCAAAAATGGCGAAGATTTAACATTAGCTTATGTAGATGCTCTTACAATTTATGTAAAAGATGTAGCAAATAATAAAATGACTACACCGAGCAGCGTTTTATTGAAAGATTGGAAAACTCCAAATGTATATTCAATTGAAAGAGTGTTAAATGATGAAGGTGAATATACTACTGATGGCGCTACTTACGGTACAAATAGTGAAACAATTTATTTAAGAGTTACTTTTGATGAAAGAGTAAAAGCTACTACGGATAATTTTATATTATCAATTAATGATGCTGAAGGAAATAGTGAAGGTGGCTCAATTCAAAGTGTAAATTACACTTATGATGTAGATGGTTTTACAGATACTTATGTAGTTGAAATATCTACTGGCGTTGATGATGACTGTGATGGTTATGATGTTTCGGTAAGTGATAACGATGGTGATGACATTATCAGAGACGCTTCTGGTAATGTATTTGGTAATAATGAACCAATTAATATTGCTGAAGGATTTAAAGTAGATAGGAAAGCTCCAAGTAGTGATAATAATGGTCCATTAAATCCTGCTGATGTTGATGTTGATGCAACTACTTTTAATGCACAAGCGGTTCAATTGGGTACAGGATATCTAATGGATTTTGAAGGTCAAGATCAAGTTAAAGATGTTTATAATGTATCAAATTTGAATAGTGTTGATCCTGATGATTTAGTAATTATTACTACGGCTATAGATGGAGCTGATTGCTCTATTGAAGGCGGTATGGTTACAATTCAATATAGCACTGATGGTGGAGAAACTTATAGTGAAATGCCAACTTATGATATTGCTATAAGTGAAACAGTTAAAAATGACGGTTATGTTAGATTTATGGTTAATTTAACATCTTTACTTAATGGAACTACTTACGAAGGAACAAATGTAATGTTCCAAGTTACCACAATTGATATTGGTGGTAATGAAGTTGAAAACCCTGCACAAGCATATTTTGGTTTGTATAGTGGCGCCCAAAATAACTATTTGTTATATGATGTAATTGCTCCAAATTCTGAATTTGCTTTACTAACTGGTTTGGTATCATCAGAAAATGGTGAGCTAACTACTGAAAGTAATATGTATTACAATGCAGCAAGCAATCAATTAAGTTTATCTATAATTGGTTTACCAACTGATAATACTTTAATAGACGGGTATATTACTTTATCAGCAAGAAGAGGTGATGGCGAATGGTTTGAAAGTGATTTTTATACAGATATAAATATTTTAACTGGTTTAGAAAATTATCCAATTGATATTACAGATTCTGTTTTTATATCTCAATTAATTGATGTAAATGATAATTCTGACGAAACTTTACAAGCAGTAGTTTATGTTACTGATAATGCTGGAAATACTACTCCTTATTATACAAATTCATTAACTATTGATAGAGTTAGACCTCTAATGGCTGACGTTGTTATTAATAAAGTTGCTGTAGGTAAAGGTATTACAGAAGGTGGTTTAACTGCTTTCTTTGAAGGCGATGATACACAATTAGAGTATTTCAATATTGCAGACCAAACTAATGATTCTACTTTGTATTTTGAATATGCAGTAGCAGAAACTTTAGACGTTTCATTGCGTGGTGGTGAAGCTTATTTAGAGTACAGAAAAATAAATTATGATTTTATTCAACCAACTATTCCAAATCAAGATAATTGGATTAAAGTAATGGAAACAGATGGCGAAATGAATTCAGTTATTTTACCATTAAGACCAGAAACTACTTATGTGGTATCATATTATCAATTAGCTTCAAATACTAATTTATATGCTGATTTACATACAGAAATGGCTGTAAATGGTGAAAAATATGAATTTAGATTAGTACCTATTGATGTTGCCGGAAATGATGTTGGTGAAACTGACAGAATGACTTCAGAACAAATGTCTTCACATTCAATCGTTTTAGATAACGTATTACCAAAAATAGTAAAATCATATTCTACTGATATCCAACAATTCTATTTACAAGATTTTACAGATTGTTATAATGGTAATACCGAAGATGATAGATATTATTTTAATACCAATACTGGAACAGTTAATGATGCAGTAGATGTAATAGGTGCATATTTTGAATTCGAAATAGATCCTTCTATGCAATATCCAAATAATTCAACAAGAACAATCTTAGAGTATTCTACTGGAGAAAATTGGACTATGCTTGGTCCTGCTAGTTTATATTCAAGTGTAAATTTAGGTAATACTGAGGACGATTTCTCAACTGCTAATTATCCAATTGAAAATCCTCAATATGTAAGAGTAGCTGATTGGGTAAATAGACAAGATGTAACTAATTTATGGAATGGTTACTCTGTAGGTGCTGGTTTAGATAATACTTCTGAATTAAGATTTGTAGTAGAATTAACTGATGCTGCTGGAAATACAATTGCAATATATCCAACCGCTGAAAGAAATGAAGAAGATGATGTAACTACTGAAGCTGGTGGCTTTAACTTTAGATATGATAGAACAAGTCCAGTAGTTTCAAATGTAACGTTTGATTCTCCATTATCTTGTTACGGTATTGGTAATAATATTGGTCTAAGTTTTGATAAAACAGGTGTTGACAGTTACACAAGATTCGTACAAAGCAGTACCAATGTAAATGAAGTTAATTTATCAGAAAATAGTGATTGTTTCTCGACTCCAAATTATGACGAATGTGGTAATAATGAGTTAAATGGTAATTTAAGTTCAAACACTGGTAGTTTGAATTATACTGTAGGTAATAATGATAACAATGTTGAATATGATGCAGTTGTTCCTTTCTCTGTACAAATTATGGATGCTGCTGGTAATACTTCAACTGTCGTGACTAATGAATCACAAAGTACTACTGCAAATCAAACACCTACAATAGATACAAGAATTTATGATGGATATATAGACAATAATGATATAATTGCTTATGATGATAATAATGATGAAACTAACTTTTCATGGGGTACATACCAAGGTCAAAATTTAATAAGCAATAATACTGAATACTTAAGAATAACCTTGCCAGAAAATAGACCTGATTATGCTAATAAAATCAGAATATTCGTTACTATTGATAATGGTAACAATTATATAACTGATGGTTATGGTAATGATGACTTTAGTCATTACTATTTATTTACAATTGATCCACAAAGTAATTATGTAGATATTCCAATTTCTACATTTGAAGAAGAACCTGATGGACAAGATGGAAATGGTCTTGGCTTTAATTGGGATGATGCAACTGAAAATGTATCTATAAAATTAGGTTACAAATTTGTAACTCCAGTTTGTGAAGATGGTGCTAATATCGTTTGTGATCATAATTACATTGGTAGTATCAGAATCGATAGAGTTGCTCCAAGAATAGTTAGATATGAAGAAGTTTTAGATTTAGTTGGTAATAGTAATTATAGAGAGTTTTTAAGTGATTACGAGTATGAATTAGCTACCACAGATGGTGATGGAGGTGGTGGTGATTTAGAAGATAATGGGGAATATGAAGGATATAATGTGTTCTCAGGTCCTATCGTTACTAAATTAGAATATAATATATCAGGTGGTCTTGGTAACATCTTTAATAATTCAGGTAATGTAAATAAAATTAGAAGTGATTTCTCTACATCAAGTGCAGAGGGAATTGGTTACTCAATATTATTTAGTGAACCACTTTACCCAACTGAATTAGATGGTGATGCAATCGGAGATTTATATAATAAATCTGAATATATCGAGAATTTTGTCCAAGTTGAAGAATTAATAGTTGTAGATTCTACAAACTTTAATATGGCAGCAGATTCAAATTCTACTAATATGTTTAATTTCTCAAAATTTGTTATTCAAGCTCCAAACACTGATTTTGAATTTGAAGATTTTGAATTTAATAATGATGATATAAATATAATTGAAAATTATTTTATGTTAAATGTATTTCTTGAAGGTTTAGTTGGTAATGCTGATTTAGATATATCATTAGATTATCGTAAATTAGTAGATGCAGCTGGTAATAGATTAGTTGATGCCAACGGTGATGAATTTATTCAAAATATCCAATTAGGTGGTGCTAATGCTGGTATTCTTTTGCCAATTAGATTAGACAACAAAGCCCCACAAGCAAGTAATTTTGTTGTGTATAATGACGCAGATTTTGATGATGCAAATAACCCAGTTGGAATTGATATATTAGATGAAGAATGTTTCAATATGATAGATAAAAATATATTGTATTTTGAAACTAAAATTACTGAAGAAAATGATTTGTATTATGCTGATCAAATACCTTCATTCGAAATCAATTGGGATGATCAAGATGTAGATGAGGTTTATGAAAATAATGATAATTATATACCATATATGATAGGTATTAAAAGTATCACAACTGGTGAAATTATTGGTTTCATTCTAACACAAATTACTTCTGATAATTATTATCCAATTGATGATGAAGAAGGTGCTTATAAATTATTCGTTACAATTAATTTAGAAGAATTAGAAACTTTATCAGAAAACAACGGTGTTTATGGTGTTTATATGTTTGATGATTCAGATTTTAAAGATTTAGATGAAAATGTATCATTTACTGGTGGTATATCAACTACAGATTTTGGAATTGATTTAGGCAATCTAAATGAAGATGATTTCAATAAATTATACATTGTAGAATATGTTAATATTTACAAGATGGATAAAGGAATTAATATAGATTTTATTACATCTTTAATTGACGTAAACTCTTACACTATTGATAATGTTGCTCCAGTTTTAGATTATTTACAATCTAATTTATATTCAGGTGAAGCAATAGTAGCTAACTCTTGTTATACAACTAATGGCGAAGATTTCACTAAATCAGAAATCTTATTAACTGTTTCAGTAAATGAGAAAAAAGTTCTTGGTGGCGATTGTGATGATTCGGGATACTTATTAAATCCAGCAAAATGGACAGTTAATATTGGCGGCGAAGTGTTAGATTGGGATGAATATAGCATTCAAGATTATGAAACTTATAACCCTTGTATTAATTGTGTAAATGTTAATGTAGATATTAAAACTTATGTTGTCTACATTGATTTAAGCAGTTTAATTGGTTATAGTTTCTTAGAGGGCTCTGGCGCCTATGATTATAGTTTAAATGTTACTGACGCAGCTGGTAATACAGGTGTTAGTTTTGATGGCCAAAATTATGTTGGCGGAATCTCGAACACTGGAAAATTATATATAGACAACGAAGCTCCAGAAATCGCTTTTGTATCTGGTGCAGATGGATGTTACGATAACTTAAGTGTAATTACTTTTGAAGTAAATTTAGTTGATAGTCAAATTTTGGATAGTCCTTGTGATGCAACTATTACTGATGCAAGTAATTGGACAGTATCTGTTCAAAACATTATTCTTACTGATATTACAGTTGCAGCTACAGGAACAGAAAATGTATATAGCGTAACTGCAACTATCCCTTCAGAATCATTTACTGAAAACAGTGTAGAAACTTTAAGTGTAACTTACTCAGATGGACTTCTTAACTCAAGTGATTTTGTAACTCCTGACCAAGTTAAAATCGTAGTAATTCCTTTCGTAGTTAAAAATGTAGCTTTAGATGATGCAAATTCTTTTGATGGTGCAACTGAAATTACTATTTTGGGTGTTTGTTCTAATAAAACAACAGTATCTTATGACTACCTGACTAACTATACGGCTGAAAATCCAGAATATACATTGGTTAGAACAAGAGATGGTAATGATGTAACTTTAGAAACATCTACTGATTATACAGTTACTGGAAACACAGTTACTATAAATATTTCAAGTCTTGAAGATGAGGATGTTGTTTCTTTATCTGTATCTTCTACTTGTGATAACATTACTGCAAATGGTTTAACTATAGATATATTACCTCAACCTACAGCTCCAATAGTTATTGACAATGATTTAGATAATAGTGTTTGTTATAATGGTTCAATTACATTTACTGCTGATGAAAATAATAATACTGGATTTACATATACTTGGGAAATTAATGTTGGTGCAGGAATGTGGACTACAATTGAAGATGGTGGTATTTATACTCTAAATGAAAATACTTTAGCTATAAACAACCATTCAACTTTAGTTAATGAAAACTCATCTACTACTTATGTTGTTAGAAGTGTTAAATCAAGTGTTGAAAATGCTTGTACTAATATTTCTGAAGTCTCTTCAACTATTACAATTGAACCAACAATAATTGTTTCTGGTGTAACAGGTGATAATAATCCAAAAAGAAATACTAATAATTACACATATTCTGCATCTGTAAGTAATGGACCTGCAACATCTTACACTTGGAGTTACACTGGAACTGGTGCTACTTTAACTAATGCAACTACTTCTACTGTTACTGTTGCTTACAACATAACTGCTACTAGTGGTAACTTAACTGTAACTGCAACCAAAGGATGTGGAACCTCTGAAGTATTTACTTATCCAATTACAATTCAAATAGAAGGTTCTAAAGATATTAAATTTAGTTCAGTTCAAAAAACTTCTATGACTCTTACTTGGACAAGTGGAACAGGAGATGGTAAAATTGTATTAGGTACATTAGGTGCCACTAACTTAATTGATGCAACTATTACTAGTTCTATTTCTGACGAATTAATATCTAGTTTAAATGGTAAAACTGCTAATGGCAACTGGACAACTGGTACTTCGAATGAAATATCAAGTTCTACTTTAAGAACTTCTGGTAGTGGAGTTGCAACATATAAATTTGTATTAGAAGATAATAATAATTCTTTAAATACTGTTAATGTTTCAAACCTTACTTCTAGAACTGCTTATTCTTTCAGAGTTATTGATTTTGTTAACGTAAATTCTAATAGAGTTTATCAAAACACAACTGTTACTACCAATCCATTAAGAAGAGTAACAAATTCTAAAGAAGGTGAGTTTACTGGCTCTACAAATACTGAAAATATAATGTCAATCATTTCTCCAAATCCTGCTAAAGAGAATATTAACTTTAACTTAGAAATGGTTAATGATGCAAATGTTACAATCGAAATATATACTATTGAAGGTAGAAAAGTATTTACTTTCACTGAATCAGAATTTATGGCTAAAGGTATTAATAATATCAATATCCCATTAACTGATTTAGCTGCTGGTACATACACAGTATTTATTAATTTTGGTGATGCATTTATATTTGATACATTTATCATAATGCCATAATAATATAATTAATATTATTGTTTACTTATAAAATTAAGAGGTTGCCAATTTGGCAGCCTCTTTTTTGTTTTATTTTATTCCATTAACTATTACAAACTAAATAAATACACAAAAAAAAAGGACAGGTAATACCTGTCCTTTTGTTAATGTAATATTTTTTTTTCTATAAAAATACTTTAATAATTTACTCAAAATTATCAAAAGCAATATTTAGAGCTTCGTCTATGTGTTTGACAAAATTTATAGTTAAGTCTTTTTTGATTACAGAACTAATCTCATCTACATCTCTTTGATTGTCTTTTGGTACAATTACATTTGTGATACCAACTTTTTTGGCTGCCAAAAGTTTTTCATTTAAGCCACCAATTGGCAACACATTACCTCTTAAAGTTACTTCTCCTGTCATCGCCAAATTACCTTTGAGTTTAATGCCTTTTGCTGCCGATATTAGAGCCATAGTTATAGTTATACCAGCTGATGGTCCATCTTTTGGTATTGCTCCTTCTGGGAAGTGAATATGAATTTCTTTGTCTTTGCTAAAATTCTCTTCAATACCTAATTTTTTATAATTTGAGCGAATGTATGATAGTGCCGCAGATGCAGATTCTTTCATTACATCACCCAATTTACCAGTAAGTGTTAATTTCTCTGTGCCTGGCATTATAGTTACCTCTACAGGCAATGTATCACCACCAACTGAAGTCCAAGCAAGTCCAGTTGCTACACCAATTTTGTCTTCTAAATCTTCTTTTCTATTTTTGAAAATTGGTAGTTTTAGATATTCTTCAATTTTCTTTTCATTAATTACGATTTTTTTTCTTTTCAGACCAGAAACAAACTTTTTGTTATCTTTCAAAGCAATATTGTCAACTACCTCATCGGTAGAAATTTGTTTGTTGTTAAAGTCAGTAACTATTTCTTTGATGAATTTTCTAAGGACAGAAGCTATTGTTCTCTCCAAATTCCTAACACCGGCTTCTCTTGTATATTCAGTAATAATTTTCAGCAAAGCTTCATCAGTAAAATCAACATTATAATTATCTAAACCTAATTCAATTAGCAATTTAGGTAAAATATGTTTTTTTGCAATTTCAAGTTTATCTGGGTCTAAGTAACTATCAAGCTGAATTACCTCTAATCTATCCAAAAGTGGTAATGGAATATCATATTTTACATTTGCTGTTGTTATAAACATAACATTAGACAAATCATATTCCATATCAACATAGTGGTCTGTAAACTCTATGTTTTGCTCCGAATCTAATACCTCCAATAAGGCAGATGATGGGTCACCTCTAAAGTCTGTTGACATTTTATCAATTTCATCTAATAAAATCACAGGATTAATTGAATTTGCAGATTTCATTGACTTGATAATTTTACCCGGCATTGCGCCGATATAAGTTCTTCTATGTCCTCTGATTTCGGCTTCATCTTTGACACCACCAAGTGAAATACGTACAAACTTTCTGCCTAAAGCTCTTGCAATAGACCTTGCCAATGAAGTTTTACCTATACCTGGAGGACCTACAAAACACAAAATTTGCTTTTTGAGTGAGCCAATCATATTTAATACAGAAATAAATTCCAAAATTCTATCTTTTGGTTTTTCTAATCCATAATGATCTTCATCTAATATTGTTTTGACATTATTTACATTATAATTGTCTAATGTTTTAATTGACCAAGGCAACTCAATTAATGTCTCAATATAAGTTCTATTCAGTGAATACTCAGGAGACATAGTTGAAATTTTACGTAATTTGTTCAATTCCTCGAGCACTTTTACCTTTACTTTTTCTGGCATTTCTGCTTTATCAATTGCTTCTCTTAACTCTTGTATATCTGGAGAAGTATCATCATCATCTCCTAATTCTTTTTGGAGTGCTTTGATTTGCTCTTGTATATAGAATTTTTTTTGTGTTTTTTGAATAGTATTATGAATTTTACTATCCACTTCATCTTCTAATTTTAATAATTCTAATTCATAAGTAAGGACAGATGCGAATTGATAATAAATATCTTTAAGGTTGCCAGCCTGTAATATATTTTGCTTTTGTGGTAATGAAGTTATTACATTAGATGCACCATAAAACACCTTTCTTATTGGCTCTTCGATAGAATCGTAAGCACCCAAAATTTCTTGAGGCATTTGTGGCGAATTTTGGATATATTGCTTGAATAAATCATTAGCGTGTCTGATTGTTGCTTCTAATTCTTTGTCATCACTATCAAAATATAAATCCACCAAATCTGTGTCAACTTCTAAAAAGTCTTTTGATTTATGTTTCTTTTTGATTTTTGCAATAGTTATACCTTCGACTAACACTTTAAGTAAATTATTCGGCAATCTAAGGACTTGTATAATTTTGCAAATTGTACCATATTCAAATAAATCTTCAAATACTGGTTCTTCTTTTTTTGTGTCTTTTTGAGTGATGACAAAAATATATTTATCTCTGTCCACTGCCTCAGAGACTGATTTTAGAGATTGCACTCTTCCGATTAATATTGGAAATATCATATTCGGATATAGTACAACGTCTTTTAACGGAAGTACAGTTAATTTAATTGGAATAAAACGACTTAACTCTAAATTATCACCTTCGTTTTCTTCATTCAAATTTATTGGTTTCTCTACTTTTTTCTTAGTTACTTTTGCCATCAATCTTACTCGTTTTTAATTTCTACTTTATATTAAAGAATTATTTAAAATAATTAACACTTTTTTACGAATATAGCAATTTTGTTACCAATTCATTAAATTTGTTAAAAAAGCATAAAAATATACATTTATTCATATAAATATATTTTTATTCAGGATTTCAACTTTATTTTTATATTGACTTGTTTGATTATGAATATATTTTAATATTATTAAATTCTATTATCATTTATAAATAATTTATTTTCTAATTTATTTGTCATAATTAGCAAATTATATAAAAAATGTCACTTTTACTATAAATCATTAAAATGAAAAAACTAAACCAGTTCTTAAGTCAAAATACATTATCCAAATATGTTGTAATTGTATTTATAATATTTTTCCAATTTTTGTTAAACTCTTGTCAAATGTTTGATATGATTTCAGGCTCAAATATCGATGAAGAAAGATTTGCTTTGCACAGAGAAGCAAAGATTAAAGAATTGAGATATAACAAAAGCTTAGAAATAGAAAAACGTTTGAAAGGTAAAGATTTATACGAAGAATCTGATTTTTCGATAATCTTATCAAATAAACTTATTAATGAGTTTATGACTTGTTATAATGGGACAAAAGGGTATTTGAATAAAACTACAAGCTATACAATCGATTCAACTAAAGTCAAATTAGAAAATGGTTGTGCCATTTCGAGTGTTTATATGAAATGTTACGAGTCGGAATACAAACTCAATGTTGATTTAGTTATGGACGCTTTGGTGATTTTCAAAAAAGATGGAGACTACCTAACTAATATTATTGAGCCATTTAATATCACGCCTATTGTCGATAGAGGAGTGTCTGTGTTGAGCCCTGAAGCAATTGCAAATCTGATTAGAATAAATACAGCTGATATGAATCAAAAAATGCCACCAATACGAATTCCGATGACTATCAGCAAAGATTTTGAATTTGATAAAGTGGATTTTGTAATTAGAGAAAATCTAAACTTTAGGATTTTGAGTACTGAAAGAAAAATGTCTTACGATATTAAAAGTAACGAGCCAATAATACTAAAAGATAAAATTATTGTAAACCTATATATTGATAATTTTAAGATTGATTAGACATAAGCAAACTAAACTTAATATATAAAATCATTAAAATTTACTCCACAACTTTTACAAATAAATTAAAATCTAAAAAATAAATCTCTAAAAAATAAATCTCATAAATGAATATCTTAAAACTAAAAACTCTAACATTAATTTTATCAATGTCATTAATTCTTGTGATTAAT
>Ga0209284_10003396_pt1 | contig 19691 bp, 15 predicted proteins | sample FRY03_FD_187211 | JGI IMG/M metagenome (GOLD analysis project Ga0209284, IMG submission 187211) | Freshwater microbial communities from Lake Fryxell liftoff mats and glacier meltwater in Antarctica - FRY-03 (SPAdes) (version 2) | ecosystem: Environmental > Aquatic > Freshwater > Ice > Glacier... | reverse complement strand
AAAAGGGGCATCGAGCCCCGCTTTGACTGAGCAAACAAAACCTTCAGGATCTCGATGTATTTATGCAATCAACTTGATCTTGTTGGCTATTTACCGGTCAACGTATTTTAGGCTTTAACACATCAACCAACGACCAACGACTAACGACTAACGACCATTACCAACAACCAACGACCAGCCCACATTATCAATCAACCTCGGTCCTTCTGTTAAAACAGCAATGCATCCCTGAACTTTATCGCAATCATTCCAATCGCTGATGGGTTGGAGTGTGATAGGATTTACAATTTCAAAATACTCTACTTTAAAGTAAGGACTTTGTTGCACATAACGTATTACTAAATCTTTTATCGCATCTACACTATGATGCGGAATAAATCCCTGAACGATGCTGAGGCCTTTGTAAATGAGACTTGCATCTTTGCGTTGAACAGGTGTGAGCAATAAATTTCTGGAGCTCATCGCCAATCCATCTTTTTCTCTCAATGTTTCGCAACCTATAACGTTGATGGATATACCCAATTGCTTTACCATGTTTCTCACAATGGCCAATTGTTGAAAATCTTTATTGCCGAAATAGGCATTGTCGGGATTCGTAATTTCAAAAAGACGATTCACCACTGTAGCCATACCACGAAAGTGGCCGGGACGAAATTCTCCTTCCATCACTGTTTCTAAATCGCCGAAGTGGATATCCAACAATTGTAAGCCATTCGGATAAATTTCTTCCGTTGCAGGCAGAAAGGCATAATCGCAGCCGGCAGTTTTTAAGAAGGAGATATCAGCATCCGGCATGCGCGGATATTTTTTTAAATCTTCGGGATTGTTGAATTGTGTGGGATTGACAAAAATGCTGCACACTACCTTATCGTTTTCCGCAGCCGCTCTTCGAATGAGTGAAAGATGTCCCTCATGCAAAGCTCCCATCGTTGGAACAAATCCAATTCTTTTTCCTGCAGAACGATCCGCATTCAATACATCTTGCAGGGAAGAAACGCTATGGAAGATTTGTGGCAAGAAAGATTTTAAGGATTAGATATAAGTATTGGATGTATTATTCTAACAAATAATTTCATCTCTATTTATAATTCATCTTTTCACGATACCAATCGTTGAATGATTTCTCTTTGTTTTGAGTTGGCATTTTACGCATGCCATCTTTTGATTTGAAGAGATTATCTAAAACATGCTTGCGGGCACTGATGCCCGTCCAGCTCATGATCTCTCTTTTCAGCATTGCTTTCTTCCACGCAAAATAAAACCATTTCTCGGTCCGACTCACTTCGCCTTTGTCGACAAATAATTTACGATTTTGTAAAAGCAAACGTGGGATATCAATTTTTACAGGACATACATCTTTACAAGCTCCACATAAAGTACTCGCATGACTCAAATGTTGCATTTCAGGATTTTGCAATGGAAGCGTAACTGCTGCTATCGGCGATGGGAAATCTTGCACACCGGCACTGTGATAAACGGGACAAACACTCTGGCAAGCACCACATTTTATACAAGACAAAGCTTGCCGCTGCTGTTCATGCGCCAACACATCACTGCGTCCATTGTCAAGAAGAATTACAAACAATTCTTCCGGACCATCTTGCTCATTCGCTTGTTTCGGACTACTGATGATGTTATTATAACTGGTAATGTTTTGTCCTGTTCCGTACGTGCTCAGCAGAGGTAAAAACAAATCAAGGTCACTTAGTGTAGGAAGCATTTTATCGATGCCCGCTAATACAATATGTGTTTTCGGAAGCGATGCAGTTAATTGCGCATTGCCTTCATTTTCTAAAATAACAATGGAACCCGGATCTGCTACTAAAAAATTACATCCTGTAATTCCAACATCTGCACTTTGAAATTTATCACGTAGATGATCACGAATAAATCGAACAATTCCGTTGGCTTCTGCATCGGCTGGCAGTCCTAATTTGGCGTGTAACAATGTTGCAATTTCTTTTGTCGACTTATGCAAAGCCGGCATCACCATATGTGTTCCGCTTTCTTCCGCTTCCTGAAGGATGAAATCTCCGGTGTCTGTTTCTGAAAATTTATAGCCTTCGTTTTCTAAAAATGCATTCAGTCCAATTTCTGATGCTGTATTGGTTTTAGATTTAATTATTTCTTTAGCGCCGGACTTTTTTAGAATTTCTAATACGGCTTCTAAAGCATCCGTAACGTCTAAAGCCCATATTACTTTTCCTCCGGCTTTAATAAAGTTCGATTCAAATTCAATCAAATATTTATCGAGATTTTCGATGGTTTTCCATCTTGTCAATGCTGCACGATTTCTTGCTAACTCTAAATTGCTGTATTGTGCCGAACCTGTTTTGAGTTGACTTTGTTGCAATTTCGAAGCCGACAAAGCCCTTTCGGACCATGTATTTCCCTGAATATCAATAGTATTTGATTTCGGCTCTTCCAAAACGAGGGTTGTCATAGATTCATACAAACCTACTGTAGTTGAAGGATAGAAACAAGAGTAAATACGGGAATGGAATTTACTTTCCATCCTGCTATTAACAATGGGATTAAAAATTTAGAAGAATGAAATTATGCTTTTGTAGATAGCACTAAATCTTCCGATTCTACCAAGGTTCCTTCAGACAAAACAATATCCTGAATGATTAAATCGCTCGGAGCAGTGATCGTCGTTTCCATTTTCATGGCTTCGATGGTGAACAAGGGTATATTCTTTTTTACTTCTTGTCCGGGCTTCACAAATATTTTACTGAGCAAACCTTGCAAAGGTGTTCCAATCTGATTACTGCCGCTTGCTTTTGCCAAACTTAATTTTCTAACGTTGGCTTTTTTATCCTGCACTTCAATGGAGCGCGTTTGTCCGTTAAGTCTGAAATATACAATCCGTTTACCACTTTCATCAGCATCACTCACGTACAAAAGTCGAATCAGAATTTTTTTACCTTTTCCAATTTCAACCAATATTTCTTCATTGGTTTTCATTCCATAGAAAAAAGTTGGTGTAGGTAATTGGCTAATGTCTCCAAATTGTTTTACGAAGCTGATGTACTCTTCAAAAACTTTCGGATAAAATTGCCAGCTAAGAAAATCGAGATAAGATAAATTCTCGCCTAACTTTTCTTTGAAATCAATAAATGCTTTTTCAAAATTGATGGGCTCCAAATGTGCATTCGGCAAATCGGTGTAGGGGATTTCATCTTTTAAAATGATTGCTTGTAATTCTTTTGGGAATCCACCGGGTGCTTGTCCGATATCACCTTTGAAAAAACTTTTTACACTTGTTGGAAAGCTGATGCTATCACCTTTAGCGAAAACATCTTCTTTGCTTAAATTATTGCTCACCATAAACAAGGCCATATCACCAACTACTTTCGAGCTCGGTGTTACTTTGACGATATCTCCAAACATTTCATTCACGTCAGCGTAGGCTTGTTTGATCTCTTCCATTTTCTCGCCGAGTCCGAGTGAAATTGCTTGAGGACGCAAATTAGAATATTGTCCACCCGGAATTTCATGTTGATATACTTCCGCAGTGCCTGCCATCAATCCACTCTCGAAAGGATAATAATAATCGCGCACGCGTTCCCAATAATTGCTATGTTGATTCAAATGTATCACATCATGATCCACTTCATGAGGAGTATTTTTCAAAGCTTCCACCATGCTGTTGAAATTGGGTTGCGAAGTGAGTCCGCTCATGGATGCCAATGCAACATCTACTACATCCACTCCTGCTTCAATCGCTTTTAAATAGGTGGCGGCTTGTATAGAGGAGGTATCGTGTGTGTGGAGATGGATGGGTAAGTCCACTACTTTTTTCAACGCTGAAATAAGTACATCGGCAGAATAAGGTTTCAGCAATCCAGCCATATCTTTTATGCAGAGGATGTGTGCGCCTTTGTCTTCTAAATCACGGGCCAAATCGAGATAATAATTCAGATTGTATTTCGTCTTTTTAGGATCAAGAATATCGCCTGTATAGCTAATGCAAGCTTCTGCAATACCACCGGTACGTTCGCGAACGGCGTTGATGCTTACTTCCATCGACTTGGTCCAGTTGAGTGAATCGAAGATGCGAAAGATGTCGACGCCGTTCTTCCAACTTTCTTCAATAAAGCTCTCCACTAAATTATTCGGATAAGCTGTATAGCCGATAGCGTTATTTCCACGTATTAACATTTGCAGGCAGATGTTCGGAATGGCTTCACGTAAAAGTTGCAAGCGTTTCCAGGGGCATTCGTGCAAGAAACGCAACGCCACATCAAAGGTAGCGCCACCCCAAACTTCCATGCTGAATGTTTGCGGATGATGCAAGGCGAAATTATTGGCTACTTTTAAAAAGTCGGCTGTGCGCACGCGTGTCGCCAATAAAGATTGATGTGCATCACGATAAGTAGTATCGGTAAATTTTACTTTTTTCTCGGAAGAAAGCCATTGCGCAAATTTCTCCGGACCCAATTCATCTAGTTTTTGTTTTGTACCTGATGGAGGAGTTCCGCTAACTAAATTCGAAGGAAGTCGAGGCGCTTGAAATGTACGATGTAAATCGATCTGACTCACATCCGGATTTCCGTTCACTATAACGTTGGCGATATACCGAAGAACCCGTGTACCGCTGTCTTGTTTTTTTCGGAATACAAAAAGCTCCGGATATTTTTCAATAAATTTTACCGTCGCCTCGCCGCTTTGAAATACGGGATGATTGATTACATTCTCTAAAAAGGGAATGTTCGTTTTCACACCACGAATGCGAAACTCGGTCAATGTACGATGCATTCTCCGACTTGCTCCTGCTAAGGATCTGCCATGTGCTGTCACCTTTGCCAACATCGAATCAAAGAACGGAGAAACTTTTACGCCCTGATAAGAACTTCCTTCATCGATGCGGATGCTATATCCTCCTGCATTGCGATAAGCGATGATGGTGCCGTAATCGGGTTTGAAATTATTCTCGGGATCTTCGGTAGTGATGCGACATTGAATCGCGAAGCCACGACATTGAACATCTTCCTGAGAATAAATTTCAATTAAAGGAGAACTCAGAGGTTCTCCATCGGCAATTAAAATTTGCGATGTCACAATGTCATAACCCGTCACTTGTTCGGTGACGGTATGTTCTACTTGAATACGCGGATTCACTTCTATGAAATAAATATTTTCATCGCTATCTACTAAAAACTCTACTGTTCCGGCATTGTCATATTTCACATAACGTGTAATTGCCAACGCGTAGGCATATAATTTTTCCTTGGTCTCTGCTTTTAAACTTGGCGCAGGAGCAATCTCAACCACTTTTTGAAAACGACGTTGCACCGAGCAATCGCGCTCATAGAGATGCACAATGTTTCCATGTTGATCGCCTAAAATTTGTACTTCGATGTGTTTCGGATCTTCAATAAATTTTTCAACGAAGAGCGTATCATCTCCAAAAGCATTGCCTGCTTCGCGAGAAGCCTCATCAAATGATTTTTGTAAATCTTCTTTTTTGCGAATTACCCGCATGCCACGTCCACCACCGCCGGCGCTGGCTTTAAGTATAACGGGAAAGCCTATCCGAATAGCTTCTGAAAGTGCAATATCAGATGATGTTAATGGAACTTGATTGTCTTCTATCACGGGTACTCCGGCTGCAATCGCCACTAATTTACTCGCCACCTTATCGCCCAATTGTTCCATTGCTTCCGGTGATGGACCAACGAAAATAATTCCTTCTTCACGGCAACGACGCGCGAAACTTACATTCTCTGAAAGAAATCCATACCCGGGATGAATGGCATGCACTTGATTCGCCTTGGCCACAGAAATGATTTCTTCTATATCTAGATAGGGCTTTAATGGATCGGTATCCTTCCCAATCTGATAGGCTTCATCCGCCTTGTATCGGTGTAAGGAATAGCGATCTTCATACGTGTAAATGGCGACAGTACGGATACCCAATTCGGCAGCGGCACGGAGTGCACGAATCGCAATTTCGCCACGATTAGCTACCAGGATTTTTTGAATGCGTTGCATAGAGTGTTCTCAGAGGTTATTTTTACGTTAAAACCCTTGTTACGTTACAGACTAGACAAGCACATTTTCAATCTCTTATGATTTTTCCTCATGAGAAGAACAGAAACTATTCACCTTGGATTCATCATGCACACACCACCTTTGTCGGGTGTTCGTTATAGTTCATATTATTTATTTAGGTATTTCCCATCAATAGGGTTGTTGATTGGTTAGGTTAGAAGGTCTTCGTTTGGAGACCTTCTTTTTTTGCCTTTTTTTGTTGAGTTTTCTGATAAAAGAAATCACTCATTATGGGGATTTTTTTAGGAAGCTTAACTTCTATTTTTGAACAGAATAAAATCTGAAGAATTTAAATCCACCAAATATGAAAAAGTCCTTGTTGATTGTTTGCCTTATAATGTATTTCGGTTCCATTAATGCAGCCGTTAAAAATGTTTTTATTGCGAAGGGAAATGAGGCTTTCTCTACCCTTCCCATCAATGGTAGTTTGATATGGAGTGCCTATATCTCGAAATCGAAATTAGCATTTGCAAAAGGAGAGACTTATCGTGTAAAAATAGAATATACTAGCTCAATAATGGGACTATTGATGACTAGCTCTACAAATGCAGTATTGAATAATAAATTAAGAAATGGAAATTTTTTAGAGTGTACTATGACTATTTCAGCTACTGCAGCGCGTTTATCCACCTTCAATATTGGACCTGCTTCCATACAAGGAGCGGTTACAGATCCCATCCCTTGCGAAATATTAGAAATAGGGAAATTCTATTCAATGAGCATTACTGATAATTCTTTTACTACCATGTCATCTACAGGTAACGACAAAGGGGAGATCAGTAAACTCTTTTTTAAAAAAGGCACAGGAGCTAAGACGATTACTTTTAAAGGAAAGGACTTGGCGAATGTTAAACTAAGTGGAAACGGAATTTCAATGACTCTTGGTGGACTAAGTATTAGTCCAGCCGTGTTAACACAAGTAAGTACCAATTCTTTTACAATCACAGTAGATCCGGTGCAACTTAGTTCCGCGGCTATAGTAATTGACGCTAGCTTTCTTGCTAAAATTTATGATCAGGCTGCCGATAAAGTTTATCCATGGATCACTTATAAGGACGCTACTATGCTTCCTGCTAGTGGAATTTCTGATCCAGGCAGCGGTACGCCTCCAGGTGGTATTATAAGTTCAGAGAATAGATTTGAGGAGCTTCCCGGAATATGGGTCACTTTACCAAGTCAAATGATGGGACTTAGGAATTTTCTTAAGCTAATATTGAATGTAAATTGATCATATTTTTTTGACAATTCGTCTGAAAAATTCATCACTTGAAAAATTCGAATACAGAAATACCATTTTACATAAAAAAAGAAAGAACCCAAGCGATACTCGCCTGTGTTCTTTCTTTTATCTAATCAATTGTACTCTTGATATTCGGCTTTTCATCACCGCATTTAATCTTTAACGTTTCGGATGTTGTAATTATTGTACGTTAATCTTGTACACGATCAACATTTATTTAATTCCTTTGATGCGTCCATCATTGGGGGCGATCGTTTAGCATATCCAATATCCCGGAAAATACTTTTATATGGCCAATTATGTTTTGTTGCTCTTGCTTTCAACTCATACGAAAATTTTGAAGCATTCATTACGATTGATACTCTAATTTGAATGTGTCCGTGGCAAACTCTTCTATACTTGTGGGAGTTGTTGACAAAACATCCCGCTTCTCGTGGTTGAAAACTCCATCATTGATGCCTTCATTCATTTTGATAATGGCTTCCGAAACATTTTCATTTAAGCCACGCTTCATCATATTCTCCTTCTCTTGATCATGTGGGAATTGGTAATAGGGTAAATTAGGTTTTCCGATTGCTTTTGCCAAGGCCGAAGTAACTTCTTCCATGTTATAATCTTTTGGACCTAATAGAGGCTGCACTGTTTTTCCGGTCCATGTATGGTTTTGTAATTTTTCTGCGGCAACACGTGCAACATCATTCGTTGCAATCAGTGGGAATTGTTTTCGTGCTGCCAATGGTGTTCCCATAATGTTCATGTTCTTGATAACATCAATATGAGTGATCAAATTTTCCATGAAGTAACTTGGTCGCAAGTGTAATACATCAACTCCTTCCAGGTTATTTAGTCGCTGTTCCTGACGTGCTAATCCGGCAACAATTCCTGTTTTTTCTTCGGTATGCCCGCCTACTGAACTTAAGTTAAGCACTTTTTTTACTCCACTTTTTTTGATGGCATTGGTTATGGAAACACCTAATTCATCCTGATACTTTCCAATGTTCGTGGTGCTATAGTCAGATGGTAACATCGTTAGTACTACATCCGACCCTGTTAATGCTTTCGTTAAGAACTCCGTGTTTTTAAGATCTCCGGGGAATACTTCCACGCCAGATTCTTTCTTCCAAACCTCCAATTTTTCTTTGTCTCTTCCTACAAGACGAAGGTTGTAATTTTTGTTTAATAAATTTTTAATTGTTTTGGTTCCAACTTTTCCGGTGGCACCAATAATTGTGATGGTCTTATTCATTTTGTTTTTTTTATATCAGCGAAGTAAATACTGATGATTAGAAATAAATTATATGCCTCGTGCATACAATGTAATCAAGTGTAAAAGAAATTTAATCCCTTGTATGTATAATACGTTAATCAATACCTATTATTGTAAAGGGTATACGATTAATTTTTTAAAGGCAATGTAGAGTTAACGCTACTCACCGATATATCCGTAAACATACTACGTAAATTTTTGAAAGGGTTTCACGTTGATATTTAAAAATTCGGTTTTATATTTTCTAAGATGACTTAATATACTAAATAAAAAGGTAAAAAACAAATAAGAATGAAAAATACTTGATAGATTCCTAGTACTTAGGAAAGTAAAAATGAAAACAATTTTTATTCTCGCCTCTTTTGGTGTTGATGTAAACAAGACATGAAAATATTTTTTGATTGCAAATGGCATAATTTTACGCGTAAAGCAATTAGCTATATCTAACGCGTGAATTTCGATTTTGTTTTTTTAATCACTTATTGTATTTTTAATTTACATATTAATGAGAATTATTTCTTCGTTTTCTTAAAGCAAGAATGCATCAAATCTGTTCTTTAGAATCGGATTATTTGAAATTATTTCTATATAAAAAGCAGCCTTTTATAAATTAATAATATTATAAATCAATTGATTACATATATTTTACATACATCTAGCATCAATACATAAGAATCAAATGTATATTTGCGTTTTATATCCGAAGAAACATGAATTACTCCTCAGAATTAATAAAAGGAACACTCAAGACCATCATCTTAAAATTGTTGAAAGACAATAAGAGAATGTATGGATATGAAATTACACAACGCGTGAAAGAATTAACTAAAGATAAAATTCAATTGACCGAAGGTGCATTATATCCTTCATTGCATGCATTAGAAGCCGACGGAATTCTCACTACAGAAACCGAGTACATCGGCAAGCGGATGCGAAAATATTATTCTTTGAGTCCGAAAGGAAAAACTTTATCAAAGGAAAAAATTTCAGAGTTTGCAGATTTCATGAGTACCATGAAATTCTTATTGGATATCAAAACAGACAGTGCTTAAATGTATCAACTCAACGATAAACAAATTGATTTTATTCTCGACGACATTAAACGTAATGGCGTAGAGATGGAGGACCTGCAGTCTAATCTCCTAGATCATATTTGTTGCATCGTTGAACAAGAACTCGAAGAAAACGGAGACTTCGAACACTTCTATTCTTCTGCCATAAAAAAATTCTATAAAAAGGATTTCAGAGAAATAGAAGAGGAAACCATCTCTCTGCTCACATTCAAAAATTATTATATTATGAAAAAAATAATGTTGATAAGTGGTATTGTTTCGGTCACGTTCATGTGTTTGGGCATACTCTTTAAATTCCTTCATTTGCCCGGAGCCGGAATAATGATCGTGCTCGGAATTGGTTTAATTAGTTTGTTGTTTCTTCCACTCTTGTTCGTACTTAAAATTAAAGAGCGAAAAGAAACGAAAGATAAAGTACTTATTGGTATAGGAACCTTTTCTGCGATACTGATGTGTATGGGCGTATTGTTTAAAATCATGTTTTGGCCTTTTGCGAATATGATGGCTGTTTCAGCAATTGTGATTTTGTTGCTGGTATTTCTTCCGGTTTATTTTTTTACCGGCTTCAGAAATCCTGAAACAAAAGTGAATACTGTGGTCTCCTCCTTGTTAATTATTAGCGGCTGCGGATTATTCTTCACCTTAGTTCGTTCCCCGGCGGGTTCAAGACTCGTCGGCATTCAAAACACCCGTGATTATATAAACAATGAACGCATTCTCGATAATGAGGAAAAGTTATTGATGATGGCAAAACAGAAAGATGCTATTATGGATGCGGAAAATGAAACATCCAAGCAATTGCTAAATCTTTGCGAAGACATCAAATCAAAAATAATTTTCTTTGATGTTGGTGTAAATACTTTGGGCGAAGATTTTGAAAGCAAAGATTTATGGTTGGGAGATGGTCGCATCGACAAATTCATGAACGAAGATCAAAACATGCACTCGAAAATTGTAAAACTTCGCGACCTGACAGGGAAATACAATTCCGAAATCGCCGCGAAATTCAAAGACAAAATGATACCATTGCGTTCCAATCTCAACGACAGTTATCAGCTTCGAAGCACTGAAGCACTCAATGGTATTAATCAAATTCAGATGTGTTTATTACAAAATAAAAGGGCGGCGAGGTAAAAAGGCATTTTATTTTTTAAGTAGATTCTAAGAAGATGGAATCTAATTCAAATTTCTTCAAATTACAGAATGAAGTCGCTAAAGATAACTTGTAATGGAAAAAAAATAGTAGAGAATTGGCGCTGCAGGTACGAAGGTGTACATCGCATGCAGGAGTGCATCCACATGCAGGGGCGCATCAACATGTAGGGGCGCATCAACATGTATTGTCGCATCCACATGTATGGGCGCATCCACATTTATTGTCGCATCCACATTTATTGTCGCATTGTATGCAGGGGCGCATCCACATGTATTGTCGCATCCACATGTATTGGCGCATCAACATGTATTGTCGCATCGTATGCAGGGGTGCATCAACATGTAGGGGCGCATCGCGATTCGCCCCTACATGCATTCACCCCATAATCAAAGGCCGCCCTGATAAAAAGGAAATTTCCTTTTTATCAGGGCGGCCTTTAAGCAGGTCTTCTGAATTTGCGATTCCACATTTTTTTAGGAAGTATTCAAGACAAGACCAGAAGTGAAAAGAGAGCTATGGGGAGGCGAATTCTGGTCAGATGGTTACTTTGTGAACAGTGTAAGTAAATTTGGAGATGAGACAACGATCAGCAAATATGTTCAAGAGCAAGGGATAGAAAAAGACTATACGATATTGCACAAAATAAAACAACTAAAATTATTTTAGCGTGGAAAGATAACCCGATGCTCTGCGGCGATGTTATTCATGTAAAAATCAAGTGAATTTTAGTCTGTTTGTGCAACAGCTACTGCTGTTAGCGTTTCCTTGGTTCATACAGTAACTTTTGAATTAACCATATAGTTTTTCTGCCTTTTATTCTTTTATGAATTTGTAAGCACTATAATTTAACTCAAGGATATACATACCACTCCGCAATTCTTGAATGTCAATTTTTGTAACTCCTTTATTTGTAACAGTGCTTTTAACCAGTTTCCCATCTACAGAGCGTATTCGAATGTTACATTCTTCTTGAGAAAAGTTTTCGGAAATATATAGGAAATCCACTACCGGATTAGGATACACACTTGGTATGGGTTCATTAATTTCATTTAGACTAACATTTTGTAAACAATTACTGATGTTACCTTGGTTTTCGATAGCATCAAAAATCTCCTGCTCAACGGTATAAAAAATAGAGTTGCTATTGGTTTGATAGCCTACTCCTACGCCATTATTTATAAAAACAAAACCTACTTTTCTAATTGTATCAAAATAGGCATCACTTACCAAGCCGTAAGCCTCACCAGTATGACCAAGCATTGAATTACTTCCTGGTAGAGCAATATCGTTCCCAGGAGTGGAGGTAATGCGATGAATTCCGAGACCCCAGCTTCTGAAAAGTCCGTAGTAATTATTGCCATTACTACCGTTATATGTCCATTCATTGGCGAACATAGCGTTACAACTCGTTCCTGAAAGGAGTGTTACATTATTGAATGAGCCATTATTCATTAAGACAAGAAATATTTTAGCAAGGTGTTGACCCGAACAACGAAAGCCTCCTTGTGGCCCAAATCTACCTCCATTTGTACCTGGAATATAACCACTAAGATTATTAAAAACTGGCTGGATGCCTAGATAATCATCAGCTTGAGGAGTCCAAACGCCACTTATTTTTCTATATATAACAGCAAGTTCGTCGATATCTGTTAAATCATTTACATTAAAGGAAGCGTCAATTCCCAACGGATCACTTATATTCTGTTTACAGTACACATCAAAACGCAAATTGGAAGCCTTTTCTATAATAGTTCCAAGGATTACATAGTTGATGTTTGAATAATTAAAATAGGAGCCCGGTAATGTATTGTTAAATTGTCCTGCTGTATAATATGCCCCACTTGGCGTTAGGATTTCACTTAAATTAGGAATTGGGTTGTTATTTACTGTTGCAGCTAAAAAACTGCTGTATGTGGAGCCATCAATAATTGAGGAAGTATGCGACAGTAGCATTCTTGTAGTAATTGCTAGAGAAGGGTGATTTGGATTTTGAACGCTGTATCCTAAAATTGGACTAATGTCGACATCTAAATCCAAGAGGTTTTGTTCTACGAGTTGCATAATGGCAATTGCTGTGATGGTTTTAGAAACACTGGCAATTCGATACTTTGTATCCGTAGTGGTGTTTATGTTTCGGGAGAAATCGGATTTTCCTATAGACAGGTTTTCTATAATTCCATTTTCGCAAAAAACAATCAAAGATCCACCCATCATGTCGTTGTTTGCTGAAATGGTATTGAATTGGGTAGCCAAACTCTGAGCGGAAGTATGAGTACTAATGCATAATAAGCTAATTACCCCAAGAAATAAACTTTTTATCATATCAATTTTTTAGTTGTTTTAACTCTGATTTTTAGACTTTCAAATTTATAATATTTCATGTTTACTGTTGTGTTTTTACAATGACCGGAAGATCATTTAAGCACTGAACCGCCAATTTTTTGTAGGTGCTGTTATGCGTTCGGTCTTCTTTCTCGGTCGTTGCTCGTCTGTCAGAATTTGTCTGCTGTGGTGCGTTGGCTTGGTTGCTCTTTTGCATTTTTTGCGTTGGCAAAAATGAAAATGTGCAACCAAAAGCGTTGGCGATATGTCAAACGTATTTTTCAATTTTATTCGTTTTCTATTAGTTTGATTGTGTTTAAAAGTTGTCGAGTTTGTTCAATGTCAAAGTACCTGTCCTTTAGAAGTTTAATTTTATAGTTGTCTGGTAAATACATTCCCCATTTTGAAAAATCCAAAAGAGCAGGATTTGTTTGTAAAAGAGTTGAAATGTGAATATCTATGTCTGTAAGTGGAAAGGATAAAAAACTCCATTTCGAAATCAATTCTTGTTTAGGTACTTCAATGTCAAACGAACTACTGCTGTCGTCAAGAGTGTTTTTAATTCCTGCAATATTTAAAAGCAATTGAATTGTCCTGTTTACTCGTGTTCCTGTGAATGTAAATAGTTGAAGATGTTTTTCAGCTATTAGTAGTGGTCGTTCGGATTGTAGGTCATTAATATTGAAAACAGAGAAGTCTTTACGCATTATTTCTGTTTCATCACAACTTGGTTGGTCAAGAAAATCGTATTCTGTTTTAGAATAAAGAACTTCAAACATTTTCTCTCTTATTCTTTGATGAATAATAGCTCCACCACCAAAAAACATTGGTTTCTTGCCGTCTTTTGTTGGTATTACTTCTATTTTTTTGGCCTTATGGTCAATGAATTTTATTTTCCAAATTTTAGCAGAGAGCATTATGTTTTCATCTTCAATAATTTGAGGTGAAAATGGTATTTCACCAATTGTATTTCCAGCATTTACTACTTTAAAATTTTCTTCTGTTTTGAATACGCTATAAAAGTCACGACTGTTTACTACCTTTTCACCCTCTACACCAATTATAACTTCGTGTTGTAATTTTTCAAGAAAGTCAATTTCAATTAAGTGTTTAAGTATTTCGTCAATTTCTGACAACTCAATTTCTCTAAAAGCAGCATTTTCTTTAAGTTGATTTATTAATTCTGTTAGCAATATACCCGAATGTCCTTTGGTTGTAGACAATGCTTGATGAACTAAAATGTCAAATGGTTTCACGTTTTTTTGTGGTGGTTCTATAAACCCTTCTTTGTATAAAAGCCAGCAAGCAATTGATTGAAGTAAACTCCATTCATTTGTGGCATACAAATATAAATTACTACTTTCTCCTTCTTTTCGACCACTTCTGCCAACTCTTTGAATTAATGAAGCGATACTATGTGTTGCATCAATTTGAACAACTTCATCAACAGTTCCTATATCAATACCGAGTTCTAATGTAGATGTGCAGGCAATACAAAAGTTTTGACGATTGTTATTCTTTGCAAAATATTCAACATACTCTCTCACTTCTCTATCAACAGATGAATGATGCGAAAAATAATTTGGATGCCCTTTTACTCTGTCTGAAATCTTTCTAAGTTTTACAGCAACTTCTTCGGCACGCCCTCTACTGTTTGGGAAAATTAATACTTTGTTATCTTTAGTTTCAATGTATAAATCTTTCAAAAGTTCCAAAGGCAATTCCTCGTTTTTGTTTTTGAAGTAGCGGAATAATGCATTAATTTCTTTGGCTGTTCTGTCCAATAAAACCTTTGTTTTAAAGTCATCTCCAGTGAACTTTTTAGCTTCATCGTAATCACCAATTGTTGCCGAAAGTCCAACAATACTGAATGATTTAGAATTTATCTTTTGTAATCTTGATAAAATTGATTTTAGTTGAATTCCTCTGTCTGTGCCAATAAACGAGTGTATTTCATCAATGACTACATATTTTAAATTAGAAAATAAATGCTTTACATTGAAAGGTTTGTTTACAAACATAGCTTCCAATGATTCGGGTGTTATTAGAACAATTCCGTTGGGTTGCTTAATTAATCTTTCTTTAAGTGTTTTGTTTGCTTCTCCGTGCCATTTAGTTACTGTCACATCAAGATTTTTGCAAAGTTCTTCTATGCGATAGAATTGGTCATTAATTAACGCAATTAGCGGTGAAATATAAAGCACTTGTACTCCTGAATCATTGAAATTAACTTTTGAAAGAATTGGTAAGAAAGCTGCTTCTGTTTTTCCCGATGCGGTTCTTGATGCTAAAATAAAATTATCGTCTGATGATAAAATTTTAGCAATAGCGGCCGTTTGAATTGGTCGCAACTGCTCCCAGCCCTTGTCACGAATGAATTTTCGTATTGGTTCTGAAAGTAAATCAAATGACATTATAGTTCTTCAATGCTGTCTAAAGAAAGTTCGTCAGGTCTTTCGTCTGAAATTTCAAGTTCCCCAAATAATTTATTTTTATCTATAGTTGGGTTTTGTCGGATGATGTTTAGGATATTTAAAAAGTCACGTATTACTTCCCTTGGTGTTAAAAATTCTGATGCACCAGGTTTGTTAAACAACTCCTCCATGAACTGCTGAATTTCATTATCGGTTATTGAAATTTCAGTTTTGTAATTGTAGTCAAATATCGCTTTCAGTTTTTTAAGTAAAACAAATATCTCATTATGGTCAAGCGGTAATAAGCGAAGTACGGGCTGTGCAAAATCTCTTATTTCTGCTGTTTCAAATTTATTTGTTGCTAGCCTTGTTTTTAATGCATCATAGCTAAAAAGGCCTCTGCGATGATTTTCTAAAAATTCTTTAGTTCCAGCAAAATTGAAAAATAAGTTAGAAACTTTACCCTGAAAACAATCATTATAAATCGAAAGGATTTTTTCATAGTTCTTTTCTCTCATTACTGATGTTGAAATCTTGTATAGATTAATAGCTTCGTCAAGATTTACCATAAAACCACTATAACCCATACTTACAAAGAGTTTGCAGAAATTTTTCAGCATATCATAATAATTCAGGTCATTTATAACTTCTCTTACTCCTAAGTCTTGTCTTGCTTCGGTTTTAGTTCTGTATTCTCCTTTTAGCCATTTTAAAGCGTTTCTTCTTAATTGTTCATCTTCTTTGATATATCCTTCATAATATTTCATTACAACAGTTCCAAAATCGAAACCGCCTACATCGGTGATTTCATTAATGGTTTTCATAATGTTGTTTTGAATTAGGTTCAAGTATTGTTCATTACGAATGTCTGTCAATGAAATTTTATTTTCTTCGGCAGTTTTTGTTATAATTTGCTCAATCCACTTTTCCAATAATGTTGGTAATGCACCGCCTACTGGCTTTGTTTGAATTGAAACATTATCCATAATAGAAGAATAGAGAGCAACCCCTTTTCCATCATTTGAATACAAACGGTTGTCAGGAGTAAAATCTGCATTGGCTACAACAAATTTCTGTTTTAAAGCAACTGTATTGAGTAAATGAAGCATAAATGATTTTCCTGAACCAAAATCGCCAATCCAGAATTTAACCATACTATGCCCATTCTTAACGTCTTCTAATGCAGTTACAAATGCATTGATTTCTTCTGAACGCCCAACAGTAATATGTTGAACACCAATTTTTGGAACTACTCCACCAATTAAAGAATTGATAATTGCTGTGGCTTCTTTAGGTTTAATATTGTCTATCATTTTGCGGAAATTCTTTGAAAATAGTTTGTGTTAATTGTGTAATAGTCATCTTCTTCCTCAATCAATACATCATCTAAAAACTCGTAGCAGGTTTCATTAATGCTTTCGATTAATTGATTTTTAAAAATGCCTTTTGATTTTGCAAATACTTCAAGTTCACTTTGTGGAACTGAAAAATTACTTTTAGAGAAAACTTCTAAAGCAGAAACGTGTATTGCCGTAAATGATAAGTCGCTTACAAATGCAGAATGGCTAATATCTTCACTTTTTTGTGTTATCTCTATTTGTATTTCCTCGTTGCTTATTTCTTGTGATTTTATGAAATTATTTTCATCCTCAAAATCGTCCTTTAAATATTCATTAAGTAGTTCAACAGTGCCAGAGTGTTGTTGTTGAACCTCTTTTATTGAAGCACTATCAAGTTGTATTTTCTTACGTTTAATCTCATAAACTTTGGAAACGCTTTTTAATGCTTTGTCTAAATTTTTGTCTTTGATTAATTCGCTGACAATTATTTCAAAATCATGTAATTGTTCATTGGTTTTGAATAAACTTTTTTGAATAGTTTTTGTTAGTTGTTTATTGTCAAAAGTTGCAGATTTTAAATCGTGAAATAGATAGTTAACATATAGAGCAAGGGCTGATTCTATATCATACTTTGAGATAAATTTTGATCCTTCATAAAATATATTTTCAATTGATGGATTCTTATTATTAAGTTTTCCAAGAGTTATAATGGAATCAATAAATTCTTTGGGTTTATCCTTGTAATTTGTTGTTAGTTCCTCGAACTTGATTTTCCAACGATTTGTATTTTGTGAATACAGTTCAATGTCTGTGGTTTCGTCTGGTAGGGTAACATTGGAAATTAAAGCAGGGAGTAATTCTGATACTTTGGAAATTATTTTTGTTTCAAATTCAGTTTTAGCCTCTGGTGTTGTGTAGTAAGTGTCTGTATTTATCTTACGCTTATGTCCATAATATTCTCGTACTGCATTTTCGCAATGTTTAAATATATGAGAGTAAAATTCATTGGTCGTTGTTTCAATGCAATACTTGTAATTCTGACTGCCGTTTTTGTACTTGAAATGTTTTCTTGCAATTACATCTGCAACAGTTGAGAATTGGGCATCTATTGTTGTTCCTTCTTTAACGTAATTGGCTTTTAACTCGGTAATCACAGAAAGATATAACTTTAGGATTTCAATACAGCAATATTCAACGCTGCAAAAGTTATTTCTAGGATACCAAAGCTTGTTTAGAAGTTTAACTTTCTCGTCGCTTAGTTTTAATTTGGTTTTGTATTTACTGCCTAAACTCCAATAATCATAATCTGTATTGTTGTTTTGATAACTGTATCTATCCTCTGCTCTAAGTCTTGTAACGCCATCATTGTCGCCACTCAACTCCATTTTTTGAATTAGGAATGATACTCCATACGATTTTGTTTTAGGATAGCATTGTCCTAAAATTTTAAGTTGACTTTCTAGTTTTGAAAGGTCTTTATGATTATCAAATTCAATCAAGAAGTCGAATAGTAAAATGAAAGCATAATTTGTGTTGCCTTCTAAATCAAAATATTCACCGTTTAGAAAACTGTTTTTGAAAAAGCTGTAAAACTTCTTTTGTTCACTTGATGCACTATTGATTTCAGAATTAGAATAAACATAATGGTGTGCCCAGTACGGCACACCATTATTGTATTTTTTCAAATTACTATTTGAATTTATCCTATAAGATTGGTCTGTAACATCAATAATTGAATCGTCATTGTAGTTGTTCGAAGAGTTTGATGTTGTCACAGTCACTTTTATATTTTTTATTAGGCTTTGTACTAATTCATCACGAATTTCCTTTTCTGATTTCTGTCTGTTATTGGAATTTGTATAGGTCGTGTTCTGTTGAGTCGGTTTTTTCTTGCTCGCAGCGGCATAAATTATAAAAATTATTATTCCAATTATGATTATTGCTGTCATTAGGGTTAAATATGTTAGTTGTCAAAAGTATTAAAATTTGCTGTCATTTGTCGAGTTACAGGTGTGTTGGGGCAAAAGCAAATGTGGTTCAACTGTGTGTTGGCTCGTCGGTGGGGTTGCACCTCTTTTGATTTTGTCGAAGCGTTGGCATTTAGTCTCATTTTTGTCTGTTTAGTTTTAGCACTGTCGGTCGGTCATAGGGTGACGCATAACGTCAGACCGTCTAAGAACTCCCATTCTCGAACAAATATAATCGAATTTAAGAGGATATGAGGGAGGCAATATTAAAAAACAGAGAATTTCGTTCGAAAAATTGCATTTGGCGTAGAGAAGCGGGATGCTTTTGCAAGGGCAAATATTCCCAATAAAAAAAAGCTGAGTTCTTGGAAGAACTTTTTTAGAATATCAGCATCTAAAATGTTTATGATTCGTCGTAGATTGTACGCTATGAACATCAATCCTACATCAGCACTAGCCCTTTCCTTGCCTTTTTTTGTGATGATGTAATAGAAGCCCCATTGTCGTTTTATAATTCCATACGGATGCTCTTCGATGGCTTGTCGTCTTTTATAATATTCTTTATTGGACTCGATATTAATTTTATTCTGTTCTATAAATTGTGCTTGCTGAATCGTTCTAGCTGTTCTTAAAACTAATCTACACTGGTACACTTTCACCGGAATACTGGTACACTATCATCGGAATAGACATATGCATGGAGCAGAAAGCGAAAGGGCGGGTGGGCGATTGCCCAATCACCTATTCTGACAACCACGATTACACTTGAACGCTTAGCAAAACGCGGCTATGAATCCATGCTCGACTACTACTTAAAAGTGCGCCCTGAATCAACGTTCATGGGCATCTCCTTTA
>Ga0209284_10003393_pt1 | contig 19697 bp, 18 predicted proteins | sample FRY03_FD_187211 | JGI IMG/M metagenome (GOLD analysis project Ga0209284, IMG submission 187211) | Freshwater microbial communities from Lake Fryxell liftoff mats and glacier meltwater in Antarctica - FRY-03 (SPAdes) (version 2) | ecosystem: Environmental > Aquatic > Freshwater > Ice > Glacier... | reverse complement strand
TATTCAGATATCAAAAATTGATATTTTTGAAGATAATTACGAACTAAGGTTAGATCTTGATTGTTATTTCTCATATAAACAAAATTAAATATTCTTAATTTTGTCCGCGAATTAGTTAACCTTTACAGAAATGACATTGAGTCTGACTTTGACTTCGTTATTCGATGTTTGATGACCAATTAACGATTATAAAATCAGAATCTAAAACTGACCTATTTAATTTTTTATTAGAATTCAATTTCTATGAAACGGCAAGAATCCAAAGCATGTCCTCAACTTGATTGGGGAACCAAAGAATAAGTCTGGATTCGATAGTGAAATAGAAAGTAGAAATCTAAAAAAATAAAAGTGTGTCTTGATTTTTTGAATACTTTTTGATCAAGCAAAAAAGTATTAGAATAATCTTTTTTTGTAGTTACCACGAGTTGTATTAAGCCTTTTTTACATGGATTCCTGCCTTCGCAGGAACGACAAAAAGATACTGAAATACTGAATCACTGAAATACTGAATCACTGAACCAAGTTCAGCGTAAACAAGTTCAGCACAAGCCGCAGGAATGACATTGACTTTGTTTTTCGTTGTTCGTTTTCCGTTGTTCGATAAACGATGGACGATAAGGTTTTAATCTATAAAATAGCATAAATGAAGTCAGAATCTAAAACCGACATAAGATTTGGAGGCGAGTGTCAATAGTTTGAAGATGCCGTAAAAAGAAAAGCTGTTTGAACGCAGTGAGTTGTTTTCTTTTAGGCATTAAAAACGTAATTGACCGCTGAAAATCTAAGTCTTGATTTTTTGTTTCGTTTTGCATCAAGGCAAAATGAAAAGAGATTTAGAAAATATATTTTCATAGAAAGCATCCTGAGCAGTGTCGAAGGGTTGATCAAGCAAAAAAGTATTAGAATTAAAGAAAAAGAACTTTTTGTAGTTCCTACTACTCGAATTAAAACTAGTTTTACATGGATTCCTGCCTTACTGAATCACTGAAATAAATTCAGCGTAAACAAGTTCAGCACAAGCCGCAGGAATGACATTGAGTATGATTTTGACTTCGTTGTTTGATGCTCAATATCCGTTGTTCGAGAAACAAGAAACAAGAGCCAAGAGCCAAAAGTGAGAATCGATTGACGGATTTAGTCTCAGTTTTCAGTCTCAGTTTCCAGTCTCAGTTCTCAGTCTTAGTCAAAGTCTTAGTCATAGTTATAGTCTTAGTCTTTCACTTTTCACTGTTCACTTAACAAGAATCAATTGACGGTCTTAGCCTTTTATTTTACTTTGACTTTGTTTTTCGTTGTTCGTTTTTCGTTGTTCGTTTTCCGTTGTTCGAGAAACGATTGACGATAAACGATAATCAATTGACGGATTTAGTCAAAGTCTTAGTTATAGTCATAGTTTTTCACTTTTCACTATTAACTTTTCACTATTAACTTTTCCTTGATGAATACTTCGACCTTGCTCAGTACAAGCTTCTACAAAAATCAAAACCTGTCATAGGAAATTGCTCCGCACCATTCTCTTTCAACACTACATGCTTAAAGCTGCGCTTTGCAATGAACAAAATTAATGAAGAAAAGAGTTGTTTTTTAACTCAGTTCTTTGTTGTGTAACGTTATTTTTCGTTCTGTAATATTTTTAAAAGTTTTTTCGAATTTTGTCGATTATCCCAAAATGCGGTAACTATTATTTGTTCGTCAGTAACTTTGTAATACATACTAAAATTTCTTAATGAAGCTACCCGTACATCTTTGAAATCTGTTGATTTATAAATAAAAGGTTTTTCTGAAATTTGTAAAGTTCTTTCCGTAACTAATTTCAAAAATTTTTTTGAAAAGCTGTTGGACTTATTTATTTTTACCCAATATTCCAAAATCCCTACAAACTGAACGTCAGCAGTTCGTGTCCAAACTATATTGCGTTTAACCACTCAATATTTCTTTTATTCATCGCGTCTTGAGAAATCAGTTTTCCTGTTTTTATATCGTTTTCACTCATTTCCAACATTATCTTTTGCTCATTAGTCAATTCCACAATTTCTGATTCAGATTTACTTGATGAAATTAATTTATCAAGTGCTTCTAAAAAATCTTTATTATTAATTGAAAGAATTTTGTCAATTAATCCGGTTCTTATTTTGTCAACTGTTGCCATTTTTTTACTTTTTATAATTCAAATATCCGATATTCTATTCGTTTTTCCTAATGTTGCACAATACCTTTTAAAGATACACAAACAGCACAAACCCACGCTACCAAATCACTGATCACCAATTTAACTCTGCAACTCTGTAACTATTTCCCCCTTACTAAAAATTACAAAAATAAAAACAAGCAGTTCTCAATTTCCCTGTTCGTTGTTCGAGAAACAAGAAACGAGAATCGATTGACGGATTTAGTCTTAGTCAAAGTCAAAGTCTTAGTCATAGTTTTTCACTCTTCACTGTTCGTTTTCCGTTGTTCGTTATTCTATGTTTGATGTTCCGTTTTCCGTTGTTCGAGAAACAAGAAACGAGAATCGATTGACGAATTTAGTCTCAGTCAAAGTCTTAGTCATAGTTTTTCACTCTTCACTGTTCGTTTTCCGTTGTTCGTTGTTAGTTAAACGATTGACGAGAAACGACTGACGGATTTACATCTATGTTTCCTTATTAATACAAAAAACCAAAAAGCCACAAAGGTATTTTGTTTTGGTATCCTAATTCAATAGCATCGGCTGCTATAAATGCCTTTTCTAAACCTTCAAGCTGTTTTTTAGATTTATCTTTTCCACCAATTTCGAAAGCGTACTTATTATTTACCAAAAAATCTGTTTTTTCGTGATAGCTCAACTTATTTTTATACCCCAATTGATTGGCAAAAAAAGTTTCTATGGCATTGCCTATATTAGCATTTGATGGAGAAAGTGCAAACATTAAATTGGTGTTTTCTAAATAAATCTTAGCTGGTTTTTGTAATTTCACACTTCCTTTAGCTTCTTTTTGTAAATTAATTGTCAACCCTACTTCTTCCAAATAGTGCAAATAAGTCATCAAAGTAGTTCTATGCGTTCCCATTTTCTGACTTAAAGCAGCCACATTGGGTATAAAAGGAACCGACTCTGAAATTATGGACAATAACTGTTTTATTTTTGGAACTAATCCGATATCAACACCTCGTAATAAAGGAAGTTCAATTTCGAGCATCATATTAATAATCTCTTCTATTCGTTGTTCATACAGATCAGGCTCTTCTTTATAGAATGGATAATACCCTTGTTTCAAATAACGCTCGAAATAGCGAAATGGTTTTACTTTACTGGTAATTGAACTGGCAATTTTTAAATGATTTTTTAAAATATCTTCTAATGTTATTTTATCAAATTTCTCACCTGTTTCAAACTCAAGATACTCTCTAAAGGATAGCCCTTGCATGTGATAAACAATCGCTCTGCGGCTCAAATCCGCACGAGAATTTAATATTTCTAACAAGGAAGAACCAGTAAACACTACTTTTAACTCCGCGTGGTCGTCATAAATATTTTTTAATTCTTGTGCCCAATTGGTATATTTATGCACCTCATCTAAAAACAGGTATTTACCTCCATTTCTAACAAATTCATCTGCCAAACCAACTAATGTTTTTTCCTTAAAACCAAATGAATCTAAACTTACATACAACGACTCCTCCAAGTTTGCACTGTAATTAAGCTTCATGTATTGTAAAAGAAGTGTTGTTTTCCCAACACCTCTAGCACCTTTGATACCTATTAATCTTGCATTCCAATTGACATCATGAATAAAACTTCTAATAAAATTAGTATCTATATACTGTACTTTTTTACGATATCTTCTAAACAAATCCTCCATAATGCATAGTTTAATGTACAAATATAGCTAAATACTGTACATTGTTGTGTGTAAATTTAATTATTTTGAATACTTAAGTACATTTAATAATTGTGGGATTTCGTCTAACGATGTTTTTCTTACAAAAACACCTAGCTTCGTTAAACGAGCTGCATCGGGAAGCAATACTCCATTTGCATCTTTCTTGTCGTTCATACTTCGCTACTCAATCAAGTTCAGCATACATCTGTCGAAATGACATTGAGTATGACTTTAACTTTGAATTCGTTGTTCGTTGTTCGAGAAATGATTGATATTTTAATTTACAAAGTAGCATATCATAGATAAAATCAGAATCTAAAACCGACATAAGATTTGGAGGCGAGTGTCAATAGTTTGAAGATGCCGTAAAAAGAAAAACTGTTTGAGTTTGTTCTTTTCTTTTAGGCATTAAAAACGTAATTGACCGCTGAAAATCTAAGTCTTGATTCCTGCCTACGGGCAGGCAGGTTTTGTTTCGTTTTGCATCAAGGCAAAATGAAAAAAGACTACGCATGGATTCCTGCCTGCGCAGGAATGACAAAACGGCCCTACTTAACTTTTAATAAAGTCAGAATCTAAAACCGACCTATTTTATTTCCTGCCTACCGGCAGGCAGGTTGGTGATAATTCAATTTCTATGAAACGGTAAGAATCCAATGAGCTTGCGGTCTGGATTCGATAGTGAAATAGAAAGTAGCAATATAAAAAAATAAAAGTGCCTCTTGATTCCTGCCTACCGGCAGGCAGGCTGCGTCACTCATACTTCTCTCTGTCGAAATGACATTGACTTTGTTTTCGTCTTCGTCTTAGTTTTCATTATTCGTTGTTCAATAAACGATAAACGTTTCTAACTAATATTCTCTTTATGATACTCTAAAAGATGATCAATTGGTCGTTGAATAACAGCTCTGATTTTTAAGCTATAACTATTCGCCACATTTTCTAGAATATCTCTAAAGTAAAATGCAATTGAACCAATAAAGTAAATTGGGGTTTCAGATGATTTGTTAAACGGTAAAATTCTATATTTAAAAAAGGTTTTAAATCCTTTTTTAATGATTTTTCTGATATATTTTTCTTCTTTATAATCAAACATAAACTTCGCAAAACTAGCTAAATACATATTCGGGTTTTCTTGTCGATACAAGTGAAACTTAACGGTATCTACCTCTAAATTAAATTCGTTTTTAAATTTTTCAGCAATCGTTTTTGGCATTGTTTCATAATAAAAATCTCTCAATAAAATTTTACCAAAATAGTTACCACTCGCTTCATCCATAATGGTATATCCTAAAGAAGCAGTTTTCATTTCTAAGTTTTCGCCATTAAAATAACAACTATTAGAGCCTGTTCCTAAAATACAAACGATTGCAGGTTTTTCTCCTGAAACTGCATAAACAGCAGCTAGCATATCTTCAGCGACGATAATTTTTGCGTTAATAAAAATAGATTCTAAAATATTTTTTAAAATCGCTACAGGTTTAGGAGTTCCGCAACCTGCCCCATAAAAATGAATTTCATCTACAGCTTCTTTTACTTGCATTAACTCAAACATGTTAATGATTCTATTTCTTAATTCAGGTTCAGATACAACCGCAGGATTTAACCCTAAGGTTCGGGTTCTAAAAACTTCTTGTTTATTCGTATCCAAAGCAATCCAATCTACTTTCGTAGAGCCACCATCTGCTATTAATATCATAATTCAATATATTTTATCCAAAGATATTATAAGTTATATTCTTATACAATAGTTTAGAAAACTTCAATCGTTTTCGCTTGAGATTTCCTTCCTGCAGCAGGCAGGCTGCGTCACTCATTCTTCCCTCTTTTCTCTATTCTCTTCTCTCTCTCAAAACTACACTTACCAATTACACTCTATAGATAAGCAACCGTCATCGATTTTGCAGACGAGCTTCAAAAAATCACCTATTAACTTTTCCTTGATAAAAAGTTACAAAAATCAAAACCTGTCATAGGAAATTCCGAAGGACCATTCGCTTTCAACACTACATGCTTAAAGCTGCGCTTTGCAGTTTCGTGTTTTCGCTCTTTATTTCTTTGACAGGATGCCTAAATTTGAAAATTGTCGTATCATAAAATAAGAAGTTATCAGTTGTCAGTGAACAGAGACATAAACGATACACATAGAAATAATTAAAATACGAATTAGTACTCCAACCGTCATCGGTTTTGCAGACGAGTGTCAAACGCTTGAAGCTTTCATGAAAAACCAACCCTGTTTGAACGCAGTGAAATCGAAGATTCGTGAGTTCCTTTAAAAAAACAATAACAAGACGAACAATTCTTTTTATTTTAGAAAGTAAGCGTAAATTTGACCGTTGAAAAATCAAGACTAGACACTTCGATTTTAGTCTGTCTTGAGTAAAGTCGAAATGACATTGATGTTTGTTAACGTGCAGTATGTCATTCCGAAATGAGCCTTTTTAGGCGATTGAGGAATCTCATTGTTAGGTGTTCTAATTCATAAGATTTCTCGTCGTTCATTCTTCTCTCTGTCGAAATGACATTTAGTTTTAATTTGAAAATAATTAGATTATATCAAATAAAGTCAGAATCTAAACCTGACATAAGATTTGAAGGCGAGTGTCAATAGTTTGAAGATGCCGTAAAAAGAAAAGCTGTTTGAGTTTTTGCGAGTTCTTTTCTTTTAGGCATTAAAAACGTAATTGACCGCTGAAAATCTAAGTCTTGATTCCTGCCTGCCGGCAGGCAGGTTTTGTTTCGTTTTGCATCAAGGAAAAATGAAAAGAGACTACGCATGGATTCCTGCCTGCGCAGGAATGACAAAACGGCCCTACTTAACTTTTAATAAAGTCAGAATCTAAAACCGACCTATTTTATTTCCTGCCTACCGGCAGGCAGGTTTTGAATACTTTTTAATCAAGCAAAAAAGTATTAGAATTAAAGAAAAAGAACCTTTGCCATTCCGAAACCTGCCTGCCGCAGGCAAGTGAGCCTTTTTACCTTTCGATAGCTTCACTAGATACTTTCACAATGAAAATATATTTTCATTTCAGTAGTGCTCAAGATAAACGAATGAGGAATCTCATTATTAGGTACTCTAAATAATAAGATTAACTAGTGGAAGTTCTATCTAACTCTTCAAATTCAGAATTTTTTGACAAAAATTCTGGAACAATTTCTTTCATTCGTTTTACGATTTCTTTCTTTTTCATCGCATCAAAATTTGAAGCCAAAAACTCTATGTTTCTTTTTGTCGCTACCTCATCCAGCAGCTGCGTTTTGGCAATCATAATTTTATTGTTATAGGTTTTAATTGTGTTTTCACCATCTGCCAATAACTCTTCATATAATTTTTCTCCAGGGCGTAAACCACAAAACTCAATATCAATATCATCTGGATATTTTAATCCAGAAAGGTTAATCATGCGTTTTGCTATCTCAAATATCTTAACAGATTTTCCCATATCAAAGATATAAATCTCACCACCGTTCCCCATAGTTCCAGCTTCCAATACCAAACTGCATGCTTCAGGGATGGTCATAAAATATCTTGTAATATCTTTGTGCGTTACCGTTAGTGGTCCTCCGTTTTTAATTTGCTTTTTAAACAACGGAATTACAGAGCCGTTAGAACCCAACACATTACCAAATCTTGTGGTGATGAATTTTGTGTTATTTGTAGTTAAACTTAAACAACTTATATACGATTCTGCTATTCTTTTAGAAGCGCCCATAATATTTGTTGGGTTTACCGCTTTGTCTGTAGATACCATTACAAATCTTTCTACTTGATTTTCAACCGATAAATCTGCCAAGTTTTTTGTGCCTAAAACATTTGTCCTAATTGCCTCATAAGGGGCTTCTTCCATTAGCGGAACATGCTTATAAGCGGCGGCATGAAATACGCGTTCTGGTTTGTATTTTTTAAATATTTTTGACAATTGATTTTTATTCCGAACATCAGAAATAACGGCTATAAAGTTATTTATCTTATTTAATAATAATTCTTGCTGTAAATCATACAACGGGGATTCTGCTTGGTCTAATAAAATAATCTGTTTGCAATTGTACAAACTTAACTGTCTGGAAATTTCACTTCCAATAGAGCCTGCTGCTCCAGTTACTAAAACAACTTTACCATCTACTTCTCTTTGTACTATGGGATTGTCAATAGAAATTTGTTTTCTATCTAATAAATCTTCTATTTTAACTTGGCGAATTTGATTTGCCTGTAAATCTCCATCGATCCATTTTGATAAGGGCGGAACAATTTTAACCTTAACACCTAAATCAATAAATTTATCTGTTACTTCTAATAACCGGTCTGAATGGATGTTTTGCATTGAAATAATAACTTCATCAATACCATGTTTTGCGATAAACTCTTTGTTTATTTTATTTGGATTGTAAATTTTTACGCGGTCAATTTTTTTCCCTATTTTGTTTTTATCATCATCAATAAACCCAATTACTTCATACTTGCTTTTTGTGTCTCTATTTAAAGCACTAAAAGTGATGATTCCAGATTCACCTGCACCATAAATTAAAGCTATTTGTACCCCTTCTAATTCTGTAGAAACCACTTCATAAAGTGCCTTGAAAATAAATCGACTTAAAATTAGTACGAAGGCGGCTACTAAATAATGAATTGCAATAATTGATTTTGGTATAAAATAAGTGTCAGAAAGTTCAAAAATGCTATTAATAATAACGCTTACCGTCAATAAAAAACCAAGTAGGGTCACTGCTACAAATACATTAAAAGCATCTCTATTCCCCGTGTGCCTTATAATTCCTTTATAGGAACCAACACATAAAAAAGAGAGTAAGGAAAATACGATAACTGCAGGAATATGAAGTATTAAATTAGAGAAATCAAAATCAAAACTTACGTCAAAGCGAATAAAATAGGCTATAAAAAAAGAAATTAAAACCAACACAATATCTATACACAACACCAGCCATTTGGAGGTGTATTTATTGAGGGTTTTAAGGAGAAAATTTCTAAACATGTGAACGTATTTATACAAAAGCAATTTACAAAAATTTATTAATTGTACTCGAAATTCTGTCTAAATCTTCTTCGGTTAAATTTGAGCCAGATGGCAAACACAAACCATTGGTAAACAAGCTTTCTGCTACATCAGTTCCGAAAAACAGACAGTCTTTAAAAACAGGTTGTAAATGCATGGGTTTCCATAATGGTCTTGATTCTATATTGTCTTTTTCTAATTGCAAACGCAACTCTTGGCTGGTAAATCCTGTGATTGCTGAATCGATAAGCACGCAACTTAACCAATGATTGGAAAAATAATCTTTGGTTGGTGCTGCAAAAACGGTGATGCCGTTAACGTCTTTAAACAACGCTTTATAAAATTGGTTATTTTTTCTTCTTAACGCAACATGTTTATCAAGCACTTCCATTTGCCCCCTAATACCTGCCAGCACATTGCTCATTCTATAGTTATACCCTATTTGGGAATGCTGATAATGCGGCGCATTGTCGCGTGCTTGTGTGGCTAAAAAAATTGCCTTTTGTTTGTCTTCTTCATGCTTACATACCAAAGCGCCACCGCCCGAAGTAGTAATTATTTTATTCCCGTTAAAAGATAAAATGCCGAAATCTCCAAACGTACCACATTTTTGGTTTTTATAGGTAGAACCCAATGCTTCTGCGGCATCTTCAATTAAAGTGATTTTATATTTTTTTGCAATGGTTGAAATAGCCTCCATTTTTGCGGGCATTCCGTATAAATGAACTACAATAATGGCTTTTGGCTTTACCCCTGCTGCCATTCGGTTTTTGATGGCTTCTTCTAAAAAAACTGGACACATATTCCACGTTTCTTTTTCACTATCAATAAAAATTGGTTTTGCTCCACAATATACAATAGGGTTTGCAGAGGCGGAAAACGTAAAACTTTGGCATAAAACCTCATCGTCTTGTTTTACGCCTGCTAAGATTAAAGACAAATGAATTGCAGATGTCCCTGAATTTAAGACAACAATTTTCTTCTCTTGTTGAAGGTAATTTCCTAAAGAAGCTTCAAAATCATCAATATAATTAGTATCGGCTGATGAGATTTCAAATTTGGCATCTAACTGAATAAGAGAACTTGATAATGGAATTTTATACTGCATTTTCCAAATTCTTTTTAGTGCTAATTCTTTTAAATAAAATAATATATCCTAAAGTAAAAAACAACACCATGCTAAAAAATACAATAAGTTGATTCATCAACGCTAATTTGTATGATTTTAAGATAATAAAATTTACCCCTAGTTGAATAATTGCATAATATAGAGAAACTCTTAAATGAGAAAAACCAAAATAATCGACTAGCTTTTGATAAATATGATGTCTATGGGCGTCAAATATACTCTCTTTTGTAAACAATTTTCTATACAAAATCGTACATGTTGCATCTGCACCATACACCACAATAATCAGTAGCATTAAAGGAGATTGTAATTTGTAGGTAAATAAAAAGCCTATAAAAAAAATAAGCACCCCTAAAACGATGCTTCCTATATCTCCAGCAAAAAAAAGTGCTTTTTTCCTAAAATTATAATACCCAAAAACTGCAATTGAGAGGGCTACGTAAATTAGTAAATCGGGATTGATTAGTGCTTCATTGGTGTTAATAAGAAAGTACCCAGACAATACAGATAAGCAATACATGCCAGTAATGCCATTTATGCCATCCATAAAATTAAACATATTTACAACACCAACGCCAAGTATTAGAAAGAATAAAAAAGCCAAAATAGGTACAAATGGAACTCCTATTTCTATTAAAATTAAGCAAACACTTATCAGTTGAAAAAGAAATCTAATTTTAGCGCTTAATGTATAAATATCATCTATAAAACTAACAATAGCAAGTATTAAAACACCGATTACAAGATAAGGGTATTGAAAATTATTTAGAATAAAAAAAAGAAGAATTGCGAGTGGAAAGAGAATGCCCCCACCTCTTATGGTAAATTTTTTGTGTGAACTACGCTCATTAGGTTTGTCTATTATCTTATATTTTAAAGCAAGTTTTAAATAAATAAGACCGCTGATACTTAAAGTAACAAAAACAAGAATGTATTTCCACATAAATTTAAAACGAAGTGATTGTTTTTATTATTCCTTCTTCTGCGGATAAAGGTACTTCTTTTTTTATTGCTTTTTTGATCTTATAATTAGAAACTTCATAGTTTTCAGTAAGCTTTTGAACTCTTTCTGAATTTATTGGTAATGGAAATATATCCCCAATTTTAGCAAAAAAACGAATTATTAATTTAGGTACTTTCAGCACTTTTACCTTTTTACCAATTGTTTTACCAATTATTTTAACGAGTTCATTTGTAGAAAGTGAGGCATCATCTGCAATATTATAAATGCCGGATGGGATTGTTTTATTTTCTAACAATTCATTAATAATAAAGCACAAATTATCTATTGAGACAAAGGATCTTTTATTTTCATAGCTCCCAAAAGGATACGGAATTCCTTTTGAAACAAACGTGTACAAAAGGTTTAAATTCCCTTTATTGTTTGGTCCATGAATCATACATGGTCTTAAAATGTATACGCTTTTAGTTGAGGGAATTTCTTTTGAAAGAATATAATTTTCTGCTGCTAGTTTCGATTTTCCGTATGCGGTTATGGGATTTGGTGAAACATCTTCCACCAGTTTTCCTTGAACTGCATCTGCAGCAGCTTTAACAGAACTCATATATATAAAAACGTCACACTCGCTTTTTAAAAATAGATCAAATAGGGTTTTTGTAAGTGCTGTGTTTGCTTCAAAATAGTCATCATCATTAGACGTCTTTTTTAAGTCATGTGCTTTACCTGATAAATGAATAAGGCTTTTTGAATTGTTTAATTTTTCTACATTTAAAGTATCATAACTTAATTCACCCAAAACAGGATTCCTTGAAACCCCTATAATTCCTTTGCCTTTATCAACTAAAAATTGAGATAAATACTGACCGACAAAACCTTTATTTCCTGTTATAAAATTTAATTGCAAATTATAATATTTACTTTTTAATAACTACTTATGATAGACTATTTATACATCGCTTCATAATACTTCGCATACTCCCCAGAGGTAACATTTGTTAACCAATCTGCATTGTCTAAATACCATTTTACCGTTTTATTAATACCTTCTTCAAACTGCAAAGATGGCTGCCAACCTAATTCATCTTTTAACTTTGTAGAATCTATAGCGTATCGTAAATCATGACCAGCTCTATCTGTCACATAGGTAATTAGTTTTTCAGAAAAACCTTCTTCCCTGCCTAAATGTTTATCAACCGTTTTTATAATAATTTTGATTAAATCTATATTTTTCCATTCATTGAAACCACCAATATTATACGTTTCACCTATTTTCCCTTTATGAAAAATCAAGTCAATTGCGCTTACATGATCCTCTACAAATAACCAATCTCTAACATTTTCGCCTTTGCCATAAACTGGGAGTGGTTTATTATTACAAATATTATTAATAAAAAGAGGAATTAATTTCTCTGGAAATTGATACGACCCATAATTATTGGAACAATTTGAAACAACAGTAGGAAAACCATAGGTGTCTTGAAAAGCTCTTACAAAATGGTCTGATGATGCCTTTGAAGCTGAATATGGTGAATGTGGGTCATAAGCTGTGGTTTCCAAAAAAAAACCTTCCTCACCCAAAGAACCATAAACCTCATCTGTAGATACATGATAAAATAACTTCTCTTTAAAATCTTCATTCCAATACAACTTTGCAGCTTGCAATAAACTTAAGGTACCCATTACATTAGTCTGTGCAAAAGAAAAGGGATCTTTAATAGATCTATCTACATGAGACTCTGCAGCTAAGTGTATTACATGATCAATTTTATACTTCTCAAAAACATTTTTTACGTTGTCAAAATCACAAATATCACATTTTACAAAGGTGTAATTGTCTTTATCTTGAATGTCTTTTAAATTTGCAAGATTGCCAGCATAGGTTAAACTGTCTATATTAATAATTTGATAATTTGGATATTTATTTACCAATAGTCTCACCAAGTGAGATCCAATAAAACCAGCACCTCCTGTTATTAAAATATTTTTCACCTTCTTTTATTTTTTATTTAATTTCGAAATACATACCGCTAAAGAATCTCTCCAATATGGAATTTCAATTTCAAAATCATTTTTTATTTTTGATTTATTTAATACTGAATAATGTGGTCTTTTTGCAGGTGTAGGATAATCTTTTGTCTCAATTGGTTTTACATGGCAATCTACCTTACCCAATGCCATAATGGCAATTGCAAAATCATACCAAGAGGCAATACCTTCATTTGAAAAATGATATAATTTACCATGCGCGCTAATTTTGTTCTTTTCTTTAAATAATATTTCAAGACATACTTTAGCCAAATCGCCAGCATAAGTAGGTGTTCCTACTTGGTCAAAGAGAACACCTAACTCATCTCTTTCTTGACCTAAACGTAACATTGTTTTTACAAAATTATTTCCATAAGCCGAATATAACCAAGATGTTCTTATTAGTATTGCATCGAGATCTGAATTTAAAACATGCAACTCACCTTCTCTCTTTGTATTGCCATAAACACCCATTGGGTTTGTATTGTCTACTTCTTGGTAAGGTACAGCGCTATACCCATCAAAAACATAATCTGTTGAGATATGAATTAATTTTCCATTTACCTTTTTTAGTGCATTTACGATATTTAAAACGCCATCTGCATTTACTTTTAAAGCATTTTCTTTCTCTTCTTCTGCTTTATCTACTGCGGTATACGCAGCACAATTAATAACTGCATTTATTTGTTTCTCAACAATAAGTTGCTCTAATTGTTTTTTATCGCAAATATTTAGTGCTGGTAAATCCATAAAAATGAAATTCAATCCAGTATAATTAGCTGCAATATCTTTTATTTCAGAACCTAACTGACCGTTTGATCCTGTAATCAAAATGTTCATATTTTAAAATTGAAATGGTGAATCTAAATCTTTAAAAGAAACTAAATTTTTATCCTTTTCTGATAGTTTAACATCCTTCTCTAGTAAACCCCAGTCTATATTCAAATCTTTGTCGTCCCATCGAATTCCAAAATCAGATTCTGGAGCGTACTTATTATCCACTTTATAAGCAAAGACAGCAGTTTCACTCAATACAGAAAATCCATGCGCAAAACCTCTTGGCACGAAGAATTGTTTTTTATTTTCTCCAGATAATACTACAGCAACGTGTTTGCCATAAGTTGGTGAACCTTTCCGAATATCAACTGCAACATCCATTACTTTACCTTCAATACATCTTACTAGTTTCGCTTGATTAAATGGTGGTTTTTGAAAATGTAACCCTCGTAAAACACCTCTTGATGATTTTGATTCGTTGTCTTGAACAAATTTTATAGGGTAAATGTTATCTTCGAATTTCTCTAAATTAAAAGATTCTAAAAAATACCCTCTATTATCTCCAAAAACAGAAGGCTCTATAATATAAACATCTGATATTGCTGTTCTAATAAATTTCATGTTCTATTATTTAGCTAATTTTAATAAGTATTGACCGTACCCATTTTTCTTCAATGGTTCTGCTAATCTCTTTAACTGATCTTTGTCAATATATTTCATCAAATATGCAATTTCTTCTAAACAGGCAACTTTTAAACCTTGCCTTTTCTCTATCGTTTCTATAAACTGACCTGCTTCCATTAAAGAATCATGGGTACCTGTATCTAACCAGGCAAAACCTCTACCCAATAATTGTACTTTTAAATTCTTTCTTTTTAAATACTCTTGGTTTACAGTAGTTATTTCTAATTCACCTCTATCTGAAGGTTTTATTGTTTTGGCAATTTGTATCACATCATTTGTATAAAAATACAAACCAACTACTGCATAATTAGATTTTGGGTTTTCTGGTTTTTCTTCTATTGAGGTAACTACACCAGTATCATTAAACTCGGCAACTCCGTATCTTTCAGGATCATTTACATAATAGCCAAAAACAGTGGATTTTCCATCTTCAACGTTCTTTCTAGCGTTTCGTAAGGTTTCAGAAAAACCATGTCCATAAAAGATATTATCTCCTAAAACAAGACAAACACTATCATTTCCAATAAAATCTTCTCCTATAATAAATGCTTGTGCTAAGCCATCTGGGCTTGGTTGTTCTTTGTAAAATAATTGTATACCTAAATCTTCTCCAGAACCCAACAATTTCTCAAAATTTGGTAAATCTTCTGGTGTAGAAATAATTAAAATATCTTTTATTCCTGCCAACATTAATACAGACAATGGGTAATAAATCATTGGTTTGTCGTAAACGGGTAATAATTGCTTTGACACTCCTTTGGTTATTGGATACAAACGGGTACCACTCCCTCCTGCTAAAATTATTCCTTTCATTAATCCGAATTTTACTAATTAATTATTATTTTATAAATTATGGAGGGTGTGTCAAAATTAATCAACATAACCAAATCCATATTTGTGCATTCTAAGTAGTTTTTCAACTGAGCATAAAGTGCAACAGATATTTGCAATATCCCCTTTTATTTTCAAAAGAATAGTATCATAATAATCAAATCCTGCTCTATACTCTTTTTTTTAAAATGATTATATTATACTATTCTTTTTTAAATGATTCGAAAGTACGCAACAAACCTTCTTCAGCTTTTATAGGTAAAGGTTTACCGATAAAAGCAACAATTTTGTCGTTGCTCACCACATAATTCTCGGTTAATTTTTGCAAACGTTCAGAATTAAGCGGTAAATGCAAGTAATCACCTAATTTAGCAATTCCATTAATCAAAGAAGACGGAATATTTAAGATTCTACTTTTCTTCCCTAAACTTTGACCGATTATTTGAATTAAATAATTAGTGGATATAGCCTTATCATCTGATACGTTATAAATCCCTGAATGAATTCGCTCATTTTCTAATAATTCTTTTATAACAAAACAAAGGTTTTCTATACTCAAAAAAGAGCGTTAATTCTCGAATGCTCCCAATGGCCAAGCTAAGCCTTTAGAAACTAATTGATATAACAAATTCAAATTCCCTTTGTTACCTTCTCCGTGAATCATACAAGGTCTTAAAATATAAACTTTTTTTCCTAAAGGTAGTTTTTGGGATAAAATATATTCCTCTGCTTGATGCTTAGTAATCCCATAATGTGTTTTTGGATTAGGCGCAACTTCATCTGTCAAAACACCATCGACTTCATCTGCTACTGCTTTTACGGTGCTCATAAATACAAAAACAGCCACTTCTGAGTCTAAAAAAGAATCAAATAATTGTTTTGTTAATTTAAAATTGGCCTCGTAATATTCGGATGGATTGGATTCTTTTTTAAATCATGGGCTTTTCCTCCAAGGTGAATTACGGCACCTCCTTTTAAATCAAATGTTTGATTAAGAATATAGCGAATACTCAATGATCGTAGATCCGCAGTTTCCAGTAGATTTTTTATAAGATTTTGACCGATAAAACCTGTTACGCCAGTGATAGTAATCTTCATATCGTAAATTGAGCTAACGCTTTTTTATTTATTTTAACGCGATCGGAGTCAAAAAACCAACCCCATTTATTAAAATAGGTAACTGCCGAATTAATAAAAATTTTAAATAATTTTGAGTTCTTATTGGCCCCAGATTCATACCCGTGATATACAGAAACTAATGGAAAATACATCGTTTTATATTTTGTATGCATTCTTCTTGAAAGATCCCAATCTTCAAAATACATGAAAAATTTATCATCATACATTCCAACTTCTTGGATGGCTTCTAGGTTAAGCAGAGTAAAACAGCCTGAAAGAATTGGCGAATCATATATTACATCTTCAGGAACTGATCTCAGTTCGTATCTAATAATAAATTTATTGTAAATACTTTCAGGTCTTTTTAATTTCCGCATCAAGATGCTATATGGTGAAGGAAGTAATTTAGGCAAATTTTGAACTGTCCCGTCTTCATTCAAAATTTTTGGCATCATCATCCCTACTTCTTCATGTTGAGACATAAAAGCGACCATAGTATTAATTACATCCTCTTTAAAATAGGCGTCTGGATTGATTACAAAGTGATATTTTGAACATGCTTCTATTGCTCTTTTAATAGCAATATTATGAGCTGCTCCAAATCCTGGATTAGATGGATTGTGTATATAATCTATTCCTGGTTTATTAGATAAACTCATTAACCTATTGGTTGGTGAATTATCAAGAATATAAATTTTAAGCCCGACAACATTTATCAAAGAATGAATTGTTTTTTTTACTATATCAATATCATTTTGATATAAAACTACACAGCAAGAAACTATAGTATTCATTGTTTTTGAGTTTTACTTGCATTCATAAAAACTAACAACAAACTAATTTTTTAAATATAAATTCTTATTAAGAAGAAACATAAATAATATCTTAATCCTGATAAAAAATTGAATTAAATAAGCGAAGGATAATTTGAAATTTAACCTGCAAAAAAATAAAATAAATGCACCAAAAGTTCTAATTAAATATTCAGGAATTAAGCTAAATAGTTTGTATTTAAAAATAATGTATCCAAAACCTAGACTATAATTTTTAAATCTTAAAATAATCTTACTTAAAGCAAGATCATTATAGGCAGACGTTTTTTTTGGGTGGTAAGTATAAATATCATTTGTGAAAATAAATCTTTCTCCCATTTCAAATAATTTTAGAAATAGATCAACATCTTCACTACTGCCATATAAAGCGCCCACTCCTAATTTCTCATCGAAGGCGATCTGATTTTTAAATTTATCATACAAAATAATCTGGTTTGGGGAACCGATCAATTGATGGTCTAATGGGGTAATTACTTTGCCATTGAACGTAGGCTTGCCAAAATACAACTCTTTTGTCCCATCATTATAAATAGGCGTAATAAAACATTGATTTGAATTCAGCTTACTTCCAAAATTTTCAAAAAACAAACTGTCAAAAGAACTATCATCATCTGGAAACATAATGTATTTTGATGAAATAGAATTTATGATCAAATATTTCAATGCAATATTCCTAGCTTTTGACAAACCCATTTTTTTCTCATTTATAAATTCAACAGAGAAATTGGAATTTTTTGACTCATAAGTAATAGGGGACTCCTGCGAAACTATTACTAGTAGAGCTGATATAGTTTTGTTGCTTTTTTCAATAGATTCGATCAAAGTAAAAATTTCAGAGGTGTCTTGATGAGTAGTTACAAGAGTAATATCGTAGTTTGTCATTGTTTCAAAAAAATATATAGTATAATTATTCACTGAGTATGGGTTTATAAAAGTAACTAATTACAAAAAAAATAAAAAACCCATTAAAAACTAATGGCTCAGAAGCCAAACATATTAGTAAAATAAAAAAGAAGAAACCCTTTTTAAAATCAACTAAAGTCTGATTATAGAAAACAAAAAGATACAATAAACCCATTGGAACTCCCAAATACAGAAATATAGTTATTACTGAATTAGTATTCCCTCTAGCTTCAACAAATTTACTCGCCATAAAAACCTTGCTTTTTTCTTGCGCATCTTCATTTTTGATTTTGGAGAATCCAACTCCCGTCAAGAAGTTATCCTTTGTTACATCTAAAGCAGCTAAAGCATCATAATTACGTGCTACAAATGATCCCTCGCCTGAGCCCTCTATTTTTTCATTTACATTAAAAAGCAACAGAGGAAACAACAAAATTAAAAAAATGAATAAGATTAAAAAGCTTGTGATTTTATTCTTTTTTTGTTTTAAATAGTATAAAAACTGTAAAAATACAAGCGTCAGCCCTGTTGTCGAAAACGTTGTTATAATTAAGAAGGAAGTTAAAAATATGTAAGGTTTTTTATAATTGATCATATTGCTAAAAAGTAACCTAAATAAAAAAATGTTTAAAACAACACTTAAAACTCCTGGCTCCCAATAAAATCCCTGATTTCGAATAAAATCTATACCAGAAATAACGTTCTCAGCACTATAAAAAAACAAGAAAAACAGATGTTTACACGCGAAACTATCATTATAGAATTGCACAAATAAACCCTTGAAAAGACTTGTAAGAACAAAATTTGCTAAACTGTAAAAAACTATAACTTTAAAAACAGAATCGAAACTTTTTATAGAGACTTTCTCTTTATTGTGTAATGCCAAATAAGCCACATTAAAGATGAAAATAATTGCAAACATTACCGGAAATTCAATTAAATTAATATTAAATCCTGTTAAAAACCAATTTATCAGCAAAAAAATCATTAAAATTAAAGTAGATTTTCTGAAAGATTTTAAATAGCTACTATTATATTTTTTTTGGAACAATAATGAAGTAATTGAAAGCAAAAGTAGCATAAAATAAAATACATTCGCTCCAAATATAATAGGATATACAGATCCACAAAAAAGGAAAATAAAAAAAAATATCAAACTATTTAGTATTTTAACTATATCCATAGAATTAGCTTAAAAGCGCAAAAATCCAATTATCTAATCGGTGGTTATTTACTAAATTTTGTTGTATCTCACTTTTAAAGTTCTGTTGTAAAAAAGGAGCATTTATCATTATAATATTTCCGAATTTATAAAATAATTCCTGTTTTATTGCTTCATTATTGGTCAATAAAATTTTATTTGCTCCTAAAGCTTCAAAGGTTCTCATAGTTAAGCCCGATTGATGCTCATTTGCTACATCAATAATTATATCATAATGAGTATACAATTCTAATATTTCTTTAAATGTAATATTTTTGAACATTAAGTAATTTCTATCTAGTCTAATACCCTTAAATGATAATTTATAATAATAATAATAATAGTAGTAGTAA
>Ga0209284_10003390_pt1 | contig 19709 bp, 19 predicted proteins | sample FRY03_FD_187211 | JGI IMG/M metagenome (GOLD analysis project Ga0209284, IMG submission 187211) | Freshwater microbial communities from Lake Fryxell liftoff mats and glacier meltwater in Antarctica - FRY-03 (SPAdes) (version 2) | ecosystem: Environmental > Aquatic > Freshwater > Ice > Glacier... | reverse complement strand
TCTTTGTGAAGATATGCTTTCACCATTTTTCTTATTTGCTATTGTAACTGCTTATATATGTTTTGCTTACTTCATTGTGACAACTATTATAGCAACGTGTTTTTGAACGTTCTTCATAAAAAAACTGGAATATGATTACTCCATTTCAGGTACAAACAAAACAAAAATTCAACGAGACTTGAATCACAGTGAACAAAATTTATTAAAACAACTCCAAACTAGCCGCCATCCACCTTCACTCGACATTTTTATAGTATGTCGAAAAGTTAGTGACTTTTTCCTTGATTTTGATGAGTCTTTCTTGGACATCCAGTCCTTGGCTCGATAAGTCGAGAAATTCCTCCATATGGACAATCCTGTCCTTGGCGTTGTTTTTGCTCCCGATGCTGGTGCCGAAAAGATCTGTCTCCAGCACATCCAAGTCCTTGTTCATGAGATCAAAAATGCTCCTACGGACAGGCACAACCTCGTGTGTGTTGATGGGCGCAGACGTAGTAATAGTTACTTCTGGAACACGGTGATCGAAAACCTCGCCCAGAGCGACCGGAGTCGGTATTGTAGTGCCCGCATCAACATCGTTTTTGGCATTTTCCAGAAATTCCCACGCGCTGTTATCGTCTATATACACGTCCCCGCCTCTGTTGAAAATACGAATCTCAGTATTGTAACTCCAGTCGAAAAAAGTTTGTACAAAGCGTGAGCAAGCCTCGGTAAGCTTCTTGTCATTTTCCTTGGACATGTCAAACTTGAAATTATTCTTGTACTCGTCCACAAAGTCATGCACGTACTGCAAGCCCATGCATTCGTCGGCAATGATTGAAAGTTTATCCTTACTCAATTTTTTCTCGAACGCCAAGAGCATTCGGGTATATTTGATGGGAACTGGGTGGGCAACAATGTTTCCGATTTTCAGTCCACATATCTTTGTCTCGAGATAGGCTTCCTTGGCGTCCTCGAAATTGCGGTAATTGACAAAAGTCTTCACGCTATCTCTCGTGGAATAGTTTGATATTTCGCAGTTGCCGAATTTTTCAAAATGACACATAAGCTCGTCAATCTCTGGCATATCAAAACTATTCACAAGAAGCGTAAACTGCACCGAGTTGGTGTTGCCCTGTTCCTTGCACACCATTTTCATACGCATTTCCGTGTTGAGCTCATTGCAGATGTAATTCATGAGACTTGTGCGATTGCTCTGATTGTAGAGATTCACATACATGATATTGGCACATTCGTCTTCATCGGCATACAAGTTCGGCTGCAAAATAATATTTATCAGATTGCAATCTGCTGTGTTGTTGCAAAACGCTCCAATGCAGTACTGGACCTGGTCCACATAGTTGTCTTCGCAGTGCTTGATAATAAAGGAGCAGTTGTGACCTTGCATGATTGCGATGATGGTGACAAAGTACGATAGCAACTCATGACCTAAATAGGCATTTCCACGGGAATCTATTTTTGGATTTTTTTTCCCAAAAATACGATGCAGAGGAGTCTTTTTTTTTATAGCAACACGCGTGTTGCTTTCTAGAAATCTTTCAAGGAGATTCTTGCTAAAAATCAAAATATGCGGATTTTTGCTATATTCAAAATATTCACTAAAAACAAATTGTTCATGTGTTTTCCTATATAAGATAGATTATGACAGTGTACTACTTATTTCATGGCTTCGATGTTTGATCGCAGAGAGCAACATGCTCAAAAAACAGACAAATATACGTTTGCAAGTTCACCAAGCTATCAGGATTATATGAAATCCTCGAAATGCATTGGAAATGATTGCAAGGCAGCAGCGGGATCTGCACAATCTCAAAATGATTCCATGGGTTGCTTTCGTTGTGAGGCTACTAAGCCCACAACATATAGTAGTTTTGGCTTGGCAACAACTCGGGATAATGACTCAACAGGAGTCGCCGCTGGTGTTAATTATAACGATAGCAGGCTCAACCCAAGCGTTCAAAGATACCCCAGTCCATTCAGACACACGATGCATCGAAAAAGAGCACCTTCTAGCCATGTCCCACAACCACAACCCGACGCCGTGTTTGAATCGAAAACTCCATTTTACGACCAATCTTTTCAGAGCTTCAGTCGTTTTTAAAAAAACTAAAAATAGTAAAAAAAAACTAAAAATAGACTTTTTTCTCCCAAATGTCTACTTAGCCATTTGCAGAAAACAAACACACCACAAGCACATCAATATGCAAGCTTCACAGCCATGCTCCTTCAGTATCAAGTATTGCAAGAACGGACATTTGGATGCTGTGAGTTGCGCGATCAAGACGTGGTGTAGTAAGAACACGGACAACAGAGATACACACATCGTTATGAAAAGGAATCAAGGGACAGTGGATGATGATTTTCATATCATCATGTACGTCAATAGCATCGATCTCAGCCACAGGCACAACGCCATGCATTACATCAGGACCGATTTGAACAAGACTTTCGACATGGATATGGTGTGCCGGGAGCAGGGAGGCAGTACCGGTGTGGTTTTTGCGCTGCTGCTCATCACTATGGAGAAACCCTTGGCCCACGAAATCCGACAGCAGTTCAAGCGCTATGGCGACTTTGACACTGTTGTCAAGACTGATAGGTCGACTTTTCTGAACTTCCAGAACTACAACGATGCCAAGCAAGCGCTCGAGGGCTCAAGGTGTGGTGTGCCGATTGCCAATTTGATTGTTCGTCCGATTGCTATTCAGCACACAAAAATGTTGATGCAATTTGAACAGGTTTTGCTCAAAGACAAGGACAAATATCAAGAGAAGAATGTAATGGAGATTGAATATGTCAAGAAGTTTGTCACGAACTACAGGCAACGGGTGGATTTCGACATGAAGTGGGAAAAGGACGACACTATGGTGGAATCGTGTTCGAAACTGGTGGTAGACCTGTATGGATGGGTTCATCACAAGGATGAGCAGTTATTCAGCTCGGAAAAAGCGGTTGTTTACGCAAAAGAATGCGAAGACCTCAACACTGCCATCAATGATTCATTGAAGCAAAGTTTTATCAATGCTGTCAAAAAATCCATTTTGGTTGTGGCCAGTGTCATCGAGAATGAAGCAGATATTGCCGATGTTTTCGTAGAAGACGATGCCAAGGTTGTTGTCAGTAATGATTTGGACATGGCGATTTGTGAAAACAAAAAAGACGGCCATGTGCAGCAAAAGGTTTTGAACGAACTGAATCGTCTGGAGATTGAATTCTTCGGTGAAGTCAATACCAAGGAAACCAAGATCCATGCGCGCCTCGTCGAACTGGAGGAGTGTCTGTGCCTGTCTAAAGACGCGTTCGATATCCAGGAGCGTATTTTCCACATTGGCAAGTGTGTAAAAAAGCTCAGCAAGTGGCTGGATTGCCAGGAGACTGACGTTAAGTTTTGAAAATAAAATTGTGACGTATTGAGTCCATGTATTCATGACAAGACTTTATTCTCTGGCATTTAAAGTGTGTGTGTCGATCGAAGAATCACTTCGGTGAGGACACAGAGAGGATTATCCACTACATGTCGGAAAAACCGCGGACACGATTGTGCACTCCTGTCAATCCCGGGCCAGCGTTTCTCCAAAACCAACACTACAGGACAGTTGCAGTTGATGCACACAAACCCGCTCTTGCTAACATCGTAACAGTTTTCAGCAGTAACGCATTGCATTGTATCACGGTTAATGCATGTGAGCATAGAACCGCGCAATCGGAGATGGTATGTGTTTGGCTATACACTATGTATTTATTGTATTTTTTCACAGCATCATGATGGCTTCCGTATCTGTTGTAGTAATTTCGAGACCGATGTTAAGTTTTTAAAAATTGTGACATTTTTAGTCCATGTATTCATAACAAAATTTGTTTTCGTAGTGTTTCGAATGTACTAGACAACTCGAGTTGGTTGGAACACATTCAAAATAGTCGAGTCCGAGCGACTTTTCCGGTGTGTATCCATTCTTGCAGCAGAAGAAACAGTTTTTGTGCATGTCTGGGATTTCTCGGTTTTCTCGAATAAAGTTGATCAAAATGTTTTGTCTGAATTCAACTTTACCAGCAATATTTACAGAGCAAAGCTCCATGTGCAAGTGGATGAAAATGTCTAAAGGAGACAATGTGAGAAACGAATGGCACCCGTAAAGCGTGAGATCTGTAGAATTCGTTGATATGAATTTTTGATAGCTCAGTGCAGCTGTTGCAGGGAGCAAGAACCTCTGTTCTATACAAATCGGACTGTGTCTATTCGTAATGTCAAGTTTGTAACCATCTGTGCAGCTCGGAATACATCCAGGTAAGACCACGAAATTCTCCAGGAATCCCTCATACTCTTGTTGCCAGTCGCATGGCGAGCATCCACACACACATCCGATACCGAGTGTGCTTTGATTTGCACATGTATCAAGATAGTACCCAGTATCACATACCGTATCTTCTTCAAAACACGGGACGCATTCTCTATTCAAGATATAATGTCCGTTCGGACAGAATTCGCAAGACAAAAACGAGCTTTCATTCTGCCGAATTTTACCAGCTTCACATTCCTCGCAAATCGTGTGATTGTGGTTTGAAACATGAAGAACACTGCATTCAGAGCAATGCAAACCGTCGGTTGATTTCACTGTGTTGGCAGGACATGTCTCACACGATGTCAAAGACGTCTCGAAAAACTTTCCCTGAGGGCACACATTACATCCGGCTGAAGCTGGATTGTCAAATCTGGACAAGAATTCAGGACATTGTAAACAAGCAGTGCTTCCTACATCTGTAGTATATCTGTCGATTGGACAAACTTGGCAGCGAATGACATCTGATGTATTTGCAGTTGCCTTCGAAAACGAGTTGAGAGGACATATTCGGCAATAGGCGCTACTGTGGCTCCAACCAAAGCCATCCTGGTTACAATTGCTTGGGACTTTGGATTCTGGGGCAGTTTCAGAAACAAGATCCACACAGTTATGGCCTTGTGTTATTTGTATTTTACCCGGTGCACAGTCCACGCAAAATGATTTACTCTGGTAGTTGTGTAGGGTTGGAAAGGGTAACATTTCGCGGTGTTTGCCAATCGGACATGCCAAGCATGCGTTTTTGCCGTCTGTGTAAAAGTGTTTGGTGCACAGCACTATGGGTACACAGCGTGTAAACATGTCGTATGAGATCTCGAGGAAAAACCCGTCGATGCAGGACAAATCGCACTGCTGCACATTATTGACATTTGTCTGACATCGCATGTTTTGTTTACCCATGCACGAGATCTCGCATGGGGTGTAAAAGAGGTATTCAATACCGTTGAGTTGGCACGTCAATATCTCAGACATTGTCACTACATATTTTTCCGAAAATTGTTTACAATACACGATACTAGAATCCAAGAGCAAATTAGTCGGGACAACAAGAACGGCACTGATTGTAGTTTTATCGCCAACGGTTTTCAGCATGTTTCTGTCTCGAAACACGCATCCCTGCGAGTTGTAACATGCACAGGCGCTCCTATCTACTATCTTCAATATATTCTGATATGGCATGCCACACGTTGAGCTACACTGTATATTTCTGATGTCGAATTCACTGGACAAATGAATCAAACCCGAATTGCCTCCTACCGAGAGACTATCGTAGTAACCAGGCCAACAAGCACATGTGTACTTTCCATTGGAGTTGTTGTACATGTGGTGTTTCCCGCTTGCATATGCTTCTTTCAAGTACTGGCAAGACATAGCGTCGATTGCCTCGTTGTTGTACAATGACAACATGCCTATGCCTTCCAGATAGCTCTGGCAAGAAACTTTTCTCACGGTGTCAATGTTGATTTCAGTGTTGAGAGCAACGTTTCTGCACTCTTTGCCATCCGCGCCAAAGGTTGAAAAAAACAAAGAATATATAAAAAAAACAGCAAAAGACATGTTGGTAGATGCGTAGGATCTTAATACTTATATATATTCAACAATCTTGGCTAATAACATACATTCTCATTATTTATTTGCAACAGTCCTCGAAATCTAAAACTGCTGCACATGCTACATAATCGAGGTAAAATGTATTGCAACTGTTTCAAGAATATATATCTGAGCTAGGCACCCAGTTGGTATATAAGAAATCACAATACGCAGGGAAATCATAATGGCAGATATACTCGAGTACAGCGAATTCAATTCTCAAATTCTACAGCCCTTGGACAAACAGATTGTTATGCTCCGTAAAATGCTGCTTGAATTCGACACCATCGTCTTGTCAAACGACCTTACGATTTCAATTTCTGACCAACAAAATGCAATAACATTAAGAAATTCAATCAAACAGAATCTGGCAGAAACAATCTCAGAGCGTGCTCGGTTTTCACAGTTCGAAGGTCAAAAGTAAATTTGTTTGCATTTTTATTAAAACTCTAATATCAATCTCCGATTTTTGTCTGTTGAGCTTGCACTTTTTTGGATACTGCTAAAAGTCTGTTTGCAATTATCGCGACTATTCATTGCGTTTCGACAGAGACTACACTCCGTCGAATGTCGAAAAATCGTCACGATCTATGTATTTGGATGTCTCCAGCACATCTTCATATGCATACTCAGTTTCGTCTGAGATTTCAGTACTCAGTGCGTGTTGTTGTGAATCGACAAGCTTGCGCTTTTTGTTTTCGGTATACCTACTGTGTGTGGCCAGGAGTCCGATTTCAGTCTTGACAAATAAATCGCCCACGTGGAAATCGGTTTGCTCTGTATAATATCGTTGCTTTGGCATGTCGAGTTGGACCCCGATTTTAATACATGTTAATTTTTGCGCCATGCAGGCAAAAGGCATAACGTCCTTCACAAAAAAATCGTATGCAAATTGTTCCAGAGTGTTTGCATATTTTGAATTTTTTTCTGCTTGGCTGTAGAATTGAATCACGTTCGACTCCATGAAGAGGAGATTTGTTTTGGCCTCGTGTTCAATCGTGCAGTGGCTGATCGAATGCCCTCTCACCGAAACAAAATAATTACGATCTTTCAGACAGATCAAATCCTGTTCGCCCTTTTTGACAAGTTGTAAAAATCCATATCTTGGTGCAATACTGTTTGGAAACATCATTTTGCATTTCATCTCAAGAATAGTCGATGTAATGAGATTATTCTCAGTATAGTCTCTCAAGACCTTCCTGCTAACATTGTGGTCCTGCATTATTTCAAAAACAAAAAGAGCAGACCCTCTCGACTTAATACTGGGGATGTGTCTCGACTTCTCAATATACTCCTTGTTGACCCGGTTACTGAAAAGAAACTCCTCATTGCGGACAGGATAAGCATGATGGAATTTTAGATTGGACAAAGTGCCGACCGTTGTCAGAATTGTGGCCATTCGCTCAAGTTGAGGATCTGGGGAGCAACAGAAAAACCAACAGCATAAATGGGAACAAACATCAAAAAATAGAATATTGGCGTTTATAAATATCATCTAAAAAAGAAAAAAAAACACAATGAAACGGCACCCATAAAAACTGGGCAAAAAACATGCCAAACAAAAGAAAGTATGTTAAGATAGAAAAAGAGTTTGAATATGTAGACGCCAATTATAAAAAACTTTTGCAATACCAGAAACAAAGCGAAGACGAGTGCTTGGCAAGCCTTTTGTCGGTGCTGGATTACAAAAACACATGTCAGAATTTTGCAAGGAAGAATAAGATTGCGATTCCCACGACGCACAACATGGTGTGCACCATCCACATCACGACGAATGCGAAAAAATTCGATTTGGATGTGATTGGAGACTGTGTGCCAAACAGCACGTATGACAAGAAACGGTTTGCAGCAATTACTATACGACTCGAAGAACCACGCACAACTGCTCTCTTGTTCTCGTCAGGAAAATTGGTCATCACAGGGGCAGTGAGCAAGCAGATGGCAATATCTGCAGTGCATAGTACAATATACACACTGGCGAATGTGTTTGCGCATCTCGACATATCATGCCATAGTTTTGCCGTGCAGAATATAGTGTGTAACGTCAAAATACCAGGAGTCGAGACGATTGACGTCAAGAGTCTGTACGATCAGTTTGCAACATACTGTACGTACCAACCTTCGATTTTCCCAGGCTTGATTTTTCGACCCCCAGAGTCGCCAATTGTTCTTCTGATTTTCAAATCTTCACGAATAGTTGTTACTGGAGCCCGAGAATACGACGATGTCGTTGACGGATTCCATAAAGTGTATGACGTCATAGGCAAATTTTTCATCTACAAGAAAGCAACACCTGAACTAAAAACTGATTTAGAATGAATAAAGGGAATACTGTGAACTCGTGGTTGACAATCACGAGGAAAAATGTCAGTTTACCAATTGAGGGAAGTGTGTGATGTAGGAATTGGGAATGATATGTTTTTTGCGACAGAACAGCATTACAAGAATAAATCAAACAAGAACGGTGTCATGACTTTCAATTGTCAGCGGACGTTGGAAGATGGCCATACTATTGAAAACGTCCTGGTGAAATGTACCGATATCCATCCTGTTCTTCGCATGGTAGTCGAAAAAACATCGTTGATAGCCACAAACAGCAGCATCAAGAAATATCTAAATACACACATTGCAGCGAGTTTCGACTCGCACAAAGCATCCACGATTTCGAGTCTGACAGACAGTAGGTATGTCATTGGTGTGCTTCTGTCTCAAGACTCGTCGTTAACAAATGTTGATGTTATCTTCAACCGAACAGAAGACGTGCAAATGCTAATGATGGCATGTCGTGTTTTTTTCAAACAATCGGAACATGCCTCTGTATCTTTTCGTCCTCCGGAAATCCCAATGTGGGTTCGATTGCACTATGAGCTACCAGACAACATAATATACAAAAAGTACAGAGACTCATACAGCAATTGGGAGGTAGTGGATACCTTTCAAACGAAAAAAGGATGGCACTATGGTTCGCATTTCCAACTTCCTGAAGAACATGTACAATTCTCCTCGAAAGCCTGTGTTGACGGTACATGGACAAAAGTACTGTACGCCGAGTACACAAACCTGATCGTTGGGCATCTAGGAAAAAAGTCATACAGCAGGCCTGTCTCTGAAAGTATAAACACGACCGATAGTCACTAGTTTTTTCCTTGAATAAATAGCGTCACACTACATCATGGGCCCACTTTGCAGGATTGCATGCAAGAAAAATGCGGGAAATACGTGAATGTCTGAAAACACGAAACTGACTATGAAAATCGTGAAATACGGAGTTGTTTTAAAAACCCTTTAAAAATATAGTTGTCTTTGGTTTCTCATATATAAGCAAACAATCTATGTAGATGGATAGTAAATATGCCAGAGAGTGATAGTCCTTCCAATGTCATGGCTCAATTGTTGATTTCACTTACCATAGCATTCTACTTTTTTTCACAATTCATGTTCGGAGTCATCTTCATGTTCACCGGATTCTCATACACCGGAGACAACTTCTGTACACTACCTGTAAATGGAACTCTACTTGATGATCCTGATAAGCTGTTGGGACCCAAAGGGGCGATCGTGGAGTGGAATAAAATGATGGGAATTGTTCTCATCGTCAGTACACTTGTAGTAACCATAGTTTGTACTACCATTTCGGTTGCAGAAAAGTACTGTAGAAACGACGGTGAGCCTACTGTTGCGAAAAACGTTACTTTGTTCCTGGTAGGGTGTTTGAGCATTGTGCAGTTGGTCCTAACGTGTCTTGGAATGAATTATATTTTTGGAAACAAAATCCAATCAGACTGCGTGCACAGTCATGCTGGGGATAATTTTGCATATGTTACAATGCTGATCTATTCGTGGATTTCTGTGCTTTCGTTCTCAAGTATTGGGTTCTGTATACTAGTAGTGATTGGATTGGTTTCCTTCAACACAAAATTTTCGAGTGGACTTAGTAGTAGGGCATAGCGTTTTCCCCGTTATTAATGTTATTATTAAACAACATGAAAAAATCAAGCGTCGGCTTCAGTGCTGAATACCTATATAAGGTGTCTGTGCAAAAAATTACCTGCTTGATCAAAATGGGTCAAAAACCACACAGAAATGAATTCATCACCGTTGCAGCAAGCCGCAAGAAACAATACAATCAGAGACTAAGAACGATGATGCGGAAACGGTGGGAGCTTGAAGTGATGTGCGGTGCCAAGATTAAAATCACTTTAATTCGAGGAGAAAGCAGTACTCCCAACATTGATCCATGCGGTAATCCAGACGAAATGCATGGGGCTGAATGGTATGAGCAAACGAAACCAAAGAATGCATTCGATTACTTCAAACAAAAACTAGCAAAGCAAAAGACTTCTGTACAATTATTAACATACAGCGAGGAAACAGAGGCGGGCTCGAATGAGCAAAGGCCATTGACGCCTATTCCTGATGTTGCAACGTGGTGCAGTCCCCCAACTGCACAAAATAACATGCAACAGTTAACAGACGACAATTTCTTTAGCCAACTTTTCCCAACGAACCCGATTCCATCTCCAATAGTACCAACATCAACAAAAAAAGTGGATGACCAATTTATTAGTGAAAAATATAAGGACATGTTTGCCTCCCACAAAGGCGCACCCAGCATGTTTGCACATGCCTCTTCAGGTTTATTCAAACCACAAAGTCCTGCACGTGCACATGCTAGTCTGGTAACAGACGACGATGTCTTTAACCAACCTTTCGCAACGATCCCGGTTCAATTTCCAAGAGCAACAGCATCACCAAAAAAAGTGCATGACCAATTGCTTGGTGAACAATATAAGGACATGGTCTAGTAACAGACGACGATGTCTTTAACCAACCTTTCGCAACGATCCCGGTTCAATTTCCAAGAGCAACAGCATCACCAAAAAAAGTGCATGACCAATTGCTTGGTGAACAATATAAGGACATGTTTGCACCTGCCTTTTCAGGTTTATTCAGACCACCAAGTCCTCGACGTGCATATGCTAGCATGTTCACAACCCAACCTCTACAACAATCATTACTTGGATATAGTCCTACACAAAACTCTGGTTCAATGCGTGTACCTTCTCCTAGACCCGAATATGGCAATGTACCATTGCTTGGATATACTGCTGATCAAGTGCCTGCACATAGTTCTATATCTGAGTACGACAATCTAAGATTACCAAGCTTACCTTTTCGAACTAGTTCTATAGATAACTCTGCCAAAACACCTATTCCTACGCCTGCGTATGCCGGTCAAGCACCACCAGAATTTCGTTCTACAACTGGTTCCCCACGGAGCTCTGCACTGCTTTGTAGAGTTAGTTCTAGGCCCGAACCACGACCACAATCATTACTTGGAATTACTTCCGCACAGAATTATAGACCCATTCATATGAATGAAGATGAAGGTCTACTACCACCAGAATTGTTTTTTGGAAGTCAGTACGTACAAGACATACTACCACCGAAATCACCTTTTGCAACTACATCTCCACTGAACTTTTTACCAAATGATGAAGAACTACTACCAACAAACTCACCTTTTGCAACTACTTCCGCACTGAACTATTTTTCCCTTCCTACACTTAGTCCTACGCCTGACAGTGGCAGTGAAGTATCACCACACATGTTTTTTGGGACTCATACGTATAACACTGGCGGTGCTCCGAAAACACCGATTTGAAAATCGCAAAATCCGTCTTCGTCTAGCTCGTACAATGAAAGATATACAAACAGAGTATTAGTTTTACAACGTATATAAGTGCAAAAATGTACATCATAAATGTCAACCACGCTACACGACTTAGCGACAAAACATACATCTGAGAAAGATGCATTACAGCTCAGGAAGAATCTGCTGGTTTCGTTTTGTGAGCATTGGAAAACCTATTCGCAGACGGAGCTGTATAAATTAGCAAATGCAGACACAAAGCACATTGAACATCAAATTCATCTGGAGAATACACAGTTACGTAAAATTTATGGAATAATGGCAAGCACGCTTGAGCAAGAAGAACACGTCATGAAAATGAGACACCGCATAGAGGAATTGGAATCGACACAATCCATCGAAACAATGACCGATTCTTGAAGTAAAGAGCATGAAAATTAATTATGTTTATTAATAAAACATTCGAAATAGGCTGCATTTGTTGCGACAGTGACATTATTTTGATGAGACAATAGCAAGCACAATGCTTGAGTGTTGTTTTATTAAATACGGTTTAAAATTACGCACACCCGAATAATTCACTCGTGATTTTCTATATTTTATTCTGTTGTAATATCATTGGAGAAAGAGTACCCATTCGCTGAAAATCTGATTTACCTAAAAATTCGATCGCAGATGTATGCAAAAACCCAAATTCAAAAACATATTGGGTTTCAAGCATCAAAAATTTTATTTTTTGTATTTTATACAAATCGGCAGCCTGTGATCGAGAGAATATGCCGACTGGCCAAGGGTACCTGTATGTTTATACGATATCAAAAATGTGAGTGCTTCTATCAGTCTTATTTCTTAGCAAAATTTCACTAGCATAATAACATTCGAATACTTACATTATTTCGACAATTTGATTCATTTGAAGACTATGCCCACTCAATGAATTGGATGTAACAGGGATTCGAATTCTGTTTGACGCTGCGAAAAAGTCATTGTCGTGGCCAAACGTCTTTACCAATTCTCCATTCCAAGACGGCAAAATGAAGCTTGAAACCATCTCATAGTCGGGAGGATTCGGTTTCCATACAATAATATAACTTGCACCAGACTTGATAGAATCGACAATATTATTTCGAGGAATTTTACAGTTCCACAAATTTTTGTCCCATTTAATTTTACGAGACCCGAATTCAATGACACCACCATCTGGCCCTTGTACAAAACAAATTGAATTGATTCCATGCTTTTTGCAAAGTTCTCTTCTGACAAACCAATCATATGACTGTACATTGTTCATCAAGTTTGGTTCCTTGTTTTTTTCTGCTAAAGCTACTGTAACCAAACTTTTACTAGAACTATTCAATACGATGTCCAAACATTCTTCAGAGAACGTGCTTGAGTTTGCGTTTAAAATGGTATCAGCTTTTGACGGATTTTCGTATTTTGCAGATACTTTGATTATATCATTTACATTATTCCAGAATAAGGCATAGTCTGCACCGCTAAGATCGCATTGTATTTTGAGCAATGCTTCCATAAACATTTTATGTTTTTGAATTGATATTATATATATCAAACTATCACACAAAATATATTGTGCAAGAATATGTATTTTTTAAATTTACTGCTGTTTTCAAATAAAGACAATGTCAGTTGTGTTTTTAGTGAAATTGTACTGAATATCTTGAAGATATCACGTCGTTCTTGTTTGTATCACGCTTACGCGTTGACAGCTGAGCGCGTGTTTGTTATATTGATTTGATTAAAAAGAAAAGAAAAAAATACAACATGAGCTATTTTTGGAACGCACAATAAATAGAAAAGCATATTTCATTTTGAGCAGACCAATCTATATAAACAATGCAAATATTTCCACGCCTGAGCACGGGGGCGATTAGCAACATGGAGAACATTGTGATTCTGACTGGGCTTTTAGAAGCCGATGCTATGTCGTGTATGTCGGAACCCGTAGGAGACGGGTCTGAGGCGCTATGTCCGTTGACGATGGAGTCAATTTATGCGAAGAACGATGCACAGTTTTTGAAAGAGGCTGTGCAGGCGATTTCCAAGAAGCCGCTGTTTGAGAGCAACGCAGCGTGGGACAAGACGGTGCAAGAGTGTGAAGACGTGGGAAATATGGGTGCTATCAAGATCCAAAAATGTGGTCATGAATTCTCGGCTTTGCCATTGTTGTACGAAGTTATGACGAAAGTGTTCAAGTGTCCAATATGTCGTGGAGGTAGTGAAAGCGAGGTAGTCTTAGATAAAGACAAGGTTCCAGACAATATGTCGCCAAAAACCTGGAAAGTCTTGTGCAGCATTTCCACAAAAGTCAGAGAAGAGGATCGAAAACAGAAACAGATTGAAGAAAATGCCTTTCCTTTAGGAATGCAGATGACTTCTCTCATCGAATTGTATGACTCTATGCCGTGGACTATGTCTTTTTCGTTGTATCGCACTGAAAACCCGAGCACCAATGAACGCCCGTTTGTAATCATTCCTATTCAAATGAGGATGGAGACGCACATCATTATTGACGACGATGGGAATTTGAACAACACTGAGGTCATACTGAGATCAGGTGATGATTAGAAATTGTCAGACGAATAAAATAATTTATCAAATGCGTGTTTTCATAGTCTTGACTCTGACTCTTTTGATTCGCAACAGGATCCCGTGGTGCATCAAGACATCTTTCACGAAGTCTTCGTAACAGCGGCTGTTTTTTCATGGACATTGTCATTGACACGGATCTCACTCGCCATACGTTATTCCAAAGCGCCAAAAATACCAAGAAAACTATTTTTCTACCCAACCCACTCAACCATAACAACTTTAGCCGGAAAATCCACAACGCTGAAAACTATACAGGAGACTGTCAAGTGCAAATGACAAAGTGTGAATACAGTCACGAAATACTCATAACAGACATCAAGTACACAGTTCCGTCTTCAACGCTCGAAAGTTTTGTGCTTTCTGTCTATAACATTTTTTGAACAAGCACGCAATATCTAAAAATAGAAGTCACAAAACATGGCTATAAAGTGGCGGTGCTCTGTTCTGAGTTGAAGAAAAATGAAGAGCACGGTCTTATCAAAAAAGGAAGAGTTGGTGGGTGTGGATGTCAAGTATGAAGGTAAGAAAGCATGGTTTTACTGTTCACGCTGTAGCTACAAGAACGACCGACAGTATCATGCCAAGATGCATTTCCTCAGAATACACGTCAACGGGGGTAATTCGTGCGAGAGCAAACGAAAATACAAGACCATCGTTCCCAGCGTAGCCGATTTTTTCCGGAAAACGTTACGCAAAAAGGCACCAGCCGTTGTGAAAGAGAAGATAGTTTACAAGACGGGAATTATGACTGAGATGGTTTTTGGAGATTTTGATATTGTTACAACAATAACAGAGGGGGTAGGCGATGCAGAAGTCAATTTGTTTGATTTTATGTAAAAAAAATTGACAACAAAACCGTAACAATTCTGGGGTACGGGCACTCCAAGTGGAGATATTTTTCTCGGGTGAATACTAGTGAGCTCCAGACACTGTCCGGTTTTGTAAGAATCACGTCTCGAACGCAGCCCATTCAAATTTCAAACAGGCAAACCGAAACGTTTTTGAGGTCGTACTCCTCCTTGGATTTTCTCTCTTGTTCGTCAAGCAATTCTTTCTGTATTCTTTTCTCATTATCCTCATCTTCGCGGATCTTGGCATGGATGACATCTCGTATTTGCGAGAGTTTACAAGTCGATATCGATAGTTTCTTCGCATGCAGAGTCCACCAGATGCAGGACGAGTACAGGAAATCACTAATCAAAGGCAGTGCAATAAAGTTTGGCATGTAATTCGAAACCGTTAAATTCTGAAAAAAGATTGTGCACTTCAAAACCTCTAGTTTTTCGAGTGTGGCTGTGTTCTCTCGAATACTGTGTTTCCTCTCTTCAATTCCCTCGAAAAAACACGTTACAGTTTCGAAACTCCCCATTGTATTACATTTCGTGTGTTTCTTGACTTTATTGATGGCGCTTCTATGTTTGGCATATATTGCTGTAGGCATCATTTTCACACAGTCGGCTGCGGACAAGTGCTTGATCATGATTCCGGTTGTATTGTCCACATTTGTGTTGTTGAAGACAGTCACCTTCACAAACATGGGTCGTGATGCCAAGATTCCAACAGTGTTGAGAAAGTGATGTATTAAATTGAGCTTTAGAATGTAAATATTTTTTGAAATGTTGAATATATTTTCACTTTCAGTCACGCAGCCGATCCACAGACTACACATGTTCAAGTGTCTCAGTATTTCGAAAGGTAGATCAACAACATCTGCAATATCGAGCTTGATACAGTAATCATTCGGGAAAAGTTCGTTTTTGCTTCGCAAAATCTCTACATTGTCGTCTGTGTCAAACGTGTTCTTGTTGCGTTTTTGAGATTTCCACGAGGTGTTTTTTGAAATACGGGATTGGCAATGTTTCAAGTCTGCATACTCGTTTTTAATGATTTCATAAAGTTTATCGTTTTCGGGAGAGTTTTTTGTGTCCTTTGTCATTAACTCGCGTGCCTCGAAAATCCTCCCTTCTTCTAACAAGTCATTGCAACTCATTCTTCTCACATGCACTGCATCTCTTTTATATAACATAACGTGGGACATAGTTGCAATACACACGATGCCATAATTCACACACAAAAACAAAGCGATTATAGTAAAAAACGCTATGTTTTGAATTCGACTCTGACGATTTCGCTCCCCTTCAAGTTCAGGATCAAACAATAGAGACTGTCTATTTTTTCCGGCACAACGGATTCGACAAGAAGCTTCAACTTTGGGAGATCACAGATTAGCACGTCTCGAAAATACCAGAAAAAAAAATCAGTTTCTTCATCCGAACCCATATCAAATTCAATCACGCCACGATCATACAAGACACCCGGATGATTACTTTTTTGGATCTCGATTGTGCGTGGTTTTTGTGACACGTAATCCCTCGGGTCGAAAGCACGAATCCGGGGGGAATCTCTACACATCGAAACGTATTTGATTCTATCATTCCGCACCAACTGCACTGAAAACATACTAGACGAAGCGGTTTCGCGCGCCAACGTTATTCTCCATTCATCTTCGAAAAAGAGGTTCACAGGAAACCAGTTCATGGTGACATCAAACCCCACGGGTCTGACGAATACATAAGCGGGAATTCATTTTTTGGAGATTCTATTTTTGCTCCTTGTATTTTCCAAGACTTCATAGATTCAACTACATGACGAGCATTCGATATATACATATGTGCTTATGCACTATTATACATTGAACTAATGCCTATGGAAATCAGTTCTGCATACATATATGTGTCGTGGACTTGCTTGTTCGTTGCTGTGCTGTGTCTTTTAAAATGGATCTCAACACAGCCAAACACACAAAACTGCTCTGTATCACAAACTGATAATGACACTGTGAAGGGTATACAAAAATCTAAAATTCTGGTCATTTGTACAAAGTTTTTTTTATTCTCAAGCGTGATTTTTCTAATACTACATTTCATACTGTCTTAAACACATGAAGCAATTTCACGCGATATGTTCTGGTTTTGTTTTCAGTGTCGAAACAAAAAACTCGCTATTTATGTTGTGTTGTGAGAATGGTATACCGAATTTTGAATTGTTTTGAACAAAGCAGTTTTTCTTAAATGAGAGCATAACTTTTCTCTTTATTCGCGAATTTCATGCTCATTGTGCCTGCCAACGAAGTCAGCATACTGGGTTTTCCTGCTTCGGAACTTTTGACAGCAGGCGAGTTCTGGTACCAGAATTTATACAGCACATAAAGACAAATCAGACTTGCAGTGCAAATAGCGATGATTACGATAAAGCGAATAATTCCGGTATTGTGAGAAATATGTGTAATCTTAGTGATTACATCGACGGATACAACACTGATGTTGACATCACCAAGTCCTTCATAGAAGCTTAATGATTTCATGTCTGCACTTATAATTTCACGCTGTAGTACATCAGCCTGTGAATCCTCAGTCTCTACTTGAAAAGAAATGTTAATTGTGTGATTATTGGACACGAGTACACGCCGATTATTGTTCATGAAAAGGAAGTTTCTTACGTTGAACTTGGCCGAAAATGCATGTTGAATATGCGAGTTGATGTTTTCGTCAGTATGTCCCTGAATAGAGAGCAAAACTTTTAAGAAAATCGAAACACCCTGTTGTTTGGTGCAGACTCCATCTATGTACATGGTTTGAAACCCAGGGGCACAGTATTGGCATTGGATTCCATAGTATCGGAAATTGCACACATTGCACTGTGAACTGTTCACACTGCCAACAGATTTTGTTGAGGCCGATGCGCCACACTCTCTACAAACCATCTGATCCACGTCGTTGTTAAAATGCCCTTTTGGGCAAGGTTCGAGATTTTTGGATCCTACTCCGGTCACCTGGTAGCCAGGGACTGTTTTGCACAAATTGGGACAACTCGTCGAATTTGTTCTTGTTCTCTCACAACTTTGCCGGGTTTCTGTCCATGACATGCAATCAAAACATCTTTCTTCGCCAGGGAAGTTGTTGAAAGTGTATTCAGGACATTTCTCACATTCTGATGTGTGCTTGTTTTTCACAAAGCCAATGTTGCATTGTCTGCAGCTGTGATCTTGTGGATCGTATCCAAATGCACACAAAACACAATCTGACGGGCGCACTGCTGCTGTGTGCTCCTGAGTAGTTTTCCCAAGAGGACATAGTTGACACGTGTCGTGTGCAATGTAAGTTCCACGGGGACAACGGCAATCTCTGTATGTATTGTGTCCTGCAGCGACAACCATGTTATTGGGACATGTACGACATTTCGTCTCGAAAACCTTGATTTCACACAATGAAATAACACTTTGTGCGAAAACCACGTGCACAAATCTGCCCACCAATCCACCTCTGTCGCACGAAACATCGGTTTGTTTTGTGCCTGGAAATATTGTTTGATTTGCACATAGCACTCCCAGAACATCAGAATTATTTTGTCCTGTCGAGTTGTTGATATAAATCGAGAAGTTGCTTGCTGTTTGAGAATCGTCAAACATCAGACTTAGATTTTGGACGGTTCGAAACTCATGTAAGTCCACTCTCCACCACCATGAATCGGTGAGAGAAAACACTGGTTTGCTGCATGTTGCCGAAATCCCGTCTACTGCACTGTCAGAAGTGTGTTCGGTTGAAAAGCTTGATGTTTGTTCAGTCTTGCATTTCATAACCCCATTTTCTCCACATGATTCTGTCAAATCAAGTCGATACATGTTTGCGCTACACGGATCAAATGAATAATTGCAAGCATGTGTTTGAAGTGCAAGGCACAGCAACACTGACCAGGTGAAAACGATTTCTGTTTTCATTCCTATTATGAACTTTGATTAGTGACTCCTTATATACAGTTTTAATCCTGTTTATTAAAAGACATCCAACAACTTTGATTGTGCATCTGTGCATAAACTCTAGAGGTCTGTGATTTTTAATTACATGTTTGCGCTACACGGATCAAATGAATAATTGCAAGCATGTGTTTGAAGTGCAAGGCACAGCAACACTGACCAGGTGAAAACGATTTCTGTTTTCATTCCTATTATGAATTTTGATTAGTGACTCCTTATATACAATTTTAATCCTGTTTATTAAAAGACATCCAACAACTTTGATTGTGCATTGTTGTACTAACGATAGATTTCTGTGTAGTCGACGATAAAATCCGCGTTGGCCAGTTCAACTTTCCCGTAATCTCGACGGGGCCACTTGTACATTGGCTTCATGTGTGCTTTGAAAAAAGACTGGAATTCTTTGATCATAGTCCACTCGTCGTATTCGTTTTCTTCTTCATCGCCATCCGATTCCTGCGACACTACCTTTTTTGGCGGAACCGGACCAAGCAGTCCCTCGAAACTGTCGTGATTGACATGTGGAAAATGCCACTTTTTCTCACGCTTGAGTTGCACAAGACGATCGTGAACGTAAGAGTCCATGTCTTTTTTGTCTGGCACCAAGAACATGTAATGATAAACATCAGTCGGCTCGGAAGAATCATTGATGCACATCAACATCGGCCCACTTGAAACCTCGGAATGTGCACGCTTCTGGGCTGTG
>Ga0209284_10003389_pt1 | contig 19711 bp, 22 predicted proteins | sample FRY03_FD_187211 | JGI IMG/M metagenome (GOLD analysis project Ga0209284, IMG submission 187211) | Freshwater microbial communities from Lake Fryxell liftoff mats and glacier meltwater in Antarctica - FRY-03 (SPAdes) (version 2) | ecosystem: Environmental > Aquatic > Freshwater > Ice > Glacier... | reverse complement strand
CCAAGAGTGCGCCGCATCCAAGATGTGAAATCAACCTCATGTTGTCCCCGATTCTGCCCGTATTGCAGGGCGTTTTGTTTGCATAGGCTCGAACCCGAACACCTACATAACAGGCTACATGCTAGTCAGAGTTGGCGAATGTCAAGGCATAAAGACGAACATTTTTTCACAATTTATTGGTCGTACATGGCGCTGATGCCCGCCGCCGGCTGGATAGGATTGAGATGTGTGTCCACGATTCGTGTGCAGGTCCACCCGCGCGTTCGGTGAGTGCTCGGTAAGTCTTCGAAGCGAAACGGTCTTCGCGCTGCGTGCGAAGCGAGAGGATTATGGTATCGGCGCGGAGGCTGGGGTCGGTGCTGGTGTCGGTGTTGCCGTCGGTGCTGAGGTCGGTGTTGCCGCAGGCGCTGGTGTGAACACAGGCATACCACCCACTGCGCCACGATTCACCGCTCGCTTACTTTGCGGCAGCGGCTCGAGACGCGACGAAAACTCGGTGCCAACAAGCGCGCACAATTCGCGAAAGACCTTGCGATTCATTTCCTCGCGCTCGAACTTGAGCGCGGTCAACACAGCGGCGCGTTCCTTCCTTGACGCTATACCTTGCGCCATACTTGTCATTGGCTTGTCAGCGACTTTTCCCCGTGCCGCCACAATCGAATTGCGTATCGCACGCGACTGACTGCGCCAACTTGCTTCGAGTGTTGCGGCGTGCGGTGCAATCGCTTCGGGCAATTTCAACACGCGTGCGGCCTCGAACCGACTGCTGAGGCCAGTCGAATCCTTCAAATCGCGTGCGTACAGCTGATCGTCCCATTCATCCTGCACTCGCTGTGCAGATTCCGGCTTGAGTCGTTCCTTCAGCCGACTGATCATGTCGCGCTGAGTCTGTTTCACATTCTTTCGCAACGCCATCAACTGCTGCTGAAGCTTCATCGCAAGTTCGATGCCCGCGTGATCGTTACCTATTTCAATTGCCTGAGCGATAACGGCATCGCGATCCGCACCATTGGCTGAGAAGTCTGGCATCGGCATCGCGGCGATTGCCTGGGCGGACACGCTCGTGAGCTCGCGCATTTGCACCGCGAGCTGTGAACAACTCGACGCAAGATCTGCGCTGATTGCCTTCCAGTCATCGCTGGAAAGTTGCGCACGCAGTATTGCACGCACTGGATCGGTGCTTGGTGCGCCGCCAAAAGCCGCGCCGCCAATCGACGCGGCCGCGCGCTCGCTCTCCAGACTCCTCCACGGCGCCAACCAAACAACAACTGGTTTGCCTGCGCTCGACACGACTGCTGGCAAGAGCGCATCAAGGCTCGATGTCTCCAGAGCCAACACTTGCGTGCGCAGAGCCTCGCGTTCGGCGGCGCGACGCACGCGAACTTCAGGACTGAGCATGCCCATGGTTCCATCTGGCTTCATTTCGAACATTCCACCAAATGCATCGCCGTGTACAGCATCATGCGCCCGTGATGAATCGATCAATGTGCGCACATCCGCGTTGAGATCATCAATCGCGATAGCGGCGACTGCCAGCATTGCTTCATCAGATCCAGCGGCAAGAAACACGGGCTTGATTTCTTGAAAGTCAATCAGCGCTGGAAACGCCGATGGTTTCTTGGGCATTCCGGCGTCATCAAGTGAGATTTGCGCGTCCATCGCATCACCGAGCATGTCGGAGATGTCACCAACCATGCCGTCCATGCCTTCCATTCCTGCCATGCCTTCCATTCCTGCCATGCTCTGATCCAGCATTTCAAAGATATTGGCTTGCATCCCCTCCATCAACTCGATGGAATCGACAGATCCATCACCGCCAACGAGTGCAGCGCCTATGTTCACGATCGTTGCACCATCGTCCATCGGTCCATCGCTAGCTCCTTGAGCGGCATATTGGCGCGCCGCACTCGCGGCGCGATCAGCGCTCGACTTGCCAGCATCTTGCGGATTCATCGCCAGCGAAAGCGCATCAACAGCGACTTGGGTTGCATCGGCAATCTTCTTGGACTGCTCGGTTGGATCAGGGTTAAATGCAAAACCAAACGGGTCTGAATTTCGTAACGACTTCAGCGAGGCTTCCTTCGCCACTGGCCACCACTGCGCAACCCACCCCGCGCAAATCTGATCAATCTGCGGTGCGGCACCCTCGGGAATTTGTTGCTGAGGCACTGTCCACGCAAAGCTGATCGCCATCGGGCCAGTGCCCATCTCCGTTCCCATCAGCGACGAAATCATCGACGAAATCTTCGACCATTTAGCCATCAACTGACCTTGCTCTCGGCCTGAAAGCGTGGGCAATATGGCGTCAATTGTGCGAATATCAAGTTCGCCGAGCTTGACCCGCGCCGCGTTGCGTTCAATCATTACGGAGTCGCGAAGTGCCTGCATGTCTGCAAACATCTGTCCTTGGTTTGGCACTGCATCGCCTGGTGTCGGATCCACTGCGGGCGGTTGCTTTGGTGACTTCTGCATCGCTTCGGCTCTGCGCAGAGGCATGTTGATGGTCGCATCGCGCAACTTGCGCACGAGACCTTGTCGTTCGATGAGATATTGATCGAGCTGTGGTTTGAGACTGGCGATTTTTTCGGGAGCGATCGCACGCACTGCAAGCGCGTCGATCACATCGATCAGATCAAATGACTGCGTGCCGAAAGTCCAGTCACTGGCGGTTTGCGCAAACGCGAGGTCGCGGCGAATTTCAAGCATGGCGATCAAGCGACGCGTTGCATCGGCTTGATCTGGGCGCGCTGTGTTTCGAATCGCATCCAAGAGTGGGCGTTCCGCATCATCGATTGCCTGCGCGGCAAGACGCCCCTTTGATTGCAACGCGCGTGCTTGTTCCACAGTTGATGCGCTCGATGTCGGAGTTCCGGCCCATTGTTTGATCTGCCCGGCCGCGACCGTGGTGAATTGCAGAACATATGCGTCATAGTCAATAAGGATCTTTGCACGCTGAGCGTCGTCGAAGCCTGCGGCGGTCAGTCGCGCATCGAGATCTGCGCTGCGCAAAGGCTTTATTTCGGCCGCCCGTGCCGTGGTCACGAAGAGCAATGCGATCAGCGGTGCAACGATGAGAACCAGTGAGATCACATGACGAAACGCGCGATTAAAAAGCATGGGCTATCTCCTTGGTTCCCATGATAGAGAACCGCAGTGCCCGCGCGCGTATCGATATTGACCAGCAACCATCGCGCATGCCGCATCATCAAATCGGTCGTCGCGGCGCATCTGCGAAGCGCTCTTCCTCGCCCGCTACATTGAGAAATATGGCACCGGTACCCTCATGATGATTCGTGAGAGTCTCGCCCACGCCCTGCCTGAGCCAGACTTCGTTCAACGCGGGGGCGAATTCACAACCGCATTGTGGCGCGACTGGCTGACCGCCGAAGTGGTCACCAGACTTCAACTCAATGATCGCCAGCGTCTGGCGATTGATTTTATCAAGACGCATGGACAAATGACCAATAGCGAATATCAAGAGACCGTTAGCGTCTCCAGAGCCACGGCGTCCCGCGATCTTGACGAGCTTGTTACCAAGGGCGTTTGGGAGAAAGTAGGGACGACAGGCAGAGGCACCCACTATGTGTTGGCAAAGAAACGCATCACAAACGCCTCAAACACCTCATAAAAATAAACGCCTCATAAACGCCTCAAACGCATCATTCCGACACCGGGCAGCCACAAGTAATTGAGCTTGCTTCACTTCCGTGGACACCAAAATTAGCGAGAATGCTCGCTCGGAGTGCACCATGGATAAGCAAACAAAGATCCTTACAAAGTACCGCCTAACTGTCGGCTTGAGCGGGTAGTTAGGCGGCTCCCTTGCGCGAGCGACGCCATTCCATCGCGAGTTCTCGGTGGTGAGCTGCGCAATCGCGTAGATAGAGATTGATCAGACTCTGATACGGCAGCTCTGTTTTGGCCGCCAGCCGCTTGAAATACTCGATGGTCTCGCGGTCGATGCGGATGGTGATCGAGCGTTTGAGCTGCTTGGCGTAGGGGCTGCGCTTGGCCTTGGAAAAGTCGTAGTTGGTTCTCATGGTGAGTTGGCTTCCTTGTACTGCCGACGCTCGCGCGTGTTGGCGCGGCGTGCGGAGATAATGCGAAGGACATCGTTGTCCTCGCGGTGAGTGTGGACCACAACGAGGATCCGTGCAGAGGAGCTCAGACCCAGGAGGACGAACCGGTCCTCGGCGCCTGAGTGATCCGGGTCGGACATGAAGAGTGCGAACTCGTCGGCGAAGGCGGTGGCGGCCGCCTCGAATGTGACGCCGTGCTTGGCCTTGTTCGCCGCAGCCTTGCGCTGGTCCCATTCGAAGCGGAGTTTCGACACGCTGATAGTGTACCTACGATGTACGCACAAAGCAAGGACCGGCACGCGAGGTTTGCTACCCGGCTAACTGTCTGCGAAGCCGCACGCCGGTGCGGCCGATGACATGGCGGTAGAGAAACAGCAGCGCAGACAGCGCCTGATTCTGCGTCGAGGCGCTGACATTCTCCTTGACAGCCAAATGCGTCAGCAATTGATATAGTGAACCTGTCCACGAAAGTGAAGCAAGCGCAAGCTCAGTTGATCACGCATTCGTAAATTATTAGCTCGTTTTCTTCGGCCTTTGCCAAGGAGTTCATGATGAAAATTTATTTTTACTTTGCCGCGCTTTTCGCCTTCTTTCCATTCCACGCCGCTCACGCCGAGGAGAATTTTTCCATGATCGCGAACCGTCCGATCAACACTTTTTCCATCGTCGCTTTCGACGCCGCCTCGGGCGAGATGGGCGTCGCCGTCCAGTCGCACTGGTTTAGCGTCGGCTCCATCGTCACATGGGCGGAGGCGGGCGCGGGCGTCGTCGCCACGCAATCGTTCGCCGACCCGGCTTACGGTCCACGCGGCCTCGCGCTCATGAAGAGCGGTATAAAAGCCGAGGCCGCGCTCAAGGCGCTTCTCTCGGCGGACAAGGGCGAAGCCGTGCGGCAGGTCGCTTTTATTGACGCCGAGGGAACCATCGCTGCGCACACCGGGGCGAAGTGCATCGAGTCGGCGGGACATCATGCCGGAGAACATTACAGCGTTCAGGCGAACATGATGGAGAACGACAAGGTGGTGCCCGCCATGTGGAAAGCGTTCGAGGCGGCGAAAGGAGATTTGGCCGAGCGCATGATGCTCGCGCTCGAAGCGGCGCAGGAGGCCGGAGGCGATGTGCGCGGGCGGCAGTCGGCGGCGATACTCATCGTGAAAATTAAAGGTACGGGACGCCCGTGGGCAGACAGGGTGCTGGAGCTTCGCGTCGAGGACCATGAATATCCTCTGAAGGAACTGCGCCGCCTCCTCACCATCAATCGCGGCTACGAACAGATGAACCTCGGCGACGCTGCGTTGGAGAAGCAGGACATGGCGACGGCTTTGAAGCACTACTCCGCCGCCGCGGCATTCGTGCCTGGCAATATCGAAATCCTTTACTGGCAGGCCGTGACGCTCGCCACGAACGACCACCTCGACAAGGCGCTTCCGATTTTCCGCGAGGTGTTTTCAAAGGACAAGCGCTGGATGGAACTTACGAAGCGCCTCCACAAGCCGGAGATTATCCCCGACACCGAGGCAGGGCGGGCGTTGGTGGAGAGGATATTGAAAGAGGGCAAGTGAAGCAAGCTCAGTTGATGAGCGAGGAAGCGCGGGCGCTGTTGCAGTATGTCGATGATCCCTTGCTGGACTTGATCATCTGGCTGCTGTATGGGACTGGGATGCGCTTGCTTGGTCCCCACTTGGTCCCCAGTCACCTCACGCGTCATTCCCGCTCCGGCGGGAATCCAGAAGTTTGGAATCGCAATCTGCAACTACAAGTTTGAGGCCACGGATTGTGACCTTAAACTTGCAGTTCCAATTGGGCATCTCACGAAGACATGGTCTCTGTGACGGTATGATTCGGGCAATCGATGACGAAAAAAGTGGCCACAAATGGTGACTTCCCTCGCGCCGTGGGAGAAAAAATAATGCTGTCCATCCAATCCATACAACTTTAGACAACACAAATGGCTCTTGCACTCAACAAACCCAAGGTCGACAACCTTACCAACGAAATCTGGAAGTCCGCCGAGCGGCTGCGCGGCAAATTCAAGGCTTACGAATATCAGAGTGTCATCTTGCCGATCATCGTCATTCGCTGGTTGGAATGCGCGCTGCTGACATGGCGCGAGGCCAAGCGCGCCGAGGTGCTCGCCAAGCTGGAGAAGGAGGCGGAGAAAATGTTGGAAGGACTCGCCGAATGAAAAAACATACCGACAACACTTTGATTCTCAGTGGCGACTACCGGCAGTTCGTCGAGGAACTGAAGGCGCGGGTGATCTCCGCCCGCATCTCGGCAGCGCTGGCGGTGAACCGCGATGGCATTCTGCTTTACTGGGATATTGGACGAGCTATTGTCGAAAAACAACATCTGCTGAGCTGGGGTGAGTCGGTGATCGACCGGGTTTCGTATGACTTGCGGGCCGCGTTCCCGGACACAAGAGGTTTTTCCCCGCGCAACCTGCGGGACATGAAGCGTCTTTATCTGACCTACACCGATGAAGCAATTTGGCGACAAGTTGTCGCCAAATTGCCAGCAGAGGCCAAAAGCGACGGCGTCGAAATTCGGCGACAAGCTGTCGCCAAATTCGGGGCGGGCGATGCCGAAGCATCCACAGGATTTCTGCGACAGCTTGTCGCAGAAATTCCTTGGGGACAAAACCTTCTCATCCTGAATAAGCTCACCGACCCAACGGCCCGCCTCTGGTATCTCCGCGCCACTGCTGGCTTTGGCTGGACGCGGAATGTGCTCCTCAACCAGATCAAGGCAGGCGCGTATGAACGGGCGGCGACAGAGAAGAAGACCCACAACTTCCCACTCGCCCTGCCGGAGCATCTGGCAGAGCAGGCGAGCGAGATGCTCAAAAGCTCCTACAACCTCGAATTCCTCGGCATCCGCCGCGCCGTCAAGGAACGCGAACTTGAAGGCCGCCTCATCGAACGCCTGCGCGATTTCATTCTCGAACTCGGCTACGGTTTTTGTTTCGTCGGCCGCCAGCACCGGCTCGCGCTCGGCAAGAAGGAGTATTTCATTGACCTGCTCTTTTATCACCGCTTCCTCCAGGCGTTGGTCGCATTCGATCTCAAGGTCGGCCCGTTCGAGCCGGAGTTTGCGGGCAAGATGGATTTCTATTTGAACCTGCTCAACGATAAGGAACGCGCGCCCGGTGACCAACCGTCCATCGGCATTATCCTCTGCGCGGAAAAGGACGATGTGGAGGTGGAATACGCCCTGCGCACGAAAACCAATCCCATCGGCGTGGCGGTATATGAATTGCAAACGAAATTGCCGGCGGCGATGAAGGGGAAATTGCCGACTGCCAAACAGCTTGCCGATGTCGTCCGCGCGGTTCTGCCGCAAAGGAGCCGCCCGTGATGAAACACTGCTACTGCAAGTCGCTGATTCACGAGTGCGTCACCGGCCAGCGGCGGATCACCGAGGCGGATGTGGCACGCAAGGAATTGTCCGAAAAGACCCGACAACTGAGCACGGAGGCCCGATGATGAATAAACCCGATGACAATCCCGAAACCCACGCCGCGCTGTTTCAGAAGCGCCAGATTCGCCGCGTGATACACAACGACGAATGGTGGTTTGCCATCGTGGATGTGGTTGCCGTCCTGACGGATGCTGCGGATCCGTCCGATTACCTGAAGAAGATGCGCAAGCGGGATCCAGATTTATCGGAGGCTTTCAAAGGAGGGGGTCAATTTGCCCCCCCCCTTGCTCTGGAGTTCGCCACGGCCGGCGGCCCGCAGAAAATCCAGTGTTGGAATATCGAAGGTCTCTTTCGCCTGATCCAGTCCATCCCCAGTCCCAAGGCCGAGCCGTTCAAGCGCTGGCTCGCGCGGGTCGGGAAGGAGCGGATTGATGAGATTCAAAATCCCGAACTGGCCCTGGCCCGGATGCAGGAACTATACGAAAAGAAGGGCTATCCCAAGGAGTGGATTGACAAGCGGCTGCGCGGCATCGCTGTCCGGCAGGACTTGACCGACGAATGGAAGAACCGGGGCGCCCGGAATACCTTGGAATACGCCATCCTGACCAACGAAATCATGCAGGGAACTTTTGGTTTGAAGGTGGAGGAATACATGCAGGTAAAAGATCTGGAGCATGAGAACCTCCGAGATCACATGACGGACATCGAACTGATCCTGACCATGCTGGCCGAGGCGACCACCACCAAGCTGCACCGGGACCGGGATTCGCAAGGGATGGCACCGCTGAAGAAGGACGCTCGGGACGGCGGCGCGGTGGCCGGCAGGACGCGCAAGGACATCGAGACCCAGACTAGCAAGCCGGTCATTTCCGGTGAAAACTTCAAACAACTGCCAACCAAGAAAACGAAAAAGTTGAAGGCGGATGGGGACTGAGCATGGCGAAAAGAAGCAAGCCCCGGAGCTGATGTTTCAGCAGCACCTCGCGGAAGATCACCTGTGGGCGTTTCTCAACGCGACACAAGCCGACACGCTTAAAAAGCTGGCGGATGATTACGGCACGGACGCGCGGGACGAGATGATGAACAAAAACCGGATATGAGGCGTGATGCAACGGGGCCAGTGGGCGCGTGATCACCAAGTCCTCCATCTGCAAATGGGATGCGTGTTGTAAATCCGGCGTCTATGCGAGGAATGATTCGTGCTCAGCGTCACTTCGGCGCGCTTCGTGGCACGCAGTGCGATGCAACGACTCTTGCCGCCATAGGCATTCATCAATTCATGACGAGCGTTACTCTTTGAGCGATGCCTGACCGTCCGTACACTCTGCCGAGTTTCGAACCGCCCGAGCAATTGATGCTCGCGGGTCCGCGACCGCGACTTGAGGAACTTGCGCGCATTCTTCGCATCGCAAGCGAATTCATCCGCGGCTTTCGACGATTGCACTTCGCCGGTCCGTGCGTCACCGTCTTTGGGAGCGCTCGATTCGACCAAGACAACCCCTGGTATCAACTCGCGCGCCAAGTCGGCGCCGAACTTGGACGCGCAGGATTCACCGTGATGACCGGCGGTGGACCAGGCATCATGGAAGCCGCCAATCGCGGCGCGCGAGATGTCAACGCGCCGTCGATTGGATGCAGCATCATTCTGCCGAATGAGCAAGTAGAGAATCCATACTGCGACCAACAGATTCGCTTTCGATATTTCTTCATTCGCAAAGTCATGCTGGTGAAATATTCCTATGGCTTCGTTGTAATGCCCGGAGGATTTGGAACGCTCGACGAACTGTTCGAGGCCATCACGCTGGTGCAAACCAAGACCATTGCCAACTTTCCCATCGTGCTGGTGGGACGCGATTACTGGGACGAACTCCTCGAATTCATCGACACGCGCCTCGAACGCGCCGGCACGATCTCACCTCAAGATCGGTCGCTTTACAAAATCACCGACGACCCAGCGGAGGCCGCGGCTTACATCAGCGAAATCGCCCGCAACAGATTTGGCCTGAAACATGGTCAGAAAATTCGGCGCCGTTGGTGGTTGTTCGAGTGAGCATCATGCCATCCGACCTTCACTTCCGAAACGCGACACGCGCCGATGTGACAGCGGTGGTCGCGCTCGTCGAGAGTGCATACCGCGGCGAAGTGAGTCGTGCTGGATGGACCACCGAGGCGGACATGCTCGATGGCCAACGCACTGACGAAAATGAAATTGGCGCGATCATCGACGGATCACACTCGCGCATGCGCCTCGCCGAGCGCGGTCTCGATCTCGTTGGTTGCGTGCGCATCGAAGCGGAAAGAGATGTTGGATATATCGGGATGGTCTCGGTGCGCCCGACTTTGCAGAGCAGTGGCATTGGTCGCCAGTTGCTCGCCGAAGCAGAGCGCATCATTCGCGATGAATTGCGGCTATCCCGCGCGCGCATGACCGTCATCGGTCAGCGCGACACACTCATCGCTTGGTATGAACGCCGCGGATACGCACGCTCGGGCAAGCGCGAAGCCTTTCCATACGAAGACCCAAACTCAGGTTTGCCTCGGCGCGATGATCTCTACTTTGAAGTCCTTGAAAAAGTGCTCGTTTGAGTCGTTGCAATGCTCCGCCATCCGACGATCAGTTCGGCGATCACTGCGGCGAGATTGACAAGAGCACAACTTCGCCGATGCAGAGGATGAAATATGGCACAAGCACGGCGGCGCCGGCGTACTGCTTGGCGATCCTCTGTCCAAAGAACAACATGACGATGACGATGGCCGCCAACTGTGCGCCATAGAGCGCCCACGCCTTGTCACCCGTCACGACAATTTGTGCCGTGCCGACCAGCGCAAGAATGCCTGCGACAACTTCGGCAAGCATGATGAAGATCAACATCCCCTTCACTTGACTGCGCAGCGGCGTCTTGGAAAAGTGCCCCTTCAACCAACCAAGATTGTCTTGAAAATTGAAGACCTTGTCCAAGCCCGACTGCAAGAACAAAATCGCCAAAAAGAGGCTCGTCAGCGCTTGAGCAAACACGATGGGTTCATGAAGAATGTTTTGCATAGCGAATGGAGCGCGAGTGTAACCGCAACACATCGGTTCAATGCGTGTGATCATGACACTTGATATTCGACACCGTACACTCTCTCAATGCCCCAATCGAGTTCATCGATCATCCACTGGTTGCTCGGCTCTGCTTTCATTGTTTGCGCATCGATCTTGCCTGGCTGCGCCCAATGGGGCGGGCAGGTTCTTGAAGACAACCATGTTGCCTACAACACCTCGGTGGCGCAGGCCATGGATCGACAAATGCTGCTCAATATTGTGCGCATGTCCAAGGACAAGCCACGCAGTGGATGACGGTGAGCAACATCACGGTGAATACTTCCGTGGGCGCGAGTGCCAGTTCAACAGGAACCGCCTTTGTGCCATCGACCAACCTATCTCCCGGCTCCGTGAGCGGCACCGGCGGTCTTACATTCAGCTACACCCCCATCATCACTTTCGTTCCGCTCTCGGGCGAGCAACTTGCGCGCGAAATGATGTCACCCATCAACACCACCAACATCGAAAGTTTGGTCTCTGCAAACTGACCGATCAGTTGGATCACATTCCTTCTGTGCGAGCAGGTGCAAGAATTGCATTCGTACACCATCACGCGTGGTAAACCAAACACCTATCACGACCAAAAATTTGGCGCCTTGATGCAAATCTTTGACGAGTTGCAATCATACGGGACTGTACAGCTTACCCACTCAAATAAAAAGCCGCCACGCTGATCAATCAAGCGCCTTCTCTAGCGCAGCCACCTGCCGTTCCCACTCGTTCGGGCGCTTCGCACGGAACTGATCAATATTCTGCAGACGCCAGCGGATCGCAGGTAACTCGCTCGCATGCGGGCAATTCACGAGCGACCAATCGGGCTCGGCTCGTGCCAAGCTAATTAGGAACGCCCGATGCCGAGTCGTGAGCCGCCGCGGAATATCCGTGAGCAGGCGTTCGCGTACGGACTCGAGCGCAGCCAAGTCCACGGGATCGCGCGTCATTCCTGCAAACGACGACTCGAATGCGAGCGTCATGTCCTTTGCGCGCGGGATTAGCACCTCGTCCATCGGTCGGTTGTGCCCTGCGAGATACAGCACGAAGCAATCGATCATGGCATCGGTGAGGTCGTATTGCTTATACATCTGCATCACATCGAAGAAGTCCCTTGGATGCTGTCGATCGAGCGCCGCAACCAACTTGCTGCCATAGAGCTCATCGACTGCAAGCGTCGGTGCCGCGATTTCTGTGTTGAACATCTCTGCGACACGCGGGGAGAGCGTGCGGGTGCCGACCGGCAACACTGTGCCGCGAAAGATCTCATTCACCTCGATCTTTACGAGAGCCTTCTCGTTTCTGCCATGCCGCTCAACCAACAACTTGCTCTCGCCGCGTCCATCGGCACCCAATGGGCGGGCCGAGAGACCGATCTTCTCCAGCCGGCGCGCGATCGCCGCGAGCTCGTCAGCGATCGCCTTGAGCGCTTCGGTACGCAGCTCCGCCCGACCGAGATAAACAAGGTCGATGTCCACAGACAGCCGTGGCATGTCGTGCACGAATAAGTTGATTGCCGTTCCGCCCTTCATGGCAAACACCCCTCCCCGAAATACCTCGGGGGTCGCAGCGAGCAGGAGTCGAACGGTCTCGATGTATAACTTATCCATAGGGCTTGAGTAAGAGCAGTGTTCCATCAGGCATTCTGCTCACCCACCGCGAGGCGCTTCCGACTTGCAGGGTGAAGCGCGTGCGAAGGTCGTCAACATCGACAAGCCCGGTCTCGCGCGACCACATAAGAAAGAGGCGCACGGCCTTTACGCTAGTGCATGCGGAGAGAAGGCGACCCACAACCTGGATGCGAGGATTGCGCAGTCCTTCGAAGATGCTTCGTGCCTCGTCGAGCGTCTCGTGCACCCCCGCGTCATAGAGCATCTCAAGAACTGCGCGCTCGGGGGTCGAGACGCGGAGTTTCTCCAGTACCCCAGGTGGTGTCGAGATGGTCAACCGATTGAGCGCGGGATCCGGCGCACCGAAGATTGGCGTAAAGCGAGCGCGTGAAGGAAAGCGTGTCGCGAACCACTTCGGCAGCACGAATCGCTGATCGGCCCAGAGCGCAAGCGTCTCCCGCGTCGAGAGGTTGTGCCGAACGCCGTGAAGCGCGAGCGCGCTCTTGCCCCCAACATGAAGACCATCGACATGCCGCTGAAGAAGCCGTGTTGCAGCCAACGATGTGACCTCTTCACCCGGCAGCGCGTACACACCATGACCAACGCGGACAAGCCATCCGCTGTGCGAGTGGAAAGACGCGGACTTCGCGTCCATTCCCCGCTTGGCGAGGTCGGACATATCGAGCGGGGTGCCCCGTGGGAGCTCGCGGAGGAGACGCTTGATTGGATTTTGCCTTGGTAATGACATTTAGTACGAATACTATCGCGTTTCTTAATCACTTGGGGTTATAAATGCTTGGATTTTACGCTGAGATTCGCTTTTTAGACGAATATCAATGCTAAACACAAACAGAGCGAGGCAAGCAGGTTCCCCAACCCCTCACACCACCACTCGCCGCGTCGTCTCCATCACCGAGATGCGCTAACAACATCATTGCCCACATCGCGTTCGCGGTTGAATACTTCAATCAACACGCTCTCGCCAATGTTGGACAAGCGAGTCAGCAACACGCTTTCCATGTTGCCCCACGCGGTGGTGGTGAGGGTTTGCTTGACGGCGGCGGGCAGTGAAGATTGCAATTGCGCCGAGGCCCACGCCACAACTGGATTCCAGATTTCTTGAAATGCCTTGGGAGTTTCCTTGGTGGTGGGCGAGTGATTGGCGATATGCGCGGCGTTGTCGGCGTTGCTAGCGTTGCTCGCTTTACCAATGACGGCGCGAATACCAGCAAGTGTTTTTATCCACGCGGGCTACTCGCCTTTGGCTTGCCATGCGTCCGACAAGGCCATGCGTGCGGAGTGCTCGTTCAGTCCGTCCCATGCAAGCCTGCGCGTCCACTGCTGAGGTTCGATGGCGGCAACAATCTTGCGCCACTTCTCGATGGCCTCGTCGAGTTGTGGTGACGACGCGTCAACATGACCTTTCGCATTTGGCGGAATTTGGCCCAGCGCCGCAAGCGTCGCGTGAAAAGTTTGCGTCTGCGCATTTATTCGTGGAGAAAGAATTGACATAGTTTGAGGAAGATCGAATTGATCTTGACGCGAAGTTACTTCATTATTGATCTGCGTCACAGCAAAAATCGGGCTGTTCCAACAAGTTCAAGAACAATCGAATGACCTATGACAATTGCGTAACGCGCGAATGAACGCTGTATCCACCATCAACTCCATCGACGGTCGTCAGTTCGCGCACGCCACCAACCTCGCACACTATTTCTGTCGCCCTAAAAGCATTTGAAACGCATGCTCCCGACCAGCCTCGCTTCCATCCATCATGTTCCCCACTGGTTCACGCACACGCGAACGGGGATCTCCCTCGATTAATCGCGAGCCTTTGCTGTATGTCAGATATGAAAATGCCCACGAAAGCAGTACAAATAAGCGGTTGCGAAATCCCACGAGCAAAATGAGATGGATGAACAGCCATGCAAGCCACGCCACCAGTCCGCGCAATTTCAATCCGGCCACCTCGGCCACGGCATGTGCGCGCCCGATGGTTGCCATGGAACCCTTGTCGAAATATGCAAACTTGGGCCTCGGAGGCGCAGTCACGCCCAGTGTTTGAGCTTTGCATTCCGCTGTGATGATCTTGGCCACCATGTCGCCCATTTGCGTAGCGCCCGGCGCAACACCTGGAACAGCATGACCAGTTCGCGCGCACACTTGCGCCGCCATGTCGCCGATGACGAATACCTTGGGGCTTCCAGGTACTGAACAATCTGGCAGAACCTTCACGCGTCCTGCGTGATCTCGTTCGCAACCAAGAGTGGCTCCAAGCGGGCTGGCCGATACGCCAGCCGCCCACAACACGGTGTCGGCATCAATGCGTTCACTTCCAATCACGACGCCGCCATCAAAGACATCGGTCACGGTTTCCTTCAAGCGAACCTCTACACCGATTGCGCGCAAACTTTTCAATGCCGCGAGCGAGGACTTTTCACTCATGGTGGATAGCAATCGATCTCCAGCCTCCACCAAAATAACGCGGGCACTTGCGGCGTTGAAGCGGCGAAAATCCGGAGTGATGGCGTCGACTGCTAATTCCTTGATGGCACCCGAAAGCTCCACGCCAGTCGCGCCTCCACCAACCACGACAAATGTGAGATGAGCCTGCAATGCTTGCGGATTGGTCTCGGCCTCGGCGTCCTCGAATGCGCGCAACACTCGGTTACGGATGGCCGCGGCATCCTCCAAGGATTTCATTCCAGGCGCAAACTCTTTCCACTGGTCATGTCCAAAATAACTCGAGCCCGCGCCAGCGGCCAACACCAACCAATCAAAGGGCACTTGCTTGCCACCGGTGAAAGTAATGCAATTTGATTTGCAATCAATGGAGGCGACCTCCTCATTGAAGACATACACATTGCGATTGGAACGGAAGATGCGCCGAATTGGAAATGCAATGTCGGAAGCGCTGAGAACGCTCGTGGCTACTTGATACAAAAGCGGCTGGAACAGATGGTGATTGCTTCGGTCGATCAGTACTACATTGACCGGTGCCTTCGCCAAGCGTTGCGCCACTCGAATACCACCGAAGCCGCCGCCAATGATGACGACCACAGGGCGATTGCGACCATCGATCAATTTTGCTGGCATGATGCGACTGTAGGTCACGAAGTATTGATGGGAATTCACGGTCAGAATCAGGGATTTCTCGCGCTGCCGCAAGGCCATCCCCATTCGCACCAGCAAACTCGATCACCCGTCGCCTGCACGGCCGAGCGTCTACATTCTTGCGATGATTGAAATGCTTAAGTCCGTTGATCCTGCGCACGGCGATGTCGTGGGTGAAATTCCGATGACTGCGGTTTCGGCGATGCCCGCAATCATCGCGCGTGCGCGCGCGGCACAGGGCGCGTGGGCCGCGCTGGGACTCAAGGCGCGTGCGACCGCGATCAAGTCCGCTGTTCCTGCGCTGACGGCGCGCGCGGATGAAATTGGCCGCCTCATCAGCCGCGAGATGGGCAAGCTCTTGCGCGAGGCGATTGGAGAGGCGACTCACAGCGCGACTTCACTCGCGGAATCGGTCGATGAAATCGCGGCCGCGCTTGAGCCAGAAATTCTCGACGATGGAAAGGTGCGCAGTGAACTTCGCTTTGATCCGCTTGGTGTCGCCGCGTGCATTACGCCGTGGAATTTTCCAATCGGCATGCCGCAAGATGTCGTCATTCCAAGCCTCGTCGCTGGCAACACGGTTGTGCTCAAGCCCAGTGAAAAGACGCCGCTCTGCGCGGCCCTTTGGGCGCAGTGCTTGTGCGATGTGCTGCCCGCAGGTGTTCTGCAAATTGTGCAAGGTGATGAACGGCAAGGCAAAGCACTCGTCGCAGGCGATGTCAATCTGATTGCGTTTGTGGGAAGTCGCGCGGCTGGAAAGCACATCATGCGCGAAGCAGCTGGTGGACTCAAACGACTCATCTTGGAACTGGGCGGCAAGGATGCGCTCATTGTGCTTGCGGATGCCGATATTGATGCGGCCGTGAACTTCGCGGTGCGCAATTGTTTTCGCAACTCTGGGCAAGTGTGTGTCAGCACCGAGCGCATCTTTGTGCACGACACGATTGCCGATGCGTTTGAATCGCAGCTCGCCGAGCGTGCCAACGCCCTCGTGCAAGGCGATCCAGCTGATGCAGCGACGCACATCGGCCCAATGGTGGACGGCGAACAGAAGGCGCATGTCTTGCAACTTGTTCACGATGCGATTGTCGCCGGCGCGACGAGCATCACCGGTGTGAGCGATGCGACGAAAAACTTTGTTCGCCCCACGGTGCTGACAAATGTCCGCGGGGCGATGCGCATTATGCAAGAGGAAACCTTTGGACCCGTTGCATGTGTCGTGCGCGTTCACAGCGATGAGGAAGCAATCGCGCTGGCGAATTCCACTCCATACGGACTCGGCGGCGCGGTATTTGGCGAAACTTCCCACGCAGAAAGCGTGGCGCGCTCACTCGACACCGGCATGGTCGGCATCAATAAAGGATGCGGTGGCGCGAGCGGATCGCCGTGGGTCGGGGCGAAAGAATCTGGCTTTGGATTCCACGGCGGCAAGACTGGCCACCGTCAGTTTGCGCAGGTGCGTGTGATCAGTCGAGGGAAATGATGGGGCATGGCGTGTCGAGTCGGTCCTGATACATCTTGGCGCGCGTGGGAATTATGAACCGCCCGTCACCTCACCCCCCTGCCGTCGCACCGCTACTTCGCGAATCTTTGCGCCGACATCGGGGAATCGTTCGAGCAGGAAATTGAAAACATCGCGGTCAAGTGCGTAAAGGTCGCAATATGTCACGGCCTGAATTCCCGCGCTGCGTCCTTGATTAGTGAAGAGCGCGAGCTCGCCGAAAAAATCACCGTCGTCAAGCGTTGCAACGACTGTTCCATCCTTGGCGATCACGCGCAGCGTGCCCTTGATCACGAAATACATTTTGTCGCCTGACTGTCCAGCGCGGAAGACGAACTCGCCAGGCACAAAGATGTCGGGCTTCAATCCCAGCGCGACCTCCTCAAGGAAGGCACTCGCGAGCCCCTGAAAAATTGGAATTTTCTCGAGGATTTCGCGCTTGAGGTGCATCTCCACCTCCTTGCGCAATCCAGCAGGAAGCCCCGACAAAAACGATGTCTCATCAAATCCAAGTCGCTTCTTCCAAATATGCGTGTAATAACTGTGAATGCGATCGCGCATAACGACTGGCAACTCGCGATATTTCATGAATGCATTCAGCTGATCGATGTTGCTGAAGTATTGCGTCTTCGCTGGATCACGCTTGGCAAGCATGCTTGCCACATTTCCAATGACATATCCATAGACCGCGACGGCGGACAGCATGACGCCGATGGCAAACACACGCTGCAAATTGTTGGTTGGGGTCGTCTCTCCGTATCCAATCGTCGTGAGTGTTTCCATCACCCAATAAAACGATGCGAGATAGCGCGTGGGACCATCACCCTCGTATGTTGTGGTGATCGTCGACCAACTGCACGCGAGCCAGTGCGCGATCAACAAGACCCAGAATGCGAAAAAACTCAGCTTCAGCAAATCGGCTTGCTGGATAAAGGTGGTGCGCAGGCGATGCATCAGCTGTGCGACCCGTGCCAATTTCAATAGGCGCGGCAATGCGAAGATGGGAATGCCCGTGACCAACCCAAACGGAAACGCCGACAGCGCATCAATGAGAAACCACACAACGCTTTTCACTCGCGAGTCTTCCGAGTCATGACTGGCATGACGCCGCTCCCGACGGGCTTTGATCTGGTTCACGACCAGATCGACTGTGAAAATCACCGTTACGAGTGCCGCCGATCGCGCATTGAACCAGCTCTCGTCGATTTCAAATGCCAGATCAATCGGCAAGATGATCGCCGCGATGATCGCCAGCAACGCGACGACGACAGTCCATGCATTGGACAGGATCCGCATCATGGAATTTCGAGTCGATTCACGGTGAAAACGAGTCGGTCCGTCATGGCTGGCACGATATTCGACAGACGCGATCTCGACAAATCAAATCAGTTTGATCCGGCGCATGACCACGAACAACCCAATGACCACCACAACGACCACGCCCCAGAATCCATAATAACCCCATTCATATTTCAGCTCTGGAATCACTTCGAAATTCATTCCATACACGCCGCATAAAAAGGTCAGCGGCAGGAAAATGACGCTCACGACCGTCAACTTGCTCATCACTTTGTTCGTGCGGTGCGCGACGATTGACATGTGATTGTTGATCGCGTCGGAGAGAATATCGCGGTCGACGAGCACATCTTGCAAGACCCGCTCAACCGTGCCAGCCATATTGGCTAGAAATGGCTGAGTCGATTCGCTCACAAAAGCCGACTTCCGCGTCGACAAATCCGTCAGCACCGCGCGCGCAGGCAGAACAACCTTGCGCAAGTGCAAGAGATCCGAGCCGAGTTCCGAAGCATCTGAAAACACGCTCTCATCCACATCGTCGATCAACGCACGCTGAATCGCCTCGACACGATCCTCGAAGGCATTGTGAACTTGCAAGTAATTGTCAATCAGGTGATCCCACATTTCATAGAGCAAGAAGCTCGGACTGTGGGCAAACCGCACAAAGTCGTTGTGATAGTCCTTGCGAACAGCGCGCAGAAAACTGGGCTGGCCGCGATGAATGGTGAGCATGTAGCGCTCACCAACGATGACATCGAGGCGCTCCAGATCGAATCTATGCCCGAGGAGACGACAACCCGTCAGCACCAAGTGGAAATAGTGTTCATATCGAGAGAGCTGCGTCGCAGGCTCGCGGCTCAGGGCATCCTCGACAATATCGCTGTCACACAATCCAAGGTCGAGCAACATTTTCTTGGCTTCGTCTGTACGAGTCATGTCGATGTCGATCCACACAAACTTCCCTTCTGCCATCGTTCGCTTGGCGTCCTCAAGCTTGATGATGGGCGCGGTCTTGTACGTGAAGTCGAAGGCGACAACGATCGCGATTGGTTCCAGTCCGCTCGGCGTGCGTTGCGACTCCGATCGATCTTGGGCATCAGCTTCGGACTCTGCTTGATTATCGTGGTTCGTCATGGCGAGTGCGATCTCATCTCAGGGACAACGCTGCGGCGATTGCGCGCTTTAGTTTGCCCCGCGTGGAGCAGCTGGCTTCGCTGGTGGATTGGCAGGCTTGGGCGCAGGTGCGTCTTCTTCTTCTTCCTCCTCGTCCCTGAAATTATCATGGCCGGCGTCTTCGGCTTGATCAAGTTTCGCCACCGTGGCCTTGGCGGCAGCTGAATCACCTGCGATGATGGCGCGCTCAACATCGATAGCAACCAACAAAGTCAAGATCAACTGCGCGCGCATATCCGCTTGATACTTCGCAACATCTTCGCCATATTTCGCCTTTGCCTGCGGTGCCATTCGCACGCTCGAAGCCATGCCTTTGGCGGTGATGAGTCCGGCCTGCACAAGTTGAATCTGCTCGAGGTCTTTTGTCTTGGTGCTCGCGTCAAATGCGGAATCCTTCAAGCCTTTGAAACCTCGATTCGCTTGCTTCATCGCGCCTTCGAAA
>Ga0209284_10003384_pt1 | contig 19741 bp, 15 predicted proteins | sample FRY03_FD_187211 | JGI IMG/M metagenome (GOLD analysis project Ga0209284, IMG submission 187211) | Freshwater microbial communities from Lake Fryxell liftoff mats and glacier meltwater in Antarctica - FRY-03 (SPAdes) (version 2) | ecosystem: Environmental > Aquatic > Freshwater > Ice > Glacier... | reverse complement strand
CTTCTGGATGAATTCGCATCTTCCATTCTTCAATAGAATTACTAATTTCTTCTTTCTTAAAACCTAACATTTCAGCCCATCTAGTAGAACGATAAACTTCACCTGTTTCATAATTATAATCCCAGATTCCATCATTGGATCCTTCAATAGCAAACTTCCATCTTTCTTCGGTTTCTTTTAAAGAAACTCTCGTATTCTTTAACTCAATGTTTTCTTGAATTTGAATCTCTTTTATTAAAAGCTCTCTGTAAAAATGATTTTTTTTCTTTTCAAAAAGGGAGGTTAAGAACAACAACATAAAAGTAAATCCACTAAAAGAGCAAGCACAAGTTAAAAGATAGTCCGTGTCATCAATTCTGGTTTGAATTTCAATATTATTATAATCTAAAAAGATTAATGTTAAGATTCCTAAAATGGTTACAACCAACCAAATAATATTAGCTCTTTTGTTTTCAAGAATTAAATTAGCTAAAACAGGAACGACCAAGAACCAAGGCATCGTTTGAGAAAAGATACCGCCACTATACAGTATGTTTAGAAATAAAGTTACACAGGTAATAATTAACCCTATTTTAAAAGTAATAAAATAGTTAAGTTTTTTTTGAATGAAAAGCTGTATTAATAGAATTTGAGACAAGAGTCCAAAAGTCATAAAAACAAATCCTTCTTGAAATCCAATTAAAAAATAAATGATGCTAAAAAGTGCATAAAATATAGATCCGTAAAAAGATAATTTTATTAAAATTTGATGCCTAAAACTAGTTCTATATTCTTGTTTTATACGTGTGATCGTTTTATTAATTATTGATTCCATAAATTATAACAAGGATAAAATAAAACCTGCAAATGATCCAAACAAAACAATAAAAGCACTGTTTAAATTTTTAAACTTCAGCAACAAAACAAAGCTTATAAGAAGAATAAAAATAGATTGCCAATCTACTAAAACACACCTACTCATTTCTATGGTGACTACTGCAATAATAGCAACAGCTGCTATTCCTATTGCATCTAAAAAAGCACTTATTTCTTTAGATTTACGCATTTTAGGCACTAATGGGTTTAATAATAAAACGAAAATAAAAGAAGGTAAAAAAATTCCTAATGTTGCCAAAACAGAGCCCCAAAATCCTGCTATTTGCCATCCTATAAATGTTGCTGTTGATAAAATAGGACCTGGGGTAAATTGTCCCACTGCAACTGCATTTATTAAATCAGCTCTTGATAAAATACCTCTCGACACTAGTTCTGTGTCTAAAAAAGCAAAAAGAACGTATCCACCACCATATAACAATGCACCAATTTTTAAAAAAACAACAAATACTTTTAATAAATCAGGATTACTTAATTGATTCATTAAAATAAATGGTGAAAACATAAATAAACTATTTCTATTTCTTTTAAAAACAAACAAGATTAAACCTGTAAACCCACAAATAAAAAGTGCTGAAATTTCATTTAAACCAAACAAACAAGCTATTAAGGTTAGTCCTCCTAAAACCCCTAATAATTTGCTTTTTAAAGCTTTGCTTCCTAGCCTATAGATTGAAATTGACATGATAGCAATTACCGCTGGTTTTATTCCATTTATGAACACTTCTACCTTTGGAAGTGATCCGTAAGATTTATAAAACCAAGCAAATGCCATCGTAATTAAAACCGCAGGTAAAATAAAAGATATACCCGCAACAATTAATCCTTTTCTACCTCCTCTTTCATGTCCACAGTGCATAACCATTTCTGTAGAATTTGGACCAGGAATTAAATTCGTAGCTGCAATTAAATCTAAAAAATGTTGGTGTGAAAACCATTTTCTTTTTTTTATAATTTCATCTTCCATCATTGCAATGTGCGCTGCTGGACCACCAAATGAAAAAGTTCCTAGCTTTAAGAACAGTTGTGCGATATTTTTTAACTCTGATTTCAAAATGTAAACTTCATATATCTATGAACAATTCCTACTTCTTCAAACTGATCATCATATATTTTAAAATTATTTTTTAAATAAAATGGTACAGCATTTTCCCTAGCATGACAATAAACATCTTTTAAATCTGTTTTTTGTGCAAATTCTAATAGACATTCCAATAATTCTTTTCCTATCCCTTTTCTTTGATTCGAAGGTTCAACTGCCATTTGCATTAACTGAGCTCTTCCGTTTTCTTTTTTAACCAATAAAACACAACCTATAACTTTGTTTTCTTCAATCATTACAAAATGATTTGCAATATGATCAAACTTTTCCCAACCAAAATCTGGTAAACCAATAGGTCGTAATAAAACTAAATTTCTTAATTTTCTTTCTTCTTGGTAATATTTATCTATTCGCGTTATTTCAATTACTTCCATTATAACTAAAATTAGTTAGTATACTAGTTTTATAATACCAAAGATAAATAATCTGTTGTGACGGAATGCATTCCGTTCCAACAAAAAAGGGAAACCATTACTGATTTCCCTTTTTCTTTAAACGATATGGATTTATTCTCCTTCCAACATCGGCACAGAAACGTCTGTTTTTGTGAGAGCGTCTTTAATTTTTTGTTCTAGTTCTAATAATAATTCTGGATTATCTGCTATCAATTGTTTAACAGAATCTCTTCCTTGTCCTAATTTTGTTTCTCCATAAGAGAACCAAGATCCACTTTTCTTAACAATGTTTAATTCAACTCCTAAATCAACTATTTCTCCAACTTTAGATATTCCAGCACCGTACATGATATCAAATTCTGCTTTTCTAAAAGGTGGTGCTACTTTATTTTTAACAACTTTTACTTTTACTCTGTTTCCTATAACTTCGTCTCCATCTTTTATTTGACTTGACTTACGGATATCTATTCTCACTGAAGCATAAAACTTTAGAGCATTTCCTCCTGTTGTTGTTTCTGGATTTCCGAACATAACTCCAATTTTTTCTCTTAATTGGTTTATGAAAATACAGCAACAACCCGCCTTATTAATAGATCCTGTTAATTTTCTAAGTGCTTTAGACATTAAACGAGCTTGTAATCCCATTTGAGAATCACCCATCTCCCCTTCAATCTCAGCTTTTGGTGTTAAGGCTGCAACTGAATCAATTACTACTAAATCAATTGCTCCAGAACGAATTAAATTATCAGCGATTTCTAATGCTTGCTCTCCATTGTCTGGTTGAGAGATTAAAAGGTTTCCTACATCAACACCTAACTTCTGTGCATAAAACTGATCAAACGCGTGCTCTGCGTCTATAAAAGCTGCTATTCCTCCTTGTTTTTGGCATTCTGCAATTGCGTGAATTGCTAAAGTAGTTTTACCTGATGATTCTGGTCCATATATTTCTACAACTCTTCCTTTTGGAAAACCGTTTACACCTAAGGCTAAATCTAATGTTAAAGACCCCGTTGGAATGATTTCTAAATCTAAAATAGGCGCATCTCCTAATTTCATAACTGCACCTTTACCAAAAGCTTTATCGAGCTTGTCCAATGTTAACTGTAATGCTTTTAATTTTTCTGTGTTTACTTCTTTTGTTGCCATATCGTTTTTTGTTTTTAAAAAGCTATCGTTTAATACTTTTTATGATTTGTTATTATGATGATACAAAGATTAGGTTAGTAGTACGTAATCTATTTACGTTTATGTAAAAAATTCTAAAATTTCTTCTGCGTGTGCTTTTGTTTTTGGTTTATTTATAATTCCTATTATAGTATTCTTCTCGTCCATCATAAATGTTGTACGGTGGATACCATCATAAATTTTACCCATAAATTTCTTTTCACCCCAAACTCCGTACGCTTTAATTACTGATAAATCTTCATCTGCTATTAATGGAAAAGGAATTTGTTGCTTTTCCATAAAATTTAAATGTGATTTTTGGCTATCACTACTCGCACCAATTATCGAAATATTATGATCTTTTAATAATTGATAATTATCTCTAATGTTACATGCTTGCGCAATACAACCAGGTGTTTGATCTTTTGGATAAAAATAGAGCACCCATTTTTTTCCTTTAAAATCTGACGATGCTATTTTTGTACCGTTTTGATCAAGAGATGTAAACATTGGTGCTTGGTCGCCAATTTTTAAAAATTTTAATTCGCTCATTAATTAAACAATTTTTTGATTAAATATTAATCAAATATAAATTCTATTTTTTGATTGGCAAGCAAAAATGATAAAAAAATTAAATTTTTATCAATCTAAGTACTCTTTCGTTTCAAGTCTTGCCTTTATATCTGCTAAGTTTTGAAGTTTTTTAGGGCGTCTCGTTTGGATAGCTGTTTTAGTAAAATACCTGTGATTGGTTAAAAAAGATACTTGGATTTCATCCCATTTTCTATCACTATCTATTTTACCATGTTCTCTTAATTCTCTTCGCAAACGATCTGCAATTTCATGGAAATCATCACGTCCTAAATAGTCTAAATCTGCATCACAAATAATTTCCTCTAACTTGTTTTTAGGTTTATGAGGAATTTGTGTCACATAAATTAATTCTTTAATAATGTTTATATGATCTTCTGTATAACCATATTTAGGTAAGATTTCTTCTGCTAACCTTGCTCCAATAGGTTCATTTTTATCATATTGCTCAATAAATCCAGCATCGTGATATGAAGCGGCTGATTTTAACAAGAACAAACCTTCGTCAGTTACATTTTCTGTTAACGCTAAGTTTTCTACAGCCCTAACAACATCTTGAACATGCTCCAGACTGTGATAATGAAGTTTCTCAGAAAGTTTATTTTGTAATAATTTAGTAATGTAACGTTCCGCTTTGTTATAATTTATGGAACTGTATAAATAAAGGTTTACAATTTGTTGAAAACGTTCATTAGGGAAAATTCCTTCGCCATCTATAGAAAGTTGAGATTTGATACTAAGTACAGTATACATATCAATCTCATTGTTACTTTTTGAATGAACTTTTCCTTTAAATTCACATTCAAAAAACGGCTCAATTAATCTATAGGTCTCACCAGTAATAGTAACTTTTCCTGGTTCACCCATCATTTCCATACGCTGTGCTCTATTAACTGCAGAACCCCAAATATCGTATGCTAACCTTTCACTACCTATAACTCCTGCAGTTACTTCTCCTGTATTAATACCTAGGCGTAGCGACCAAAATTCCTCGTTTTTATCAATCGCATCGGCTTTTAATTCAGCCATATAATGCTGTATTTGTAAAGCTGCTAAACAAGTGTCTATTGGGTTTGTATTATTCCTTACTGGTACACCACCAGCACACATATAAGCATCACCAATTGTTTTTATTTTCTCTAAATTATTTTTGATTATAATATCATCAAATTTCCTAAAATAGATATCTAATTTACTTACAAGGTCTGAAGGAGTCATTCTTTCAGCAATTTTTGTAAATCCAACAAAATCAGTAAACAATATAGATACCATTTTATAAGCTCTAGCACTTGTTTTTCCACTGTTTTTTAATTCTTCAACAGTTGATTCTGGAATGATTCGACGAATTAAATTTTCTGATTTATCTTTTTCAATTTGAAGTAATCTTTTTTGCTCTATTACTTTATTTTTTTCTTTATTAATTATATCGTTTTGCTCTTCAATTTGTGTATTTTTTGCTCTAATTTCTCTGGTTCTTTCAGCAATTTTCATTTCTAATCGAACCAGTTTTCTTCTTTCTAATTCTAATTTTTGCCTAAAAAACAAACGTACAAGTAATAATATTATTACCGAAATAGTAAGCCAAAACCACCATTTCCACCAGAAAGGGGAAGCAATACTAATTTCTATTATTGCAGGTTTTTTACACCAATTACCTTCTCCTGAACGCGCATAAACAAATAGTTTATAATCGCCCGGAGAAAGACTAGGCAAACGTAATTCATTGTTGTCTCCTAAAAACCCTTCTTCTTCTAATCCTTCAATTTTATATTTATAGCTAATCAATGCAGGATTACTTAAATCTGAAGCTAAAAAGTGGAATATTAAACTTCTTTGAATATAAGAAAGTTCTAATCTTTTAGTATTAGATATCGAAGTTTTTAAAGGTGATCCTTTTTGATTAGCTTTTACCCAATCCTTATTTATTTTAAGTTTTGTGAACTTAACAGAAATTTCATCCGTCTCATAAAATAAATTTTTCGGTTTAAAAAAATTATAACCGTTTATTCCACCAAAATATAACTCTCCAGAAAAAGATTTAAAATAAGAACCCATATTGAATTCGTTACTCATCAATCCATTTACTTCTTTATAATTAACGGTAGAATAAGTATCTAAATTAAAACAACAAATTCCTTTATTGGTACTGAACCACAATTTCTTATCATCTGTTGATAACACACCGTAAATTACATTATTTGGAAGTCCTTTGGTTTTATTAAATAATTCATTTTTTAATGTTTTTACATTCCATTTTATCAATCCTGAACCAAATGTACCAAACCAATATTCATCTTCTGAACGCTGATAAATAGAGGTTATATAATTTTTAGAAACTTCTAATAATTTTTGATTGTATTTATAAGGTATAACTACATATGCCCCCTCTTTTTCTTCTAATGTGTTTAAGCCTCCAGTACTTGTTGCAAACCATATTTTATTGCTTTTATCTTTAAAAACAAGACGACATAAACCATTCGTTATCGAAACCTTATCTTCAGAGTGCTCAAATTGAATTGTTTTTTTTGTTTTTAAATCAAGTAAAACAGCTCCACCATTTGTTCCAATTATATATTGGTCATTCTTCCAATGAAGTATGGAATAAACACGGGAATGATTTGTTAAATAAGATTCTTTTTCTAATATTATTTTAGAAAAAGAGTATTCATTTTTATTAACTATTGTCAGTTTAAAAAATCCATTTGTTGAACCAACTAATACCGTGTTTTTATCAATTACATACAATGATAAAATTATATTTTCCCTTACAGATAAGGTTGATAGTGCTTTGTCTAAATAAAAATGTTCAAATTTTCCTAAAATTCTATTATACCTAGAAATTCCTTTATCTGTACCTATAAATATACTATTACTTTTAATGTCTTCTCCAAATGTCCAAACACTTGGGGTTGGTATTCCTTGTTCTAAATTACCAGTAGGTCCAATACCTAAAAAACCTTGATTTAATGGATTAAAACTACTTAATCCCCTATTAGAACCTAACCAAAATGTTCCTTGATTATCTTTAAATAAAATATTTAATTTATTGTTTAACAGCGCATTTTTTTGAAAAATATCTTCAGAACTATTAAAAATATCACCATTGCTTTTAATAGTAAATAATCCATCATTTCCACTAGCTAATAACCAATCATTATTTTTAGTAAGGAAAATATCTGTTATGCCTATTTGTCCAAATTGTTTATTTAAATTTTTAAATTTATTTTTTATTTCACCCGAAGAAAGCGAATATTCAAAAACGCCAATTGTTGAACATAATAATAATTTATCTTTATCAAAAGAGGCTATTTTTAATACCATTCCTTTAACATTATCAATTGTTGGAAGGAGTATTTTCTTCCATTGCTTAATATTGTTTTTATATTGATAAACTCCTCTATCCTCTGTTATTAATAAAAAATCTTTGTTTGGAGCTACGTATACACTTAGTACTTTTTTTGATGGTAAACTGAAAGAAGGAAGAGAAAATTTTTCTGTTGTAGGATTAAAAATTAAAACACCTGAAGTAAGAGAAGCTAACCAAAGATTTCCTTGATCATCAATATTAATTTTTTCAATTTGAAGTGGTGTTTTCTTTAAAGTTATGTATGTTTTAAATGTTTCTTTTTTAACATCATACTTCGTTAATCCGTTAGATGTTCCAAACCATAAATTACCATCTTTTGTTTTAAAAGAACATTTTATATATTCACTTTCAATCCCTTCTGTATCATCAGAATTAAAAATTTCAAACGATTTACCATCAAATTTATTTAAACCATCTTGAGTTCCAACCCATAAATTATTCGTATTATCTTGTATAATACAAGTTACAGAACTCTGCGATAATCCTTCATTAATTGTATAATTATTAAAACGATATGTTGTTTGACCATAAACAATGTTTTTTGATAAAATAAAAAGTATAACAAAAACCCAAATTTTTATTTTCATACGGAAATAATTTGTTTTAAATTGTCATACCGAATGGCCGGTACAAGTAATGGAATACGCCATATTGCAATTTTCATCAGTTTTTTTTGCAATCATGGCTGTTTCATATCGTTTTAAAAATAAAATTAAGCCTTTTTTGAATCTAATGGCATGTTTAAAATAGTTGATTTTTCTAAATCTCTATCAAACATATACATACCACCTTTATCACCATCAATTAATTTAAGTTTATCTAAAATTGATCGAGCTGATGCTTCTTCTTCTAATTGTTCCGACACATACCATTGCACAAAATTATGCGTACTATAATCTTTTTCTTGTAAACAAATATCTACCAAATTATTAATACTATCTGTTACGCTTATTTCATGTTCTAATAATAATTCAAAAACATTTTCTAAATTATTAAATTCAACTGGTGGTTGTGAAATAGCAGGTATTAATGCTTTACCACCTCTTTCATTTATAAATTTAATCAGTTTTAACATGTGAAAACGTTCTTCATCTGATTGAGCGTATAAATTTAGCAGTACCATTTAACCCATGATTTTCTGCCCATGATGCCATTGCTAAATAAAAATAAGAAGAAGATGCTTCTTTTAAAATTTGATCATTAATTGCTTGTTGAACGCGTGAATTCATTTGTTTATTTTTTTACAAAGTTATTAATCTATCTATAAAAAAGATATTTTTTTTATTACATGATTACGTAAATATCATAATCATTGTTTTAAAGATAGTTTTTATTCAAATGAAATCCAATTATATTGAATTATTCTTATTATATTATACTTAAATTAGCACAATCATACAACTATTTTATGCAAAAAAAAAACAATCACTACGGTAAAAAATCTAACAAACTAAAACAAAGTTTAGTTCATACTGTTAGAATAATGCTTGAAAAAAATACTGAAAAGATTTATTCGCATAAAGAAATATGTGATTTAGTTGATGCAAGAGATGGAGCATTAAGAACACTTGTTTTTACTGTTTTAAAAGAAATGGTTAACCAAGATTATTTAACATCAGTTTCTTATGATACTTTTAAAATAAACACTAAAAATCAAAAAATTACTGAAGGAACAATTTCTATTACCTCAAAAGGTTATGGTTTTGTTACTGTTGAAGGTGAAAAAGCTGATATTTTTATTCCTGAAGGTAAAACACAGCAAGCTCTAAATGGTGATCGTGTTAAAATTCAAATTATAAAACAAACTAAAAATAAAGCTGAAGGTCAAGTAATTGACGTAATCGAACGAGAAAGAACTCAATTTGTAGGAACAATACAAATGCATGATAATTTTGCTTTTTTACTTCCTGATAATGTAAAAATGAATAAGGATATTTATATTCCTAAAGAAAAATTAAATGGTGCTAAAGATGGTGAAAAAGCATTGGTTAAAATTACCGTTTGGCCAAAATCTGCTGGTAATCCTTATGGAGAAGTTGTTGAAATATTAGGTAAGCCAGGTTCTAATGATACTGAAATGATTAGTATTCTTTGTAACAATGGTATTGATTATAAATTCCCTAACGAAGTTATTTCAGAAGCTGAATATGTTGGTATGGATTTAGATCCTGAAGAAATATTAAAAAGAAGAGATTTTAGAAATATTACAACATTTACAATTGACCCAGCAGATGCTAAAGATTTTGATGATGCTTTATCTTACAAAAAACTAGAAAATGGTCACCTAGAAATTGGAATACATATTGCTGATGTTAGTCATTATGTTACACCAGGTTCTGCGATGGATACGGAAGCTTTAAAACGTTCTAATTCTGTTTATTTAGTAGATAGAGTAATACCAATGTTACCTGAACAATTATCTAATTTAGCTTGTTCTTTACGTCCACATGAAGATAAATATAGTTTTTCAGCTGTATTTGAAATGGATGAACAAGGAAAAGTCTATAATGAATGGTTTGGTAAAACTGTTATTCATTCTGATAGAAGATTTAGTTATGAAGAAGCTCAAGAAATTATTGAAGGAAAGGACGGCGATTTAAAAACAGAAATTTTAACTCTTGATAAAATTGCTAAAATATTAAGAGGTTATCGCTTAAAAAATGGTGCTTTAAGTATTGAATCTGAAGAAATGCGTTTCAAATTAGATGATGAAGGACATCCAATAGATATCATCATTAAAACTTCTAAAGATGCCCATAAATTAATTGAAGAATTTATGCTTCTTGCAAATAGAAAAGTTGCTGAATTTATTGGAAAAGCAGCTAAAGGAAGAGATCCAATCCCTTTTGTTTACAGATGTCACGATAAACCAGACATAACTAAAATTGGTTTATTCAGTGTTTTTATTGATAAATTTGGTTACAAAGTAAATTTTGATAATCCTGAAGAGATTTCTAAAAACATAAATATTTTATTAAATGATATTCGCTTAACAAATGAATATTCATTAATTCAAACGATGGCTATACGTTCAATGGCAAAAGCAACTTATGAAACTACCAATATTGGACATTATGGTTTAGCTTTTCAAAACTATACTCATTTTACTTCTCCTATTAGAAGATATGCCGATTTAGTAGTTCACCGTATCTTACAAGAAGAATTAACTCATAAAAAACACCGTTACGGAAGTCAATTAGATGATATTTGTAAACGTATTTCTAGAATGGAACGTAAAGCAGTAGATGCTGAACGTGAATCAACAAAATTTTTCCAAGTATTATTTGTTCAAGATAAAATAGGAGAAGAATTTATAGGAACAGTTTCAGGATTGGCTGATTTTGGAATGTTTGTTAAAATGGATGAAAATCAATGCGAAGGATTAGTTCCTATGAATGATATTCCAGGTGATCGTTTTTACTTTGACCAAGCTAAATTTTGTATAGTTGGTAGCAAAACAGGAAAAGAATATAATTTTGGTGATAAAGTAAAAGTTCGTATTTACGAAGTTCACTTAGGAAAAAGACAGATAGATTTAGAATTAATTCCGTTTGATTAAATTAAACCAAACGAATTTTATTATTTAAATCTTCTCTAAAAGACCCTCCTATTGGAATGGTTTTCTTTTCATTTTCTAATGTTAAATTAGGGTATTCTATGCTTGCTATTTTATCTATTCTAACAATAAATGACCTATGAACTCTTAAGAAATCCTCACGCCCCATTTTAAATTCAATCTCTTTCATTGTTGAGTGAATAGTATAACGAGTATCTAATGTGTGAATAACTACATAATCTTTTAAAGCTTCTATAAAATAAATATCTTTTGTGTTTATTTTAATCAGTTTACTATTTGCTTTAACAAATATAAAATCTTTGTTTTTTTCTTTATTATCAACCAAAGAATATAAAAAATCACGCTCTTTTATAACTTCTTTTTCTTTTTTATGTTTATAAATTGCCATCTCAATAGAAGTATGTAAATCCACTTCTTTAAAAGGTTTTAATATAAATCCATAAGGTTCTGTTATTTTAGCCTTAGACAGCGTATTTTCATCTGCATAAGCGGTTAAATAGATAACTGGTAAATTAAAATCAGACTTTACAATTTCTGCTGTTTCAATTCCATCCATTTCTCCTTTTAACATAATGTCCATTAATACAATATCAGCTGAATTATCTTGTAACAACTCAATTGCTTTTTCACCAGAAGAAGAAAACCCTATTACATCATAACCTAATTTAATTAAGCTATTTTGAATATCTTTTGAAACAATTGCTTCATCCTCTACAACAAAAACTTTAATTTTTGACATTATGTTTTTTTATTTTTTTAAAAGTACAAAATATATTCAAATATAAAATAGCCTTGATTTAAAACAAAAACATTAATAAATTTTTCAAAGACGTATTTTATTGAATAAATAAAATACAATTCAAAATATATCAAAATGTGAATGATATAAAATTGGATTATATAACTGATAATTAATAATTTAAGTACTAATTATTCTGTGTTTAATTGAATATATAAATTTTTTATTTAAAATCCAAATTCACTTATTTTCCTTTTTTTAATATAATAGATAAATAATTTTTAATCTTAAATCTTTTTAATCTATTTATTAAGGATGTTAATATGTTCATAAACAATCTTAAATTTTGTTTGTTTTTTGAGTTGTTATTGTTTTGATTGAACTTATTAACAATGCAAAATAACCTTATCTTATTGTTATAACTGAGTTTTGTATGTTATAAACAATTATATAGTTTTAGTAATTGTTTATTAGTTTTTTATTAATTTTATATAAACTCTGTGTTAAAAACGTTTAAAAATCATTTAAAATATTTTCTATCTTTTAGTGCTTATCTCAATATTTAAATTGATTGAAATAATTTTTTTATAAACCTATTTATAGTTTTTAAATCTTATACACACTAATTAACAAATCAATAATTTTATAGGTTTCAAACTTTATTTTATAAGTGTTGATTTTCAATTGTTTAACTTTTTATTATTTTATTAATGTTTATATATTGTAACAATTGTTGATAGATGTTAACTTTGTATAAAATATATAAAAGATGTCAAATACTATTATTCCAATTGGATCTGATCATGCAGGGTATGATTTAAAAGAAAGTTTAAAATATTATTTAACAGCTAAAGGATTTGAAATGAGAGATTTCGGTTGTCATTCAGCTGATAGTGTAGACTATCCAGATTTTGCGCATCCAGTAGCTTCTTTAGTTGAAGGTTCTAAAGATATTAAAGGTATTTTAATTTGTGGTTCAGGAAATGGTATTAGTATGACAGCTAATAAACATCAAGGAATTAGGGCTGCTATATCTTGGAAAGCAGAAATAGCAGAATTGGCTCGTTTACATAATGATGCAAATATTTTAGTTTTACCAGCAAGATTTATTACTGACGACGAAGCAAAGAACATTGTAGATACTTTTTTCAATACTGAATTTGAAGGAGGAAGACATCAAAACAGAGTTAATAAAATTAGCTGTTATTAATTTTATAAATCATTCTTATTATAAACAAAAAGGGACTTATCACATTGATAAGTCCCTTTTTTTAGTTTATAAACTGTTATTAAAACTTCAAGAATCTTTTAGTTCCATTGTTTTTAGTTTTTATAACATATACACCTTCATTCAAATCATTTACTGAAATAACGTTAGTATCTGTTATAGTAAGTACCTTTTTCCCACTCATATCATATACCTCACCAGAGATGTTTTTATTGAAATTTAATGTTTGATTATTTACAACTGGATTTGGATAGATTTTAAAAGTATTGTTCATAACCTCTTCACTTATTGAAGCAACATCTTCACCAATTTGTATCATAGCCATTGTACCAGAAGCTTCGTATCCAACTAATAACATATTTTGTCCATTAGGACTATCTTCTGCTTTTATGAATTTTATTATTTCTGGAGCTACATCTCCTTCAATTGTTCCATTATTATTTACTCTATTTGTATAAAATGTAATAAATTCTGGAGTGTAAGGATTAGTTATATCATAAACAACAATTGAACTTTGTCTTTCAAAAGCAATAAATGCATATGTTTTTCCATCTATTTCACCAATTCCTACTGCTTCAGGTTCAACTCCTTTATCATCAGATCTACCATCAATTTTATCTTTATCTTGGTTAAATAATGTAGGCTCTTCTACTAGAATTAGTTGAGCAAATTCGTCAGCACTGTCAAATACTAGGTTACCATATTGGTCAAATATTGAAAATGAACGTGCACCATAAGAGTATATTTGTTCAAATTCACCATCATTATTATAATCACCCATCGCATTAGTCGTTTTTAACCTTCCTAATTCACTCTCTGCTTGTAAAGCACTTGCATTTGGATAATAGTTTGAATTTAATACTAAATCTTTTACTCTTTCTTCTTCTGAATATCCATCGTAATCTCTTGAATCTCCTTCGTTTGCTGTAACTATATAAGTTATTCCATCAACATCATAACTAGCAATTCCATCAGGCATAAACATACCTAATGTAGGGTGATTTGTTATGTTAATTATATCATCCTTATCACTTGCATCAAAACCATAATTATCATCAAATGAAATAATTCCCAGTACACTGTTATCAGTTGTTCCGGCTCCAGCTATACCAAAGTCATTATCATTTATTACTGCTATTTCATTATTAGGTAATATTGCTATTCCCTCTGCTTTATCAGAACTAGCATAACCAATAGAAGGTAAATTTAAAACTTTGTGTTTATGAACTGCAACAATATTGTTTAGTAATAGATCATCTGCAGTCATTTGTTCTAAAGTTGGATCAGATTGTTTACCGTCTCTTCTTGCTATAGAATTGTTTAAGATATTTGTTGCATAAGTGATGTCTATTTCATAAACATATTTTTTCCCTGATTTATTTTCAGGTCCTTCAGAATCTCTTTCAATTACTAGAAATTTACCATTCCCTTTGTAAACAGCATCTCCAATTTTATCTACTCTTGAAGAAGAAAAACCGTTTTCTTTGTTTCTTTCTAATAAGTAAACATATTCAGAAACAGGTGTACCATCTGTTGCGTCAACACCAATTATTCTTATTACATCTGAACTATTTTTTGTAATACTGCTTGGATTATATAATGGTGATTGAATAAATGCATAAACGATGTGATTTACTTCATCATAAGCAATAGCTTCAAACCCTCTATTTGCCCATCTACTTGAGTATAAACTAGGTAAAGTTTCTTTTCCATAGGTATCTATAGGCATAGATGTTGTACCTAATAAAGAAGTTCCTTCAGCAACATATCTTTCTATTAAAGTACCATCTTCATCGAAGGTATAAATAGCAGGTCTGTATTCATCACACATCCAAAATTTACCGTTCTTATCTTTTAAAATACCTTCAAAATCTCCTCCAAATTCATCATAAGCTAATGCATGATATTTTAAACTTGCTGCATCTGTATAATCTTCATTTGAAAATGTTGTACCAGTACTAGAATAAGCTACAGGTACTTCATCAACACCAGGTATATTTCCTTTACCTGATATAGGTGTTGTTCCATCTTTTCTAGTTAATAAAATTTGATTGTTTAATGAAATAGCCCCTGTAGTTTTATTTAAAGTAAACTTTACAACTCTTGATTGATAATTAGGTAATTTAAAAGGTCTTAAGTTTACTGGAACCGCTGGACTTACTGTTGTCTTTGCAATTGGATCAGCATTAGGGCCTCTATCTGGTATTGCATAAAATACGTAGTCAGTAGAAGTAGACTCTGTTGCATCATAAAATAAACCAGAAAAACCACCTAAAATAACTGTCGGTTGTCCACCGTCATATTCAGGAGCTCCTATAGTAGGCCAGTTTGAAACAAGTTCATTTAAAATATAACTTTCAACACTAGGAGTACCTAAGCTATGGTTTTTATATCCTAATGGTAAAATGTCTTTAACAGTATTATTTGTTAAGTCAATTACTACTAAGGCATTATTTTCTTGACAATTTACAAAAGCCTTAGTACCATCTTCTGAAACAGTAACGTATTCAGGCTCTAAATCTTGTGAAACTGATGAAGTACCATCATTTCCAAATATTCTTATCCCTTTATTCGTTAAATAAGCTTTTTTATTATTGTAAGCTGTAAATTCAATAGGAGTAACAGTTGCATTAGATACACCATTCGTCAAATCAATTACAGAAACAGAACCATTAGGATCGATGGTATAATCATCACTCGGTTCACCTTCATTTGCAACAATTATTTTATTACCATCAGGTGTAAAAGTTAACATATCAGGTAAATTACCAACTGTAACTTCTTTTAAGAAAGTTCCATCCATATCAAAAAAGACAACTTTACCAGCATCTGTTTTTATATTTGCTTCTATAGCAACTGCTATAATAGAGTTGTTTATGTCTATAGAGTTTGGTCCTCCACCATAAGTTACAAGAGAAACCTCTTTAATAAGAACAGGTGCCTTTGGATCATTAATGTTAACAATTGAAAAACTGTTAGCGCTTGAACTTGTGAAAACAGCTTTTTTTGATTGTTTGTCATAAGCTACTGTTTCTGCTGCATCACTTGTGCCAGTTTCATAACTAGATAAATGCTTAAGATCTTGCGCATAAGTTGGAGTTAATTTTGCAAGCATTGATAAACCTAAAAATACTAAGTACTTTTTTTTCATTTTTTTACGTTTTAATTTATTACAAATTAACGCTTGTAAAATGAATCTGTTATGTATAGAAAATTAAGGTTATGTTATTAAAAAAGACAATTATTAACTTTGTATTAAGAAAATTAATTTTACGTTAAGGCTGTTTGTTTTTAAGGAATTTTACGGAAATAAAGTCAAACAATTTATTTTTTACTTCTTTATCCATTTCATACCTTTCATAGCAATTTATTTTTTTATTAGATAAATAATAGACTGATAAGCCATTTAAACTACCACTTTTATAATTTCTAATACTCATTAATTTACCATCTGGTGTATAGTTAAATTCCAATCCTATTTTTTTACCATCTGCATAAGATGTTTTATATATTGCTTTATTTTGGCTGTTATAAAACACAATAGAACCATTTAAAGAACCTTCAGTATAATTAGATTCTGCTCTAATTTTGGAGTTACTATAATAGACAATACTTTTTCCATATAATAATCCATTTTGATAATTTACAGTTGATTCAATTGAACCATCATTAAGATATGAGTAACTTACACTATCTAACAAACCATTTTTATAGTAGCAAAGGTGTTTAACTGTACCATCTTCGTAATACTCTTTCCACTCTCCTTTGTAAACATCGTTTGAATAATATCCTTCTTGATATTTTGACCCATTCTCGTAGTACAAAGCAAAAGGACCATTGAGCACACCTTTATTAATTGTTATTTTATAAAGTGTTTTACCGTTTTCAAAGAATAAGATACACTCACCCTCCTCTTTTCCTTCTTTATAATAACTTTTTGAGTTTAATTGTCCATTCGGATAGAAAGTGGTAAATTCTCCATCTGCCTTTCCATTTAAATAATGACCAATTCTTTTTATATTTCCGTTTGGATATTTTTCAATAACCTCGCCAACAAACACTTCTTGAAATGTTGAGTCTATATAATTTTTACTATCAGATTTGTTAAACACTTGAGAATAAGTATCAATACACGTAAAAATTAGAATAAAGATTATATAATTTTTCATGGTTTTGTTCTAAAAAAAAACCCTTAACATGATTGTTAAGGGTTTTTGTTGAGGTCTCAAGCAGATTCGAACTGCTGTAGACGGTTTTGCAGACCGCTGCCTAACCGCTCGGCCATGAGACCATTTCTTCGGTAAAGTTAATAAAATTTTTATAAATGAAATTAATCTTCTATAATAATTGCAACATCTCTAACATCTCCGTTAATTGGCGGACAAATTTTAGTCACCTTTACACGTAGTTTTTCGATGTTATTTATTTCTTTTTTTATGCGTGTAAAGATACGTTGACCTACATGTTCAATTAACTTTGAACGTATCGCCATTTCTTCTTTAACGATTAAATTAATATCAACATAATCAATTGTTTTTATCAACTCATCTGTTTCAGATGCTTCAGAAAAATCTGTAATTAAAGATATATCAACACTATAATTACCGCCAATTTTAGCTTCTTCTGGTAAGCATCCGTGAAAAGCATATAGCTTTATATCATTGACTTCAATTGTATGTTTCATTTTATTTAGATTTTAAGACTTATATAGATTTTAAACATTAGAAATAAGACGATAAACTGAATTAATATAAAAACAGTTTATCAGTCTAAAATCTAATTTATTAAAGCGAAGCGGTCTTTTGTCTAATTATCAGCTCTAAACCAATTTCCATTCTTTCATTAACTTCTTCTTTCCCTAAAAATTCAGCTATTTCGAACATACTTGGTCCTGTACCGTTTCCAGTTATTAACAACCTAAAATTAGGCAGCACTGCTCCAATACCCAGTTCTTTTTCTTCTAAAAACGATTTAAATGTTGTTTCTATTGTTTCAGCATTAAACGTTTCAATTGTTGCTAATTTTGATTTCCATTCTAACATTAATTCAGATGTGTTTTCTTTCCACTTCTTATTAACTGTTTGTTCATCGTAAGCAGTTGGTTTAGCTAATAAATAAGCTCCTTCAATTGCCATATCTTCAATAAATGTAGAACGCTCTTTCATTAGTTGAGCCATTTTCACCAATTTCTCAGCAGGTAATGTATCTTCTAATTTATCTTGTAGTAATTCAGCTAACTTTTCATCAGGAGTACTTCTTAAATAGTTTTGTTGAAACCATTTCGTTTTTTCTGCATCAAATTTAGCCCCTGCTTTTGCTACTCTACCTAATGTAAATGCTTCACAAAGTTCTTCTAACGAAAATATTTCTTGCGTTGTACCAGGGTTCCATCCTAAAAAAGCCAACATATTAATGAATGCTTCAGGGAAATATCCTTTTTCTCTATAACCTGAATAAATTTCATCTTCAGCCGTTTTCCACTCTAATGGAAATACAGGAAATCCTAAACGATCACCATCTCTTTTAGATAATTTACCATTTCCATCAGGTCTTAATAACAATGGTAAATGTGCAAATTGAGGCGCTTCCCAACCAAATGCTTCATATAATAAAACGTGTAAAGGTGCAGAAGGTAACCATTCTTCTCCTCTAATAACGTGACTGATTTCCATTGTATGGTCATCAACAATATTTGCTAAATGATATGTAGGCATACCATCACTTTTAAACAATACTTTATCGTCGATGTTGTTTGTGTTTACAACTACCCATCCTCTAATTAAATCTTCAAAACGTACATCTCTGTTACGAGGCATTTTCATTCTAATTACATATGGTTCACCTGCTGCTAATCTTTTTTCTACTTCGTCTGAAGGTAGGGTTAAAGAGTTTTTTAAATTGGTACGCGTTACACCATTGTATTGCCAATTAGGCATACCCATTGCTTTTGCTTGTTCTCTAACTGCTGTTAATTCTTCTGGAGTATCAAATGCGTAATATGCACTTCCATTTGCTATTAATTTTTCAGCATACGGCATGTACATTTCTTTTCTTTCTGATTGAACGTAAGGACCAAAATCACCACCTATACCTGGCCCTTCAGTTGGCATAATTCCACACCATTTTAAAGATTCCATGATATATTCTTGCGCTCCAGGTACAAACCTTGTTTGATCTGTATCTTCAACACGAATTATAAATGTTCCGTTGTTTTTCTTTGCAAATAAATAGTTATACAAAGCGGTTCTTACACCTCCCATGTGGAGAGGTCCGGTTGGAGATGGTGCAAATCTTACACGAACTGGTTTTTCAGACATAATTATTTTTTTGGCAAAGATAGTTTTTTTACCCCAATTTTTAGTCTTTCTGTTTTTATTGGGTTTATTTTATTTTGAGGTTTTAAATAAAATGTAGGTTTTAAATTTCGAATCATTTTTCAATCAAATAGTTGATTTTTAATACCGATTATGTATTCACTTCGGATTATAATATAAATACGTTGGGTATAAAAAGCCTTTACAAGTAGAACGTCCTTAATCTTATTGGGAAAATTGGATTGTGTGTTTCTTTTACCATTAAGATTCTGTGTTAATTTCCAAGAAAAATATTTATTTTTTATACCCTGTATTCTAAATCACCCAATAGCTCGCTTGTAAGAGTGTCTTTTTTTATAAGAAGCGCTTTTATAAACCATTAAGCCGTTAA
>Ga0209284_10003382_pt1 | contig 19754 bp, 16 predicted proteins | sample FRY03_FD_187211 | JGI IMG/M metagenome (GOLD analysis project Ga0209284, IMG submission 187211) | Freshwater microbial communities from Lake Fryxell liftoff mats and glacier meltwater in Antarctica - FRY-03 (SPAdes) (version 2) | ecosystem: Environmental > Aquatic > Freshwater > Ice > Glacier... | reverse complement strand
CGCCATGAATTCAGGACAATCTGTGCAACACGTTTTTGATATCCTGTTCGCCAAGCAACAGCCTCTACCTACATGACCAATATCCTGTCAAATTTGAACAACTCTCAAAACACAACTATCGAGTTACAGACAGATCACACAGGAGTTTGTATGTCGAGCCGAAAACTGCGCGCCGCCGTTATTGGTGGCGGATTAGGGGGGCATCATGGCTATGCCTATACTCGGGCCGAAGAGTACGAATTGATTGCCGCTTGCGACATCAACCCGGCCGCCTTCGACCGCTTCTTTGAACGTGCTCAGATCGAACGCGGATCGATCCGCGAGTACACTGATTACAAGGAGATGTTTGCCCAGGAAAACCTGGATGTGGTGGGCGTTGCGACTTCCGATCATCTGCACGCCTTTTCCAGTATGCGATGCGGCAGAGGCAGGTATCAAAGGTATCTTTTGCGAAAAGCCACTCTGCACCCTGCTGGAAGACGCCGACCGTATGATTGAGACAATCGAGCGCACCGGGGCCAAACTGGCCATCGACCACACCCGTAGCTACATCCCATCCTATCAGGCTGTGAAGAAAGCTGTGTGGACTGATAACGAAATCGGCGGGTTGACACGCATCATCACCCATATGGGTGGGCACCGCTCCATGCTCTTCCACAATGGCACGCACCTGGTCGATGCGCTCTGCTATCTGGCCAACACGGATCCGGTCTGGGTGATTGCCGCCCATGAGTGTGGCTTTGAGACGTATGGCACGGTTTACAAGAGTGAAGGTGGTAAATATCCCAGCCTTGACCCAGGCTCCACGATCATTGTAGAATTTGCCAACAGCGTGCGCGGTATTATCAACAGCGCCAAAATGACTCCCGCAATCTTCGAATTTGATCTGCAAGGCCCCGGTGGTCGCTACTGGCTCACCGATAGCTACTGTAAGGCCTGGAAGACTGACAAGCCGGAAGGGATACCCCAGGAAGTAACGCCACCGGAGGCCCGTGGTTACATCGCTAATTTCGGCGACAATCTGATCCCGGCGGTGCAGGAGATTGCCCAGATGGTGCTAAACGATGGCCTCAACAGTTCGCCGCCTCAGCGTGCCCGCAACTCCCTTGAGATTTTGCAGGCTGCGCTAATTTCCCAGAGCCAGGGGAGTGCCAAAATACAACTTCCCTTGCCCCGAATGAAGTCCTAATAGAGACATCATTTTAAGGGCGCACAATGAGGAGTAGGCATCTGAAGATGCCGGGCCGTACACGCTGAGTATGCGCGCTCCTCGTTAGGAATGAAGATCATATAAGACCCGAAAGTTCTCCGCTGGAATCGGCCTCAATTTTCTGGTTTAATAGAATTCTCATTCCTCCATAAATATCAGATGATATAGACTTGAAATAGACCCAGTACCATCCCTTACTTCCCCATAAAGGATAGAACAATGAAAACCTATCGTGCGGCCGTTATCGGTTGTAGCCGTATGGGCGGCTTTATCGACAACGAAGTTGTTGATTCGCCCAAAGCAGCTTTGCCCTACTCCCACGCCGCCGGCTATATGGCCTGTGCACAAACGGACCTGATTGCCTGCGCCGATGTGCGCCCGGATGTGATGGCCGAATTCGGCAAACTGTACAAGATACCCGCCAGCCGTCAATACACCGACTACCGGGAACTGATCGACAAAGAACGCCCCGAAATCCTCAGCATTGCCACCCAACCCGAACAGCGCGCCGAAATTACAATCTACGCAGCCGAGCACGGCGTGAAAGCTATCTACGCCGAGAAGGCCATGTCGGCCTCTCTGGGTGAAGCATACGCGATGGTTGAGGCATTGGAACGCCACAACGTCCTCTTCAACCTGGGCACAAACCGCCGTTGGTCAGTCGCCTATGACCAGATGAAGGCGCTGGTTGATAGCGGCGAACTGGGTGCGCTCAAAAATGTTATCATCTACAACAACGGCACCCTCTTCAACACGGGCAGCCACTATATCGATCTGGTTATGCGGCTGAACAGCGACCAGCCGGTTGTGTGGGCACAGGGAAACTTGCGCGCCAACGATGACATTTTTAATGGCGATATTCTGACTGAAGACCCGGTGGGCGAAGGAACAATCTATTTTGCCAACGGTGTCACCGGCTATCTGCTGGTAACTCCCCGGAGCGGCGACATCGAAGTGATCTGCGAAAATGGCACACTCACCGCCTACAACGACGGGCTGGAGTGGCATCTGCGCCGCCGCGAGACTATCGGTTCCAGCAAACGGGCAGCATTGATGACCGCGCCCTATGCAGAACCGCCCATCGCCAGCAGTACGCTGGCACTGATCGAAGATCTGGTGCACGGGCTGGATACAGGCGAGCCGACGCGCTGTGGCCCGCGTGTCTCGCTGGCCAGCACCGAAGTGATCTTCGCCCTCATGGAATCGCACCGCCGCGGAGGTGCCAAAATCACCCTGCCTGTGCAAGAGCGTGTCATTCGTTTGCAGCGCAACCGCGGACCAAACAAGCCGAAATACAGCGTCTAAAATGATGCTCGATTGAAAACCGGCGTTTGACTAGTGCGTCATCCACGCTAAAAATTCAGGTTTGGTGATAGGGAATGACCCGACAATTTAGGCTGGCTGATGCACTAGCGCTGGTCAGCGAAAACCATCGGTTTCCAAGTAGCCTCACTTGAGTTGTTGAAGACATCCAAAGCTTTGATACAGCAAAAGCACAAATCTGTCTTCCGCTGCATTTTCCTGCCGACAAGCTGTGGTGGGGTGGATTCAGATTTGCCTCCTGTTTTTCCGCGCCTCTGTGCGCTCAAACCATAGGAATCCCCCTACTGTGACAGAAAAAATCTATCGCGTTGCCATTGTTGGCCTGGGCCGCATGGGCAGCACTATCGACGATGAACGACCTGCCGGTTCGCCCGCAGTCTCTATTGCCGCGGCCTGCCAGGCCAGTCCGCGGCTGCAAGTAGTCGCCGGGGCCGATATTGATCCGGCCAAGCGCGCTGCCTTTCAGGCCCGCTGGGGTGTGACCGCGCTCTATGACGATTATCTGGAAATGATTCGTCAGGAACAGCCCGATCTGGTCGCCATCTGCACCAAAGGTGCGCTCCATGCCGAAATGATTGTCGCTGTGGCCGAAGCCAACGTGCCGATGATCTTCTGCGAAAAGGCGATTGCCTGTTCGATGGAAGAGGCTGATGCCGCGTTGGCCGCGGTGGGCAGCCGCAATATCCCCTTCAATACGGGTGTACTGCGCCGCTTCAATCGCTCCTATCACGTTGCCCGACGCATGATCGCCGACGGCGAGATCGGCGAACCACGCGCCGCTGTGCATTACGCCGCCTCCAATTTGCTCCACGGCCACATTCATTCTCTGGACACACTCAGTTTTTTGCTCGGCGATCCCCAAGTGGTGAGCATTTGGGGGGAACTCCTGCCCCGTGATCTGGTGATTGAGAACAACCGGCTCGACAAAGATCCCAACGCTATCTACCAGGTGCTCTTTGCCAATGGGGTAGAGGCGACCACCGCGCCAACTGGCACTTGGGAGTTTGAAGTGATTGGAACCCTGGGCAGCATCCGTGTGCGTAATAACGGACACGAACTACATCTGCGCAAAGCCAAAAGTGAAAAGGAGCGTGTCTTTCTCGATGCGCCTGCGCCTGCTGTGGAAGACCACAGCTCCACCCAGTTTTGCCTGGAAGATCTGCTTGACGCTCACGAAACGGACCGTCCAACTCTGGGCAATATCCAGATCACCCATCACTTGACCGAAGCCTGTCTGGCTGTGGCCGAGAGCCATCGCCAGCAACGGCGTATCACCCTGCCACTGGAAAATCGCTCGCTCTATGTCTTTCACGTCTAAACAACGTGTCGATACCACAGCGTGTCGTTCATCGAGGAAACTGAAATGACTAAAAACTATCGCGTCGCCATTATTGGCACTGGCCGCATGGGCGGTTTGATTGAAGATGAGATTGCACCGGGCAATTTTTCCAAACCCTACAGCCACTTCGGTGCCTATGGTGCGATTGCCGAGACCGAGGTCGTCGCCGTAGCCAACCGGGGTGCCGAGCGTATGCAGCGCTTCGCCGACCGTTTCGGCGTCACCAACACCTATCTCGACTATCGGGCCATGATCGAGCAAGAAAAGCCAGATATTGTCAGCATTACCACGCCTTCATTTGCCCGCGCCGAACCGATCATCTTCGCTGCAGAACACGGCGTGTCTGGTATCTATGCGGAGAAGGGCCTTTGCGCATCCCTGGCCGAGGCGGATCAAATTGTGGCCGCCTGCAAAGCCAACAACGTCGCTTTCAACTGGGGCGCGATGCGTCGTCACCACGACGGTTATAAAAAGCTGCGTGCGGCCATTGCCCGGGGTGACATCGGCGAACCGCGCTTTGCCACCATGTATTTTTACACCGATCTGATCAAGCATCACCCCCACACCCTGGACCTGGTCGCCATGCTTTTTGGTGACCCCCAGCCGCTCTGGGTAGAGGGAAGGCTGATCGAGCCGGGCGACCCGTCTGACCCGGCCCCGCGGCGCGCCCATCCCCTCTACGACGCAGCTAAAAATCGGTATCTGCCTTCCCCTGGTTTTGAGATCGCCGATCCGATGGTTGGCTTTTACCGCGTAGGCTATGCGGGTGGAGCCGAAGGGCTTTTTGTGCCACGCCGGGGTTCGTTTGATATTGATGTACATGGCACCGAAGGGCGTGCCAGTGTCGCAGAAAGTGGCGGCGATTTTCGCATCCGTCGCATCAATGGCAAAACCCAGACCACCGAAGAGACGATCTTCCGCCCTGGCGGCGAAAGCCCCACCATCTGCGCCATCCGTGATATTCTGAACGAACTGGAGACGGGTGAACGGACCCAAGGCAACCTGGACGTTACAATGCAGAGCGTGGAGGTGCAGTTTGGCTTGGCCCATTCCCATCTGCAAGGTGGCAGCCGCGTCGCCCTGCCAGTGACCGATCGTAGCTTATACATCCCCGGCGGCTAAAGGAGCTTTGTGATGAAGTTCCGAGTTGCCATTGCCGGTTGCCATCGTATGTTGCAATCCCAGTTGGCCGGACATAACTTTGCATCTGCCTTTGCCGCAGTGCCAGAGACTGAAATTGTCGCTGTGTATGATCGTGATGCAGAGACACGCGGCGACTTTGTCCGCTGTTGGGGCGAGATGACCGCCTATGACGACTATGAGCGGATGTTGCAGGAGGTGCAGCCTGACCTTCTCTGCATCGCGACCCGGCAGACGTTGCACGCCGATCAGATTGAGCAGGCTGTGGCAGCCGGTGTGCGGGGTATCCTCTGCGACAAGCCCCTGGCAACAAGTATGCTTGAGGCAGATCGCATTGTTTCTGCCTGTCGGGAGAAACAAGTTGCACTGATATTCGCTCTGGATCGGCGCTGGCACGATTCCTATCGGCATTTGCGCCAGTTGATTGGCGAAGGGATTGTGGGACGGGTGACCTCTGTTTTGGCTTTTGGCTGTCCAAACCTCATCAACCTTGGCTGTCACTGGTACGATACCGCACTAATGCTGCTGGGCGATCCAGAGCCACTGTGGGTGAGCGGTTGGGTAGATGATTTGGCCAACGAATCAACCGACTCCCGACGGCGGCTGGACCCACCAGGCCGCGGTCACGTTGGGTTGAGCAATGGGGTTGTTCTTTCTGTGGTAGCCGATGGCGGAAGACGACCCACCTTTGAAATCATCGGCGAAGAGGGACGGCTGCTCATCTTGCAGGATGCCGAACTGTGTTATCTTTGGACTGAGAACGGTCAGGAAGGGAAACTGGGCATGCGCCCACTGTTCATCCCGCTGAATGACGCCCTCTGGCCAGCCGGTCCTGCTATGGTGCGCGATCTGGTGGCAGCCGTGGCGTCCAATTCCACAACTGCCTGTGATGTTGGGCAGGCACGCCGAGCCACAGAGATCGGCTTCGCTATCCATCTCTCCCACATGCGGGCGGGGGCTAGGCTGCTGCTGCCCGCAGCGGATAGGACACTCTCTATCCCGTCCTTTCCGTGGGGCAATGAATAATGGATAGATAGCACCCGGCTGACGCGAAAGTGATTTGACAAGCACAGATGAATCACCTAGAATCCAAATATGGGATAGCCCTATAGATTTTCCGTGTACCCAATAAAGAACTTACATCAACAGTAGTTCTCTGCACAAAGATATGAGAAAATTCGACTATGTCTATTCGTGTTACCTCTATCCAGCAACTATTCAATGACGGCAATCACAACGCATTCACCGATATGTGCCGTTTTCAGGATCGATACTATCTGACCTTCCGCAGTTGCCCCGATGGACATATGCTCTTCACAACATCAAAAATCCTGGTAATGTCCAGCTCCGACGGGCAGGAGTGGGAAGTGGTCCACTCCTTCAGCGTGCCCAAACGGGATGTGCGAGACCCCCACTTTCTTGTCTTCCAGGGGAAACTTTTTGTCTATAGCGGCACCTGGTGGGTGGATACGACAGATTCCCGTGAGCGGGATGTGAACGATCACCTGGGCTATTGTGCCTGGAGCGAAGACGGTGTCACGTGGGAGGGCCCGCGTATACTGGACGGAACTCATGGCTATTACATCTGGCGGGCTGCCACGCACAACGGGGTGGCCTATTTGAACGGGCGGCGCACCCGCAATTTTGATGTGATTCCCGGTCGTGCTGAGCCCGCCGAGTACATGGAGTCCTGGCTGCTCCACAGCCGTGACGGTTTTACCTGGGCACCCTTAGGTTTGATCAAACCCTCCCGTGGGGATGAGACAGCTCTGCTCTTTGAAGACGATGGCAGCCTGTTGGCGCTGACCCGTGCCGGTGGCCATGCGGCCCAACTCTGTCGGTCACAAGCGCCCTATACCGAGTGGAGTCGGGTCACTCTGGATCGACATGTGGGCGGTCCTTTGCTGACCAAATGGAACGACACCTATCTGGTCGGCGGTCGAAAGACAATCGGCGATGCTCCGCCTGTCACAACCCTTTATGAATTGGTTGATGACCAATTGCAGGAGATTATGGAACTGCCCAGCGGTGGTGATAACTCCTACCCCGGTTTCGTGGCCTTGTCGGACAGCGAGGCCCTTCTCTCCTTCTATTCCAGCCACGAAGGCAGTGGCACAGGGCTGGCCCCTTCTGCTATCTATCTGGCACGCTTCTCTCTAAGCTAAATATCCATCGAACCGTTTTGTTGCCCATTAATATCGTAGCTGCGGCCTCGTCTGGCGCTGCTACCCTATCCGCAATGCAGGAACCTATCGTATGTTACCGTTTATTCTGCGTCGTATATTGTTTATGATTCCCACCCTGGCGGTGATTAGTGTGATCTCTTTTGCGATCATTGAAGCGCCTCCGGGCGACTATTTGGACGCCTATGTGGATCGTCTGACATCGCAGATGCAGTCTGTGGACCCTTCAGAGGTTGAAGCGCTGCGTGCCCGCTATGGGTTGGGCCAATCCTGGAGCGTGCGCTACTGGCGCTGGTTCAGTGGAGTACTCCAGGGCGATCTGGGACGCTCGATGGAGTGGAATCAACCTGTGGCAAAGCTGATTGGCGCTCGGTTGCCCTGGACACTTGCTATTTCTGTTACATCTCTGTTGCTGGTCTATGTTATCAGCATACCCATCGGTATTTATTCAGCCAGCAATCAATATTCGCCGGGCGATTATGTAGCGACGCTGATTGGCTTCCTGGGATTGGCTACCCCCAATTTTCTGCTCGCTCTTATCTTCCTATGGCTCTACTTTTTATGGACGGGCAATGTAGCCGTAGGGCTATTTTCTGACGAATACATAATCGCGCCCTGGAGCGTCGCCAAGCTTGTTGACCTCTTGAGCCACATCTGGCTGCCCGCGCTGATCGTCGGCACGTCGGGCACGGCTGGTCTCATCCGCGTGATGCGGGCCAACCTGCTGGATGAACTGCAGAAGCCCTATGTCATGGTGGCCCGCGCCAAGGGTCTCAAAGAGGGGCGGGTGTTGGTCAAATATCCGCTGCGTATTGCCATGAATCCTGTGGCCAGCACCATTGGCTGGACCCTGCCTGCTCTTGTCAACGGTGAACTGCTGACGTCTATGGTGTTGGGTCTGCCGACCTTGGCGCCACTCTTTGTGGGCGCGCTGCTCAGCCAGGATATGTTTCTGGCCGGCAGTGTGGTATTCATTCTAAGTGCCCTGACTTTGATCGGAACGCTTATTTCAGACATTATTCTGGCTTGGCTTGATCCCCGCATTCGGGAGGCGATATGACTCTATTGGATGCAAGCCCAGAGAATTCCACTCTGGAAACTGTGCCTGTTAAAGAAGAAAAGCTACTGGTCGCGTCCCAATGGCAGCTTATTCGCTGGAAATTCGTTCGACACCGGGTGGCTGTTTTGTCCCTCATCGTGCTGATACTCTTCTATTTGGCGGCCATTTTTGCGGAATTTGTCGCACCCTATGCGCCAGGCCACTATGATGCGGACCTGACCTTGGCCCCGCCCCAGGCACCACACTTCTTCGACAACGGGCAATTCAACTGGCGGCCTTTTGTTTATGGCGTAACATCTGAATATGACATCAATACGTTCAAGACGACCTACACTATAGACGAAAGTTTGAAATATCCGATCCATTTTTTTGTCCACGGGGACCCGTACAAACTCTGGGGCATCTTCGAGAGCGACCGCCACCTCTATGGGGTGGAGGAGGGCACAGTCTTTCTGTTCGGTGCTGACAACCAGGGCAGGGATGTTCTCTCGCGCGTCATTCATGGGGGGCGTATCTCTCTTTCTATCGGGCTGGTCGGAATTGCCATCAGTTCGTTGATCGGTATCCTGATCGGCGGTCTGTCGGGTTACTATGGCGGGGTAACGGATGTAATCATCCAACGCATTATCGAATTCCTGCGCTCTATCCCCACGCTCCCTCTCTGGATGGCCTTGAGCGTGGCCCTTCCCCCCACCTGGTCTGTGGTGCAGGTCTACTTTGGGATTGTGGTGATTCTCTCCCTGGTGGGCTGGACTGGATTGGCCCGTGTCGTGCGGGGTAAGTTTATGTCCCTGCGCGAGGAGGATTTTGTCATGGCGGCCCAACTCAACGGCTCTACGGAAATACGCACGATCTTTAAACATATGCTGCCCTCTTTCTATAGCCATGTCATCGCATCCCTTACCTTGAGCGTGCCGGGGATGATTCTGGGTGAGACCGCCCTGAGCTTTTTGGGGCTGGGCCTGCAGGCACCTGCTGTAAGCTGGGGGGTTCTCCTGCGTGATGCTCAGTTTATTCGAGTACTGGCCTCATCGCCTTGGTTGCTACTGCCGGGCGCACTGGTGGTAGTGGCCATTCTGTGCTTCAACTTCGTGGGTGACGGTCTGCGCGATGCAGCCGACCCGTACGCGTCGATTTAGGGACAAATATGGCTACCCATTTACCAAAAAACAAGAATAGCTCTGACGCACAGGCAATTGCCAGGCATGGACGAGACCAGGCCATGATGGACGGGGATGTTCTGCTCAGCGTGCGTAACCTATCCACCCATTTTTTCTCTCGAGAAGGTGTCCTGCGGGCGGTGGATGGTGTCAGCTTCGATATCAAACGAGGTGAAATCCTGGGCGTTGCTGGCGAAAGCGGCTGTGGCAAAAGTGTTATGGCCCAATCGATCCTGCGCATTGTGCCTACCCACGGTCGTATCGTAGAAGGCGAGATTCTGCTCCAGCATGATGATGAGATTGTGGACTTGGCCCAACTGGATTGGCGGGGTGACAAAATCCGCGATATCCGCGGGGCCACAGTTTCCATGGTTTTCCAGGAGCCGATGACATCGTTTAGCATGGCTTACACCATCGGCAACCAGATTATCGAAGTCATCCGGCTGCACCAGGAAGTAAATAAGAAGGAAGCGCGTGCCCGGGCGATTGATATCCTGCGGCGGGTAGGCATGCCCCAACCGGAGCAAAATATCGATGCCTATCCTTTTGCCCTGAGCGGCGGCATGCGCCAGCGGGCAATGATCGCGATGGCTCTCTCCTGTAATCCACTCCTGCTAATTGCCGACGAGCCGACAACGGCGGTCGATGTGACTATCCAGGCCCAGATTTTGGAACTGATGAAAGACCTGCAGCAGGAGATGAATATGGCTATGGTCGTCATTACGCATGACATGGCCGTGATCTCAGAACTTTGCGATAGGGTTATGATTATGTACTTGGGCAAAGATGTGGAGAGTGCGCCGGCTGGCGAACTTTTCCGCAACCCCAAGCATCCCTATACAAAGGGCCTCCTGAATTCGGTTCCTCAATTGGGCGGCGGCAAATCCCAGGAGATTGTGGCCATCACTGGCACAGTGCCTAGCCCGCATGACCGACCTACTGGCTGCTTTTTTCATCCCCGTTGCCCCGATTTTATGCCCGGTGTCTGCGATCAGAGCGAACCGCCACAAATTATAGTTGGACCCAATCATTCGGTCCGCTGCCACCTTTATGTTTGAGAAATAGATATGCCTGAGAGACAAAGTACATCCAAGACGGATTTTGTAGTGGAAGTGGATAACCTCAAAAAATACTTCCCTATCACCCGCGGTTTTATGCGCACCGTTGTCGGGCAGGTCAAAGCCGTGGATGGCGTGAGTTTTTCGGTGCGCCGGGGTGAGACGCTGGCTTTGGTGGGCGAGAGCGGCTGCGGCAAGACGACGACGGGTCGTTGTGTCATGCGGGCTATCGAACCGACCAGTGGCCATACGATCTATCGGGTAAGCCCGGACGCGGCCCCTGTGGATATCAACGCGCTGGGCAAGAAGGAATTGCGCGATTTTCAGCGCCACGCAGGGATGATTTTCCAGGACCCCTATTCGTCCCTCAATCCGCGCCTCTCGATTCTGGAGATCGTTGGCGAGCCTTTTATCACCCGCAAAGTTGTGCGCAACCAACGGGAGTTGGAAGAACGGGTGGCAGAGCTGTTGCGCAGTGTGCGCCTGGACCCAACGTATATGCGCCGCTATCCCCATGCGTTCAGCGGCGGCCAACGCCAGCGCATCGCCATTGCCCGTGCTCTGGCTTTGCGCCCTGCGTTTATTGTGGCCGACGAACCTGTTTCCGCTTTGGATGTGTCGGTCCAGGCCCAAATTTTACATCTGCTCAAAGAGTTACAGACCGAACTCAATCTCACCTATCTGTTTGTGGCCCACAACCTGGCGGTGGTGGAATACATCAGCGATCGGGTGGCAGTGATGTACGTGGGTAAGATCGTAGAATTGGGCCAGACCGAAGATATATTCGCCAACCCCAAACATCCCTATACCGAAGCATTGCTTTCGGCAGTACCCACTATTTCGGAGGATGCGACGAAAAAGCAGCGTATCGTTCTGGAAGGAGATGTAGCCGATTCCATGAATGTACCGGCTGGCTGCTATTTCCATCCCCGCTGCAAGTACGCAGAGGATATCTGTCGGAGTGAGACACCACCGCTGGTCAATGTCGCCGCGGACGGTGCACCGCCCCACTATTCCCTGTGTCACTTTGCCGATTCGCTCTCTCTCGAAGGGGTTACGACGTCACCTGCGGCTGCTATGAATGTCACATAGCTATGTGTAGAAAGGAGAAGCCAGCGCCATCACTACTGATGAATATTTTGCAAGGATCGAACCGTAGAGATCGGGCCGTACCGAGTATGTCTAGAATGTGTGACCACCGCGGTTGCATAGCTCCGATCAGAAAGACCAAAGGAGAAACAGAATGTTATTTAGATCAAAAAGAGTGACACTGCTCAATCTATTGATTGTGCTTACGATGCTAATGAGTGCTTGCGGTGCACCCGCATCGCCTGAATCACCCGCAGCCCCGGAGCAGCCAACCGCCACCACCGAGCAGGTCGCGCCGGAACAGCCCGCAGCAGCAGCCGAGGCCCCGTCCACGGCTGATTCCATGGCTGGCCCTGTCCTGATGGACAAGCCGGCAGATGCGGGCGAGCGCCCTGTGACGATGCAGGTATTTAACAGCCCGGCAGACGCGGGCGGTATCACTGAATACCACGAGGCCCCGGAACTGGCCGCACTGGTCGCCAGCGGTGATCTGCCTCCTGTGGAGGAGCGCCTGCCCGTTGAACCCGTCGTTGTGGCGCCGGATGAAACCATCGGCAAATATGGCGGAACGCTGGTTGCCAGCATTGATGGGCAGCGTCCTGTCGCACCTGATGTCAACTATTTCCTGATTGAGCCGCTGACTATACATAACCCACAGGAAGAGATTGTCCCCAATGTGGCTACCGGCTGGGAATGGAACGACGACTATACCCAATTGACGCTCACACTGCGCAAGGGTATCAAATGGAGCGACGGCGTTCCCTTCACATCAGATGATATTATGTTCTGGTGGAACGACTTCGTGCTCAACACTGAACTTACACCAACCCCCCACTCTCTTTTGACCAGAGATGGCGAGCTGGCCGAGCTGGCTGCGCTGGATGATTTCACCGTGCAGTTCACCTTCTCCAAAGCCTATGCGTTGTTTACGACCTATCTGGGAAGTTGGGGCTTTCCGCGCACCGATCTCACGACAATGCCCATGCACTACCTGACGCAGTTCCACCCTGCCTATACGGACATGGCCGAGATCGAAGCCAAGATGGAGGAAGAGGGTTTCGATACTTGGGTGGATCTCTTCGAGTATATGCGCTCCAGCGAGAACCCGAACAATCCCAGCCTGGCAGCCTGGATTCTCAACGAGCGACCTCCCCAGCAGATCCAGACCTATCGACGTAATCCCTATTACTGGAAGGTCGATACCGCTGGCAATCAGTTGCCCTATATCGACAATATGCGTACCATCCGCATTGCGGACACGGAAGCGGCCCTGCTTAAAACCATTGCTGGAGAGCTGGACTATATAGGCATCGGCTGGACGGGTGGTCCTGCCAATCTGGCCATTCTGTCGGAGAACAAAGAGAAGGCTGACTATCGCTTTGCCTATGCCAACTGGATGCCCAACGCCTACGGCAACATTATGTTCAACTACACCAGTGGCGACGAGACCAAGCGGGAACTTTACAACCAGAAGGAATTCCGCCAGGCGCTGTCTGTGGCAATCAACCGCGAGGAAATCGTCAAGCTTCAGTATAAGGGCGGCGTCTTCCCCTCCCAGATTGCGCCAGCCCGCGGCGCGCCCTATCATGGCGAGTCGGACCTCTTCCAGTCCTGGGCGCAGTACGATCCCGACCTGGCCAACCAGGTGCTGGACGATCTGGGCTTGGCGGAGCGGGATGGCGATGGCTTCCGTATGGCTCCCAACGGTGAAAAGCTGCTGCTGATCATCTCTGCCACCACTTCCTGGCCGGCCGAAACGCCGGTACTGATGGAATTGGTACGGGGCTATTGGGCGGCAGTAGGCATCAATGCCTCGGTCGCACCGGAAGCAGGCGCGCTGTGGGGTACACGCCACAACAACGGCGAGCACGATGTTTCGGCCCGCGGTGGCCATTTTGGTGGCGGCCCTGTACACCCCACCCTGAACGGCAACACCTTTGCTTTGACGGGCTGGCAATGGGCACCCGAATGGGCAAAGTGGCTGGACACCGATGGCGAACAGGGTGTGGAGCCACCGGAGGATGTCAAACAACTGCGCGTGCTGCGCGACCAGATTCTGGGCGAAGCCGATGAAGATACCCGCAATGCATTGATGCAGCAGGTCTTTGAGATTCACATGGATAACCTGTGGTCCATCGGCTTGGTGGTGGATGATCCCCGCTTCGGGCAGCTCAAGATCGTGAAGAATCGGGTGCGCAACGTGCCCACCTCGTCTATTTCGGGTGAATGGTATCCAATGGTGCCTGCCTCCTGGTTTATCAACGAGTAAGTGTTGTGTGATTGATGAGTGGTGAGGATTGAGCACCCATGGCCCATCAATCCTCGCCAGAGCGAAAGAGAGCGGGGTCAGATTCTGGCCCCGCTCTTTTCATCGTTTCGTGTTTGCTCTATTGATATATAAAAAGGCAGCCACCAGTGAAAGCACTCGTTCTCACCGGTCCTCGTCAGCTTGAAGTGCAGGCGTTACCGATTCCGACGCCGGGTCCCGGACAGGTGCTGGTGCGCCATACGATCACGGCCATTAGCACAGGCAGCGAAGTCATTCGCTATCTCGCCGGCGCGGGGCCAGCGATCGGCTATCTGGGCGCTGGTGTGGTAGAAGCCATTGGATCGGGCGTCGAACAGCTTCAGCCAGGCGACCGGGTACGCACTGCTGGTCCCCATCACGAGTACGTCCTAACCCCGGTGGAAGCCGCGTTGAAAATTCCCGATGGTGTGGACTTCGCTCAAGCCGCCTTCGCCTACCTGCCAACCCTCGTCCTCCACGCACTGCGCCTGTGCGACTATCGGCTGGGCGAGACGCTCTGTGTTTTGGGGCAAGGAGTGGTTGGTCTGATGGGTAGTGCGCTTGCCACAGCCCTGGGCATTCCGCTGATCGCGTTGGACACTGAAGAGACACGGCTGGGCATCGCCCGTCAAATGGGCATCCGTCACGCGCTTGACCCGTTGCAGCCGGATTTTGCGGCCACGCTGTCCGGACTTGTCGGCGATAGAGGCATTGATGTGACTGTCGATGCCACGGGCAGCTATCGCGGGTTGGTGCAGGCCATGGAGTTGACGTGCAAATGGGGACGGGTGGCTATCCTCGGCATCTACCGTCCCGACCCGCCTGATCCGGTCATGGCCGCCGCCATTCACAATGCCTATCTGAAGAACTTTCACAGCAAGGAACTGCGTCTGGTCGGCTGCTCCAACGACCCCGCAGAGCGCTACCCGGCCCACATTTGGCGCTTTACCATCCACGACAACACCCGCCAGAGTCTCGAACTGTTGGGGCAGGGCAAGCTCAATCTGGCCCCGGCCATCACCCACCGCTTTACACCGGAGGAGGGGCCTACGCTTTATGAGCGTCTCTGTCAGCACGAAACGGGGCTTCTGGGGGCTGTTTACGAATGGGACTAAATCATCGAATTTGACACGCTCAAGATCGCATATCTAGTGCATCATCCAGCCTAAATTGTCGGGTCATTCCCTATCACCAAACCTGAATTTTTAGTGTGGATGACGCACTAGCCCTATGCCAGTACTTCGGCCTACTGGAAAGCGAAGTGATGGCAAACCATCACGCTTCGTTTGGCGGGGGGCGGTTGGAAAAGTGCTCTATCTTTGAGTAACTCGCTGGCCACCTACCCTACTTGTTTCACGCCTTATGGCACTTCAGACAGCAATGTTTGTATAGGGCCATCTACGCCGGGATCAGCAATGGACGTAAGCGCTGTGTCGAAGCTTCGGCAGCAGCGTGGGACGTGATCCCGCCCGTCACATGCGCAGGCGTGGATCCAACACATCGCGCAGACCATCGCCCAGGAAGTAGATAGCCAGAACCGTCGTGGTCAGTAACACTCCCGGCAGCGTAGAAATCCACCACGCGGTGGTTAGGTAGTTGCGTCCATCTGCGATCATCGCGCCCCAGGTGGGGATGAGGGGCGAAATACCCAGCCCCAGAAAAGTGAGTGACGATTCAGCCAGGATGGCCCCGCCCACGCCCTGAGTTGCCAGAACCAGGACCGGCGTCCACACGTTGGGCAGCAGATGGTGGGTCACTACTCGGCGGTCGGACATACCGGTACAGCGCGCCGCCTCGATAAAGGGCATAGAGCGCAGAGTCAGGACAGCGCCGCGCACAATGCGCGCGTAGCCCACCCAACTACTCACCCCCAATACCAGAATCACATTGCCCAGCCCCGTCCCCAGGATCGCCATGATGGCGATGGCGAGCAAGATAAAGGGGATCGCCAGTTGGGTGTCGGCGACGCGCATGATGAGAACGTCGGCCCATTTCCCAAAGAAGCCACTGATCAACCCCAGGGGCACCCCGATCAGAAGGGCCACGCTCACCACAGTTACGCCCACCAGCAGCGAGATACGCCCGCCAAATATCATGCGCGAAAGCAGATCCCGGCCCAGAGCGTCGGTACCTAGTAGATGGTAGGTACCTCCCTCGGCCACAGAGAAGGGAGGCAACTGGGTGCGGCTGAGGTCCTGTTTCAGATCTGGATAGGGAGCTACCACTGGGGCCAGGATGGCGACTGCGCTGATGAAAAGCAAAAAGGTGAGCCCAAAGACGGCCCGGCGACTACGCTGAAAGCGGCTGAGAAAGGTCGCGCTAGTCCGGCGCGGCGCCAGACTAGTGGTCCCGTTGGTTGTGGGCGTGGACGGATCACTCGAAGTGGATACGGGGATCGAGGTAGACATAGACGATATCAACTGCCAGATTGAGGAAGACGTAGATGACCGAGATAAAGAGAACAGACGCCTGTACAAGTGGGTAGTCACGCGCGCTAATGGCTTGAAGTGCCAACCGGCCCACACCGGGCCAAGCGAAGATACTTTCGGTGATGACCGCGCCGCCAAAGAGCGCACCCAATTGCAGCCCCACCACCGTCACCAACGGAATAAGGATATTTCGCAAAGCGTGGCGCACAATCACCACCTGCTTGGGGAGCCCCTTGGCATGTGCTGTGCGGATATAGTCCTCGCTCAGCACGTCAAGCATCCCCGAACGTACGAGACGAGTGATCAAGGCCATCAGCACCGAGCCCAACGTCACTGCGGGGAGGACCAGATGCCAGATCGTGCCCCGCCCGGAGGTGGGGAACCAGCCAAGCCCTACCGAAAACACCAGGATCAACATAATTCCCAGCCAATAGGGGGGGATGGCCTGCCCAAGCATTGCCAGCCCCGTTCCGAAGTAGTCCCAAAAGCTATCGCGGCGCAAGGCAGAGAGCAGCCCCACGGGAATAGCCACCGACAACGAGAAGAACAGGGCCACACCGGAGAGTTGCAGGGTAGCAGGCATGCGCTCCAAGAGTACGTTTAGCGCAGGCTGTTGGAAGAAGAGCGAGTTGCCCAGGTCCCCTTGCAGGGCATGGCTCAGAAAGACCATATACTGGACAGGGATGGGCTGGTTGAGGCCCCATTTTTCACGCACGGCTTCGATCTGCTCCGGACTTGCGGTCTCGGCCAGGAGCATGCTCACTGGATCGCCAGGGGCCAGGCGCAGCAGAAAAAAGACCAATACCGAAACCCCAAATACCACCAGCACCGACTGGATCAGGCGACGGCCGATATATGCACCCATGCACATGTACCTTTACTAACAGTGGGAACGCCGGACACGCAAGGCGACTATATCTGATACATGACTGCTCAGCCGTGTGTAGTGGTAGTGGTTACATCGTGACTGATGATAGGTAACCACTACCTGTGTAGTGGGAGGACGCAGATTCACTTGGTCTGCATTGATTCGCGCAGCAATCAGATGAATCTGCGTCCGTTTCTGATAGATAGGGCTATTTCAAAAAGATGACGATCCACGAAGTTCATGAAGAAGCACAAAGTACCAGCCCTTTCTTGCACAACCTTGTGTGGCTTCGTGGATCGTTTTGAAACTGCAGTAGCCCAAGCGAAGCAACTTCGTTCTATCTGCCTATCTGCCAACGATCGACTGTTGACTATCTACGATGCGATACTCAGTCCGTTCCATGGGCGTGTGCTGTCCGGCGCATAGGCCTCGAAGCCCTGAATACGCTGGCGTACAGCCCAGATGTTCTCCTGACGATAGAGCTGAATCTCTACTGCTTCGTCGTAGATGCGCTTTTGAATCTGATTGTAAAGAGCACTAGCTGCCACCGGGTCTACAGCCACACAGGCATCCTGGATATTCTGTTGGAAGTCTGGGTTCTGGGGACCAAAGCCGGAACCGTACGTATCTGTGATGTAAAAAGTCTTATATTGGTTACAGGGGTTGTTCGCCTTGCCGCCCTGTTGCAGTGCCAGATCGTATGAGCCTGATTTGCGCGCATCGGTGTAGGCGCCTGGTTCGAGGAACTGCAGGTCCACTTCAAAGCCGATCTCCTGTAACGCGCCAGCTACGTACTCCATCACCTCTTTCCCCTTGGCAAACCAGAAAGGATGGGCCTTGACCTCGATGCGGGTGCCAGGAGCAACGCCCGCTTTGGCCAACAGGCGCCGCGCCTCGTCTGGATCGTAGGGGATCGGGGCCAGACTGCCATCATAACCAATGGTGCCATCTGGAATAGGCCCACCGATGGTCTGCCCGGCCTTGACAATGTTCTTGACCAGTGCGTCTCGATCAATGGCGTAATTGACGGCCCAACGGGCATCCGGATTGTTGAAGGGCGGTCGATTGTTCTGGGTCAGAAGGTAGAGGTGATCCAGGGATGGGCGGCGATAGATGGCTATGTTGGCATCCTTGGCCAGTTCTTCCGCCAGTTCACCGCTGACATTGGCGATGATGTCCACCTCACCGGAGCGCAGGGCAGCGACACGCGTCGCCTCTTCGCTGATGGGGCGATAGCGCAGGCGATTGACCTTGATCAACTCCGGCTTCCAATAATCCTGATTGGCTTCGCCCAGCCAGTATTCACCCTTGACGTACGCTGCATGGCGGAAGGGGCCACTGCCGATGCCTTTCTCCCAGAAGTTGTCGCCATGGGTCTCAAAGGCCTTCTTGGACAAAATATGCTCGGTCATGAGCAGGTTAAAGAGCGGCGCAGGCTTGGCGCAGTTGAAAACAACCGTAGAGGTGTTAGGAGTATCGACCTGGACCAGCAGATCGCGGAATGAAGTGGAATGCTGGAATTCGGGATTGGCAAGCAGGCGATCGTAGGTAAACTTGACATCAGCGCTGGTCAGCGTCGAACCGTCATGGAACTTCGTGGTGTCGTTCATCTTGACAGTCCACACGGTACCATCGGCGTTGCTGCTGAACTCTGAGCCGAGCCAGTTAATCTGCGCGCCGTCGGGGCCAACATCAAAAAGTTGGTCATAGATGCAGCGGTTGATCTCGCCTTCCATGCGCCCGCCGATAAGCTGGGGATCTTGCGTGCGCAGGTCATCTCCACGCGACCAGATAATCTCGCTGAGCGGTCGGTCTATACCGGGAGCAACGACCGAACATGCCGCCATCAGTTGAGACAAGAACGGTAAACTCACCGTGGCACCAGCGGCCTGCAGAAAACGACGACGTGTAATCGAGTACGACATAAGCCCTCCTTGAAGTCTGTGGAACGAATATTACGGTTGACAAAAGCAAAATCGGGCGAGCGGCTAAGGATAAGGACGAAGCAGGCAGCCATAACAAGGGGGAGATACCAGATTCGACCGTATCCAGAAGAAGCATGGGAGTATTATAGACGGGTATTCTCAGGCTTGTCAACTCGGTTTCAAATGGCTGGGTTTGCCCAGAAAATCCGCACAAATGTCAAAACCCTGACGCATAGGACAATCGCTCACCTTAAGAATTTGGCAGAAATAGGGTAATCTTGGGTTTCACCCAAGGAGACTCAAATGGTGGTGGAGAACGAATATCTGAGTTAGGACTTTCGCTCAAGTCGGTTGGAATGCAGGAATGCGAGGGTTGCGCAACTCAGCACGTAAGTAGTCGCTCAGTAAATCAGTTTTGGTTTGATAAAACGTTACAACGAGACCAACTGGGATACCGACAAAGATATGCTGACGACTGATATTTCTCTGCATCACCCCTTGGCCTTTTCCACACGCCGTCTCAACGCACTTGAAGAGTTCGGCGTGTGAGGAGCGCGAGCAATACCCCTCTTTTTGCACTTCCACCACATGATTCGGCTGGCAGCGTCCTGAGTAGATGCACACTATGTACCCGGATACAAAAAGCAACAACAGTGCCGCCAGGCGCATTCTTCTTCTCTGCT